>Ga0302326_10021903_pt1 | contig 13087 bp, 6 predicted proteins | sample Palsa_T0_3_FD_202264 | JGI IMG/M metagenome (GOLD analysis project Ga0302326, IMG submission 202264) | Peat permafrost microbial communities from Stordalen Mire near Abisko, Sweden - Palsa_T0_3 | ecosystem: Environmental > Terrestrial > Soil > Palsa > Peat permafrost | place: Sweden: Abisko... | reverse complement strand
AGATGTCTCCTTGATCGCTGGGGACGGTGGCGCCGCCGGGCTCAGGGCAGACGTCTGAGTACTCCTCACCGGACAGGACTCCGGTGATCTCGGGGTGCGCGGCATTGCCATAGACGATCGAGTCGGAAACCTCGGCATTCCCGTCGGTCGGCGCCCAGATCGCTCCGCCGTCGCTGCCCGCCCCGGGATCGACGCTGTTACCGACCAGGGTCGAGTCGTCGAGCGTCAAGCCTCCCCTGCAGGGCCCGCCGCACTGCCCGGACCCAGGGTTGCCGTAGAACACGGCGCCTCCCATGCCTCCCGCCGCGGCCGAGTTCCCACTGAACAGGTCCTCGGCGGCATCGAACGACGCCACGTCGGCGATCGTCCCGCTGCTGCCGGCGTCGCCGTCGACGGCCAGGCCTCCCCCCTCCGGCGGAGAGCCATCGTTGACAGCGACCCGGTTCTCGAGAAAGTGGTCGGCGGTGCTCTGGACCTTCACTTCGGATACCCACTCGCCGGCGCCGGCCGCGACGAGCGCCGGCGCCGGCGCCGCCTGCGTTTCTGTGATCGTGTTCTCGATAAACGTATTGCCGCTCTGGATGGCGTCATAGAGCCCTCCGCCGGTTGGCGAGAGACCGAGGTACAGGCCGGCGCCTTCGCGATCCTCGGTGGCGGTGTGCGAGCCCACGATCCCGTTGTTCTGGAACGTGTTGCCTGTCAGGGTCAGCGCCTGGCCGACCCCGAGCGCGATCAGCGCCCCAGCGCCGTCCGCCTCGGCCGTGTTGCCGTCTGCCGGCTCGGGCCCGCCGAAGGTGTCGCCGGTCACCACGACCGGGTTCTCAGTGCCAAGCACCGTGTACTCACCGGCGCTGACGATCAGCATCCCGCCGCCTCCGTCGCCCGCCGACGCGCCGGTCTCGGCGTTGGCGGTGAAAGTGTTGCCGGTGACCGTGAATGCGCCCAGGCCGACGAGATCCAGCCCGGCGCCGCCCGCCGGTGAGGTGTCACCTGAGAACGTGCTGTCGCTGATCACCGTCGGCTGCGAGATCGTGCTGAGGATCTGCGCGCCGCCGCCTAGATCATCGGTGAAGACGTCGCCGCTCAGCGTGACCGCGGTCTGGCTGGACACCACCGACACGGCCGGCGCCCCATTCGTACCCGTGAACGTCAGTCCAGAAAGAGCAAACGCGACGTCGTTGCCGTCGTTGGTGAGGATCGGCGAGCTCGGCTCCGCCGGCTCGAGGATCGTGCCGCCTCCGTTCGCGCCCTCGAGCGTGAACGCCGCTCCGTTGGTCGCGGTCAGGTTAGCCGTGCAGACCCCCGCCGGCAGCTGCGCCACCTCGCCAGAGGTCGCGGCGCCGGCACCGGTGCCGAACAGCGCCGGAAGCTCAGCGCAAGTGACTGCCGTCTGCGCGAACGCGGACGGCGTCCCGATCAATCCGGATCCGATCAACAGCCCGGCAATGACCCCCAGCAGGGATGCGACACGGCTGGCCTTCTTCAGCGGCTTCGGCGCAAGACATCCTGAACAACGTTCCGCTCGTGCTGCTCGCTTACCTCGCGGGCCCCGCCTCCTGAGATCGGCCGCCCGCGCGCGTAGCTTCACGCCGACAACCATAGCGGCGTCGTTAGGCCGAGATCGGCCTATCCGTCGAACCCGTGGTGCTAGCCTGCAGCGCGTGCCACGGGGCGATCAGGTGCGCTTCATGATGGCTGCCCGGGTCGCACGCGCCGGGACTCGTCCTAAGGCGAGCATCGGTGGGTCGATCGCGCTGCCGGCGTTGGCGGTCCTTTTCTCAGGCATGTTCGCCTCGGGCGCGGTTGCTGTCGCGCCTGCTCCTGCGCCGGTATGTGCGGCGGGGTCGTGCACCGTTACCTTCGGCTACTCGGGGACCGCTGGTATGTGGTCGGTCCCGGCTGGGGTCCCGTCAGCGGCGTTCGACGTTGACGGCGGCGCGGGCGGGGCGGGCGGTGTGACCAGCGGCGGTCCTGCGGCCGCGGGCGGGCTCGGCTCGGAGGTTCAGGAAACGCTGCCGCTGACGCCGGGACAGGCTGTGACCGTGTCGGTTGCGGGTGCCGGCGACGATGCCACTGGTGGCGGTACGGGCGGGTTCGGCGATGGCGGAGGCGGCGGGACCGTCGCTCCGGGTGGCGGTGGCGGCGGTGGTGTGAGCTCCGTTTCGCTCGGTGGTGAGCCGGAGCTGATCGGCGGCGGTGGTGGTGGCGGCGGGGGTGATGGCCTTCCCGCAGCGTCGGTTTTCGGCGGCGCCGGGGGCGCGGGTGGTGTCGTTGGCGTGACAGGTGACTCGACTACGGCCGGCGCGACGACCTTCAACGGCGGTGGCGCCGGACAGCCTGGAGTCTCGAGCGGTGCGGGCGCCGGTCCGGGCGCCGCCGGCACGTTCGGCGCCTACTCGGGGAATGACACTGGCTGTGGGCCGTTAGCGCCAGTCGGGGCGGCGAGCACGGGCGGCTCGGGCCAGAGCGGCGGGGCCGGCGGCGACGGGAGCCAGGCGGGCACCGGGGGCGGCGGTGGCGGCGGTGGTGGCGGCGGGTATTACGGTGGCGGAGGCGGCGCGGGCGGCTACGCTGGTGGCGACGGCTGCGCTTCGGGCGGCGGAGGCGGCGGGGGCGGCTCGAGTTTCGCGGCGGCCGGCGTCGGGGCGACGTTCCTCGCCGGTGTCAGGGCGGGCAACGGCCAGATCACCGCGGTCTACAGCGATCCGGTCGCCGCGGGTCCTCGAAGCTATACCACTACTGCGGACCAGCCATTGCATGTGGCGGCCGGGATCGGCGTGTTGTCGGTGGCGTCGGCGCCGAGCGGGGATCCACTGACCGCGAGTCCTGTGACCCAGTCGAAGCACGGTTCGCTCATGCTGAACTCTGATGGCTCGTTCACCTACACGCCGGCGACCGGCTATGTGGGTGCTGACAGCTTTACTTACGAGGCTGAAGACGCCGGCGGCGATTACGCCACCGCGTCCATCAGCGTGAACGTGACACCGGCCCCACCGAGCGCCACGATCAAGACTCCGGCCAATGACGCCGGCTACGAGCTGGGGCAGATCGTCAAGTCGAGCTTCACCTGCACCGACGGGCTCGGCGGAACCGGGATCACGGCCTGCCTGGACCAGAACCACCACCCGGCGGGGGCGGCGCTCGACACCTCGACCACGGGCTCGCACACGTACTCGGTGACGGCGACGAGTGCGGACGGACTCACCGATACGGTCACAATTCGCTACGACGTCCGACCGCTGACGCCGCGGCTGCGCGCGCTGGGACTCGAACCAGACGCGTTCCGGGCCGCAACCCGCGGCGCGACGATCACCACCGACGCGGACCTGGGCGCCGCCATCACCTACCGCGACAGCGTCGCCGCGCGAACCACGTTTCGCGTTCTGCGCTGCCGCGCCACGCACGGGCGCTGCATCCCGGCGGCCTTGGACGGCTCGTTCACCCACCGCGATCACGCCGGTGTCAACCGACTGCGATTCAGCGGCCGTCTCCGCGGCCACGAGCTGGCCGCCGGCCGCTACGTACTGCAGGCGACCGCCACCCTGGCTGGACGAGTGAGCCGCACCGTCCGCGCTACGTTCCGGATCCTCGGACCCCGCGCGACCTGCTACGACCCGGATCGGGATGGCGACTGCGACGCGCCCGGCCAGAGTTGAAGCGCTCGGATCTCGGTCGCACCAGCTGCGTGCTTGCGTGATGAGACCCTAAGCTCGGTCACTCATGGCTGGATCTGCTGAACGGTGTCCGAGCCACGGTTGGTGACCCACACAGCGTCACCGATGACGGCGATGCCCGATGGATCCTGGCCGACGGCGATCGGGCTTCCGACCGGCTCTCCGGTGGAAGCGTCGAGCCGCGTGACCGTGTTGTCGCGCCTGCTCGTCACCCACGCGGAGCCGAGGCCGAACGCGATCCCGAAGGGGGCCTTGCCGACGCTGATTGTCGTGACGCTGTCCTGGGCCAGGTCGATGCGCGACACGGTATTGCTGCCTTCATTGGCGACCCACACGGCGTTGTCGCCGAATGCGACACCAACGGGGTTGCGACCGACCGGAATCGACTTGATGACTTGACCATCGACGATCCGGTCCACGTTGTCATCGTCGAAGTCAGCAACCCAGACGGCAGCGCCGCTGAAAGCGATCCCCCGGGGAAACCTGCCGACGCGGATCGGCGGACCGATCAGCGTGTCGGTGCGAGGGTTGATCACGCTGACGGTACCGGCGAATGCGTCCGTGACGAACACGGCATTCTCATCCCCTGCCATCGACTCCGGATGGCGGCCGACGTGGATCGGTCGCCCGGGTAAGCCGGTCGCGGTACTGATCGGTGTTACCACACCCGACTTGGCGCTCGACACCCAGAAAGTGTGCCCGGTGTTGAAGACTCCGAACGGTCCGCGCGCCAGCGCGATGTCGGTGCGGATCTGGCCGTTCAGCGAGACGCGCGAGACGGTTGTGGCGCCGAAGTTTGCGATCCACAGCACCTTGGAGTTACCAGCGATCCCGATCGGATTCTTGCCCACGCGGATCGGAGTGCCGACAACATGAGCTCCCGGCGCGACGGACACGGAGGGCCCGGCTGCAGCACGCTTCGGCGCGCTTTGCACGGTCTTGTGGCTACCGTTTCCGCTCGAGTTCAGAATTATTAAGACCACGACGGCGACACCAACAGCGCCAACGACCGCCAAGGCGCCTATCAGCGCGGGCCTGCCGCGCCGAGGGCCCTCGGAATCCGGGGCGCTCGTCTCGGCGACCGTCGCGCCCATCGCCACGTCCGCTGGGCCACCCCGAGGAGGTGCCGGAGATTCGCCGCTCCGAGGCGCCACGGTCCATGTGGGCAGTTCGCTCGAATCCACTCCGAGCGCCACGCGCGCGGCGTCGATCAGTTCCGAACACGTCGAGTACCGGTCCTCTGGATTCTTAGCCATCCCGGCCTCGATGACGGTGTCGATCGCGCCGGGAAGCTCGAAGCGAAGGTCCGTCGGCCGTGGCGGCGGGTCGCGAAGATGCGCATTGATGACGGCTATCTCCGAGTCCTTCGGGAACGGAGGGGAGCCCGTCAAGCACTCGTGAAGCATGCAGGCGAGCGCGTAGATGTCGACACGGTGATCGATCTCTCGACCTTCGATCTGCTCGGGCGCGATGTAGTCGACGGTCCCCAGGATCTGACCGGTTCTCGTCAGCCCGTCGGGGACCTGGCTTGCGCTTGCTCGCTTGGTCAGTCCAAAATCACTCAGGTAGCAATGCCCTGAGGAGATCAACACGTTCGCGGGTTTCACATCCCTGTGAATCAGGCCGAGATTGTGCGCGGCATCGAGTGCCGCGGCAACCTGACCGAGCATCGCAATCGCCATCGCCCGCTCGAGCGGACCGTGCCCGCGGAGGAACTTGGCGAGATCGGTCCCCTCCACGTAACGCATGGCGATGTACAGCGTTCCCTCGGAATCACCCGCGTCGTAGACCGTGACGACGTTCGGGTGCTCGAGCGACGCGGCCAGGCGTGACTCCCGCAGGAACCGCTCGCGGAAGTCACTGGAGCCGGCGAGCTCCGGGGCAAGGACCTTCAGCGCCACATCGCGTCCGAGATGAATGTGGGTCGCGCGGTACACGACGCCCATGCCACCGCGACCGATGATGTCGCCGAGGCGGTACCCACCCAGCTGGGTCCCCGTCTGCTGGTCAGCGCCCACGTGTAGACAGTACTGCGGGGAACGCTGCCCGGACAAGAGCCCTGCATCGCCTGCCCCTGGCAGTCATCTGATTGGCCCCACGACGAGTTCGTGTCAGGCTAGGATTTCGCCATGGCTGGAACCTGGGGCGCGAGGTTGTAGGCGATGCCGGTTGGCTACCTCCGTGTGCGGAATGACGACGGGGCCGCCGAGACGCTCAGCGTTACAGACGAACTGACGCTGGGAAGGGACTCGATTGGGCAGAGCGGGCTCGAGGACGCCCGGCTGTCGCGGCGTCACGCCCGCGTCTTCGTCAAGGCCGACGGACAGCTGTGGGTCGAGGATCTGGGGTCGAGGAACGGTACCTACGTCAACGGCAAGCGCATCGACCGGGCCCGCAAGGTCAGGCTCGGCGACGAGATCATGGTGGGCCGGACGAGCCTCGAAGTGGTGGCGGCCGAGGGCGGGGAGATGACGGTCGCAGAGAGCCGGCCGATCAGGCGCGAGGCGAGACGACGACAGCGCCCCCCGAGCCTCCTCGCCCGGATTCGGGAGAACCGGGCCAAGAGGGCGGGGCTGCCCGCGTTCCCGAACTACACGCAGGTACCGTCTCTGCTGTCGATTCGCGCCTGGTGGACGGTGCGGACAATCGGGCTCCTCGCGACGCTAGCTGTCGTGGTGCTGTGTATCGCGGTCCCGAAGACGGGTCTGCGGATCGTGTGGGGGATCGGGATCCCGCTGCTGCCGATCCTGTTCTTCGTCGCGCCCGGGCTGTGGCGGAACATCTGCCCGCTGGCAGCTTCCAACCAGATCCCCCGCGTGCGCGGCTGGACGCGCGCATTGGAGGCGCCGGCGTGGCTGAAGCGCTACGGCTACCTGGTCTCGATCTCACTGTTCATCGCTTTCATCACGCTCCGCAAGGTGGGACTCGAGACAGACGGGCCGTTGAGCGGGCTGCTGTTACTGGCTGCTCTCGCCGGTGGGTTCACCGGTGGGATGTTCCTCAAGGGCAAGAGTGGCTGGTGCAGCTCGATCTGTCCGCTGCTGCCCGTGCAGCGCATCTACGGCCAGACGCCGTTCGCGCTGGTTGGTAACAGCCACTGTCAGCCCTGCGTCGGATGCACGAAGAACTGCTACGACTTCAATCCCAAGGTTGCCTACCTTGCCGACCTCAATGACGAGGATCCCTCATGGAGCGCGGGACGGAAGTTCTTCATCGCGGCTTTCCCCGGACTGGTGCTTGGGTTCTTCGAGGTCTCGAATGTGCCGCAGGTCTCGGTTCTCACCATGTACGGGCAGATGGCCCTCTACGCCGGGGTCTCCGTGCTTGGGTTCTTCCTGCTCGACTCATTCGCGCCGGTCAGCGCTCATAAGCTGACCACGCTGTACGCCGCGACAGCGATTAACATCTTCTACTGGTTCGCGTTTCCGGTGATCTTTAACTCGATCACGAACCAGACGTCGCCGACCGGGCTCACATGGGCCGCGCGCGCGCTCCTACTCGCGCTGACGGGATTCTGGATCGTTCGCACCTATCTGAAGGAACGCGCGTTTAACGAGCGGGCTGCTTCACCGAAGCCGGTCAGAGGTGCCGGCGCGCGGTCGATCAGCAGCCACTCGGCCGCGAACCTCGGCAAACCCGAGGTCACGTTCCTTCCCGATCAGAAGCGTATCGTTGCCGAACCAGGCAAAACGCTGCTGGAGGTGGCCGAGGCGAACGGACTTCAGATCGAGGCCGGCTGCCGAATGGGCGTGTGCGGCGCCGATCCGGTAGCGATCGTCTCGGGGATCGACAGCCTTTCTGCGATCAGTGACGACGAGCGCGCAACCCTCGAGCGCCTCGGCCTCGCCGACAACACCCGGATGGCGTGCTGCTGCCGAATCAAGGGTCCTGTCTCCGTGTCGTTGCAGCCAGAGCAGCCGCGCGAGCCGACTCCGAGCCAGATCATGAGCCTGGACTTCGACCGCTCTGTCGAGCGTGTCGTAGTGATCGGCAACGGCATTGCGGGAATCACCGCGGCCGACTTCGTCCGCCGTAACCACCCAGAGTGCAGCATCGACGTGGTTTCCGACGAGACGCATCAACTCTACAACCGGATGGCGATCACGCGGCTGATCTACGGACGCTCGGCGATGCAGGGTCTGCACCTGAACCCCGAGTCGTGGTGCGAGGCGCGCGCGATCACCGAGTGGCTCAACACGAGGGCTGTCAAGATCGACCGAGCCGCCTGCCGAGTCACGCTCGGAACCGGGGAGGAGCTTGCCTACGACCGCTTGATTCTGGCCACCGGCAGCTCGAGCTTCGTCCCGGCGATCGGCGGGTGGGGCACGCCAGGCACCTTTGTTCTCCGTTCGGCGCGCGACGCGCTCGAGATTCGCGCATTCGCCCAGGCGAACCTGGCCCGGCGAGCCGTGGTCGCGGGTGGCGGCCTGCTCGGGCTCGAGGCCGCTTACGCGCTGCACAAGCTCGGGCTCGCCACGACAGTGTTGGAGCGCTCCGACCGCCTCCTGCGACGGCAGCTTGACGATCGGGGGGCAGAGTTCCTCCATCGGTACATCGAAGGGCTCGGGATCTCGGTGTGGACGAGCGCGGAGACCGCGTCGGTCACGCACAACGGACGGATCGGCGAGGTAGTGCTCAAGGACGCGCGGCGCGCGGAAGCGGAGGTGCTGATCGCCGCCGCGGGCATCGCTCCCAATCTCGAGCTCGCGGAGGCAGCAGGCCTGGAGACCGGACGCGGTCTGATCGTCGATGACCATATGTGCACGAGCGACGAACGGATCTTCGCGGCCGGCGATGTCGCCGAGTTTCGAGGGCAAGTCGCGGGGCTATGGCCTGCCGCGGTGGAACAGGCTCGGGTTGCCGCCGAGGCAGCCGTCCTGGCGGACACCAGCCCCTACCAAGGAACCGTGCCGGTGACGGTGCTGAAGGTCGCAGGCGTTGATCTGACCTCGATCGGCCAGATCGAGCCGCGCTCCGAGGACGAGGTGGTGGTTCAGGAGGACGAAAGCGAGCTGCGCTACGGAAAGCTCGTGATCTGCGACGGCCAGATCATCGGCGCGATCCTGCTTGGCTACTCAAGGGAGGTGGCGCCAGTTACGAGCGCGGTCAAGCAGGGCTGGAACGTGACGCCGGCGCTTGAAGATCTCCGCGCCGGACGCTGGGATGTGCTCGAGCGGCTCGGCCGAGGACGGTCGCTGTCGGCGATCAGCGTCGTCGGCCTTGGGGCCCCGTAAGGCGATCATGGACACGAGTAGCTTCTTCATCTACCCGAACAGCTCGATCGAGCCGGCGAGCACCGCGGGGTTCCTCGATGATGCGAGCGAGAAGGAGTGGGACGAGTTGCTGTCCTACGTGCAGACACGGCATCTGCGCGCCGGGGAGACGGTCTTCACCGCGGGCGACGTGGACCGCGCGCTATACCTGCTCACCGCGGGCCGGCTCGAGCAGCGCTCCACCCACGCGCCGGCGACGACGATCGCTGCCCCGGCGACACTGAACGAGCTCGCATTTCTCGATGGCGGCCACTGCACGACGACCGCTCGCGCGGTCACCGAGGGCGAGTTGCTGCGCCTCAGCTACGACGCGTTCGAGTCGCTGGCCGCGCGCGAACCACACCTGGCTCGCAAGATCCTGCTCGATCTCGGCAGCGATCTCGCTCGGAGGCTACGCGCCGCAGGTCAATGACATACGGCCACGCCGCCGAGCCCGTTCGCCGGGCCGTCGGCAAATATACGGGCGTATACTCAGAGACGTGCGAGCGACCCTCGACCGTTCGACGATCCTGTGTGCCGGCTGCCGGCTGGCGCGCCGGGACGGGGTGGAGGCTCTCGGCGTCCGATCGGTAGCCAGGGTCGCTGGGGCCACGCCGATGGCGCTCTATCGTTATGTGTCAGACGCGGCTGATCTGCGCGATGCGGTGCTGGGACGGCTCTGTGAGTCGCTTCCCGCGCGACCAGATTCCGTCGAGGACCTATCGCGTTGGGCGCATGAGTTCAGAGCGTGGCTGATCGATGTCCCTGGGCTGTCGCGCCTCGTGTTGATTCGGTGGTTTGAGTTGCCCTCGCTGCTCGACATGGTCGAGGCTCTTCTGGAGGTGTTTCACGACCTCGGCCTTGAAGGGTTCGATCTTGTGGCCGCTGCGAACTCGTTGTTCTCCTACGTGCTTGCCCGCGGCGAACTCGAGGAGGCGGTTCGGGCTTCCGGTGTACGCCGATCGTTGCGATGGGACAACGGGGACGTGCCCCGCCCGTTGCTCAACTCGCTGCGCGGCGAGTACGAGATCGCCCGCCTGGACGAGCACTTCGACTTCGGTCTGGAGCTGTTGCTCGGAGGACTTCTCGGCCACGCCGACGGCGCCCGATGACCGACCGCCTGATCCGGCCCGCTGAGGAAGATGACCTTGCGGCGATCGTGGCCATCTACAACGACGTCATGCGAACGTCGTTCACGATCTGGCGGGAAGCGCCCACCTCCATCGCCGAGCGTCGGGACTGGCTCGCGGAGACCTCGACGATGGGGTACCCAGTCCTCGTCGCGACAGATTCGGGGCGCCCACATCATGGTCGCCGGCATCGACTCGGAAAACGAGGGCTCGTTGCGCTTCCACGCTCGCGCGGGGTTCCTCGAGACGGGCCGCATGCCCGAGGTCGGTCAGATGAGAGGTTCGTGGCGAGACCTTGTCCTGGTCCAAAAGATCCTGACCACGTGACCGGCCCGCGTCCGACGGTGGAGGACGGTGCGCCCCTCTCCACTTCCAATTTATACCGCAGAAGAGCTTCTCATGAGGCCGCGATTCGTGCCGCATAATCACCCGCCGCAGGTTGGACCCAATGAACAGGAGTTGACCAGATCGACTCCGAGGAAGGTGGGCGGATGGGCAGCTACGTGCTGGATTTCCAGGAGATCGACCAGAGCCAGGTCGCAGTCGTTGGCGGCAAGGGCACGCAGCTGGGGGAGCTTTCGCGGATCGAAGGCATCTGTGTGCCGGCCGGCTTCTGCGTAACGACGGACGCCTTCCAGCGGATCCTGTCGGAAGCGCCGCCGATCGAGGATCGGCTCGATCGGCTGTCGCACCTGGACCCGGCCGACCGCGAGACGATCCGCGCGCTCAGCGCGGAGATCCGCGGGGCCCTCGAAGGGATCGCCATCCCTGAGGATCTGGCGTCGGTTATCACCGGCTCGCTCGCCCCGCCTGGCGAGCGAGCTGCCTACGCCGTCCGATCAAGCGCGACGGCTGAGGACCTGCCGACCGCGTCGTTCGCGGGCCAGCACGACACCTACCTGAATGTCGTGGGGCCGGCGGCGATCCTCCGGCAGGTCAGCGAGTGCTGGGCCTCGCTCTTCACCGAGCGAGCCGTGACCTACCGCCTGCGCAACGGCTTCGACCACCGTAAGGTCCGTATGGCGGTGGTCGTGCAGCGGATGGTCTTCCCGGAGGCGGCCGGCATCATGTTCACGGCCGATCCCGTCACCTCGAACCGGAAGGTTGCCTCCGTGGAGGCCGTCCTCGGCCTCGGGGAGGCCCTCGTCTCCGGCCTGGTGAACGCGGACGTCTACACGGTGCGTAATGGCGAGGTCGTCGCCAAGGCGGTCGTCACCAAGCAGCTTGCCATCCACGCCTCGCCGGCAGGCGGCACAGAAGAACTTGCGATCGAGCCGGAGCGTCAGGGGCAGCCGGCGCTGACGGATGCGCAGGTCGTGCGGCTCGTGCAGCTGGGCCGGCGGATCGAAGCGCACTTCGGCCCTCCCCAGGACATCGAATGGTGCCTGGTCGACGATCGGTTCCAGATCGTCCAGAGCCGGCCGATCACCACGCTGTTCCCCATCCCCGCGGCCGCCGATCAAGAGAACCGCGTCTACGTCTCCGTCGGTCATCAACAGATGATGACCGACCCAATGAAGCCCCTGGGGCTCTCCTTCTGGCAGCTGACTACCCCGCGGCCCATGTCCGAGGCCGGCGGAAGACTGTTCGTCGACGTCACCCGGGAACTGGCTTCGCCGGCGAGCGGCCGCCTGGAGGCCCTCGGGAGATCCGATCCGCTGATCGGGGACGCACTGCGGACCATCCGTGAACGCGGCGACTTCATCCGGTCGCTCCCGGACGAGGACTCAGAGAGGACGCCGGCGGGCGACCCGCCCGCCCCGATCGAGACCGATCCGACCATCGTCACCGAGCTGATCGAACGTAACCAGGCCTCCGTCGCCACCTTGCAGCGCGACATCAGGACGAAGTCCGGATCGGCGCTGCTCGACTTCATCCTGGCCGACATCCAGGAGCTGAAGCGGATCCTGTTCGATCCGCGAAGCTTTCAGGTGTTCATGGCGGCGATGGAGGCCACCTGGTGGCTCAATGAGCAGCTGCAGGTGTGGCTGGGCGAAACGAACGCGGCCGACACGCTCACGCAGTCCGTCCCCCACAACGTCACGTCGGAAATGGGGCTGGCGCTCTTGGACGTCGCCGACGTGATCCGCCCCCATCAGAACGTGGTGGCTTTCCTTCAGAACGTCGAGGACGAGAGCTTCCTGGACGAGCTGCCCACGCTCGCGGGCGGGCGGGAAGCGCGGGATGCCATTCACGCCTACCTCGACAAGTACGGCATGCGCGGCGTCGGCGAGATCGACATCACCAGGTCACGCTGGAGTGAGCGCCCCACCACGCTCGTGCCGATAATCCTCGCCAACATCAAGAACTTCGAGCATGGCGCCGGCGGGCGGCGCTTCGAGCAGGGGCGCCGGCAGGCCCGGGAGAAGGAGCACGAGCTGCTGGCGCGTTTGCGAGCCTTGCCGGACGGGGAGCAGAAGGCCGAAGAGGTCAAGCGGATGATCGACCGGGTCCGGACCTTCATTGGGTACCGGGAGTATCCGAAGTACGGCATGGTCAGCCGCTACTTCGTCTACAAGCGGGCGTTGTTGGCAGAAGCCGAGCGCCTCGTGCAGGCCCATGTGCTTGGTGAGGCGGAAGACATCTTCTACCTCACGTTTCAGGAGTTCGACGACGTCGTGCGCACGCACCAGCTGGATGAGCAGCTCATCCACCGGCGCAAGGACGCGTTCAGGTCATACCGAGCGCTCACGCCGCCCCGGGTGCTCACCTCAGATGGCGAGGTCATCGCCGGGTCCTACCAACGGGACAATTTGCCGGCCGGCGCGCTGGTCGGGTTACCCGTGTCCGCCGGGACCATCGAGGGACGGGCCCGCGTCATCCTGGATGTAGCGCAGGCCGATCTCGAAGCGGGCGACATCCTGGTCACCGCTTACACCGACCCCAGCTGGACGCCCCTGTTCGTCGCGATCAATGGCCTGGTGACGGAGGTGGGCGGCCTGATGACCCATGGCGCGGTGATCGCCCGGGAGTACGGCTTGCCGGCCGTCGTGGGGGTGGAGCATGCTACCCAGCTGATCCGAGATGGGCA
>Ga0302326_10021901_pt1 | contig 13088 bp, 12 predicted proteins | sample Palsa_T0_3_FD_202264 | JGI IMG/M metagenome (GOLD analysis project Ga0302326, IMG submission 202264) | Peat permafrost microbial communities from Stordalen Mire near Abisko, Sweden - Palsa_T0_3 | ecosystem: Environmental > Terrestrial > Soil > Palsa > Peat permafrost | place: Sweden: Abisko... | reverse complement strand
ATGATTATTATCTAAGTTATAACCCCCGATATGAATGTCAAGGCAACAGGGTATAGCCCTGCTCCACTTCTCTCACGACAGTTTCGTCGGAATTCAAAGATTTCGCATTAGGATTTCACAGAAAGAATCTTAAAAACTGTGAAATGCTTTGCAAGTCGTTGACCACCAATTCTCAATCGGTACGTCCCGAACGTAGCGTTCTACCGGGTCATGACGCCAGCCCCAGCCCCACCAGGTTCGCGGCCGCGATGATGACGATCATCCCGATCCAGAGAAGCCGGACAGGCCTTCCGCCCACCCCGATCCACTCGCCGAGCGCGAGGCCGACCAGCCCGCCGAAGAGGACGTAGCCGCTCATGTGGAGCATCCAGTTCACATACGATAGGCGCTGGGGAATGTTGGCCGCGCCCCAGGAGTAGAAGAAGAACTGGAGGTACCACATGATCCCGCCCGTCGCGGCCAGGCACGCGTTCCTCGCGAGCGTCCCGCCGGCCTGCGACAGGTCCTCCTTGAGCGAGATCTTCTTAACCAGGGCCAGGCGGATGAAGCAGTAGCTCATGTTCACGATCGCGCCGCCGCCCATGATGATGACGTAGCTCGGAAGGGAGGCGTAGAGATGATCCACCCCCAGGCTGAGCGCCATTTTCTCCATCGGCTTGGCCGCGTCGATCGCGAACGAGAAACCGGAGGAGAAGATCCCGCACATGACGGCGAGCGCGATCCCGAACTTCAGGTTGAACTCGCGCGGAGCCCCGCGCAGCAGGATCTCCTTCTGGTGGCCGGCGTAGGAGACGATCGAGACGCCGACCAGGGCGACCGCGACGCCCGCGAGGGTGAAAAGGCCGCCCCTCGTCTGGAACAGCACCGCGGCCTGGCCGTGGATCAGCGGGGGGATGAGCGTGCCCACGACGAGCGTGACGCCGATCGCGATCCCGATCCCGAGCGACATGCCCAGGTGGCGCATCGTCAGGCCGTAGCTCACGTTGCCGACGCCCCACATGGCCCCGAAGAGCGCTACCGTCCACAGGACGCCCGGGTCGATCGACCCGTAGAAGGTCCTGAAGCTGGGCAGCAGGTGGTGGCTCACCGCGATCGGCAGGAGGATCCAGGAGAAGAACCCGGCGACGGCCCAGGTGGTCTCCCAGGACCATTTCTTCACCCTTCCGATGGGCGCGTAGAACGATGCGGCGGACGCCGCGCCCACCATGTGCCACCCGATACCGGCCAGTATTGACTGCATAGGATTAATTGCTCGCTCGAGCACTCAAGGGGTTTGAAGACGCGCCCCGCGGGCGGCGCCGTCGCCGACAAGGGGGTAACTGTCAGAACTGCAAGAGGCATCCCCGGCATTCCAAGTCAAGGCCCAACGGCGCCCGGTTCCCGATTTCATGGCCTCCTGTTTTTCGCCCCCGCGCCAGAAACTGAATTGAGACTTCCCCGAAAACATCCAAGGGTGGGCCTGTGAACCCCTCCCCCTATCCGTACGCGCGCGACGCATTCGCGGCAACCGGCGTCGACACCGAGGCCGCGCTCGCCGCGCTGGCCACGATCCCCATCTCGCTGCAGTGCTGGCAGGGCGACGACGTGGGCGGCTTCGAGAGGGCGGGGGCCACGCTCGAGGGCGGCGGCATCCAGGTCACGGGCCGGTACCCCGGCAAGGCCCGGACGACGCAGGAGCTGCGATCGGACCTCGAGCAGGCCCTTCGCCTCATCCCAGGCAGGCACCGGGTGAACCTCCACGCGATCTACGGGGACTTCGGCGGCGCGAAGGTGGAGCGCAACGAGGTCGCGCCCGAGCATTTCTCGACCTGGATCGAGTGGGCGCGGGCCAGGGGCCTCGGGCTGGACTTCAACCCGACGCTCTTCTCGCATCCGCTCGCCGACGACGGCTTCACCCTGTCGCACCGCGACCCTGCAGTGCGAAAATTCTGGATCGAGCACTGCTGCGCCTGCCGGAGGATCGGCGCCGCGATCGGCCGCGCGCTCGGCAAGCCGGCCGTCACGAACATATGGATCCCGGACGGGTGCAAGGACCTCACGGCCGACCGGAAGTCCCCGCGGGAGCGGCTCGCCGACTCGCTTGACAAGGTGCTCAGTGAGAAGATCGACACGGCCCTGCAGCTGGACGCCGTGGAAAGCAAGCTCTTCGGCATCGGCTCCGAGAGCTACGTCGTCGGCTCGCACGAGTTCTACCTCGGTTACGCCGTCAGGCGGCAGATCCTGGTGTGCCTCGACATGGGCCATTTTCACCCGACGGAGTCCGTTGCCGACAAGATCTCATCGGTGCTGCAGTTTGTCCCGGGCCTTCTCCTCCACCTGAGCCGGGGCGTCCGCTGGGACAGCGACCACGTCGTCCTCCTCGACGACCCCACGCAGGCCGTCCTCACCGAGGTCGTCCGGGGCGGGTACCTCCCCCGCACGCACATAGGACTCGATTACTTTGACGGGAGCATCAACCGCGTCGCCTCCTGGGTCATTGGGGCCAGGAATTCCCTGAAGTGCCTGCTGGCCGCCCTCCTCGAGCCCACGGCCGAGCTGCGCAGGCTTGAGGACGCGGGCGACTTCACCGCGCGCCTGGCGCACCTGGAGGAGGACAAGACGATGCCCGTCTGGGCCGTGTGGGACGAGTTTTGCCGCCGCCAGGAAGCGCCCGCCGACCGCGCATGGTATCCCGAGGTCGAGCGCTACGAGCGCGACGTGCTGAGGGCGCGGGGATAGGATGAAGCCGGTCCTTTGCGCTGCGGTTGACCTTGGCGCGACCAGCGGGCGCATCATCGTCGGCAGCTGGGACGGCCGCGCCCTCGCGCTCACGGAGGTGCACCGCTTCGCGAACCAGTTCCGCTCCCTGGGCACGCACGACTACTGGGACCTGCCGACCCTCTGGAGCGAGGTGCGCTCGGGCCTGGTCAAGGCGAGGAAGCACCACCCGCGTCTTGCGTCGGTGGGCGTCGACGGGTGGGCGGTCGACCATGTCCTCGTCAATCCCCGGGGCCGGCCGGTCTTCCCGGTCCACGCCTACCGGGACACCCGGACCGTCGCCGCGTCCGAGAGGCTGGGCAAGGGCGGGATCAGCCGCGTCTACTCCCTCACCGGGATCCCCAACTACCCCTACAATACCAGCCTCCAGCTCCAGGAGACGCTCTCCAGCTGCCCGGCGATCGCCCGCGTGGCCTCGCGCTGCCTCTTCATTCCAGACTACTTCAATTTCCTGCTTTCCGGGCGGATGGTGAACGAGCTGTCGATGGCGAGCCACTCCCAGCTGATAGATGTCCACGGAAAGGACTGGTCGAAGGCCGCCCTGAGGTACTTCGGCGTCCCCCCCGGGTGGTTTGAGCGGCCGACGCCCTCGCCGGGTCGGCTCGGCCCCGTGAGGGGAATCCCGGAGCTCAAGGGGGTGATCTCTGCCCTCGTCCCCGGCCACGACACGGCCTGCGCGTTCGCGGCCATGCCGGCCGCCGCGGACGGCTCGGACCTCTACCTGAGCACGGGCACGTGGTCCCTCCTCGGCTTCGAGAGCGGCCGGCCGCTGCTTGGGGAGGAGGCGCTTGAGCTGCGCATCTCCAACGAGCGCATGGGCGACGGCGGCTACCGGCCCCTGAAGAGCTGCCTCGGCCTCTGGCTCCTGGAGAGGACCCTCAAGGACTTCAATTGGCGCCCCAAGACGGCCTATGCGTGGCGCCAGCTCATAGCGGCGGCCGGCCGGGCGCCCGCGCCCCGGGACCTCCTCGACCTTGGCGACGCGGGCCTCTTCAACCCGCCTTCCATGCGGGGCGCGATCGACGCCCAGCTCGGGCGCTCGGGCGCCCGGCCGCCCCGGGACCTGGTGGGCTACGTGAGGCTCATCTGCAGCTCCCTCGGGATGGGGCACGCCAAGGCCGTGCGCTCGATCGAGCGCCTCTCGGGCAGGACGTTCGGGCGCATCGTGGCCGTCGGCGGCGGCTCCCAGAACCGCCTGCTCTGCCAGGCCACGGCGGACGCCGCGGGGATGCCCGTCGACTCCTATTCCCTGGAGGGCGCCGCCGTGGGCAACATCGCGGCCCAGCTGGTCGCCCTCGGGGCGGTCGCGGACAACGGGGCGTTCCGCAGGATCTATTCGCGCCAGCTGAAGAAGACAGCCTACCTCCCCGGTTAGGCGGGCCTCACCGCCAATCGAGGACCAGGAGCGAAACGGCCCGGCGCGGGAGCTCGAGGGTGAGGACGGCCTTTCCGCCCTCGAACGGCACCGAGGCCGGCGAATCCGCGAGCGTGCCGAGAGACCCGGCCTGCCTCAGCTGGGCGACCTGCGACTCGTTGGGCTCCCGGGGCGAGCCGAGGCCGAGCCACGCGGTGTAGGCGTTGCTGTGCAGGTCGTCTATGCGGAAATGCGCCAGGCGGGCCGAGGCGACCCCGGCCGGAAGGCCCCCCAGGGCCACCTGCACGCGGGCGTCGGGACCGGGGACGTCATCATCGTGGTAGTGCCAGATGAACACGCACAGCCTGCCGGCGTCCACGCTCGCGAGAACGCCCACATCCGGGGATCCCCGGACCCCGCCGCGCACGATGGACTCGAGCGGCAGCTCGCCGGAGCTCGTCGCCTCGACGCGCTCCCCGCCCATCCTGCTGAACATCCGGAAGACGTTCAGGACCGGGAGATCGATGCCGTTGGTCGAAAGGACGCGCTGGCCCGCGAAATAGGGCTGGTCCTCGAACTCGAAGGCCCACGTGAGGGCGCCCTCGAGGTTGACCCCGTACTTGTCGGCGAGCGCGTAGTCCCGGGCGAAGGTCGCGGCCGTGTAGCTCGAGTACATGGTGCTCGGGCGGTAGCCGAGCTGCGGCCCCATGCACGCCGCGCATCCGTCGGGGTCCGACTCCCCGATCACGATGGGCTTGTGGCTGAGCTCGGGAACGGCCGATATCATTGCGAAGGCCTTTGAGATCGTCTGGAGCTGGGCGGAGATGCCGAGGCGCACATGCCCGTCGACGAAGGACGGTGAGCCCTTTGCGTGGAACGAGAGAAAGTCGGTCGGGGTCCCGGTCCCGCCGGTCGCATAGTTCCTGCCGCGCGCGCAGTGGGCCAGGAAGCCCTCCATGAACGCCCCCCCGCTCCCCGCCACGTCGGCCCCTCCCACGCGCGCTTCCGGCAGGGCCCTCCTCACGGCGTCCACCGCGAAGTCGTGGAGCTTGTAGAACTCCTCCGGGGTCCCGTGCCAGTACGACGCGCCGTTGGCCTCGTTCCAGGTCTCCCAGTACCACTTCTCAACCTCCTCCCTGCCGTACCTCTCGACGCAGTGTCGGACCCACTGGTTGACCAGCTCCGCCCACTTTGCGTAGTCCTTCGGCGGGTAGGCCCAGCCGGTCGAGATGGCGCTGTACTTCAGGCCCGGCCTCCATTCGTGCTGGTAGGGCAGGGGGCTCACCGAGAGCGCCTGCGGCATGAATCCCATCTCGGCGTACGGGCGGACGCCCCGGGCGAGGTAGGTGTCAAAGATGTTGTCGAGGATCGTCCAGTTGTAGACGGGCCTCCCTGCGGAGTCCTCGGTGTAGGCGTTCGTGCTGCCCCACTTGAAGGCGGGCGTCCCGTCGCCCGTGCACAGCAGGTTGTGCGTCCTGAAGAAGACCTCCCCGGGGCGCATCGCGCCCAGCTCGGCGACCAGCCTGCGGCCATCCTTCATGGTGGCGTAGTTCGGCTCGTCGGCGCCGAAGAACCGCCAGATCGGCGTCATCTCCCCGACGGGCTTCGAGGCGTCCACGCTTACCGCGACCGGAAAGGCCGCGTCGGGCGGGCTCGGCGCCTGGGCGGCCGCGCGCGGGGCGGCCGCGAGGCAGGCCAGGGCGACGAGGAGGGGGGTGCGGGGCGTCATCAGTGGGGCTATTGCGGCCCGGGCCGGCCGAACCTGTCGCGGGCACTCCGGCCGGGGTTGCGGGGCTGCAGGCTCCCTTCTGGCTCGGCTGCCGGCAGATGCGATCCTCGGCGCACTTGACCGTTAGGCTGATTTGCGGGATTTCTTGGCCCAGGCCCGAACGCCATGCACCGCCCCACGCTCAACGACATCGCCCGGGCCCTGGGCTACTCGAAGAACACGATCTCCCTCGGCCTCCGGGGCAACCCGCAGATACCCGCGGCCACCCGCGAGCGCATCCGGGCCGCCGCCGACAGGATGGGCTACCGGCCGAGCGCCGTCGTCTCCCACCTCATGGCGCAGCTGCGCTCGGCCCGCACGAGCCGCCTCCAGGCAAAGCTGGCCCTCGTCAACGCGAACCTGCGGCGCGACGCCTTCCGGGACCATCCGACGATCCCGATCTATGTGGAGGGGTGCGAGAGGCGGGCCGACAGCCTGGGCTACGACTTCGACCGGTTCTGGATGCACGACCCCGAGCTCACCGCGGAGCGGTGGCTGCGGATCCTGACGGCGCGCGCCATCAAGGGGATCGTCCTCGTCGGCCTGATGGACACGAACCACCTTCCCGAGCAGCTCGGCCCCGTCTGGGAAAGGCTGCCCACCGTCGTGACCGGGGTGCGCACGCGCGGGCCGGCGCTGTCCTACTGCAGCGTCGACCACTACAACCTCGCCCTCGTCGCGTTCGAGCGCGCGCTGGCGCTGGGATACCGCCGCCCCGGGCTCGTCCTCGACGACGTGATCGACGCCCTCGTCGAGCGCCGGTTCTCGGCCGGCTTCACGGCGGGCCAGCGCGCCCTGGCCCGGGCGCAGAGGATCCCCGTCTTCAGCGACGTGAGCGGGCCGAAAAGGCCGGAGAAGTTCCGCTCGTGGCTCGACCGGCACAGCCCCGACGTCGTCTTCACGCTCTACAACAGCGTCCTCGACTGGCTCCGCGCGGCGGGCCGGCGGATACCGGAGGACATCGGCGTCATCCAGCTCGAGTGGCGGGCGTCGCGCCCCGAGATCGCGGGAATGAACCAGCACAACCGGGTGGCGGGCGAGGCCGCCGTGGACATGGTCGTCAGCCAGATCCACAACGGCGAGACCGGCGTCCAGGAATTCCCGCGCGCGACCCTGATCGGCGCCTCCTGGGTGGACGGGGCGAGCGTGAGGGCGCGCCCGGCCGGGGGAGGGACGCGCTCCCCCGCAGCGCGGCCCCGCGGGATCAGAGCTCCAGGACGACGACCGACATTGGCGGCAGCGCCACGCTGAGCTGGCCGCCCGAGAGCGTCGCGCCCTGGAATTGCGCGGGCTCCACGGCGTTCGGAGCGTCGAACGTGTTGTGGGCGGTCATGGCGGGCGCCGTGAGGATGCGGCCGCTGACGCCCTTCATTTCCGCGCCCTCGACCGAGCAGGCCACCGTGGCGGGGCCGTCGGGGTCGGTGTTCACGAGCGCGAGGTGGATCCTGCCCCCGGCGTCCCGGGACGCCGAGGCGCTCACCGTGGGGATCTTCTCGGCGGTCCCGGCCAGGTTCGGGGTCTCGATGTCCAGCGGCACGGAGGTCGCGCCCTGGTGGACCTTCATCATCTCGAAGACGTGGTAGGTCGGCGTCAGGACGATCTTGTCGCCCTGCGTGAGTATCATCGCCTGGAGCACGTTCACCATCTGGGCGATGTTGGCCATGACGACCCGGTCCGCGTGCGCCTGGAAGATGTGGAGGTTGAGGGCGGCGACCACGGCGTCCCTCAGCGAATTCTGCTGGTAGAGGAAGCCGGGGTTGGTTCCGGGCTCGACGTCGGTCCAGACGCCCCACTCGTCGACGGCGAGGCCGACCTTCTTGCCGGGGTCGTACCTGTCCATGATGGCCGAGTGCCTGGTCACGAGCTCCTCCATGCGCAGCGTCCGGGCGAGCGTGGCCAGGTACTCGTCCCTGCCGAACTGCGTCGCGGAGCCCTTGCTCTTCCAGTTGCCCCTCGGAAGCGTGTAGTAGTGGAGCGAGAGGGCGTTCATCTGCTTGGCGTCCAGCCTCATCAGGGTGTCGGTCCACTCGTAGTCGTCCTCCGACGGCCCGCAGGCGACGCGGTAGATGCGGTTCTCCGGGCCGGGCGCGTAGTTCTTTATGAAGGTGTTGAACCGGCGGAAATTGTCGGCGTAGAACTCGGGCCGCATGGAGCCGCCGCACCCCCAGCTCTCGTTTCCGACGGCGATGTAGCGCACCTTCCAGGGCTTGTCGCGGCCGTTTGCGCGGCGCAGGTTCGCCATCGGCGAGTCGGAGCCCGAGGTCATGTACTCGACCCAGTCCATCGCCTCGCTCACCTCTCCGCTGCCCACGTTGACGCAGACATAGGGCTCGATGCCGAGCATCTCGCACAGGTTGAGGAACTCGTTTGTGCCGAAGTGGTTGTTCTCCACGACGCCGCCCCAGTGCGAGTTGTACATCGACGGGCGCTTGTCCGCGGGCCCGATCCCGTTCCTCCAGTGGTACTCGTCCGCGAAGCATCCGCCCGGCCAGCGCAGGATGGGCACGTGAAGGTCCCTCAGGGCCGCGAGCACGGCGTTGCTGTAGCCCTGGGTGTTGGGCACCGGCGAGTCGGGCCCGACCCAGATCCCGTCATAGATGCAATGGCCGAGGTGCTCGGAGAACTGGCCGTAGATGTTCTTGTTGATGACGGGACCCGATTGGTCCGCGTGGAGGGTGATGTGGGTCTCGGAGTCCGCTCGCGCGAGCACGGGGGACGCGAGGAGGGCGAGCATCACGCCCTGGCGAAGGAGGGGCAGGTTCATGGGGGAGGCGGGAGAACGGCCGAGACGGGACGGCGCGCCCATGGGGGGGTTGCCCCCAATCCAACGACGGCGGCGGGCGCCCTGGCAATGGACGGGCGAAAGAAAGTACCTTGACCGTCAAGTGTCCCCTCACCGCGGCCGCCGCGCCGCGGGGGGAGGCCTAGCTATTGTCCTTCGGCGGCGCCGGAGGCGGGGGCGGCATCTTGGTCATGCTGCTCTGGTCGGCCCTGTCCGAGATCATGTCGACCATCCGCTGGATGTCCATTTCGGAGTCGTGGCGGTTCACCTCGGCGAGCTGGACCTTCTTGAGGTAGTCAAAGTTCAGGCGGGTGAGGCTCTCCTTCTGCTTGTAAAGGTCGTCGAGCTCGATCGTCAGGTCCGAGACCGTCTTCGCGTACTTCTCGGCGCTCGCGTTCGAGCCGTCGGTGTCGGCCTTTATGCGGGCCATCTGGGCATCGTACTTGTCCTGCTTCTCCTTGGCGACGCGCGCCTCCTCGGCGATGCGCTCCTGGTTGCGCTTCTCGGCGTCCTCGTGCGCCTTCGCCTCGGCGACCTTCTTCTTCTCGTCGGCGTCGGCCTTCTGCCTTGCGAGCTCCGCCTGGTGGGCGGCCTCGCGGGCCTCCTCGTCCTTCCGGTTTGCGATGTAGAACACGAGAAACACGGCCAGCATGCAGGCGGGCGAGATCACGAAGAGCCATTTTTTCATTGTAAGCCTTGTAGAGGGTTCGGGCCGCCGGGGTTATTCTGACTTCTTCGCCTGGGCGTCGGCGAGCGCCTTGGCCTTCGCGTTGGCGTCGTCCGCGGCCTGGATCTTGGTCAGGACAACCGCCAGGCTCGCGCGGTTCTCCTCGGCCTTCTTCACGTAGTCCCCAAGGAAGGCTATCTCGGCAACCTGCTTTTCATTGTCGGTATCGAGCAGGGCGATGTCCTTCTTGGTGTCCGCGACGTCCTTGGTGAGCTTCTCGACCTGGCGCTCAAGCCTCTGGGCCTCCTGGGCCGCCTTGTCGCGATCGAGCTGGGCGTTCTCCAGGTCGTCCTTCTGCTTCTGCTCGAGCGCCTCGCGCGCCGCGCGCTCCTTCTTGCGCTGCTGCTGGGCATCGAGTGCGTCCTTGATCGCCGTCTCGCGCGCCTCCTCCTCGGCGTGGAGCCTCTCGGCCTTCCTGGCCTTCGCGGTCGCGATGATCTCGGCCTGGTGGGCCATATACTGCGCCCTGAAGTTCCAATAGTATCCTCCGAAAAGGATGAGGGCGAGGATGGGTACTATGAAATAGATCTTGGTTTTCTTCATATGGGTGCCGGACGATGAGATTATTGGACGCTCTGCTTTGCCGCCTCCGATGCCGCAGCCCTGGCGTCCCGCTCGGTGATGGCCTCGTCGATCGCGTTGCGCAGGCTCACGGACTGGCGGTCGGGCTTGCCGCCCCGCAGCTCGATGGCCTTGGCGATGGCCGCCTTGGACTCGTCGAGCTTGCCGAGCTCAAACGCCAGGTACGCAAGGGTGTTGTAGACCACCCAAGCCTTGTCGAGGTTGCCCGTGTCGGCCGCGAGCTTCTCGTACGTGTAGGCATCCTCGTTCCTGTCGAGCCCGAGATAGATTCCCGCTATCTGGGAGTCCACGTTCCCGTTGTCCGGGTACCTCTGCGCCGCCTCCTTGAGGACGTCGATCGCCTTGAACTCCTGGTTGACCTGCTGGTACGCCGTCGAGAGGAGCTCCCAGTTGTTGAGTTCGCCCGAGATCGAGCCGGTCGTGAGGCCCTGGTAGAGCAGGTCGGCGGCGGTTCCAAACTGCGCGGTGTCGTAGTAGAACGTGAAGAGGAGGAAGTTGTCCTTCGGCGTGTTCATGTAGCCGAGCGCCTGCGCGCGCTCCAGGGCGTTGATGGCCCGGATGTAGTACTTGCGGAAGGCGTCGTTGTCCTTCTCGGCCGACTGGGCGAGGTTCACATAGAAGCTCACCAGCTCCGGCCAGAACGACTTGTTGCCGGGGTTGATCTTCAGCATGTACTCGAGGACCTCCGCGGCCTCCTCGTTCTTCCCCTGCTGCTGGAGCGTCGCAAGGAGCAGGAGGTAGAGGTTGTCCCTGGGATGGATGGCGATCTTCAGGCCCTTCCTGACCACGTCCTGCGTCTTCTGGACGAGGTCCGAGTCCGGATGGTCGCTGTTTATCGAGAGCGCCTCGTTGTAGAGCACCGAGGCATAGTAGACGGTTGTATCCTCGTTCGGCTTGGGGCTCAGGGTGAACCACCGCTCGATGTAGGAGATGGCCTTCGCGTAGGCGGCGAGCTGCTCGTCCTTGGGCGTCTTGGCGTTCTCGGCGGCCTGGTAGTACAGCTGGGAGAGGAGGGAGAGGTCCTCCATCTCCTTGCTGTTGTCGTTGAAGTGGTGGCGGTCGGAAACCTCGAGGGCCTGCTCCAGGACGGGCAGGGAGTTCACATAGTCATTGGCCTGGATCATGATGCGGGCCTTCGTGTCGAGGAGGACGGCCAGGTCATAGCTGTCGGGCTGCACCGTGGGGATGAGGTCGTCGACCAGCTTCTGCGCGCCGACCCAGTCCTTGGCCTCGATCAGCGGCCGAAGCTTTCCCAGGGCGTCGCCGACCGAATCCGATAGGCTGGGCGGCGGCTCGCTCCCCGCGCTCTGGCCCTGGCTGTCGTCGGCCCGGAGCCCTGTGGGGGCAGCGAGGGCGAGCGCAAACGCTGACAATGCGCAGAGGAGGGCGGGGGAGCGGCGGCGGATGGGTCTCACGGATCAGTTGTTCTCGTCGAGCGTGAACACGATGGGCACCTGCATGTGCGTGAACACCGAGTGCCCGTTCTTCCTTCCCGGCTTGAATTTCCACTTGCTGACGGCCTGGATGGCCGCCGCCTCGAACTCCCTCTGCGACGAGTGGACGGCGGTCGCGTTGCGGACGTCCCCGTCCGTGTCGACGATGAAGTCGACGAGGACATCCCCCGAGATCCCCGCGCGGCGCATCTCAAACGGGTAGGTGGGCCTGGCCTGGAAGCGGGGCTCCGGCGCCTGGTCGAGCTTTGAGATGTCGAAGACCTCGATTCCCTTGCCGAAGCCCGTCCGGGTCTCGGGGATCTTGACGACGCTCTTCGCGAACGCCGAGAGGTCGGGAGGGGGGGGCTCGATCGGCTGCACGAAGGAGTCGGCCGTGACCTGCTGCGGGACGTCGTTCTGCATCGGCGGGGCGATGTCGGCCGGCTGCTGCTGCTGGTCCTGGACCTCCTCGGGCTCGTCCGGCTCGATCTTGGGCATCGCGATCGTCACGACCGTGTCCTTGTCCCTCTGGGGGGGCGGAGGCGGCGGGCTCTTGACGCTCCCCAGCCACGCCACGCCAAAATGGATGCCGAACGAAACGAGAAGTCCGATTACGAGGTCGCGGCGCATGGTTCGGGTGAGATTCCGGTTGGGTCGGCTACCTGCCGGTGTCGCGCACGCGCGTTTCGATCGACACCTGGTCGATCCCCGCCTTGCGGATCTGGTCCAGGGCATAGACCGTCGGGCCGAACTTGGCGCGGTTGTCGCCCGCAACCAGCACGCGCGGGGTCGCCACCGAGGTCTTGTACGTGTGGAGGCGCGGCTCGATCTCCGCCGCGCCGATCGGCTCCCGGTTCCAGAAGTAGGTGCCCGCGTCGGTCACCTGGAGCGTCACCATGTCGGGGTCGGGCGGCTGGTTGGTGGTGTCGGGAACCGGCAGCTGCACCGGCACGGACTGGATCCTCGCCAATGAAAGCGTGTAGAGCACGAACGTCGCCAGCAGGAAGAAGATGACGTCGATCAGGGGAATGATCTCGATGCGCGCCTTCTTCTTGCCTTCGTCTCCTCTGGATACCGTGCCTGCCATGGTTGGGTTTGTTGGGGCTAACCTCGCGGTTCACTCAAGGCTCTTCGGCCTTACGGTGGTTTCGATCTGGAGCTTCGTGATCCCGGCCTTTCGCACCTCGTCAAACACGTAGATGACGGAGGAAAACGAGGCCTCGGTGTCCCCGTTGATGAGGATGCGCGCGTCGTCCGGATGGAGCGTGTGGAAGGTCTGCAGCCTGGTGATGAAATCCTCCAGGGTGACCGGATCCTTGTCCCAGGCCAGGGTTCCCTCCTCGGTCACGGTCACCGTCGCCGTCCCCGAGGGGTCGCGGGGCTCGCCCGTCTCCGAATAGGGGAGGCTCACCTTCAGGCCGTTTGACTTGTTGAGCGAGAGCATGAACAGCACGAAGGTGGCCAGCAGGAAGAAGATGACGTCGATCAGGGGAATGATCTCGATGCGCGCCTTCTTCTTGGCGCCGCCGCCTCTCGAACTGGTTCCTCCGGCCATGGGTGGGGCGTAAGGGATTGCGGGTCCGGGTGTCCGCGCCGACTCAGCGGCGCGGGGCGAACGGGGGCATCGTCTCGGACTTCTTGATGAGGATCTCCAGGGCGTTCGACGCGTCGGCCACCTCGTGCTT
>Ga0302326_10021899_pt1 | contig 13090 bp, 6 predicted proteins | sample Palsa_T0_3_FD_202264 | JGI IMG/M metagenome (GOLD analysis project Ga0302326, IMG submission 202264) | Peat permafrost microbial communities from Stordalen Mire near Abisko, Sweden - Palsa_T0_3 | ecosystem: Environmental > Terrestrial > Soil > Palsa > Peat permafrost | place: Sweden: Abisko... | reverse complement strand
ATCTATGCAGCCAGATGCGCAAGGCGGATAGAAATTGCTCCGTATTGACAGGCTTTGCCAGATACTCGGAAGCACCCGCTTCCAGACATTTTTCACGGTCGCCCTTCATTGCCTTGGCTGTGAGCGCAATGATCGGCAGCCGCCGGAACAATCCGTTCTGCCGCATCACCTGCATGGTCTCGTATCCATCCATTTCGGGCATCATGATGTCCATCAAAACGATCGCCATGTCAGGAGTGGATTCGAGGATGGCAATTGCTTCACGGCCGGTTCCAGCGGTCAGGACCGTCATCCCGCGTCGCTCAAGCACGCTGCTAAGCGCAAATATGTTGCGCACGTCATCATCGACCACCAATACCTTCTTGCCGATGAGCGCTTCATCGGAGCGATGGAGCCGGTCGAGCATATTCTGCTTTTCCGCCGGCAGATTGGCGATGACCCGATGGAGGAATAAGGCCGTTTCGTCCAGGAGCCGCTCGGGCGACTCGACTCCTTTGACCACCACGCTGCGGGCCAGGGTTCGCAGCTGGGCGTCCTCCGCGGGAGACAATTCTTTTCCCGTGAACACGACGACCGGCACTTCTCGGAGCTCCGGGGTTTCGCGAAGCCGCTCCAGGACCTGGAAGCCGGACATATCCGGGAGACGGAGGTCAAGCACAACACAGTCGAACGGATGTTCGCCCAGCACTTCTAATGCCTCACCGCCGCTGGTGACCACGGTGACATCGATGTCGTCATAGCCTAACAACTCCCGAATGCTGAGTTGCTCGGCAGGATTATCCTCCACGATCAAGAGTCGCTTGCGTTTGAGCGCCGCGTATTCCTTGATTCTGATAAACGCCGCGTCTATTTCTTCCGCGGTGGCCGGTTTCATGACAGAGGCGAAGGCCCCGCGCGCCAGGCCGTGCCGCCGATCCTCATCCACCGTGAGTATTTGTACTGGAATATGACGGGTCTCCGGATCCTGTTTCAAGTGGTTGAGCACGGTCCAGCCCAACATGTCAGGAAGAAAGACATCCAGGGATATAGCTGTGGGGTGAAATTCGCGGGCGAGGGCAAGGCCCTCCGCGCCACGCATGGCCAGCAACACTTTGAAGCCGCTATCGCGGGACAGGTCGCATAGCAGGCGCGCGTAGTGCGGGTCATCTTCGATGATCAGGAGAACCGCATCCCCGGGCTGGAGATTTTCACGATCGTCGCCGATCCGTTCGCCCGGAAGTTCGAGGACGCTCGCGCCCAGTAGTTGCGTGCTCGCGCCAGAGGGCGAGGCCTTCGCTTCTAATGTAGCAACCGTGGATGCAGACGGGCCCACGTAGGTTTGCGGCAGGTAAAGGGTGAACACGCTCCCCTTCCCGGGTACGCTGCGAAGTCGAATCTCGCCGCCCAGCAAACTGGCCAGCTCACGGCTGATGGCTAGTCCAAGACCGGTGCCGCCGTACTTGCGGCTGGTGCCGGCATCTGCCTGTTGAAATGCCTCGAAAATAATTCGCTGTTTCTCGTACGGGATACCGATGCCGGTATCGGCAACCTCGAAGGAGATCACCGATGCAGCCCGGCTGAGGATCGGGTGGTCCTCAGTCCATCCTCCCGCCGATATCGATACCGAAAGACGGACACTGCCATGCTCGGTGAATTTAAACGCATTGGACAATAGATTCTTGAGCACCTGTTGCAGGCGCTTGGAGTCGGTCACAAAACTACGAGGCAGATGCGGGTCGGTATTTACATCGAAGCCAAGCCGCCGGTTCTCAGCCTCGTGGCGGAAGGGCCGTCCGATCGACTCCACCAGGCCTGCGAAAGCGATTTCCTCCGCCTCCACCGAAACCGTGCCCGATTCGATCTTGGAAAGGTCGAGGATATCGCTGATCAGGTTGAGCAGGTCCGTCCCAGCTCCGTGGATGGTGCGGGCAAATTCCACCTGCTTCGGGGTAAGATTACCCCCCGGATTGTCGCTGAGCTGTTGCCCCAGGACCAGGATGCTGTTCAAGGGCGTCCGCAGTTCGTGAGACATGTTTGCCAGGAACTCTGATTTGTATTTAGAAGTTAGCGCCAGCTCCTTGGCCTTGCCCTCGAGCGCGCCGCGTGCCTGCTCAATTTCCTGGTTCTTGCGTTCCACCTCGACATTTTGTTCGGCCAGCTGCTGCGCCTTCTGAGCGAGCTGTTCGTTGGTCTGCTGCAACTCCTTCTGTTGTGTCTGCAACTCGGTGGCCAATTGCTGCGATTGTTTCAGCAGACCTTCGGTCTGCATAGTGGCCTCGATGCTGTTGAGCACGATACCGATGCTGGTTGTCAATTGTTCAAGGAACGCGAGTTGCGAGGCGGTGAATGTACCGAGCGAGGCCAACTCAATGACCGCCTTCACCCGATCCTCAAACAGGACAGGAAGTACAATCACATTCCGAGGGGTCGCCTCAAACAATCCGGAGCGGATGGTGATGGTGTTTGATGGCACATCGGTGATGACCATCCGCCGTTTTTCCTGCGCGCACTGCCCCACCAGTCCCTCGCCGATCCGCAACCTTCGCAGGTGCACTTTGTCTCCGTCATCCGCGAAAGCGGAAAGCGGAACCATGGCCTCTTCCTCATTGTGCATCTGGTAGATCACGCCCTGCTGCGCATTGACCAGGAGAGCCAGTTCCGATAGCAGAGTCCGTCCGACAGTCGACAAATCGCGTTGACCTTGCAGCATGCCGGTGAAACGGGCGAGGTTTGTCTTAAGCCAGTCTTGCTCGGTATTCCGCTCCGTGGTCAGACGGAGGTTATTGATCATGGTGTTGATGTTGTCTTTCAGCTCCGCGACCTCACCGCTCGCCTCCACCTGGATAGAGCGCGTCAAGTCCCCCTTGGTCACTGCGGTAGCAACCTCGGCAATGGCACGCACCTGGTTGGTCAGGTTGTCAGCCAGAAGATTCACGTTGCCGGTGAGATCTTTCCACGTACCTGCGGCACCCGGCACGTTCGCCTGGCCGCCCAGCCGGCCCTCGACGCCGACTTCACGGGCTACTGTAGTTACCTGGTCGGCAAAGGTGGCTAGCGTGTCGGTCATGTTGTTGATGGTCTCGGCCAGCGCGGCGACCTCGCCCTTGGCATTCACCGTCAACTTCTGGGTCAGCACTCCATTCGCAACCGCGGTGACTACCTTAACGATGCCGCGCACCTGCTCAGTAAGGTTAGCGGCCATCACGTTCACATTGTCGGTAAGATCCTTCCACGTGCCGGCCACGCCAGGAACTTCCGCCTGGCCGCCCAGCTTGCCGTCCGTTCCCACCTCGCGTGCGACACGGGTCACTTCTGCGGCAAACGCATTGAGCTGATCCACCATGGTGTTGATGGTATTCTTCAGCTCCAGAATTTCGCCTTTCACGTCCACCGTGATCTTGCGCGATAGATCGCCGCGGGCCACGGCGGTCGTCACTTCCGCGATGTTGCGCACCTGCCCGGTCAAGTTGCCGGCCATGGCATTCACGGAATCGGTAAGATCCTTCCAGGTGCCGGCGACTCCCTGCACATTGGCCTGGCCTCCCAGCCGCCCTTCGCTGCCCACTTCGCGAGCCACGCGCGTAACTTCCGCGGCAAAGGAGCGCAGCTGTTCCACCATGGTGTTGAGTGTTTCCTTCAGCTGCAGGATCTCGCCGCGCACATCAACGGTAATCTTTTTGGAAAGATCACCGTTGGCAATGGCTGTCGCCACTTCAGCGATGTTGCGCACCTGGCCAGTCAGATTGCTGGCCATGAAATTTACATTGTCCGTGAGATCTTTCCAGGTGCCGCCCACGCCCGGTACCTGCGCCTGGCCGCCTAACTTGCCTTCTGTACCTACCTCGCGTGCCACGCGCGTGACTTCCCCGGCAAAAGCGTTGAGCTGATCCACCATGGTGTTGATGGTGTTTTTCAACTCCAGAATTTCACCGCGCACGTCCACCGTGATCTTGCGTGATAGATCGCCGCGCGCTACCGCGGTCGTCACCTCAGCAATGTTGCGTACCTGGCCAGTCAGATTTCCGGCCATCGAATTGACGGAATCCGTAAGATCCTTCCACGTGCCGGCCACACCGGGCACGTTGGCTTGCCCACCGAGGCGCCCTTCGCTACCCACTTCGCGCGCTACGCGGGTCACCTCGCCGGCGAAGGCGTTCAGCTGATCCACCATGGTGTTGATGGTCTCTTTCAGCAGAAGAATCTCTCCGCTTACGTTCACGGTAATTTTCTTGGAAAGATCGCCGCTGGCGATAGCGGTGGAGACTTCCGCGATGTTACGCACCTGGCCAGTCAAGTTGCTGGCCATCGAGTTGACGGAATCCGTGAGGTCCTTCCAGGTGCCACCCACACCCGGCACCTGTGCCTGGCCGCCAAGCTTTCCGTCCGTACCCACTTCGCGGGCCACGCGGGTGACTTCCGAAGCGAAGGCTCGCAGCTGATCCACCATGGTGTTGATGGTGTCTTTCAGCTCGAGAATTTCGCCCTTCACATCCACGGTGATTTTGCGTGACAAATCGCCGCGCGCCACGGCAGTCGCCACTTCGGCGATGTTGCGCACCTGGCCAGTGAGGTTGCTGGCCATGAAGTTCACGTTGTCGGTGAGGTCCTTCCAGGTACCGGCGACGCCGAGCACCTGCGCCTGGCCGCCCAACTTGCCTTCTGTGCCCACCTCACGCGCCACGCGCGTAACCTCGCCGGCAAAGCCGTTGAGCTGGTCCACCATGGTGTTGATGGTGTTTTTGAGCTCGAGAATTTCGCCCTTCACATCGACGGTAATCTTGCGCGACAAATCGCCGCGAGCTACAGCAGTCGTCACCTCTGCAATGTTGCGCACCTGGCCGGTCAAGTTGCCGGCCATGGAGTTAACGGAATCGGTAAGATCCTTCCAGGTGCCGGCCACGCCGGGCACGTTCGCCTGGCCACCCAGGCGGCCTTCACTACCCACCTCGCGGGCTACGCGCGTAACTTCACCAGCGAACCGGTTCAGCTGATCCACCATGGTGTTGAGGGTTTCCTTGAGTTGCAGGATCTCCCCCCGGACGTCTACCGTAATCTTGCTGGAGAGGTCGCCACTGGCGATGGCTGTGGCCACTTCTGCGATGTTGCGCACCTGGCCGGTCAGATTGCTGGCCATGAAATTCACATTGTCTGTGAGGTCTTTCCAGGTGCCGCCCACGCCGGGCACCTGCGCCTGTCCGCCTAACTTGCCTTCTGTCCCGACCTCGCGCGCCACGCGAGTCACTTCACCGGCAAATGCGTTCAATTGATCCACCATCGTGTTGATGGTGTCTTTCAGTTCGAGAATTTCGCCCTTTACGTCGACGGTGATCTTGCGCGACAAGTCGCCGCGGGCCACCGCAGTGGTCACTTCAGCGATATTGCGGACCTGGGCCGTCAAGTTGCCGGCCATGGCGTTGACGGAGTCGGTGAGATCCTTCCAGGTGCCGGCGACTCCGGGAACGACAGCCTGGCCGCCGAGCTTGCCGTCGGTGCCCACCTCTCGCGCCACACGCGTCACCTCAGACGCAAAGGAGCGCAGCTGGTCCACCATGGTGTTGATCGCTTCTTTGAGCTGCAGGATTTCGCCGCGAACGTCGACCGTAATCTTGCGCGAGAGATCGCCGCTAGCCACGGCTGTAGCAACTTCGGCGATATTGCGAACCTGCCCGGTCAAGTTGCTGGCCATCGAATTGACCGAGTCTGTCAGGTCTTTCCATGTACCGGCGACGCCCGGCACCTGTGCCTGGCCCCCCAGTTTGCCGTCGGTGCCCACCTCTCGCGCTACGCGCGTCACCTCTGAGGTAAACACGCTGAGCTGCTGGATCATGGTGTTCACGATCTCGGCAGAACGAAAGAATTCTCCCTCCAGCGGCCGCCCATCGACGTCCAGCCGCACGGTTTGTGCCAGGTTGCCCTGGGCTACTGCGGCGATGGCGCGGGTGACCTCCGTTGTTGGGCGCAGCAGATCTTCCACCAAGGTATTCACGGAAACTTCCATTTCGCCCCACGCGCCTCTCGACTCGTAGAAGCGCGTGCGCTCCCTGGTTCTGCCCTCTTTGCCTACGACCTGGCCGACTCGTCTGAGCTCCTTGGCCATCTGCTGGTTGGCGGCAACAATCTCGTTAAATGTATCTGCTATTTTTCCGGGCAATCCGATCCACGAACCGGGGAGCCGCACGGAGAAGTTTCCATCGCGAACAGCCTGCAGTTGGGCCAGGATGACATCAAGGTGAGCATCGGCAGGCTCAGCCACCGCGATGCTCCCATTCTTTCCGCTGTTCTTCGGGGTTCTTGAGGGGCTGCCGTTAGCACTAGCGACCGCGTTGCGGTCCTCGCTTTTCTTCATTGTCCACTCCTGAACCAGCGACGGCTTCGGTTGTCCTGAAATTTCGATCGGCATTCCGAGCCAAGACCGAATGCCGTCGGCCGCAAAACCAATACCCGTTTAAAAGAATGGAGCCATTCACCTTCAGTTCACAGGATGGGTTTCGCGAACGAATTGCCTGCTAGGAAATAGTAATGGAAAAATTGAAAGCGCCAACGAGAAGGCTCACTCATCGTGGCTCCCGCTCCTCATTGATAAAGGACGTATCCGCCTGGGGTATTTTCATCTACAACTAATGGGTCATCGGGCTATGACATGGACTCTGATCGCGTGAAGCCCCGAAAAGGCGACGGCCTCATTCAATCCGCACAATAATAGGAGCGATTTGAATGAGGCCGCCGTGGCGAGGAGTTGCTCACCGGTAAGCGCAGCTCGATGGTCACCCGAGCAAATCTTGCTTCTAGACCAGGTTCACGACAGGCTTACGTAGCGTCTCGTAACGATCGCGCAGTCCCTGGGCAATCGCATCCCAGCTGAAATATTTCAACACGCGGCGCCGGCCCGCGCGCCCCATGGATTCTCTACGATCATCATCCGTCAGCAGAAGCAGCAGCGCCTGGGCGAGCTCCTCAACGTTGTTTTTCTCCACCACAAAGCCGGTCACCCCATCCATCACCGTTTCTGGCACCGTGCCTGATCGGCTCGTCACTACAGGCAGCCCGGCAGCCATTGCTTCTAACGGAGGAAGGCCAAAACCCTCATCCCATATCGGTGCGAAAGCGAAAATGTCGGAGGCATAATACGTGTCCACCAGCTCTGACCGTGAGATGAACCCACGGAATGAAACCTTCCCCGCCACGTCAGCCGGTATCCTGCGCTCAAGGTAGCGAAGATAGGGTCCCTTGCCGGAAGACTTGCGAAACAACGTCGACTTGAGGAGCGACCAGAGACTCGTGTCGTAAAACGGAGCAATCTCCTGAATGAGCGCACGGTCGTCGTGGAAGTCGAAGTTTTCTTCAATGGGATAGTTGCCAATGGGGCCTACGATGTCGAGCACCACATCGGGATATTGCCGGGCAACCAGCACAAACGCATCTATCAATATATGCACGCCCTTGTGGGGAGAAACAGCACCGCTATAAAAAATGCGCTTTATCTTGCGCTGCCGCAGGGCGGCGTAATCTCTTTGCCTGGCAAACTCCTGCGCATCGATCCCGTTGTAGGTCGTCTCGCAACGATCGGCAAACGCCGGGAAGGTGCGCTTGGTCTTCCTCGTGATGTGGTTCCCCACTGACGTAAGCAGGTCCACTTGCGCGATCCGGTCGGTGAGCGCCGCCGGATTGGTTTGGGAAAACCATTCACCGTGGAGGTGAAGAACGATCTTCGCGCGCGGGTTGTGGGCGCGAATGACCGGGATGTACTGGGAACAATGCTGCAAGTGGATGACGTCGCAATTCTGCTTCTTAAGGTCCAATGCAACCTGCCGGCCGTAGGCGGGAAAGGTCCACCGCGACGTAGAAATTGGCGAAGCGGCACGGACTAATTTTCCATACTTGCGACGCATGTCGAACAGAAAGCAGTCGAACCAGGTAGCGGGAAAGAAGCGAAACTGTATTCCGTACTTAGCCGCCAGCGATGCCGGATCTCCGGTATTCGAACCCTCGACGCCATAGACCAGAACCTCTGCCGATTTCGCAAACGGACGAGCCACCCAATAAGTACAGGCCCCAACCGAATTCTGGTTGGGGGGAATAATCGTATCGATCGGTTGGTTGACGAACGCTATTTTCATATCTCTTCCCTGTCGTAAAAAAGGTCACAGCCTCGTATCTCGAGGATGCACTGGAACTATTCCATCAGTCGAAGAAGCTTGCCGAGCGAGCGATGGAGCAGGTTACCGACGAGCAACTCTTTACTCTTCTCGACCCCGAGACCAACTCGATCGCTGCTCTGGAGTCACTTTCGGAGGTGGACCTGGTGCGCACGGTAACCATTAGCGGCGAACCCCACTCGGTCATGCAGGCTGTAGGACCGCCAGGCGGCGCATTATGCGCTTCATGTAGCACAGATCGTTCTGCTGGCAAGACACTTCGCCGGCCATCGATGGAAGTCGCTGAGTGTGCCCAGGAACTAATCTATGGAGTTCAACCGGCAGGTGGCATCGGGACGGAGGAGCCTGAGATAAACTACATAATCTTAAAGGGTTACGCAAAGCACTAACGGCAACTCTCCTCGTCCCACTTCAGCGAATCCCTCCCCCGAAAGAATCGATGAAATGTTCCGCGGAGAATCGCCGCTTGTTGATGAGCATAGCGGTTCTGTGGAAATAAGCTATGGTTCTTGAGTAACAGAAGGGCAAATTGTAGTAACCCTATGTAGTAATGACCTGAAAGCATGTAGTAATGACTGGACGGTAGCCTGCTGGATTCAGTGCGTCATGGCGTAAACGACGTAATTCACGCCGATGCGGATTCCCAGGTCAGAAAACTTAAGCGGATACCGTGACGTGTCGGACCACTCCCAGGAATCGCCGATGTCCGAATTCAAAGAAATGGCCACCATGACACGGCCCTTATCGTCGTAGATCCCTTGCCAGCGCGCAACCTTTCCATCTTTCTTGTAGCCCGTGTCCAGGTGCTCGGCTCCGGTGATGCGGTATCGATCGTTCAGATCAAAAACGGTGTGGAAGATGGGGTCGTCGTTTGGGATATCCACAATTGGCCGTTCTGGAAAGACCATCTTCATGGTTTTTTCGAAATAAGCCTGTTCCTCGGATCCATGGAAATCGTCAGCCATGAAGAAACCGCCCCGGAGCAGGTAGTCGCGAAGCTTTTTCGCCTGAGCTTCAGTCAACCCCCACTCCCCAACCTGAACGGCGTAGAGCCAGGGCCAGTTGTAAATCTCATCTCCATCGTCCAGGTTGACGGACTGTTCTACCGACCGGGCATCGACCCGGGTCAAACGCCTGACCGCCTGCGCCAAGGCACGATCCGCGCGCGGGTAATCCTGGGTCCAAAGGGAAAGCCCCTGGCGCCAGTCACCATCGAACCTGCCACGATAGCCATCGAGAGGGCCAGGGGGGTACATCAACCGGGCAAAGACCCACTCACCCGGCCGGCGCCAGTCGCTGGGCAAAGGCAGGGATGTGCCGTATTCGACGGAAGGATACTCACGAAAAGGACGCTGTGCATACAGGGCACCGAGCAAGGTTCCGGCGAGTACAAGCGCGCAGCCTGATCGCCAAAGAACCTGCCTGGCATTCACTTGAAACCGCCAACAATCGCGCCAAAGACAAAGACCGAGGCGACCATGACCGCGACCATCCCCCACCAGCCAACCAGCAATACTTTTTGGACCCAAGGGCTCGCGAGGCTTTCCGGGGCATCTTCTGCAGAGGTAAGCCACCGAAGTCGAAGTTGTTCCCAGGCCCACACCAACCGGTTGCACTCTTGCTCTGCAAATACTGAATCAGGTGTCTCCTCGCCACTCGAGGCGAGGTCAGGAGTATCTGGCTGCGGAGCATTCTCCGCCGCCTGTCGTCTCGCCCATTCCTTCTTGCCCAACCGCCAAGCCAGCGCCACCTCCGCCGAGGGAGCCGGGCGGCGCGGGAACTTCCTCTCGTACTCGTCGATTGCCGATTGAATTTCCAGCATGTCTGTCGGTTTGAGAGTCATTTGCACACCGTCCTTTTACCCGGGGGTTCCACGTGAAGCTTCTTTCACCATGTTAATAGTCCTTTACCATTGAGGCGAACCCTCCATGGGCGGTTACGGATTTAGACTTCCGGCGCTGTGTCTCTTAACGCGCCATGCCGGTTTAATCCACCCCCTGACCTTGAGATGCGAGGACAGGACATCGTTTTGGGAGCAGACGCGCAGATTTCCTGTACTCTGATTACCTCCCGATAACCAACCTCGGGTTTCGCTTCGACCTCGCAGGAGAAGACCCATGACTCATGCCAAAGTTGCCCACGTCGCGGCGCTCTTGTTGGTTGCCGCCGTTATCCTTACGGCGAAGGATGCCGCCGCCCAGTTCCCGTCAAACCAGTCGCAGTCGGCTGCCTTCACAGGGGCATGGTGTGTTCAGGGAGATCCTACGAAACATGCCTCGATCAGCAGTAACGGGGCATTTCTTACCTTAACCAACGAAAATGGCAATACCTCCCCGGGGCAATTCCAGGGACAAACGGGCATTGTCGCCCCGGAATGGCAATTCACGACCGGCACACTCAGCCCGGACGGCAGCCAAATCAACTGGTCGAACGGGTCGTTCTGGACAAGATGCAACTCGGGCGGAGGAGGCGGCGGGCAGCATCGGCTGAACCTGACTGGGACGTGGTATGCCCAGGGGAATCGGTCCCAGTCCTGCTCTATCCGGCAGCGCGGCAATAATCTGCAGTTGAGCAACGAGTCGGGCGGCAACGGAAGCGGACAGCTCAACGGAAAGCGCACCCTGACGACGAACTGGGATGGAAACACGATTGGGGGAACGGTCAGCACCAACGGCAACCGCATCAACTGGGATAACGGAACCTACTGGACGCGCTTCCGGGTGTACGGATCGCAGAACAATTAAGCCTGCTCCACCAGCCCAAAGCTGCTTGGGATTTTTCTATTTTTTGAGGCAATCAAAACGATTTTTGGAGGCGGGAGACGTGCGTCATTTTTTCCTGGGAGTGCTGGCCTTGGCGTTTGGTATGGCTGCTCCAATTGCAAAGGCTGCGGATACATCGGCCGCAACCTACGTTCGCGCTGGCAAACTGCTGGATGTTCGCTCCGGGAAGATGCTCAACGATCAGGTAATCGTCATTCGCGGCGATCGCATCGAGCGCTTTGCTGCCAGCGGCGAAGTGCACATTCCGGCGGGAGCCACCACGGTGGATTTAACCCACGCGACGGTCCTGCCGGGTCTGATCGATTGCCATACGCACATCATGCTCACGGATACTGACAACTCGCACTATGACGAGATTTTGCTCAAACAATCCTGGCAGTACAGGACAATTCTCGCCACCCTGAACGTGAAGCACGATCTGGAGGCCGGGTTCACCGCCTTGCGCGACGTCGAGACTGAAGGCGCGATGTACAGTGACGTGGATGTTCGCAATGCCATCAACCAGGGGCTTATCCCGGGTCCTCGCCTCAAAGTCGCTACCCGCGGCATTTCGACCACCGGCGGCTACGGTCTGGAAGGCTATTCGCCTGAAGTCACAGTCCCCATCGGCGTGCAGACCATCGATAGTCCTTCAGAAGCGCGCAAGGCGGTCCGCGAACAATTCAATTATGGGGCTGACCTGATCAAGATTTACGGAACCGATCGGTATAGCTTCCTGCCCGACGGCAGGGAGGTGAGTGTCGCGGACTTCAGCCTGGAAGAGGTGCAGGCCATCGTGGATGAGGCGCGCTTGAAGGGGCTTAAAGTCGCGTGCCATGCATACGATGGGCCGGGACTCCACTATTGCATTGACGCCGGTGTCGCCTCCATTGAGCACGGCATTCAGCTCGATGATGACGCCATTCGAAAGATGGTGGCCAAGGGGATTTACCTGGTCCCCACGCTTTACGTTTACTGTTGCGCATTGGAGAAGGGCGATCTCGCCATGTCTGGAGGAAAGACCAGCCGCCTCGCCATCCACGAGGTCAGCTTCAAGAAAGCTCTGGCGGCAGGGGTGAAAATAGCATTTGGCACCGACGCTGGTCCTTTTCCGCACGGCACCCAGGCGATCGAGTTCGAATGGATGACTCGCTACGGCATGACGCCTTTGCAATCGATTCAGGCCGCAACCATTAACGCTGCGGACCTGATGGGGTGGGCAGACCAGATTGGCGCCATCGAGCCAGGTAAATTTGCGGACATGATCGCGGTCGATGAGAGCCCACTCGCAGATATCAAGCAATTGGAGCACGTGCGATTCGTGATGAAGGGCGGGGCTGTTGTGCGCAACGACTACGCCAAGTAGCACGCTGGGCCGTGTACCCAATTAGCAAGAGTTCGGCGAGTCAGGCTTTCACCCTCACCAGCTTGGTTACGCGTCCGGATACATTCCAGTCGGACACGTAAATATTGGCATCCTGATCGATGTGGCATCCGTGGGCCGCGCTAAAGTTTGTGGAAGCAATATCGCCGGGAAGCAATTTGTAGTTCGCCCACTGGTCCTTGTGCGGATTGTCACCCAGAAAGGCAACCGGCACGTTGTCCTTATCGAGCACAGTGACCCGGCCTTCCAACTCAGAAATCACCGCGTAGTCGCCCCAGAAGCTCACCTGGCAGGGGCGGCGAAGGTGGAACGTTACGTTGCGCACGAACTTACCGTCGAAATCGTAATGGCTCAGACGACGGTTTTCCCGGTCGCACACCAGCAGGAGCGGCTGATCGTAACGCGTATCTACCGCCAAGCCATGGCTGCAATTGCATAGGCCATCCGCCTGGCCCTTCCCGGAATACGCAGCGCGATAATTTCCGCCCTTATCGAATTTGAAGATGCGCGAATCGCCGTATCCATTGGCAATGAAAATGGAACCGTCAGGTCCCGGTACCGCGGCAGTCAGGCGCCATTCGTTCGGCGCGTGAAATCCTGCGTCGGGCGGAGCAGTGATCTTCTGCACCACCGTTCCATCCGTCTTCATTTTGACAAACAGCCAGTTCTCCTTAGGGGTTCCCTTCTGCACGGTGACGTAGAAATACTCCTCGTTGTTTTCGTTCGCGTAGGTAAGGGAATGAACCTCCGGATATTCGTTGGCGATGGTTTTCAGCAGCTTGCCGTCGCGGTCATACACCAGCACCCCG
>Ga0302326_10021898_pt1 | contig 13090 bp, 13 predicted proteins | sample Palsa_T0_3_FD_202264 | JGI IMG/M metagenome (GOLD analysis project Ga0302326, IMG submission 202264) | Peat permafrost microbial communities from Stordalen Mire near Abisko, Sweden - Palsa_T0_3 | ecosystem: Environmental > Terrestrial > Soil > Palsa > Peat permafrost | place: Sweden: Abisko... | reverse complement strand
TCTGGAAGTGGAAACGCCCATGATGCAACCGCTCTATGGCGGCGCGGCGGCGCGCCCGTTCAAAACCCATCACAATGCTTTGGACATCGATCTCTACCTGCGCATCGCGCCCGAGCTTTATCTCAAACGGCTGGTGGTGGGCGGATTGGAGCGGGTTTACGAAATCAACCGGAATTTTCGCAATGAAGGCATTTCAGTGCGCCACAATCCGGAGTTCACCATGCTCGAGTTCTATCAAGCGTATACGGATTACCGCGGCATGATCAAACTGTCCAAGGAATTGCTTGAACAAGCGGCGATAGACGCTACCGGCAAGGCACAGACCAGCTATCAAGGCCGAACAGTGGACTTTGCGAACATTCGGGAATTCTCCATGCGCGAAGCGGTGATCGAGTTCTGGCAAGGGCCGGACAAACCGTCGCTCGACAATGTCAAGGATCCCGAATGGTTGCTAAGCCATTCACGCGAGAGCACGCCCGGGCTGGCGCTGGTGCAACTGTTCGAGCGCCACGCCGAAGAACATTTGTTTGACCCGACCATCATCTACGATTTCCCAGTGGAAGTGTCGCCGCTGTCTAAGAACAAACGAGACGAACCGGCCTTTACCGAAAGATTTGAAATCTACGCGGCGGGCTTTGAAATCGCCAACGCTTTTACTGAGCTGAACGATCCACAAGAACAACGCCGCCGTTTTGAACAACAACTGGCGCGCAAAGAAGGCGGCGACGAAGAAGCTCACATGATGGACGAAGACTACGTGCGGGCACTTTGTTATGGCATGCCGCCGGCGGGCGGTGAAGGCATTGGCATCGACCGCCTCACCATGATTCTGACTGATTCCAAATCCATCCGTGATGTCATCCTATTTCCGCTGCTGCGGCCGGAAGGCGAACTTGGCCTGGCTGCCAAGCTGCGCGAGTTGGATAAGCCGTGATTCCTTCGTAATGTCGCGCTTCGAGTGGATGGTCGCAGTGCGCTACTTGCGCGCTAAAAGGAAACAGACGGCGATCTCGGTCATCACCGTGGTTTCGATCATGGGAGTGGCCGCCGGCGTCGCGGCGCTTATCATTGTGCTGGCGATTAACAACGGCTTCCAGAGCACGCTCGAAGCCAGCCTGCTGAGCGCCACCGCACACGTCAACATTCTCGAGCGCAATCCGGAGTACGGTATTCAGGATTGGCAATTTCTGCTGCCCAAATTGAGACGCCTTCCGCACGTGGTAAGCGCGACACCTGGGCTTTACGGCCAAGTGGCACTGAAAGGGCCGCTGGTGGGCAGCAACACGGTTTTGAAAGGGGTACCTCTAGGCAATGGTGCGCCTGTGCCCGAAATGTTGCGTCAACTCAAGTCTGGCTCGTTGGCGCCTTTTGACCAGCCGATTTCGAATCATGAATACTACGTCGTCGTCGGTTCACGATTAGCGGAGCAAACCGGCATCCGCGTGAACAGCCCTGTGACGCTCATCAGCTATCAAGGCGAGCTGACACCGGTGGGCGTGGTGCCGACCCTCTTCCATTTTCGAGTGGCGGGCATTTTCGAATCCGGCCTTTATGATCTCGATTCAGCCTGGGCGTTCACTTCCCTTCCCGTGGCGCAGCGGGTGCTCGATTTGCAGGATGTGGTGAACACCATCGAGCTGCGCCTGGACAACATCTTCAAAGCGCCCGCCGTGGCGCGCGCGGCTGAGGCGATTACCGGGCCGAAGCTGACTGCATCGACATGGATGGATCAAAACCGTTCATTGCTGAATGCGCTCAAGCTGGAAAAAACCGTCAGCCTGATCACCGTCAGCTTGATTGAATTAGTGGCTGCCCTCAACATACTCGCCGTGCTGGTAATGCTGGTGATGGAGAAGCATCGCGACGTAGCGATTCTCATGTCGATGGGCACGCGCCGCGAGCAAATTCAGCGGATCTTCGTCCTGGAAGGCCTGATCATCGGCGGCGTTGGCTGCTTGATCGGATTGATCGCCGGCTATGCCATCACGAATTTGTTCAATCACTACCGCTGGCTTAAGCTGGACGAGCAGATTTACGCGATCAGCTATGTGCCCTTTCAGAGCCACTGGACGGACGGGATCTGGGTGACCGGACTGGCGCTCCTGATGAGCTTGTTGGCCACGCTGCATCCCTCCTACCGGGCTTCGCAAATCTCACCGGCGGAAGCGTTGCGCTATGAATAATGGCTAGAGATTTTTCTTGGCCGCTCGGGACTACTTTGTCGAATGCTCCACAAACTGATCTATTTGCTTAGCGGCGCGATCGTCATAGCTTCACTGGGCCGCTGGAGCAAGCAGAGCAGGACAACTGTGCTGATCCTGTGCTCTCTGTGGGGCGGTTTCGTCAGTAGCTTGCATTAGCCTGGCCGCCTGCATTAGCCCGATTGATCCCGCCCTGGTTTTCCTTTTGCCTCGTTTGCCGGCGCAGCGCTTTTCCTTTTCTGTACAGCAACTCGCAGCAGATATTCAATCTGCCCATTGACGCTGCGCAGCTCATCTTCCGCCCAGCTTTCCAAATCGGCCCAAAGAGCGGGATCGATCCGCAGCAGAAATGATTTTTTTTCCGCCATTCACGCCCGTTAGTGGTATAGCGTCCCCGTGTTCACAACCGGGTGAACCTCAGATTCGCTGCACAACACCACCATCAAGTTACTGACCATGGCGGCGCGGCGCTCGCCATCCAGCTGAACGACGTCTTTTTCAGCCAATTCTTTGAGCGCGAGATCGACCATGCTGACGGCGCCTTCGACGATTTTCCGGCGCGCCGCAATGACCGCTTCAGCTTGCTGGCGGCGCAACATGACTTGGGCAATTTCGGGAGCGTACGCCAAATGCGTCAGGCGCGCTTCGTCAACGCGTACGCCGGCTTTGGCCAGACGCTCTTCCAGTTCGGTGCGCAAGGCTTTCGATACTTCATCGACGTTGCTGCGCAGAGTGGCTTCGTCCGGTTCGCCATCGTCGTAGGAATAGAGACTGGCGAGGTGGCGTAAAGCCGATTCACTTTGCGTGGTGACGTACGTTTCGTAGTTATCGACATCGAATTTTGCTTGAGCCGTATCTTCGACGCGCCAAACCACGACGGCGGCGATTTCGATGGGATTGCCCCGCTTGTCATTGACTTTGAGGCGCTCGCCATTCAGGGTGCGGGCCCTCAATGAGATTTTGTTGCGCCCACTGGCGCGTAGGGCAGCAGCTAAGGCTTGCGCATCGGGCTTGCCGGTGACGCGCATGCCGCCGTTTGAATAGAACGGATTGGCCCAATGCAGGCCGCTGTCACGTACGGTGCCTTTGTATGCGCCGAACAGCACCAGAACCCGGGCCTCATTGGGTTGTAGTGTGAAAAGGCCCGCGAGCATGAGCACGGCGACGCTAAACAGAACGGCACTCGCTACGATGAGCAACGTGTTCGCGAGCACAGCTCCGTACGAAATCCCCACGCCACCTGCGGCGCCGAAGAGCAACATCAGCACCAATATGGCGTAACCGTTGGCGGCTTTGATTACGCGTTCCCGACTGGCAATTCTCGGCTGAGTGGTATCCATGGCAGTTCCTCCATTTGAATCTGCTATCTAAATGATATCATTGTGATAGCGACAAACAAAAGATTAGGCGCTGAAAAAACTTCGCACAGCGGGCTCTGGATTCAGCAACATCCACAGGTTGCGCCGCGCCACGCTGCCACAGCTTCCTTGAACAGCAAAGGCAAGGCGACAAGCGCGGCCAGCGGATCGAACCATTGCACGTGGAACAAGGCGTTCACGGCCAATCCTGCCAAGGTCACGGCCGCCAAATAAGCGCACGTGGCGGATTGAGACGCATCGGCCGACAGTGCGGGGTTGTGATCGCGCACTGCCTGCCGCCGTTTTAGCCAAGCCAAAACAGGCATCGCAATCAGCGCCGCAATCGTAACGCCAATCCCGATTGGGCTGACTACGGGATGCGCGTGCAGAACCAAGGCAAGAGCGGCGATCGCCGCCACAACTCCGGCCAACAAAAACAGAAGTACGCTGGCGACTCGAGTGGCATCCTTTCGAGACAGCGAAAATCTCGGAGCAAATTGCAACAGGACCACGCTCGCGGAAAATAGCTCCACCAAGCTATCGGAGCCAAAAGCAAGAATTGCGGGACTCTTGGCCGTCACCGCCGCGAATAGCGATATCCCACATTCGACAAGCATCCAGGCGAGAGTGATCCCCTGTAGCCAGAGCACGGCCTTCGACCGTTTCAGCGGCGCCACGACAAGCGGAACGCTACTCGGCCGGCGTAATCCGATGTGAACGAAATCGCCCATAACATCATTCTCTCGCGGCTCCGCGAAATGCCTGCTATTTCATTCGCAGGCGCGGGTCCAGATACTCAGATATTGGGTCGTCGAACTTGATGATTGCGAAATCCGGGTGTTGCGGATTGAGGATGTAGTTACGCTCGGCTGGGATGACTGCGGAGGGAACCCGCAGCACAGCAGTCCGCAGGGGCGATGCCCATGCGCTTCCACGATCCGCCGTTTCCGTGCCCGAATCATCTGCTGGCCACCCGACCGCCAACTCGTTTACGGCCACCGACTCCATCGACAAACTGTCAGGCAGCTGAATGACGACTACACGATGATCGACGGGGATTGCACCGTTATTGACAATCACTTCCAGTGCAGCAAGAGATCTCGAGGCCGACGTGTAAATAACTGGCGTCCCTGGATTGTTCCACCGGCCACCGTTAAGCCGCGCGCCTTCGCTATTATCGGCAGCGTACCGCCGACTGGCGACACGATAAACGAACATCAATAAATGCCGTGTTCAATCCGCCCCAGCACAACTTCAACTTGCTTTCGCCCTCCCTCGGAATTCATAAGAGAGTAGGGTGTATGCCCTTGCAGCGCGGGCAGAGATGTATTCATCCACCTGCCAAGCTGCTTCGGAGATCCTATGATGGCGAGCGCCCTGGCTACGATATCCACCTCAGGGTGTACTTGCGGCGCGTACTCAGGTTGTAGTTGCGGCGCGTCGGAAGGAGTTATATTCACACTATTCCCTTCATACTCATCGGCCGTTTTTTCAATTCCCTCGCCCATTCTCAATTCAAGGGCGCGTTTAGGCGCTGGCATACTTTGACCTTCCAAACCTCCAAGCTCCCTAAGAAGCTTATCGGTCTTATTCTTACATTCATCATAGCCCACATCACTCAAATCGGGGCAGCGCAAGCCAGCCCCTTCGCGAGTTGCAACTTCGTCTTTAAGCAGGACGATCGGCTCGCTTTCCGGCGCTGACGAGCCGCTCGGAAGCTGCGCATTTGGGGGGTCGGCATGACTCTGGGTGTCGATACTCATAAAACTGGTTTTCTGAGATCAAGATAGAATCCTTGCCGAACGGCGAACCCAATAAATTCCGCGTAAGTATCTGATTCTAAATGAAAAGAAAAATTATCAACTTGTGAACTGAAAATAACTCTGTTCGAAACACCGCTCTCCATAGGCCAAGGCCACTACACTGGTGGATAAGCCTTCAATGTCCACCAGCGTCCTGGAACCTCCCCAAGTTGAGGAACTCTACCGCACCCTCGAAGAGAAAGTGCGCGCGCTGCGGCCTAAGGATGATCTCGCGTCCCTTGATCGCGCGTACCGCTTTTCCGCCCAGCAGCATCGTGAGCAGAAACGTAAATCCGGTGAGCCCTATATCACCCATCCGCTCGCCGTCGCCCTCATTCTCGCCGACATGCAGATGGATCTCGTCAGTATCGAAACCGGCCTCCTCCACGACGTCGTAGAAGACACGCCCGTCATGCTCGAAGAAATTCGCCAGAAGTTCGGTGAAGATGTGGCGCGCTGTGTGGACGGCGTCACCAAGCTCAGCAAAATCAGCTTCGCCAACCGTGAAGACCGCCAGGCCGAAAGCTTGCGCAAAATGTTGCTAGCCATGACCAGCGATATCCGCGTGGTCATTGTCAAGCTGGCCGACCGGCTGCACAACATGCGCACAATTGACGCCATGCCTCCGGAAAGGCGCGAAGCCATTGCCCAGGAAACACTCGATATTTACGCACCCATCGCTCACCGCCTCGGCATGGGCAAAATTCGCGGTGAATTAGAGGATCTCGCTTTCCAGGCGCTGCAACCCGAAGCTTCCGCCGATCTCATGCGCGAAATCGACGCCAAACGCCACCAGCATGAGGAGTTCCTGCTTCAACTTAAAACGGACGTCGAGCACAAACTGCAGCGTGAAGACATCCCCGCGCGCGTGCAAGGCCGCGTCAAACGCGCCTATTCCGTCTACCTGAAGCTCAAGCGCCAACGCATCACGCTCGATCAGGTCTACGACGTCCTCGCCATTCGCATCATTACCGATTCCGTCAAGAACTGCTACGCCGCGCTCGGTGTCATCCATAACGAATGGCATCCCATTCCCGGCCGCATCAAAGATTTCATTGCCATGCCGCGGCCGAATCTGTATCAATCCCTGCATACCTCCGTCATCGGGCCCGGCGGTATGACATTCGAAGTGCAGATCCGCACCGAAGAAATGCACCGCATCGCCGAGGAAGGTATCGCCGCCCACTGGAAGTATAAGGAAGGCAGCAAAGGCCCCGATCTGGACGATCAGCGCATTGCCTGGCTCCGCCAACTCGTCGAATGGCAGCGCGACATGAGCGATTCGGGCGAGTTCCTCTCCACGCTCAAGGTCGATCTCTATTCAGAGGAAGTCTATACCTTCACGCCGCGCGGCCGCGTCATCGTTCTGCCGCGCGACGCCACTCCCATCGATTTCGCCTTCGCCATTCACAGCGACATAGGCACCACCTGCGTCGGCGCGCGCGTCAACGGCGTCATGAAGCCGCTTAAAACCGCGCTGCGCAATGGCGACGTCGTTGAAATTCTTACCCAACCCGGCCATCAGCCGAGCCGTGATTGGCTGGCGGTCGTCAAGACATCCAAAGCCCGCAACAAGATTCGCCACGTCATCAACGCCGTCGAACGTGCTAAAGCGGTCGAAATCGGTCAGAAATCTCTCGAAAAGGAAGCTCGCCGCTTAGGCGTCAGCCTGGGCCGGATTTCGAATCACGATTTGGAATCGGTCGCCTCCGAATACGGCGTCAGCAAAACCGAAGATCTGTACGCGGCGCTCGGTTTCGGGCGTTTTTCCGCCCGCCAGGTGCTGCAAAAGGTAGCGCCTGAAGAATCCCGCCAAGCGCCTCTGGAGGAGCCGCTCCCACCGCCTCCCACCAAAGACGGCAAGACCGCGCCCGGCTCTCCGCTGGGCGACGCCGATCTCGTCATTCAAGTCAAAGGCGCCGACGACGTAATGGTCTACCGCGCCAAATGCTGCAATCCCGTGCGCGGCGAACCCATCGTCGGCTACATCACGCGCGGCAAAGGCATCGCCGTCCATTCCGTGCAGTGCGCCAACGTGCAAAAGCTGATGTACGAAGCGGAGCGGAAGATCGCCGTCGAATGGGCTCGCAGTGCCAGCGATCCGCTGCCAGTGCGAGTGGTGATTTATACCGACGACCGCCCCGGCATCCTGCATCAACTCACTTCCATCCTGAGCGACGAATCAAGCAACATCCGCACCCTCGAAGCGCGCGGCGACGAGAAGCGCACCGACGACAGCGCCGTCATCGAAATCACTATGGACGTCCGCGATAAAAAGCAGCTTGAACGAGTGATCAGCGCCTTTCGCCGCATTCCCGGCATTCGCGACATCGAAAGAATGCCAACCGCGTCCTAAATAGCATGCAAATAGCAGCACAACTCGACCCCGAGCACATAGCCATCTCGAAATCCACCGGTATCAAGATTGATTGGCGCGATGGCCATCACAGCGATTACACCTTGGCCTATTTGCGCGACGAGTGCCCGTGTGCCACTTGCACCGGCGCGCACGGCACGAAACCGGAACGAACCAACTACGTGAAGCAGGAGTTGTTTCCCATGTACAAACCCACCTTGAAAATGAACTCAGTCGAGTCTGTCGGCCAATACGCGGTTCGCGTGCACTGGAACGACGGACACAGCACGGGAATCTATTCGTTCGACCATCTGCGCCGGATTTGCCCCTGCCCCGAGTGCCGCGCCAAACGCTCTTGAGGTGGGGCAGGCAGTTTTGCCTGCCATCTTCTACAGCAAACGGAAGCTAACTTCTACTTGGGCTTGCACCGCAACGGCGCGTCCACCCTTCATGCCGGGACGGAAACGCCACTTCATCACCGCCTCAATCGCCTTCTGGTCGAGGCCTAACCCGAGCGGCCGAACCACTTTAATGTCGCGCGGTAAGCCGTTTTGATCCACAATAATCGAAAGGAGCACGCTGCCCGAGTACTTCGCCTTGCGCGCTTCCTCTGAATACTCTGGCTCAATCTTCGAAACCAAAACCGGCGCGGAGACATCCCCGCCAATCCGGTAAGCGCCGCCGCCCGTGCCCCCGCCGTGTCCAGGCCCGTAGCCATTGCCGTCGCCGTCGCCCAGTCCCGTACCTTTACCGTTGCCCAAACTGCTTTCGTTCATGTTGCTCAACGGATCGCCATATTGATCCGCCTGGATTACGGGAGCAGGCGCTGTAATCGTTGGAACCAGGGGCAGCTGTGGATGCGGAATCGCCATTACCGGCGGCATAAACTGCTTGCGCGCAAACTTCGGCGCTTCACCATGGCTCGCGGGCTTCAAATCCCTCTGTCCGCCACCACCCCCCGCTTTGTCTGCGGCCTTCGGCAGCTTCGGCACCTCTTTAATCGGCGGGAAGTAGAGGGCAGTAATGTCCTTGGCTTTCTTCTGCACGGCGGGCACTTGGAAAATGAGAAAAATCAGGGCAATAATGCCAGCCTGGATCAGTACGGACGCCACAAAAGAGCGCCCTTGCCCACCGGCGTAAGCACCCCATATTTCCGGCACTTCCACGGCCTTTGAAGTTATTTCCAGTGGTGGAAGCTTAGGCGGGTGAATCGCATCCTTAATGTTGCCAAGCAGCGATTTGAACCAAGGTTGCTCCAGCTTCTCAAGATCGCCCAACTGATCGCTTTCCACCGGCCGCGACGTCAATTCCAACGGCGGAAGCTTAGGCGGGTTGATCGTTTCGGCGATTCCCTTGAAGACAGACTTGTACCACGGCAATTCGATGTCAGTCGCCATAAGGAGCTTGACATCTGCTTCACCTGTTCTAGGCTCCATAGTTCTGCTCGGCGCTTCTTTTTCTACCATGCTCAAAGACACACTCTGCTTCTTCCCTTGTGCGATCACACTACGCTCTACGGTAGGACGTCATATTGAAAATCAGAGTTGCAAAGAATATTGCACCCGTTTCATCAACCAGTCTACCTGATTCCAGCGCCCAACGGAGCCGCCAAGCCTTATCGGGCTATGTTAACGCAACCACTTCCAAGATCCCTACAGCCCGTCGGCTAATAAGAATTCCCTAACCGATAACCACATATCGTCCAATACGTCCGTCAGTTCATGACCGGATCTGAATTCCAATAAATGAATATTCGGCCTGCCCGCGGCATACCGCCGTGAGTTGCCGACCGGCACCACCGGGTCGTCGACTCCGTGAAAAATCAAGGCCGGTTGGCTAGTATCCGGAAAACTTTCATAACCGGCGGCATCCTCCATCAAATCGAAAGACAGCGGCAATTCTCTGCCTTCTCCATAATGAAAGACAGGGATAGCCCCGTTTTCTCTCCAGCTCTTAAATCTTTCCTCGCCCATTTCCGCTTTCCAAAGATCGTAAAAACCAAACGCCGGCGCCAGCAAAATCACCTTCTCAACCTCTGGATGCCGCGCCGCGCTAAGGGCGCTCAAATAACCGCCCAAACTCGAGCCAATCAAAATCGCGGGACCGTCCTTGAGCAGCCCTTCCACTAAGCGGAGCTGTCCGCTCAAAGTCAGATGCTCGAAATCTCCCTTCGCCAGGTCCGGAATCTCCACTGTAAATCCCTCCGCGCCCAGCCTCTCGGCAAAAAAACGCGCTTTCCGCGATTGCGGACTCGAAGCAAACCCATGCAGATAAACCACCCGCCGGCAAGTTGACAATGCCATGACTCAATCCTGCCACTTGCCCCAATCCGCTAGAATCCGCTAAACAGGTTGTCCCGCCGCAAATTTTTTTCCGCCGATGCGGTAGCTTAGTGTGTTGGGTTTCGCATGGCGCGGCTTTGCCAGCCAGCGCACCTGGAAGCACAGGAGAAAACAAATTTAAATGCCGGTAGCAGAAAAAGTAAAGCAGATTATCGTGGAACAACTTGGTGTCGACGAAAACCAGGTTGAGCCGAGCGCGTCGTTCGTTGACGATCTGGGCGCCGATTCGCTCGACATTGTCGAACTCGTAATGGCCTTCGAAGAGGCATTTGGCCTCGACATCCCCGACGAGGACGCCGAAAAGATCAAAACCGTGAAAGACGCCATCGACTACATCGAGTCGAAAAAGAAATAACTCGCTGCCTTTCCGATGGCGCAAAGAAGAGTAGTCGTTACCGGCATTGGGCTGATCTCCTCGGTCGGCTCTGGCACGGAAGAGTGTTGGTCGGCGCTCCAGCGCGGCGAAAGCGGCATTGCCTCCATCACCCAATTCGACGCTTCCGATTTCGCGGCCCGCATCGCCGGCGAAGTCAAGAATTTCGATCCGCTCGCCTTCGTCGAAAAAAAAGAACTGAAGAAGATGGGCCGTTTCATTCAGTTCGCCATCGCCGCCAGCGAATTTGCCGTTAAATCTGCCCGCCTCGAGGTCACGGACGAAGATTCGGAAAACGTTGGCGTCTACATCGGCAGCGGGATCGGCGCTTTTGAAGTCATCGAGCGCGAGCACAAAATTCTTCTCGAACGCGGCCCCAGCCGCATCTCGCCGTTTTTCATTCCCGCCGTCATTGTCAATTTGGCCAGCGGTTATGTCTCTATCCGTTACAACGCCAAAGGTCCGAACTCCGCAACGGCGACCGCCTGCACCACCAGCGCGCATTCGATCGGCGATTCGTTCCGCCTGATTCAGCATGGCTATGCGGAAGCTATGATCTGTGGCGGCAGCGAAGCATGCATAACGCCGATGGGTGTCGGTGGTTTCGCCGCCATGCGCGCTCTCTCCACGCGCAACGACGAACCGCAGCGCGCTTCGCGTCCGTGGGATCTGGAGCGCGACGGTTTTGTCATCGGCGAAGGCTCTGGCATCTTGATTCTGGAAGAACTCGAACGCGCTCGTCGCCGGCAAGCCCCCATCCTGGCCGAGATCGTCGGTTACGGCATGAGCGCCGACGCCCATCACATCACAGCTCCGCCGGAAGATGGCAACGGCGGTTATCGCGTCATGCGCAACGCCCTGCGCGACGCCGGCATCGAGCCTTCTCGCATCCAATACATCAATGCCCACGGCACATCCACCGGTCTCGGCGACAAAGTCGAAACCATCGCGATCAAACACACCTTCGGCGATCACGCCTACAAACTAGCGGTCAGTTCCACCAAATCCATGACCGGTCATCTGCTCGGCGGCGCCGGCGGCCTGGAAGCCGGCGTCACCGTCCTCGCCATCCGCGACCGCATCGTCCCCCCCACCATCAACTACGAATTCCCCGACCCCGATTGCGACCTCGATTACGTGCCCAATCAAGCCCGTCCCCTTGAGATCGAGTACGCGCTTTCGAACAGCTTTGGATTCGGCGGCACCAACGGCTGTCTGATTTTCAAGAGGTTTGAGAACTAGCCCTGGAGCTTCCTACCATGGTGGGGCAGGCGCTTTCGCCTGCCATGTTCCTTCTCACCCCCGGCTCAAAATAAATAACGTCACGTCATCTGTCTTCACAGCATTCCGCCGAAACTCTCCCAGATCGTCGCGGCACGCCGCCAAAATCGCCGCGGCATTCACCGTTCTCTTACCGCCGATCAACTCCCGCAAGCGCTCCGCGCCATACTCGTTTCCGGACCGGTCGGTCGCTTCCGAAACGCCATCGGAATAGATCACCAACCCCTCGCCGCGCTCGAGAGACAATTCTTCGAGCGCGAATCTCTCACCACCAAACAAACCTATCGGGAGATCCGCCGTCTCCAGCGCACGCACTGCTCCCTCGCGCACAACAAAGGGTGGCGGATGTCCCGCATTACAGATCTCGGCTCTTCCATCTGGCCAAACGCGGCCTGCCACCAGGGTCGCGTACTGGTTCGGCAAGGTGCTCTCCTGGAATACCCGGTTGGCATGCTGCAGCATGCAAGGTAGCGATAGCCCGACGGGAATCAGCGTGCGAAACATCGCATGCAAATGCGCCATCAGCATGGAAGCCGCTACGCCTTTCCCCGATACGTCTCCCACCATAAAATACAGGCCGTCCTTGCCTGCGTCGATGACGTCGCAATAGTCGCCGCTCACCAACCCGGCCGGGTCATAGTGGTAGCAAATTTGCCAGCCGTCGCGGTCCAGATTTTGTTTGGGAAGCAAGCCCATCTGCACCCGTCTCGCCAGCTGTAAATCCTCTTCCAGCGCTGATCTTTCGGAACGGGTCAGGTGGTCCAGGCAGAAACGCGCCAGCGGGTCGGCAATCAGCCGGTCGCACTCAATCGGATCATGACAAGACTCGCAGATCCCATAGCACCCACTGTCAATTCTCGAGAGCGCGCCATCCACCTCTTCCAAAAGAAGCTGCAGCCGGTCGCGCTGATCCGTCCGCTGGCTCGCATGCTCCAGCTTGTGCCGCCGGTCGAGCAATTGCTCGCGCATGAACTGATCCATACTCGTTGTCATACCGGCTTCTAGGATGCAGGATCGGCTTGGAAAGATCCATCCGGATCTTGCTCCCAATGACGCTTCGGGCGCTTAACCGTTTCGGGGGCAGACCACCGCTCTTTTCTGAGCCGGTAGAGTAGGAGAGAGGGCAACGGATGGAGCCGCGTCCCACTCTCCCCTCGTCGAACCGGAGTTGCAGATTTCCCACGTCCGGCTCTCCGGAAGACTCTCGTCTCAGGCTTGCACAGGTCCTGAATCGGCAGGGGCCAGACTGACCAGGCCAAGCCTTTGGAAGAAGCGATACCACGGGACTCATTCCGGCGGTTGAAATGGCCGCTGGCTGCGCCGTTGCAGATGCCGAATGAGACGGCCACGTACGAACCAGTCGATTTCCCGGTGGAC
>Ga0302326_10021897_pt1 | contig 13090 bp, 10 predicted proteins | sample Palsa_T0_3_FD_202264 | JGI IMG/M metagenome (GOLD analysis project Ga0302326, IMG submission 202264) | Peat permafrost microbial communities from Stordalen Mire near Abisko, Sweden - Palsa_T0_3 | ecosystem: Environmental > Terrestrial > Soil > Palsa > Peat permafrost | place: Sweden: Abisko... | reverse complement strand
TGTGACCTCGTGGTGGACTCGAGCAAGCATCCCTCGCTCGCGCACTGCCTGCGGTGGCAGCCCGACGTCGACCTGCGGGTGCTGCACCTGGTCCGGGATCCCCGCGCGGTCGCCTACTCCTGGAGCAGGCAGGTGCTCCGTCCCGACACGGACACCCAGAGCTACATGACCAGGTACTCTCCGGCCACGGCGGCGAAGCAGTGGAACGTGCAGAACGCGGCCTTCCACCTGCTCGCCCGGGCCGGCGTGCCCACCATGCGGCTGCGGTACGAGGACTTCACCGCCGAGCCGGAACTGATCCTGCACCAGATCGCCGGCTTCGCCGGGCTGCCCGCCCGGGAAAGCTACCCGTTCCTGACCGCCGACGGGACGTCCTGGGGGGCTCACCTCGGCGGCGGCCACTCCGTCTCGGGCAACCCCATGCGCTTCACCACCGGCCAGGTCCCGATCAGCCGGGACGAGAAGTGGCGGACTCACATGTCCAAGGCGCATCGGCGGGCCGTCACCGCTCTGACCCTGCCGCTGCTGGCCCTCTACGGCTACCTCGGAAAATCCTGATGGGCTGGCCGTCGGTGGGCGTGGTCCTGCCGACGCACGACCGGCCGGGTCCGCTGCGTACCGCGCTGGCCGCCGTGCTCGGCCAGGATTACCCGGGTCAGCTCAGCGTCGTGATCGTCTATGACCGGGCCGAGCCGGACCTGGGGCTGGCCGACGGCGATCGCGTCCGGGTGGCCGTCAACGCCAGGACGCCGGGGCTGGCCGGCGCCCGCAACACCGGCATCGGCCTGCTGGACACCGATCTGGTCGCGTTCTGCGACGACGACGACGAGTGGCTGGCGGGCAAGCTCCGGGCCCAGGTCGAGGCGCTGCTGGCCCGGCCCGGCGCGGAGTTCGCCACCTGCGGCATTACGGTCGAGTTCGCCGGGGCCGCGCATCCGCGGCTGGCGGGCCGCGACGAGGTGACGCACGCGGATCTGGTCCGTTCCCGCATGGTCATGGTGCACTCGTCCACCTACCTGGTGTACACCGGCGCGCTGACCGGCGGCATCGGCCTGGTCGATGAGAGGATCCCGGACAGCCAGAATGAGGACTGGGATCTGGCGCTGCGGGCCGCGCGCCGCCATCCGCTCGTCAACGTGGACGAGCCGCTGGTCCGGGTGGTGTGGGGCGCTTCCTCGCATTACGCGCGGCAGTGGCAGGCCAAGGCCGATTCGCTCCGGTGGATGCTGGCGCACCATCCCGAGCTGGCCCGCTCACCCCTCGGTGCCGCCAGGATCTACGCGCAGCTCGCCTTCGCCTACGCCTGCCTGGGGCGCCGCGGCGAGGCGTGGCGCTGGGCCTGGCGGGCCCTGCGCAGCAACTGGCACGAGCGCCGGGTGCCGTTCGCGCTCGCCGTCGCGACGGGCATCGTGCCCGGCGATGTCGTACTGCGGCGCCTCCATGCGCACGGGCACGGGATCTGACGCCATGACCGGTCGGCTCCGCCTGCTGGTGGCAGGACTAGTTTGCGTGCTCGTGGCCGCCGTGGTGGCCGTCGTCGTCACCGGTCCCTTCTCCTCCTCGCCGTCCTCCTCGCCGTCGTCCTCGTCCGGGCCGGTTTCGGCCGGGTCCCCGGCGCCGCGGGTGTCCGGCACCGTGAACCCGGCGCTGGCCCCGGTCCCGCCGGCCAGCGGGGCCTACCTGGGCGCATGGGTCGGGCCGGCGGTGTTCACCCAGGCCAACGAGATCCTGGCGGTGGACTCGCTGCAGGCCCAGCTGGGCCGCAAGCTCACCATCGTGCACACCTACCTGCAATGGCAGGCGCCGTTTCCCTCCGCTAGCGCGCTGGCCTTCCTGGACCAGGGCAGCATGCTGCTGATCTCCTGGGCCGGAACGGACACCCGGCAGGTTGTGTCCGGCGCGGATGACGGCTGGATCCGGACCCGGGCCCGTCAGGTCAAGGCGCTGGGCCGGCCGGTTTTCCTGGAGTGGCGGTGGGAGATGGACCGGCCGAACCTGCGGTCCCAGGTGCATTCCGGGGCCGAGTACGTGGCCGCCTGGGATCACATCCGGGCGATCTTCGCCGCGGCCGGGGTACAGAACGCCGCCTGGGTGTGGTGCCCGACGGCGAACGGATTCAGTGACGGCCAGGCGGCGGCCTTTTATCCCGGCAATGACGAGGTCGACTGGATCTGCGCGGACGCCTACCCGGCCTACGGCAGCACCGCTTCGTTCGCCTCCACCGTCACGGCCTTCCTGGGCTGGGCGTCGCACTACGCCAAGCCCTTGATGATCGGCGAGTTCGGGGTGCCCGAAAGCGACGGGGCCAGCCAGCGCGCCCAGTGGCTGCACGCGGCCCAGCAGGTGGTGATGGCGGACCGCCAGATCAAGGCCCTGCTGTACTTCGACGCCAACCCCGCCGGCCAGGGACCGCAGGGCAGCTACTCCCTCGCCGGCGACGCCGCGGCCCTGTCCGCCTTCCGCGCCATCGCCGCGCAGCCCTACTTCAATCCCGCCGTGACCCGCTGATGGCCCCGCGCGCCCGGGTCCGGGTGGCCGGAGTGGACTTCGACGCACTGTCCGAGCAGCAGGTCGTGGCGCGGATCGTCGGGGACCTGCAGGACGGCCGGGGCGGCTGGGTGGTCACGCCCAACATCGACATCTGCCGCCAGATCCGGCACGATCCGGCCGCACGAGCACTGGTCAGGGGTGCCTCCCTGGTCGTCGCGGACGGGATGCCCCTGGTCTGGGCCGCGCGGCTGCGCGGCCAGCCGCTGCCCGAGCGGGTGGCCGGCGCCTCCCTGATCTTCACGCTGAGCGCGGCCGCGGCCGCCAGCGGTAAGTCCGTCTACCTGCTCGGCGGGGAACCAAGCGTGCCCGGGCGGGCGGCCGCCGCGCTGGCCCGCCGTTACCGCAGTCTGCTGGTCGCGGGCGTGGACGCACCGCCGTTCGGCTTCGAGACCCGGCCGGGCGAGCTGGAGGCGATCGCCGCCAAGCTGGCGCAGGCCAAGCCGGACATCGTGTTCGTGGGCCTGGGTTTCCCCAAGCAGGAACACCTCATCGCCGCCCTCGCCCCGGGCCTGCCCGCCGCCTGGTTCATCGGCTGCGGCGCCGCGATCCCGTTCGCGGCGGGCACGCTGCCGCGCGCGCCGCACTGGATGCAGCCGCTCGGCCTCGAGTGGACCTACCGCCTGATCAGCGAGCCCCGCCGGCTCGTTCGCCGGTACCTGGTGGACGACCTCCCGTTCGCGCTGCGGCTGCTGTTCACCTCTGCCCTGGCCCGGCTCTGGGGCGGCCCGGCGCGCGGGCGCGGCCCGGCCGGCCCGGTCGGGCCGGTCAGTCCGGTCAGCGGGGGGCCGGTCAGCGGGGGGCCGGTCAGCGCCAGCTCGGCGGCTGGCTGAGCCAGCCGGCCAGGCGCTCGTCCGGGGCGAGGAAGTGGTCGTTGAGCGTGGCCCGCAGCGTCTCGGGCATCGGTGAGCGGGGGCGGGCGTTGTGCCGCTCGAACACCGGGTACCCGTGCTGGCGCAGGCCGAGGAAGTCCAGCACGCCGTCGTAGACCGGTTCGGGATCGGTGAAGAACCGGCCGCTGTCCACCACGTGCACCCGGTCGCGGCCGACGAGCTGGCCGAGCCGTTCCAGCTGGTCGGCGTAAAGTCCGCGGGTCAGGTAGGCGTGGTGCTGATGAGAGTGGCTGAGGTAGCCCGGCTCGCTGATGATCCGTTCCGCCTCCCCGGCCAGCCGCTCGTCCTCCAGCTCCAGGGCCCGCTCGAACGGCTCGCTCTCATAACCCCGGGCCAGCTCGTGCGCGTGCGCGGAGTAGGCCCGCTCGACCGGATCGCGGACCAGCACGAGCAGCCTGACCCCGGGCAGGTCCCGGCTGATCCGCTCCGCCGCCAGCGGGTGGAACATGTAGTACGGGCTCGACTCGAAGGTCAGCGGTACCTCACCCGTGGCCCGCCGGGCCAGCGCGGCCCGGGCCCGCAGCGGGAAGTGGCCCTGGTACCAGCCCATCCCGTGGCCGTAGCCGGTGTCGAAGTAGTGCACGCCCTTGTGCAGCACCGCCTTGAGGATCGCGGGATGCTGGGTCAGCGTGCGGTACATCGAGGTGGTGCCGCCGCGCTGGGCCCCCACGATCAAGAAGCCCGGCAGCATCCGGGCCCGGCGGGTCAGCCGGCCGGTGCTCACCGAGACCGAATGCGCGGCCCGCCGGGCCGCGGTCGGTGCCGACTGGGGCTCGACCTTGAGCCGCGGCGGCGGTGCGGCCGTGCTGTGTGACGTCATAGTTGTTTCATCGCTTCCTCGATGGCAGGGATCAACCAGGTGCCGGGCTGCCCGAGCCGGGCGCCGGCCTCGGCCTGGCGGTCGGCTAGGTAACGGGCCGACAGCTCAGCCAGGTACAAGATGGCGACCAGCCGGGCCTCGCCGGCCGGCACGCCGAAGGGCGCGAGGCAGGCGCCCGCGTCCCGCACGCAGGCGGCGGCGGCGTCGGCGGGCGGCCGCCGGCGCCGGACCACGTCGGACTGGAGCCGGTAATGCAGCGAGTCGAAGCCGGCCGGAACGCCGGCGGCGAATCGCTCCCAGTCCCACACCAGCAGCCCGCCGGCCGTGCTGGCCATGTTCCAGCCGGTCCAGTCGCCGTGCCACGCCCCGAAGCTGAGGTCCGGGCCGGCCGCGGCCAGCGCGTCGAGGGCGTCGCCGAGCGCGGCCCGGTCCGGACCGGCCGGCCCGTCCGCCAGCCGGGACCGGAGCCGGGCCAGGTAGCCGCTGCCCGTCAGCGGGCCGCGGCTGCGGCCGCCCACCGCGGCCAGTTCGGTCATCGCCGCGGTCAGCTGCCCGGGCCGCAGGGCCTGGCGCCGCCGCCAGACGGGCAGAGCGGTCATGATGAGCACCTCGCGGCCCTGCCACTGCCCGTGATGCAGCACCCGCGGCACGGCCATCGCGCGGAAGTCCTCGGCGGCCAGCGTGTCCAGCGCGGCGCGTTCGGCGCGGATCAGGTCCCGGGTCAGCGGGTTGACGCTGACCTTGGCGAATCCCGCCGTCTCCCCGCGCCGGGTGAGCAGCTGGAGCACCGGCTTGCGGTTCGCCCGGGCCGCCCCCAGGTGAGTGCTGATCAGCACCTCATAACCCAGCACGGAACGCAGGTACGCCTCGATGGTGCCGGTGCCCGGATCGCCGGTGCCCGGGTCGGCGGTGCCCGGGCCGGCGCTGACCCGCAGTCGTCCGCCCAGGCCGACGCTGGCCCCGCCTGCCGCCAGGGCCAGCGCCAGGGCCCGGCTGCCCGCCCAGGCCGTGAACGACCCGGGTTCGCCGTAGCGGCGGACCGCGGCGGCACTGGCCCGCCGGCCGGACGGCACGAGCAGCCGCGGGCGGCGCGCGGACGGCAGCACGACGAAGTCGCGCCCGCGAACGGGCCGGTCCCGCAGCATCTGGAGGCCCCGCGAGCTGCGGCTGAGCGTCGCGGTGGCCGGCGGTGGCCACAGCACGGCGCAGACATCGCCGAGGCTGGAGCGGCCGGCTGCGGTCACTGAGGTGTCGGCGCTTGCTGGCCGGCCAGCGCGGCCGGCACGCCGGGCAGCGTGTCCGCCGTCTTCTGCCGCGCGGGTCCTACCACCACTCGGATCGTGATGATGAACACGGCCAGGATGAGGCAGCCGTAGATGAGTCCGCTGATGATGTCGGAGAACCAGTGCAGGGTCAGGTAAAAGCGGCTGTACCCCTCGCTGAAGGCCAGCGCGGCGACCACGCCCGTCGACCAGATCGCCGCTCGCCTGCTCCCGCTGATCTCGCGCCAGATGAGGTAGGCGATGAGGCCGTAGAAGACGATGATGCGATCGCATCCACCCGACGGGAACGTGCCAAGCGGGCTGTCCGGGGGACCGAGACGGTGGAAGGTATGCCGGAGCGCTAGCGTCAGGTAGTGATCGAAGACGATGGCCGCGCCGAGCGCCACCGGCGGAAGCCACTTGTGGCTGCGGTAGAACGCCGCCAGGCAGACCGCCGCGGTCACCGCCGCGCCCCAGGTGGTCCAGGTATCGCCGACCTTGGTCGCGCGGTTCATGGCCGACTTCCAGAAGTGCACCCGGTGCTGCCCCATCCAGGTGTAGATCGGCTGGTCGATGTGCGGCCCCGCGTGCACGACCAGCACGCCGAGCAGGCAGGTCAGCGCGTAGACCGCGACCGCGCCGACGGCCAGGATCAGCAGCAGCCCCACGATCGAGGATCGCGTGGCCCGCAAACTGACCGGCTGGTCGCTGCCGTGGTGTCCGTTCAAGGACGCGGTGGCGACGGGAGAACGCCGGATTGACCGCTTAGCCGCGAACGCTGTCATCACCAGGATTACGGCTATCCCTACCGGCCACACCAGCACCACTAGTACCTTGAGCATTTTTTCCTCTTAACCGTAAAATGTCGGGAGGTCGTCGATCGACTTTTGCTTTTAATTGATTTAGTTGGATCTTGTGGATTTCGGGGGCCGGCTACCCGGCCAGCCGTTTGTGATGGCGCCGCCTGACCACGGCCGCGAGCTGTGCGCCGCCCGGCATGGCCGCCACATGCAGGTCGTCGCGAAAATGCCATATGCCGGCGGCCATAACGGCGCAGCCGCACCCGATAGCGGCCAGCGAGGGGACGGCACCGGGCCCGATAAGGTCGCGGGCCGCCAACGGCAGGACGCCGAAGGAAACAGCACACAAGGCGGCGCTGACGAAGGTGCCGCGGCCGAAAGGATGCAGCCGCATGGCCGCGGCCACCTGGGCCAGCGGCATGAGGTTGGTGATGGCGATCGCGGCGGACCAGCCGATGGCCGCGCCGGTGATTCCGTAGCGGGGGATCAGCGCCACGTCCAGCCCGACGTTGACCACGACGGCGAGCAGCCCGTTGACCAGGCTCCAGCTGCTGCGGCCCGTGGTCACCAGCACCATATCCACCTGTCCGCAGCCGGTCGCCAGGAGCATGGTCAGGCCGAGTATCACCATGACGGCGGCCCCGGCCCGGTAGGAGTGACCGAACACCGTGATGATCTGCGGCCCGAAACTGACCGCGAGCAGGTACAGCGGCCAGGTCAGCAGGATGAGCCAGGCGGTCGTGGCCTGGTAGATGCGGTTGGCGCCCCGGTGGTCGCCCTGGGCGAACATCTCGGTGAATCTCGGCTGGGCGGCCATGCTGATGGCCTGGTTGCCGAACTGGCCGGCCACCAGGAACCGCGTCGCGGCGGTGTAGACCGCCGCTTCCGCCGGGCCGCGCATGATGGCCACCAGGACGATGTCGATGCGCTGAATGGTGATCTGCGCGAGCGCCGCCAGGCCCCGCGGCCCGGTGAAGCGCCAGAACCGCAGCGGCTCCGGCGTGGCCGCCGAGGCGGCTTGGCCCGGCGCCCAGCGTGCGGGCGGGGCCGGAACCGGGACCGGGACCGCGGTGGGAATGACCTTGACGGGGCTGACCAAGGCGGCGGGTCTGGCGGGTTGGGCCCGGCGCTGGATGCGGTGAAACCACAGCCACACGGCGCATGCGGCGGGCACGTAGGGCAGCGCCCACAGCGGCGCGAGCAGCGCGGTGCTTCCGGCGGCCGCGGCCACGCCGATCCCGGCGAGCTGCAGGATCGGGCGGCCGATCCGGTCCACCATCACCGTCGGGCCCATAGAGCGGTAGCCGCGGCTGGCGCCCAGCACCGTGTCGAGCATCGCCGCGAACGGCAACGCGAGCGCGAGGGCCCGCAGCTCCGCCGCGATCTCCGCGGGGCGCGCGCCCGCGTGGCCGAGCTGACCATGGACCAGCAGCCGCGCCGCCGGCCCGGCGAGCACCACGAGCGCCACCGCGGCCACCACGGAGACGACGGCCACCGGCCTGACCGCCGTGCGCACTACCTCGGGGACACGGTGGTCCTGCCCGAGGGAACGCAGCCGGGCGATGAAGTACACGGTTCCGGTGGCGGCGCCGAGGCTGGCCACCGCCTCGATGATCAGGAACAGCGACATGGCCGTGAAGAAGGCGCCCGCGGCGGCCTCGCTGAAGCTTCTGGTGATGATCAGCGTCAGCGCGACCGTGCCCAGGCCGGCCACCGCGGCCCCGACCAGGTTGAGCAGGCCGCCCCTGGCCACCTCGGCCAGCCGTCCGTCGGTTCGCGGGCGTCCCGCGACGGCGGCCGTCGCGGGACGGCTCGCGGACTGGGTCATGTCCGCCTGGCCAGCAGGTTCACCGGGCGTGCGCCCGGCCGTCGCCAAGCCGCGCGCCGCGGCGGATCCGCGGGATCCGCCTCGCGGTCTGGGCTGCGCAGCCACTGGTCGTTACGCCACAGCAGGGCCACCGCGAGCATGGTGAATTCAAGCGGCGCGGTCACCGACACGTACGCGAACATGTAGAAGAACGACAGCAAGATGACCAGCACGCCCGCCATCCCGTACGGCGACTTGTCCCGCCGGTAACGCCAGGCCAGGTACGCGAAGAAGGCGAGAAATAGGCCTGTCCCGACCCAGCCGGTGCAGACCAGGAGCAGGTAAAGCTGGCCGTTGCTGCCGACCGGGAACTCGCCGCAGGACGGGCAGGCGGCGGTCGGGCCGACCGTGATCGAACTCGCGCTGCCCTGCTGGTGCCGGGTGTCCCCGTATCCGATGATCGGGGCCGCGTTCGCGTCCTGGATGGCGGTGGCCGACAGCGATCCGCGGATGGAATTGCTCTGCTGATGCTGCAGCCGCGACGTGATCAGGCCCTGCAGCGGGGTCGCCACGACCGCCACCGCGACGACCGCCAGCGCGGCGCAGAGCAGGCCGAGCATGGCGATCTTGCCCCTGGCCGCTAGCCGCACCGCGAGGTAGGCCACGGTCAGCCCGGCACCGACCCAGACCCCCCGGTTGAGCGAGTAGACCAGCGGTATCAGGGCGACGCCCGCCGTGGCGAGCACGAACCTGCGCTGCCTTCTGCTGCCGTAGGACCACCAGGCCACCAGCAGCCACGGCAGCAGGATGGTCAGGCAGTCACCCCAGGTGTTGGTGTACTCAAACGGCGCCTTCGGGCGTCCCTCGGTCACCCCGAGAACGTCAGTGACCTGGGAGAAAGCCGGATAGATGGAGGCCTGGACCAGGCTGTTGTTCTGCAGGCTGTGCGGCAGCACGTAGGCCAGCGGGGAGGTGAACTGGAAAGTGGGCACGAGCACCCCACCCAGGCCGCCGATCGTCGCGTAGATCCCGACCAGGCCGAGCAGCCACGCCAGCCGGCGGCGAGGCAGTTCGGCTTCGGTCAGGTTGCCCGCGTACAGCAAGATGGCGGTGAGGCCCAGGTACGTCAGCCCCCGGTCCGTGAAGGACAGGACCCGGTTGGACAGCGCGCTGACCACGGTGTCCGGTGCCGCCAGGCCGAGGGTCGCGATCCCCGCGGTCACGCACACCAGGAACAGCAGCCACAGGCCGAACGCGGGGGGAACCTTGATGGAGCGGCCGCTCCGGCGCCAGGACCGCATCCGCAGCAGCATCGGGATGGCCAGGATGATGACCGACTCGTCGGCCAGGCCGCAGGCCCACCAGAGCGGGTAGCCGGCCAGCAACGCGGTAACCGGCCAGGCCGGATGGCTGGCGAACCAGTGCCTCTGGGGGCTCTGCGTACGTCTACCGCGCGGCGGCGGCCCGCCCTCCGTCGTGATCGGGGTGCCGGTCGTGATCGGCGAGGTGGTGAACGTCATGCCCGGTTCAGCCTCCGGCCAGGTGCGTGCCCGCGGGGGCCAGCACGACCCACGTCGGTCCCGGCTCGAAGCTCATGGGCTGGCCGGCCGCGTCGAAGTAATTGGTGACCGCCGCGATGCCGGGCTTGGACCAGCTGCCCGCGGCCCCGGTCCCACCGCTGCCGCCGGCTGCCGTACCGGAGAAGACGGTCACCGCGCCCTTGCCGGTAAACAGGGCGCTATGGGCGGTCTGGTTAAGTTTGCGGCTGATATAGACGGTCTTGAACGAGACGATCTGCACCACCAGGTTGGCCGCGCTGACCCGGGGGCCGCCTGCCGTCTGCACCCAGCGGTCGGTGCCGGCGTCGAAGTTCCACTGCTCGGCCGGCTCTCCGGGCGCCTCCACCCGCACCGACGTCGGATGGGTCTCGCCCGCCGAGGCGAGCGAATCGCCGGGCTGCCGGTAGCCGAACAGCTCAGGCGGTGGCCCGTCGGAGCGTCCGGTGGCGGCCAGCGCCGCCGTCGAGACCGTGGGGTCGCCCGACCCGCCGGAATACAGGGACGCATGCCGGGCGTATCCGTCGTCGATGATCTTGGTGGCGTCCAGGACCGAGACGAACGAGGTGGTGCCCCCGTCGTAGCTGGTCAGCGGGTGCAGCACCGACAGCGCCTGGCCGTCTGTTGGCCTGGTGCTGGTCACCGGGCCCACGGTGCTCGCCTCGGCGGACTGGAAGATGGCCAGGTACCTGACCGGTCCCGCCAGCTCCGCAAAGACGAGGTCGGCGGAGCCGAGGCCGACCGGAGCCGAGCCCGCGACGGCGACGGCGACGGCCGGCCGCTGCGCGATGGCGGCCGTCACGCTGAGCCCGGTCAGCGGCGCCACCGACCCAGAGACCGCGGCGGACCCGCCGGAACCGGTGGCCGTGGCGCCCGCCCCGTCACCGGCGGAGGCGGTCGCCGAAGGCGGCCTGGTCTGCGCCGGCGCCGGTGCGGCATCAGTGGCCGCGGAACACCCGGCCAGGGCCGTGAGCATTCCGCACGAGGATCCGGCGACCGCACATCGCGCCCAGATCCCCCATCTGGTCATGCGCTCAGCGGCCGGGCAGGGAGCGGGACGCCTCTTCACCGGCTGACCGGTCGCTGACCCCGGCCTCGGGCCGCTCGGCGTCCGCGTCGGCCTCCGGATCGGTCTGCGGGGTCTGAGGGGCGGTGTCGCCAGCCGTCAGCGCGGCCGCTGACCGGCGTTCCAGCTGGACCTTGCCCTCAGCGGCGACGATCGACGGGGTTCGCTGGCCGGAGAACCGCGGCGAGGGCAGGAGCACGACGCCGAGCACGGTCGCGCCCATCTTGTCTAGGTGCTCCACGCTGTCCAGCACCTGGTCACTGTGTGTCCCGGGGGTCTCGGCGACCAGGATGGCCGCGTCGGCGGTCAGCGCCAAGGTGAAGACGTCGGGGCCGGAGGTGACCGGAGCCGCCTCGATGACGATCCACCGGTCGTCGCCCCGCAGGCCGCGCAGCAGCTCTTCCACCGCATCCTGCCGGAGGTCTCCGGCCTCCGTCCCGGCCGTACCGGGCGTGATCACGGTCAGCCGCGACGCCGCGGCCGGGTGCCGTCCGACCGCCTCGGCCGGCACATCGCCAGCCAGCACGTCGGTGAGGCCCCGTCCGGACCGCATCCCGGCCATCTGGGGGATAGCGGAGCCCTCGAGGTCGCCGCACACCAGCGTGACGTCGGGCTGGTGGCGGGACAGGGCGGCGGCGAGGTTGGCCGCCACCATGCTGGCCCCGTGGCCGGGCACCGAACCGGTGACGAGAACGACATGGCTTCCGGCCCCGAGCGAACCGGTGAGCATGTGGGCGAGTTCGGAGAAGCTCCGGCCGGTCGGCGAACGGTGGTCGGCGATTGCCAGCTCGGGCGTGAACTTCCGCAGCGGCAGGCTCATCAGCACCGGCACGTTGAGCCGGGTGACATCGTGCGGCCCGCGGATCCGCCGGTCCCTGCGGTCCACCAGGTAGGCCAGAACGAAGCCGATCAGCAGCCCGCCCAGCAGCCCGCTCGGGATGATGAGCAGCGCCTTCGGGCTCGTCGCGGTCAGCGGAGGAGTGGCGTTGCTGATGATCGATCCGCCCGAAGGATCGGCCAGGTTGGCGGTCAGCGTCCCGATCTGGCCGTTCAGTGAGCCCAGCTGGCTGTGCTGGGACGTGAGCTCTTCGTTGTCGCTGGCGCGCTGCGGTGAGTTGGCCGGCAGGTTGGCGATGGCAACCTTCAGCTTCGCCGAGTCTGACTCCAGGGTGCTGATATTGGCCTGCAGGGTCGTGACCTGGCTCTTGATCGAAGCCGTAGTGCTGTTGCTGCTGTAGTTCAGGTACGCCTGCGCGAATGCCTGCGCGCAGCTCGCGGCAGCATCGGGGGACGAGGCTTCGCAGCTGATGGACAGTACCTGAGAGTTCGCCGGGACCGTCACGCTCACCCGGCGCAGGAGACTCTGCACGTTATCGGTACTGTGCATCAGTTTGTCCGCGGCCTGCGCGACCGTCGCCGACTGCACGACCTGCGCTTCGGTGTCGAGGTTGACCGTGGTCGTGGTGCGCGAATTGGCCACTTGGCCGGCGGTGCCGCTGCTTGACGCGGTCACGTACACCGACGCGGTCGCGGTATAAACCTTGTGTGCGGTCTTGAAGTAGCCGGCCGCGCCCACCGTCGCGATGATGGCAACCACGACGATCAGCCACCAGCGGCGCCTGAGCGCACCGGTGTAATCGGCCAGTCGCATGTCCTGCGGCCCTGACGTTTGAGCCACCGTTGGCACGTCCCCCCTCGATCGGTCCGGCCCGACCCACACCGCCCCCGCAGTGCGAAACGTCGGGCCGCGTTAACGTGCTCGTTTCCGTAAGTTCTGTTTCAGGACCATCATATCACTATTTGTTTACGTCTAGTCACACCATGAACACGTTAATCAGGAGAGCCCCTGGTTGACAGAATTCCCACGAGTAGCCCACCGACTGGTGTCCAGCTACTCAGGCGCACAGGCTGGCGGGATTCATCAACCTCACCCGCACCCACTACCTCATGTATTCCAGGTGACTGGCCTCTCCCGGGGAGTATTCGGGCTCACGGGAGGATTTGGTGCACTCGGATGCCCAAAGAACTCCCCGGAGCCCAAATCATCCCCGATAAGACGCACCACAGCGCGCTCGTGCACCACGGCTCACACAGGGGCCGCCCACCGCCAAGAGTGATCGCCGGGCCATCGTGGCCGGTACCTAGCGGCCGCTACCTAAAGGTCAGGCCGGAAGCTAGCCGACGGAATCGTGCGTCCCCGCCCGGCCGGAGACGGCCGGGGACTTAAGGTAACTTTCGGCCACGGTGAAGGCGAGGTCGAGGGACTGGCTGCGGTTGAGCCGCGGGTCACAGACGGTCTCGTACCGCTGGTACAGGTCGTCTTCGGCGATCTGGTGACT
>Ga0302326_10021896_pt1 | contig 13090 bp, 11 predicted proteins | sample Palsa_T0_3_FD_202264 | JGI IMG/M metagenome (GOLD analysis project Ga0302326, IMG submission 202264) | Peat permafrost microbial communities from Stordalen Mire near Abisko, Sweden - Palsa_T0_3 | ecosystem: Environmental > Terrestrial > Soil > Palsa > Peat permafrost | place: Sweden: Abisko... | reverse complement strand
GCCTGGGTATGGGAGGCAGCAAAGCTGGAATTCAGCTGGGAAAACGTGCTTCCAGTCGGGTTGGGGCTGCTGTCGACCTGCCACGTTCCCGCGGCCAGCGCGGGTGATGCGGCGATCAGCGCTGCGGCTGCGCCACCTGCCACGGCCATTAGTGCTCGTCGTATTTTCACGGGTTCTCCTCTGCTTGCGGTCGCCGCGCTGTGTGCGTGCGAGCCCGGTACCGGAGAACACGAGCCACATGTAGTTGACTGTTCAAATCGTCATAACACCGCGGGCGGCAGAGGCACAGGCAACGCACCACCCGGAACGTCGGCCGCTGCCCCGGCGCAGGGTCTGAACCGGTTGCTTCCGCTGGTGAAATGGCTGCCAGGCGATCCGCGCAACATCGTCTTGTCCGCCCCGGCGCCGGTGCCGTCACAGCCGTGATCGCGGACTGGTTCGCCACCTTGATCACCACCCTGGCATTGCATGAAATAACTCTCTACGTCAGGAGTCCTGAGGATTGCGCGCAGCAACAAATATTCGGCGTTATAGAAACTTCTGCTAGGACGTAGCGCCCCTTCTGCTTGCCCAGGAGGGTGCGAGGACAAGAATCGCTGGTCCGCATCCCGGGTCTTCCTGAGATAGGTACGGGTGCTGGTGCGGACCGGGGGTAGCTGGTGTGAGCGAGTCCAGCCGACACCATGATCACTAAAACTCGTTCGGCGCACCTCACACTTGCAAGATCACCCGTATAACGCCGACTCGGAGCGGCTAGAAGCCGCGCTGATGGGGTCGATAGCCGCACGCAGATTACCCAGATCTGACGCCCGCCCAGATTGGGTTCTATTTTCGGGTTAGCGGTGTGTCGGCTCGGCGCTGGATGCGTTCGCTCGCTTACGTCATCTTGTCACCAAACGCCGGCCGGTCATCGCCGGTACGGGTAGCAGAAGTGACACTCCCGGCACCGTTCGATGCCGTCACCTGGAACGTATAGCTGCTCTTTTTGTCGGTGTACCCGAGATCAAACCGCTGATCGGGTCTAAGGTCAGCCCGCTGGGAAGCAATCAGGCCTAGCTCGGGAGGGCCGGTTCGTGCCCCGCTGTCGCTCCACGGCACGGCCGCCCTTAACTAAAATGACAATGATAAAAGTCAGGTATGACTCAGTGATTCGGTGGATCGAGGCCTAACTGCAACCACCGGAGATCCTGCCGGCCAGCTCCTAGAACCACGTGCTATGACCCTCATGGTGATCCCCTCGGGATACGTCCATTTGGCGGCTCGATCGTCCGGAGTTAAGTGGCAGCAGCGGGTTGGGCGCCGCTGCCATCCTCCAGCGCTCCTGCCAGCTCGCGCCGTCCAGAGAGACCCAGCTTGTCGTACGTCCTGAGCAGCTGGGATTGGATTGTGCGAACCGAAAGAGTTCTGGCACGGGCGATTTCTTTGTCGCTGTGGCCAGCCGCCGCTTGCACTGCGGTGGCGAATTCCCCTGGCGTCAGGCGAGTTCTGGCGGCCATCGACCGTACTGGCGGCGTGGAGGCTCCTTCGCAGTGGTCCAAGAGCCGGGCAGCCTTCAGCTCCTCTCCGGTGGCAGCCCTCGCCTCACCAGCTCGGCGCAGCAGGACGGAGGCTTCGGCAAACGATTCAGCCGCGTAGAGGAGGGCGCCCATGTCCTCGAACCTTCGGCCGACCTCGATCAGCTCAGTGCTGTTGCCCTCGGCGATGGCGGCCGCATAGCCGGCACGGGCTCTCACGAAGTCGCCGTCCATTTGGTCGGCAAAGGCGGCGAGCCGAGGGGCGGCCTGGCGCGCATAACCGATGCGGGCGAGGTCATGCATCGCGCTGGCTGCACCGATAAGGTCACCGACTTCTTCGCCGAGGTCCGCCGCCGCTTCGAACTGGAGGCGAGCAAGAGGCAGGTCGCCCTCGGCCACGGCTGTCCAGCCCCGGGCCCGGGGGACATCGGTCGCGAGCAGGAGATTCAATGGGACACCAAGGGCGTCCAGCGCTCCGAGTGACTCGGCCGCCTGGCGGCCTTGTCCGGTAAGCGCCAGCGCCTGGGCGAGCGGAGCGTAGCCCCAGCAGGCGAAGAACGCACCTCCATGTTCTCGTGAGACGAGGATGGCTTCGTGCGCTCGCCGAAGAGCGCTGATCGGGCGTCCTTGTTCGAGATGCACATTGGCGAGCGTGCTGGCCGCTATCGCCTGCATCGTGGCAGGAAGATCATCAACTCTGTGTAGATAAATACGACTGAGAAACTTCTGCGCCTCTGCTAGCCGTCCCTCGTAGGTCAAAAGAACAGCACGAGTAAAGAGAAGACCTTTCTCAACCGGAGAGACGTCGACACCTGGAATCGCGCGCGAATCTGATAGTGAGATCAGATATCTCCGAGCCTCCGCGAGATGACCCATCCGCACCAGGCCGAAAATCCCCGCCGTATTAACTTGGTCAGGGGCATTCGCAAATCGTTTGGTTCCCGTTTCCGTGGCCATTCTTGGGCCCCTGGTGAAACCTTTCGCGAACGCAATGCGGGTCCGGAGTTGATCGACCCAGGACTGGTCAGTGATCGTGTCTATTGCCTCGGTGAGCAGTGCGAAACGGGCCTCGCCCCACTGGGACAAGACGTTGTCGAAGCGCAACAATGCGACGCGCGAACGATCAGCATCGCTCACCGCTTGGTTCGCGAGGTCGGCCAATTCCCAGTCGGATTGCTCGCTGCGGCCGTGGACGTGAGCCGCCCAGGCGGCGACCAGCCGGGCCTCGAAGCCGGCGCCTTGTTCAATGGCTGCTCGAGCGAGGCGTTCTGCCAGCACGTGGTCGTGGCGGGCCCTGGACGCAACTGCTCCTGCTAGAAGCAGATCAGCGCCGCCACCTCCTCCCGTAAGTCGCAACACCGCCAAGCGGAGGGTGTTCTCCGATGATACTTTGCCGGCTTCTATCGCCTCGGCCAGAGCTCGGGCCAGCTCCTGCTCTCGAATAGCGCTCATCCCCGCACGCACGATATCGCCGTACATCGGATGGGCGAGGCGCACCAGGACCTGATCGCCGTCGAGCTGGCTGGTGATAAGGCCCTTCCGTTCCAAAGCCCGGACCGTCGCAGGCTCGACCAACCGGTCCAGGGAGTGGTGGTCGACAGGTTCTACGAGGGCCACGAACTCGAGGAGTTCCCGCTCGGAATCGCCCAGGACGCCGAGACGCATGGCCACCAGATCGACCAAGCGGAGTGTGGGGTGGACCTCACCGCGTATGCGCCAGATTCCACCATCCCCGACCAGTTGCCCCGCGTCCAACGCTCCAATGACCAGTTCTCGCAAGAACATGGGATTCCCCTGGCACCGACCCATCAGCAGGCGCACCGAGGCTTCTTCCATTGGGGCTCCGAACGCCGTGAACAGCAATTCCTCGACGGAAGCCTTCCCCAAGGGAGCCAGATCGATACGTTCGGCCAGGCCGTCCTTCCACAGCGCCGTGACAGGGTCGGGGACAATCTCACCCGAACGTACGGTCGCAAGGACAGTCACCGCCCGCATCACGGCGAGCTGATGGATCAGAACGGCCGATCCGTTGTCCAGCAGATGGGCATCATCGACGAACAGCAGGAGGCGACGGTGCCCGGCCGCTTCCACCACAGCCCGGACGTAGCGCCGCAAGAGCTGGCTCTGACCGGTGATGGAGGGGTCGCCATCACGTGGATCGGGCGGCAGAAGGGACGCCATCGCCCCGAACGGCAGTTGCCGGCTGGCAGGGGTAGCGGCGAGTCGGACGACCCACATTCCGCGACCGGCTGCCTGATCCGGTACCAGAGTCTTCTACGGTTAGGTCCGTGTGCTCGGATTCCATCGACCGCGAGAGTTTCGGCGTCATGAAGATGTCCCCGCTAGTTGTGCGACCGCACGGGGGCAACCAGAGTTGGTCGGGAATCTGTCCGCAAAGTCCGCGGCGGCCAATTTCGAAGGGCGCCTTGTGCGCAGATCTCGACTTGTGCGCAGAACTTGAACTGACACGGTTCTGACAGGGCGATTGGTCTGGGCCGGCCCGCGCGAACGCAGACCTGCGACCCTGGGCAACTCACATCCACCTATCCGGCCGAACACATAGGGTCCGATAAGGGCGACTGGAGCTTTGCCTTGGATGGGGGGACAAGAGACCTGAGTCCCACGGAGACCTGACTCCGGCAGGGACCGGGGGGAAATACCCAGCAGCTCGCCTATCATCACCGTCCGCTTTCGCGTCAACTTGAAGGACGCATTACCAGGGACCGGGGCAACGCAGATTGCTTTAGTGGTGTCAGCGCGCCATCCAACAGTTCGGCGGGCGGCGGCGTAGCCGGGATTTTGTGCGATCAGGCCGGGGCGGTCTGCTGCCCGGGCCCGAAGCGCTGGCGGCGCATGGCAGCCCGGCGGCCGTCCGCGCGGCCCGTGGACTCCGGGAGCTCCGCGCGGCCCGCCCGATCACGGGCCACCGTTTCCGTTCTGCCAGCTCACCTGGCGTGGGTCGCGAGGAACGCTGCGACCCGGTCAAGGGCACTTGCTGCCTCTTCGAGGATGCCAGCGAAGGACTGGGAGACGTGGGGAGCGCCCGCGATGACGTCGAGGATCACATTGATGTCGTCCGTTGCGGCCTTGGCGGCGAGCCGTACGGCGTCATCGAGTAGGACCTCGTGGCTCCCCACCTGGATCAGCATCGCTGGCATGCCGCTTAGATCGGCAAAGATCGGGCTCGCCAGAGGCCCGCGGGGGTCGGCCCCGGCGAGGTAGTCATCGGCTCGCACCTGGAGCGCCGCGGCCGTGATCGTCGGGTCGACCTCTGCCTTGGTCTGCATGCTGGCGCCGGACTGGGTCAGATCCGCCCACGGCGAGAGCAGCACCAGCGCGTCCGGCAGCCGAAGGCCGGCTTGCCTCGCCGCCAGCGCGGTGGCCAGCGCCAGCCCGGCTCCAGCCGAGTCGCCGCTGATGGCGATGCTCGAGGAATCGGTCACCTCGTCGAGGAGGCCGCGATACGCCGCGAGGGCGTCATCGGTGGCGGCCGGGTACGGGTGCTCGGGGGCCAGTCGGTAGTCGACCGAGATCACGTGGGAGGAGGAGCGACGGGCGATGTCGGCCGCCAGACCGACGCTCGTCTCACCGGAACCCATGGCGTAGACACCGCCGTGAAAGTAAAGGATCGTGACGGAGGGCTTTCCCTCGCCGACGCGGATGCTCACTGCCGGGATGCCGCCTATCTCGATCTGCTCGGTGTCGACGTCGGCAGCGACGGGAGCAGCGGTGAGCATCTCCTTGAAGATGACGCGCATCTTGGTCACGTCACCGCCGAGGTCGAGCGGCGAGTTCCGGTAAATGCTCGTGACCGTGTCCATTTGTTCCCGGCTCATCGTCTGTCTTCTCCTTGCCGGTAAACCGACCCTAGGTTTCTATTGCTTGATGACGGCTAACAAGTAATCGAGGCGTTGGGTCCCGACGGTTGGCGATCAGGTTCCATCATCCCCGCGACACGGTGCTCTTCGTATCCGTAAGGCCCGCAATCCCGCTACGGGCGCCGCCCGCCCGGAGACCGGGAAACACAGGGTGACCGCCGTTTCCGTGGCGCCGCAGACGGGGGCTGGTGATGCGCTCAGGCGGTGGCTGCGGTGGCTGGCGTCAGCGGCCGGGGCGCGGGAGCTGGGCGCGGGAGGAAGGCGACGGCGATCCCGGCGGCGATGATCGTCAGCGGCGCGCCGACGCCCGCCGTCACCGCGATCACCCCGAACGCGAAGTAGAAATCGATTCCCGGCCCGATATTCGCCACCGTGGAGATAGTCAGGTCCCACGTGCCGAGCTGGCCGGACTTAAGCTGCCCCCGGCTTGGCTGAGGGGCACCCGAGGCGGACGGCGGCCGACCGCGTGAAGCCATGGCCATGACTGTAGTGAACCAGGCCGCGAGAGCCGCATCTGAAACAACGATGCACTGGTGTTCAGCGACAAGGCCACCCTCAGCGGCCGGCCTACGTGAGACCAGGGACAATATCTTCGGACCGGCGGAGCATCTCGGTCAGGGCGGGTGAGCCCGTGATCCGGGCGGCCCTTGTCGTCGCCGAGGGCCTGGGACCGTTCGCTGTCACCTTCGATGACGACCCAGCCAACGGAATCACCGCCGCGACGTGGCGGCTCAAGCCCGACCTTACGCACGCATTCAGCCTGTTCGACTTCGCTGACAACCTCCGCGCCCGAGGCCCGCTGTCCCGGCTTACACCCTGCCCGCCGACCGCGAGGACCTAGCCGTGCAGCGCATCATCGTCCGGCACGGTTTCAGCCATGACGTTGAATGGACGGGAAGCGGGAGGGTAGAAGGCACACGCCCTTGACCCTTGGAGGGGCGGCTGAGGCGGTAGGCGTGAGGAGGGCGGGGGTGGCGCTGGTGAATGTTGTGCGGTGCGCAGAAGGCCCGCGCTACGGTTTTATCCCTGGCGCGGGTTCCGGTCGCGCCCGGGAGCGCGGATGCTGCGCGGTCGGAGGTGGCAGGGTGATGATCGGCGCCGACGCGCAGATTACTGATCTGGCGGTTAATGATCATGCGTGCCTGACGTTCGGTGAGCCCGAGGAGTTGTTTGACCTCACCGCGGCGTTTGTGCGTGACGGGTTGTCCGGCGGCCTGAAGGTGGTGTGGCTGAGCGACGCGGGGCCGCACCGGGCGGTGCCGGAGCTGACGCGGCGCGGGATCGCGGTGGAGTCGGCGCTCGCGGCGGGGCAGATGTCGGCCTCGGCTTGTGAGGGCCGTCTGCTGTCCGGGCAGGTGTTCAGTGCTGGTCATGCGATGGGCTGGCTGAGCGGGCAGATAGCGGCCTGCCAGCAGGAGGGGTTCCCTGGCTTGCGGGTGGCGGTGGATATGAGCTGGGCGTTGCGGCCGGTCGCCGGGGTTGAGCAGTTGCCGGATTTTGAGGAGGGGGTGACGGCGGCGCTGGCTGGCACGACCGTGTCGGTGTTGTGCCAGTATGACCGGGAGCGATTTGACCCGGTGACGCTGGCGACGGTCGGGGCGTTCCATAACCGCTCGGTAGCCGCGGAGACGTACTACGCCGACGCGATGCTGCGGATCTGCCGTCAGTACGCGCCGCCGGGGATCCGGCTGGCCGGGGAGATCGATCACAAGAACGCGGAACCGCTGGCACTGGCCCTGGCGGAGGCGATCCGCCTTGACGGTGACATCACGGTAAACATGACCCACCTTGCGTTTATTGACGCTTCTTGTGCCCGGATGATCCTGGATGCCGCGCGCGGCGCGGCCGCGTCCCGGGCGGTCGTCTTGCGGTGTCATCCCGGCATCGCGGCCCGGTTCGTGCTGCTGGGCGTGGCCGATATCCCTGGCGTCAGCCTGGTGAGCGCGCATGACCGATGATGCCCGCCCTCGCCGGCCGCCGCCCGGGGACAAGTCGCGAGGGGGCGGCTCGCGGGCGGCGGGGCCGGGCGTGGCGCCGGGCGACGAGAATCCACCGGTCATCGATCAGGTCTTTGACGCTGATTCGCTGTATGCGCTGCGGTCGGCGGTGGCGGCGCACGGCGCGGACGCCGGGTTGCCGGAAGGCCGCGTCGGGGATCTGGTCCTGGCGGTGCACGAGCTGGCGGCCAATGCCGTCCGCCATGGCGCCGGGCACGGGCGGCTGCGGGCGTGGCGGACGGATTCGTCGCTGCGCTGTGAGGTCACTGATGACGGCGCGCCGCGGGCGGCGGGCGCCTCCGAGGGGGGTACGGAGTCCGGGGACGCCAGGTGGCGTGTGGAGTCCGGCCACGGGCTGTGGCTGATCCGCCAGGTGGCGGACCGGACCAGCTGGCGCACGGGCCCGTCCGGCACCGTCGCCGCCGTCAGTTTCACGTTGGGACCGCCGGGGCGTCTGCCGCCGTTCCAGCTGGCGCAGCGGTTCCAGGCAGGCTGTCCCGTGCTGGCCGTGACAGGTCAGCTCGACCTGAATTCCGCTGACCAGCTTGCTGATGCCGTGGATGACCTGATCGCCGCGACCCCTGCACTGTGCCTGATCCTGGATGTGACCGGCCTGACCTGGTGGGACTCTTCCGGACTGGCCGTCCTGATCACCGCGCAGCAGCGGGTCAACGCCATCCCGGCCGCCCGGATGGTCTTGGCCGGGCTGCCCGGTCAGCTCCTCGGGCGCTTGCGCGACGGCGGTCTGGCCGGCCGGTTCACCCTGGCGGACAGCATCGCTGATGCGCTCGATTCGCTCCGGCCTCCCACATGATCTTCGCGGTGAAAACGCGGAGGAGCAGCCGTGGCGAACTGGTCTCGGGGACGGTTCAGCTGGCCGGCGGGGGAGGACAAGTGCCGGCACGCGGTCATGGGGCTCTCACCCGCCGCTAGGACGCTGCGGAGCGCGGACACCGCGCTTCTAATCGAGCCGGTGCCACCCGCCACGCCTTCAGCTTTTCCTGCAGGGTGGTCAGGCTGGACTTCAGCCTGCTGACCGGTGTTGTCAACTGACCGCCGGCTGCATTGGCGAGATTGGTCAGCTTGGCGCCAGGCTGTCAGCGTCCAAGGTCAGGACGCTCACCGTGCCTTCGACAGGGGCACCTGCGTGAGCTTGGATACCGAAGCGTGCACACCGGCGACATCGGCGCAGAATGCAGCGGGCCAGCGAGATCATCGGGAGCAGGCGGCCGGCTGGGGTGCCATATGCCTCGATACCTGGGCGATACCCGCGGCCAGTAACCCAGGCCTTTTCGGGCCGGCTGGCCCATACCCCGCCGGGAGCGCGGGTCGTCGCCTGCGGCAATTCGGCCGGGGTACGAGCGGTACGGGTGCCCATGGCTGGCTCACCACCGGCGGCTTCGGCGTCGGTGACGCCATGCTGGCTGGGCCTTAAGCGGTCCGGCAGGTCGCGTCCTTGGCCGGATCAGGGCCGCTGCTTTGCCGGTCAGCCGGTATCGGCTGGTGCCAGACGATGCTGTGACGTGCCGGGTGGTAGCGGCGTCGCCAAAAGCTCAGTGGCTTACGTGTATCAATTCGAGGCTCGCGGCGTCCGCGGGGCAGTCGGGTCTGGGCGCTGTTGTTCACGGCACTGGGATCAGATCTCGCGCTGGCCCGGCGGCGAGAGGCCATCGTGCAGGCGTTCACGGCAGCCGGCGGTACCAGCAAGGCGCATTACGGGAACGGCCGCCGAACATCTGGTGTCGGCTGCGTCCCAGTATCGTTCTGTCTGCGAAGCTCACGGAATACTGGCAGGTAGCCGCCGCGGGCTGCCGCGGCAGAGGGACGGACAGGAGTATCCGGTGTGATGGCTCGTCAGCCTACCTCCCCGCGTCCCGGGCAGCCGGATGTGCTGTTGCGCCGGGGGCGGGTTCTGGAGGGGATCACGCTGGGCTGGAACGTGGCGGGGATCGTAGTGCTGGGGGTGGCGGCGGTGGCCGCCCGTTCGGTGGCCCTGGCCGGGTTCGGGCTGGATTCGCTGATCGAGATCGGCGCGAGCACGGTGGTGCTCTGGGAGCTGGCCGGGTCCGGTGCGGACCGGTAGCGACGGGCGTTGCGGTTGATCGGCGGGGCATTCCTGGCGCTGGCCGTCTACCTGGCGGTTCAGTCGGTCATCGTCCTGGTGACCGAGTACCGGCCAGGGCACAGCCTGCTGGGAATCGCCTGGACGGCGGTGACCACAGCGGTGATGTTCACGCTGGCGGCGGGCAAGAGACGGACCGGCCGGGCGCTGGGTAACCCGGTGCTGATGACGGAGGGCCGGGTTACGTTGGTGGACGGGGTCCTGGCCGTCGCGGTCCTGGCGGGGCTGGTCCTGAACGCGGCGGCGGGCTGGTGGTGGGCTGACCCGTTGGCCGCCATTGTCATCGTGTTCTACGCGCTGCGGGAGGCGCGGGAGATCTTCCTGAGCGGACCGTGACGGCCGGCGCCGGCCGTCACGGTCCGCTGTCTGGCCTGCGCGGCCCGGGATGTAGGCAGGATCACGGTGACCGGATGGCGGCTACTGTCTGGCGGACGAGCTCTTGGGCGAGATAGGAGATGATGACCGTGATCGCGAGGGCGGCCCCCGGGTCCAGCCAGCCCCGACCGCGGGCGTGGAGGATGATCGCGCCGCTTGCCGCGACCCCGCTGGCGGCGGCGGAGTCGGCGGCGGTGTCGAGCAGGACCGCCTTGATGGTCAGGTCCCACCCGCCGCCGTCGTCGCCGGGATCGCCGCGCAAGATAAGCGCGCCGGCCAGCATGACGGCAGCGGCGATGCCGCTGGCGATCACCACGGGCAGGCCGTCGACGTGGCGGGCGCCTGCGGCCAGGCGCAGGACGAGCCCAAGCACGTGCCCCGGACCGGGGAACGCCGCCATGAACATGAAATCGGCGTCGGCCGCCGGAGCGTAGCTGCCCAGGCCCGCGCCGAGCAGCGCCACTGACCAGCCTATGAGGAGCAGGTACCGCCAGTGCCCTATGCCCGCGTGCCGCCGCGCATGCACCGGCTCACGGTGAATCTCCGGCCCGGCGAGCCTGGCCCGGGGCACCGGGCTCTGGCGGGTGCTCTGCTCTGCTGTGATGCGTGTCATCCGCTGCGGCTGCTGGCGATGCTCCGTCGCCTGGCGGGCCTGCGCGGGTCGGCTGCGGCGCGGCGGCCGGTTCCGCCCCTGGCTGCGCCGTCGGCAGGGCCGGTCGCCATCCGGGCGGCCGGGAGGGCAGCCGGGCGGAGTAGATGGAGTAGCCGTCGACGTAGAAGGCGACGGCGGTGGCGGTCACGGTGGCAGCCAGCATCGGGACCATCAGCCCGAAGCCGCTGTGGGTGAGCTCGAGGACCAGGGCGAGGGCGGTGATGGGTGCCTGCATCGCCGCGCCGATCATGGCAGCCGCGCCGACCATGGCGAACGCGCCAGCTGGTGAGCCGGGCCAGGCCAGGCTCCAGGCTATCCCGAGGGCCCCGCCGAGGACGGCGCCGGTGCTCAGGGTGGGGGTGAACAGGCCGCCGGACGCCCCGCTGCCCAGGCACAGCACGGTGACCAGGGGCTTGAGGGCGGACAGGGCGAGCAGGAGGCCCAGGGCGCCTACACCGGTGAACGCGTCGTTCGCCATGTCTTTGCCGTTCCCGAAGAGCTCGGGGTACCAGATGCCGATTACCCCGAGGATGCCGAATGCCAGCACGGGGGCGAGCAGCGCCTTGAGCCCGGTGGCCCGGTGGTGCGACACCCAGCCGATGAGGCGGATATACCCAGCGGAGATCAGCCCGAGGACCGGACCGGCGAGCAGCGCCCAGACCATGAGAGAGCCGCTGAAGCGGTACTGGGGGATATTGAGGTAGGTGGCGTGCGCGGGCAGGTAGATCCACGCGGTCAGGGTGGCGATCCCTGAACAGGCCAGTGCGGGGAGCATGATCGGCAAGGCGATGTTGCCGCAGAGGATTTCGGCGGTGAACAGCGCGCCGCCGAGCGGGACGTTGTAGACGGCGGCGAGCCCGGCCCCGCCGCCGCAGGCGACCAGGAGGCGTTTCTGCTGCGTGGACAGTCCCGCCCAGCTGGCCAGGGCGCTCGCGGACGCGCCGCCGAGGAGCTTGGGGGCGGCTTCGCGGCCGAGGGAGGCGCCCATCCCGATGACGACTTCGGAGATCAGGGAGGTACGGGTCGGCCCCGCGGCTCACCTGCGGTAGCGGGACAGCACCTGCTCCCGCAGCTCATCGGTGGACAGCCGCCCGGCCGCCACCTCGGCGAACAGCTCTAGGTCCTCCGCGCTGGGTTCCAGCCCCTCGGCTCGCACCGACGCCAGCGCCGCCGCGACCGCGTGCTGCCGCTCCGCGGCCTCCTGCAGCGCCTCGTACTGTTCCACCGACACAAGCACCGCCTCCGCCCTCCGGTGAGCGCCGACGAAGACCGCGGCGTCCGGGGATCGCCGGACCCGGTCCAGCACGCCCGCAAGCCCGGCGCGGAACTCGCGGAACGACAAGACCTCCGGCACTGCCACCGCTCAAGCGTACACCATTGCGTACACTAAACCCGGTGACGCTTCGTGCCCGCTCAATGGCTGACATGCGCGAAATAGCCGGCGAGCACCATATCCTCGGGCACCGGATCGCTGACAAACGAGACGCCGGTAGACCAGCGCGCAGTGCCGCCGACGTAACCCGCCGGCGACATCGACGGCTGCCCGATGTCGAGATGCGCGTCGTAGCAGGCCGAGGCTTCGGCGCTGGGCACGTTTTCGCTGATGCGCAAGAAATCGCTCCGGCGGCCGTCTCCTTTCCAATCCGACGGGATGGCATCGAGGTACCAGCGCCGGTACGTGGTCCGCTGAAGAGGCCATTCGGCCTCTTCCAAAACGTAGTGACCGCCGTTGCCGGTGCGCACCTGCACCCGGACCGGCGCACCTTCCATCGCGCCGTTGTCCTCACCCTTGAGCCAGTGGTTGAAGAACCGCATGTGCTCGGCGATCGTCGATTCGGTGTAGCTGTGCGGGAACCACGCGTCGACGAAGTCGAACTTCTTGGCCTGCGCTCCCGTCGACCGGATGAAGGTCTCGCTGCTGCCCAGCTGGTGGATCACGACACCGGTCTGCGGGCCGACGATCCACACCGCAAGGCCCACGCAGCCTGGGGCCGCCGCGCCTACCGCCTGGAACCCGACCCGGAAACCGCGCACATCGTCCGGTGGATCTTCGCCCGGCGGCTGGCCGGCCATTCGGTGGCGCGGATCGCGCGGGCGCTGAATGACGCGGGCGTGCCGTGCCCGTCGGCGGCCGACCCGGGCCGGAACCCGCACCGCGCAGGCGCGGGATGGACGCTGGGCACGGTCACCACGATCTTGCAGAACCCCCGGTATACCGGCCATCAGGTGTGGAACCGGCAGCGGACCGACCGCGACCTGGTAGACACCGGCGATATCGCCCTGGGACATAAGCCGGTGCAACGGTGGAACCTGCCCGACGGATGGGTCATCTCCCGCAAGCCCGCGCATCCGGCGCTGGTCAGCGAGGCGGATTTCATCGCCGCCCAGGACATCAGCGCCGCCCGCGGCCCCGCCCCAGCTATAGGTCTGACTGCGCCGCGCAAGCGCCGGTACCTGCTCGCCGGACTGCTGATCTGCGGTGGCTGCGGACGGCGGATGGAATCCGCGTGGTCCAACGGCAAGGCCGCCTACCGGTGCCGCCATGGCCACAC
>Ga0302326_10021894_pt1 | contig 13092 bp, 11 predicted proteins | sample Palsa_T0_3_FD_202264 | JGI IMG/M metagenome (GOLD analysis project Ga0302326, IMG submission 202264) | Peat permafrost microbial communities from Stordalen Mire near Abisko, Sweden - Palsa_T0_3 | ecosystem: Environmental > Terrestrial > Soil > Palsa > Peat permafrost | place: Sweden: Abisko... | reverse complement strand
TGTTAGTCGGGAACTATGAAGCGGAAAACAGATCCCTTAGACAACTCTGACTCCACCCATATCCGGCCATCGTACTGTTCGACAATGCGTTGACATATCGCCAAACCCAAGCCGGTGCCCGGATATTCCTCCGAGCTATGGAGACGTTTGAAGATAACAAAAATGGTCTCGGCGTAGTCTGGCGCGATGCCGATTCCGTTGTCCTCTATCGAAAACTCGCAATAGGGGGCGCGGTGTTTCGCGCTAATGGTGACGATCGGTGGTATGCCAGGCTTGGCGTACTTTATCGCGTTCCCAATAATGTTCTGAAATAGCTGTTGCAGATGCGCGAAGTGAATTCGCAACGAAGGCAGGGATCCCACACATACTACCTGCGCGTTATGCTCCGAAATGCTGCCGCCAAGGGTCTGCAGCGCGCTCTCAAAAGCGAGGTTGGCGTCGATCTTCTCGCTGGGCTTCTCAAATTTTATGACCCGGGTATAAGCGAGTAGATCACGCAACAGCGTTTCCATTCGGGTCGCACCGTTTTGAAGAAAGCGCAGCGCCGTGACGCCTTCGGGGTCCAGATGCTCGCCATATTTCTGCATGAGGATTTGCCCAAAGATTTTCACGGTCCGCAGTGGCTCCTGCAGGTCGTGGCTGGCGGAGTACGCGAACTGCTCGAGGACGGCGTTAGCCCGCCGCAACTCCAGCATCATTCTTTTTCGTTCCGTGATGTCTCGCGCGACTTTTGAGGCCCCGACGATTTTGCCGTTATGATCCCGTACCGGTGAAATGGTCAGCGAGATGTCGATCAGAGTGCCGTCTTTGCGTCTGCGAATGGTTTCGAAGTGATCGACCCGCTCGCCTCGCTTTAAGCTGGAAAGGATCTCCGGCTCTTCGCGGAGGCGGTCCGGCGGAATGAGAATTGTGATGGGCTGCCCGATCACTTCCCCCGCCGCGTAGCCGAACAACCGTTCCGCGCTCTTATTCCAGCTGGTGACGATACCGTCCAGGCTCTTGCTGATGATGGCGTCATCGGAGGAATCGACGATCGCGCTGAGCAACCGGTGAGCCCGGTCAGCACGCTTCATCTCCGTGGTTTCTCTTGCGACTTTTGAGGCCCCGATGACTTTGCCGCTACGATCCCGTATGGGTGAAATGGTCAGCGAGATATCGATCAGAGTGCCGTCTTTGCGCCGGCGAGTCGTTTCGAAGTGATCGACCCGCTCGCCTCGCTTTAAGCTGGAAAGGATCTCCGGCTCTTCGCGGAGGCGGTCCGGCGGAATGAGAATTGTGATGGGCTGCCCGATCACTTCCTCCGCCGCGTAGCCGAACAACCGTTCCGCGCTCTTATTCCAGCTGGTGATGATACCGTCCAGGGTCTTGCTGATGATGGCGTCATCGGAGGAATCCACGATCGCACTCAAAAGAACTAATTGATCGTGGACAGGATTGGTCATATTTCTCGTCTGGTGATAAAAATACATTATCGTCCACCACGCCCGGAAGGCGCGGCTGGAAGCATGGAGGCGGACCGCTCCCGATGGTCGCGGTTCTGAACACGGGCGCAATGCCCGCGAGCTGGCCGAGCATGTATTCTGGTGTCGTAGTGTCGAAACCAGCATTCCTGATTGTCGACGACGATCCCGACGTGCTTCGCGCCGTCGAGCGGGATCTTCGAAAACGATACGCCGATCGATACCGTGTGCTGAGGGCTGATTCGGGCAAGGCGGCTCTGGAGGCGCTGGGCGAACTCGAGAAGCGCGACGACACCGTCGCTTTGTTCGTGGTCGATCAGCGCATGCCGGAAATGACCGGCGTGGAGTTTCTCGCGCAGGCGATTCGTCTGTTCCCGGACGCCAAGCGCACCCTGCTGACGGCTTACGCGGATACCGACGCCGCGATTCGAGCGATCAACGAGGCGAAGATTCATCACTACCTGCTGAAGCCATGGGATCCGCCGGAGGAGAATCTGTATCCGGTGCTCGACGACCTTCTGGAGGACTGGCAGGCGGGTTATCGGCCGCCGCTGGGAGGATTGCGCGTGTTGGGCGAACGGTGGTCGCCGCGCTCCTATGAGCTCCGTGAATTTCTGGCGCGCCATCAGGTTCCTTTCCGCTGGCTCGACGTGGAGAAGGCGGATCGCGAGAGCGAAGTGCAGTCGGCGCTAAGGAAGCTGGGCAGCGATGCGGCGAGGCTGCCCGCGGTCCTGTTTCCCGAAGGCGCGCCCATGCTGGAGCCCTCGAATTACGAGCTGGCGGAACGAATCGGGTTGCGGCTGCGCTCCGACACCAAGTTTTTTGACGTAGTGATCGTCGGCGGCGGACCGGCCGGATTGGCTGCGGCCGTTTACGCGGCGTCCGAAGGCTTGAAGACGGTAATGGTCGAACAGGAAGCGCCGGGCGGGCAGGCCGGACTCAGCTCGCGCATCGAAAATTATCTGGGGTTCCCTTCCGGCATCAGCGGATCCGATCTGGCGCGGCGCGCCGTCATGCAAGCGCGGCGATTCGGGGTGGAGATCGTATGCCCGCAACAGGCGACGGGGCTGCGCGTCGAAGGGCCGTATCGTTATGTGAAGGTAGCCGACGGATCCGAACTCGCCTGCCACGCGGTGCTGCTGGCGACGGGCGTCGAATGGCGCAAGCTGAACGTCCCCGGCGTCGATCGGCTGCAAGGGGCGGGCGTGTATTACGGAGCCGGAAGCACGGAAGCGGTCACCTGCCAGGGGGAGGACGTGTACATCATCGGCGGAGCGAATTCAGCGGGACAAGCCGCCATGAATTTTTCGCGCTATGCGCGGCGCGTGGTGATGCTGGTCCGCGGCGAGTCGCTGGCCAGTACGATGTCCAAATATCTGATCGATGAAATCGAGAAGACGAAAAACATCAGCGTGGAATTCGGGTCGAGCGTCGAAGAAGCGCACGGCGAGAATCGTCTGGAATCGATTTCGATCCGCTGCGGGGCCAGCGGCGAGGTCTCCCGGGTACCGGCGTGTTCGCTGTTCATTTTTATCGGCGCGCTGCCCGGCACCGAATGGCTGGAGGGCGTCGTCGAACGGGACGATAAGGGATTCATTCTCTCCGGCTCGGAATTAAAGCGGAATGGCAAGCTCCCCCGCGACTGGCCGTTGGAGCGCGATCCCGGATTGCTGGAAACCAGCGTCCCGGGCGTGTTCGCGGTCGGCGATGTGCGGCGCGGATCGGTGAAGCGCGTGGCGTCGGGAGTCGGCGAAGGGTCCATCGCGATTCAATTCGTCCACAGTTATCTGGCGGAGCTATGATCACCATACCGGACCTGCGGGCCATCAAAATATTCGCGGACCTGCCCGAAGATCAGCTGGAATGGTTCATCGCGCAAGCGGAAGAAGTGTGGGCCGAGCCCGGAGAAGTCATATTCCGCGAAGGGCAGCCCGCCGATCATATGTACGTCTTTTTCGAAGGCGAGCTGCACGGGCGCGTTGAACGTGCGGGCGGGGGTGTGCGGATCTTTCTTGCCGGTCCGGGCGACGTGACGGGGTTGCTTCCGTTTTCGAGGCTGCAGACGTACGCGGGCAGCGGCCGGGCAGTGGGCCGGGTCCATGTGGCGCGCATCCACCGCAGCGTTTTTCCGGAAATGCTGCAGCGGATGCCCAAGCTGACCGAGCGCCTGGTCACGACGATGCTCGATCGGGTGCGGGAAACGACGCGGGCGTCGGAGCAGCGGGACAAGCTCGCCGCTTTGGGAAAACTGGCGGCGGGGCTGGCGCATGAACTGAACAATCCAGCCGCCGCGGTGAAACGCACGGCGAGCTCCGTCAGGGAAGTGCGGCGCGAATTGCGCGCGGCTTTGCTCAGCATCGATCGCCTTCAGTTGACTCGCGAGCAGCGGATCTATATTGCCGAATGCGAGGAGGCCGCTTTGAAGACTATCGACACTGTCGATTTGGAACCGCTGAGTTCGATCGAACGCGCCGATCGCGAGCAGGCGCTTGAAGACTGGATGGAGGAGCACGGCGTGATCGAGCCATGGAAGCTCGCCCCCGCGCTGGCGGACGCGCAGTTGGACACGCGGAAACTGGAAGAGATCGAGGCGGTCGTCGGAGGCGCGCTGAATCCGGTGTTGGTCCGCATCAACTATTCCTATGTCGCCGCCCGCATGATTGGGGAAATCGAGCACGGCGCGTCGCGAATCTTCGAATTGGTGCAAGCGGTGAAGGAATACACCTACATGGATCAGGCTCCGGAGCAGGAGATCGACATCCACTCAGGCCTGGAGAGCACGCTGACGATTCTGGCGTACAAATTACGCAAGAAGTCGATTCACGTGGAGCGCAGCTTCGATCGCACGCTTCCGAAAATCTGCGCGTTCGGCGTCGAGCTGAACCAGGTGTGGACGAACCTGATCGTGAACGCGATCGACGCGATGCAGGATGGCGGCAAATTGAAATTGACGACTTGCCAGGACCCTTTTGACGTGGTGGTGGAAGTCCGGGACAATGGCTCCGGCATCGCGCCCGACGTGCAGTCGCGAATCTTCGATCCATTTTTTACGACCAAAGGGGTCGGCGAAGGAACAGGACTTGGGTTGGACACGGCGATGAGGGTCATCAAGAAGCATCACGGCGCAATCGACGTCAGATCGCAGCCGGGCGAGACTGTGTTTCGCGTCAGCATCCCAAAAGCGAAAGCGGCGTCGCTACCTGATACAATTGGCACGAAAAAGGAGTTTCACGGTGTCTGATCCAACAACTCGCAGGTTTTTCCTTGGAGCGCTGACCGCTGCGTCCGCGGTTCGCGTATGGGGCGCAAACGACAAAGTTACTGTCGGCATCGTGGGCCTGGGAGGCCGCGGCACCAGCCACCTGAATACTTATACCGGCTTGAGCGAGGCTCAGGTGGTCGGCCTGTGCGACGTCAACCAGGCCGCGCGTGAAAAGGCGCAAGCTACGCTGGTGCGGAAGAACCTGGAAAAAGCCAAAGAATACGAAGATATGCGGCAGATGTTCGCCGACCCGAAGATCGAGGCGGTTTCGATTGCGACGCCGAACCACTGGCACGCGCTTTCCGCGATCTGGGCGATGAAGGCGGGCAAGGACGTCTACGGGGAAAAGCCCGCCTGCTACAACATCCACGAAGGCATGCGGATGATCCAGGTGCAGCGCGAAACCAAGCGCATCATGCAGGTGGGGTCGCAGCACCGGAGCTGGCCGTTCAAAATTAAAGCGATCTCGGCGCTTCAGGAAGGGTTAATCGGCAAGCTCTACATGAGCAAGGCGCTGTGCTACAAGCTTCGTCCGTCGATTGGCCACACGCCGGATAGCCCGACGCCTCCGGGCTTGAATTGGGATCTGTTCCTGGGGCCGGCGCCGATGCGTCCGTTCAACGAAAAGCGCTTCGCTTATTATTGGCACTGGTTCTGGGATACCGGCAACGGCGACATCGGGAATCAAGGCGTGCACGAGACCGGCATCGCGCGCTGGGCGCTGGGCGATCCCATCTGGCCGAAAAGCGCGATGGCATTCGGCGGCAAGTTCGGTATCGACGACGACACCGAAACACCGAACACGCTTACGGCCGGGTTCAGCTACGGCGAGCAGCAGCTGGTCATTGAAGTGCGCGGCAAAATGACGAATGGCGAAGGCACTCGGCAGGCGCGTGTAGTGACGGCGGGACCGGGCGCTGGCCGCGGCAAAGCGGGTGGGCAGCAACCCGCGGAAGGAGCGGCGGCTCCGGCTCCCACGCAGGTGGGACCAGCGAGCAATCCGCTTAACATCGGAGTCGGGGATCTTTTCTACGGCAGCGATGGTTGGGCCGCGATGAGCGACCAGGGGTTCCAGGCGTACAAAGGGAATTCGAGCGAACTGATCATGGAAGAACGGCCGGACCGTGGCGCCGGCGATCCCACGGCGCTCCACATGCAGAATTTCCTGGCGTGCGTGCAATCACGCCGGGAGCAGGATCTTCATGATCCGCTTGTCAATGCGGTGCCCAGCGCTGATCTTTGCCATCTGGCGAACATAAGCTATCGCGTGGGCCGCGCACTGAAGATCGAGCCCGGTCCGGTCCCCAAGTTCACGGGCGACGCGGAGGCAACCAAAATGATCACGCGTCCGGTTTATCGCAAGCCGTACGAGGTGTAGCGATCGGGAAGCTGACCGCTCCCGAAGGTCGCGGCTCTGAAAGCACGTTGACGGGGCCGCGACTCGTAAGCTGTCCCGGTCACTTCGTTAGCGCGGTTTCCCGCCTACCCGCTTCCTGACGGTCGCGGCTCCGAATGGATACTGAGCCGCCATGGGTGACAGCATGCGGGCAGACGCGAAAACTCCCACTAACAAAATCGCTGGGACAGCCGGGGTTCGGGTCCTTAATGCTTCAGATGGCCTTGAAACCCATCGTCCACGGCCGAGGGAGCGATCGAGCGCGGCTTGCGCTTTGAAGTAATTGCCGCGGGCGACAACCTCGGTGGAGCGGTCCTGCGCGACGTAGCTCTGATAGAGGATTACCATGAACGCGCAGGCGGAGGGTGCGGGCGGCCGCATCGTAGGAGGAGCGGGCGCGCTTGAGCGCGATCAAGGCGGCCTCGGCTTCGAGTTCGGCTTGATTCTGAATCATGAGCACGCGAGCTTCGGAGGCGCGGAGCGATAGCTCGTCGCGGGTGGCGTCGGCTTGAGCAACGCGATTGCGCAGAGGGAAATTCAACTGGATGCCGACCTCGTAGGTGGGATAGCGGCGGGTCGCCAACTGATTGAGGAAAGTTCCGTAGCCTCCGGTTTGGGATGGATCAGGGAGGAACGGTCGTCGAGCCGGTGGTGGTTTCGTTGGTGTTCATCTGGCCCGCCTGGCCGCTGTTCATAGCGGTTCCGAACAGATCGAGCTCCGGCAGGAGCGGGTTGCGCGAACCTTCAGAGCGACCTTCGAGCCATCGACCTGGAGCTTGGCGGAGGCGACGTCGGGACGCGCGGCGAGCGCGGCGGGCACCGTGCTTTTGATGGCGGAGAGATCCTCGGGCGGAGGAATCGCGAGGGTATCGGTGGGGATGATGTGCGCGCCGGCGAGCGCTGAATTGGGAGGGACGGTGCGAGTAAGGACGCGTTTCAGGATAGCTTCTTCCTGTTCGACCAAGCCCTGTGAGTTGATCAGGTCCTGCTCGGCCCCGGCGACCTGCGCCTCGGCGCGGGTCTGCTCCACTTCAGCAAGCGTGCCTTCGTCGACGCGCGCTTTGGTGTTGTCGTAAAGGGCGCGCGCAGCGGCGAGGGTTTCCTGTTTGACCTTGAGGTCTTCGTACAGACTTGCGAGGTCGTAGTAGAGGCGGCTGACGCCGTAGATGACGTTGATGATCTGCTGGCGGAAGACGAGCTGCGATTTTCCGGTCTATTTGCGCGATGGTGATCCAGCGGCGGTTGAGGGCGATACCGAAGCCGCGCAACAGGGGTTGAGTAATCGTGAGGCCGATACGTCCGCTGGTCTGCGGGTTCAGGGTGCTGTTCGTGGTGTTGGTATTTTGCGAAGTGCTGTTGTACTGGAGCGAATATTGCGTCCCGGTGCTGAAGCCTTGCGTCAGCTAAAAGGATCCGGTGAAGGAGTGGCCGGAGGAGACGTTGGTGCCGGTTTCCAAGGTTCTCGATTTCCGGGTGGTCATGTGGGTAAAGCCGAGGCTGCCGCTGACGAGGGGATCGAATTGCGGAATCGTGGGGCCTGCGGCCCGATGCTAAAGGCACCGAACCAGGGGTCGCGTCGAGAGAGATCGATTGCGTGGAGCTTTGCAGGAACGAGAGATCATAGACGTTGGCGGGGACCGATGTTGCGGGGGTGGATCCGCCGGCGGCAGCGTTTACGAGAGGACTCACGGGGCCGCCCACGCCGGGCGCGGGAATGCTGGCGACTGCCCCGACTCCGCGCAAGCGCGGGCAGAATGGTCTGTGCGATGGCGGCGATTTGCGAGAGCGCGAGTTCGATTCTCGCGCTGGGCTGGAAGAAGACCTTGATGACGCCGACGCCGTGTAGGATTGCGATTCGATATGCTCGATGTCAGTAAGGGTCGTGGTCATGGCGCGTTCGGAGACGGTGATGATGCGTTTTCCATTTCGTCCGGGGAGAGGCCACGGTAGGACCAAATGATGCTGACGACGGGGATGTTGATGTAGGGGAAAATGTCCGTCGGCGTGGTGATGAACGCGGCTGTTCCCAGCATGGCGATCAGCACGCAGAAGATTAGAAATGTGAAGGGCCGGCGAAGGCAAGTCGAACAATCCACATTTGGAGGAGAGAGCCGGAAGATCTAATTTCCGTTTCGCGCGGGCGAATCGGGGGGATTGGACGGGGTACTGAGAGGGCAAACTAAAACGGTGTTCCGACCATCTCGCCGTGATCCTTGTCAGACAGGATCACGGCGGGAATGTGAAGCTATTGTTACTTACGGCCTCGGGGCGCCTCGTGTCCGTGGACATCATGCATAGCGTTTCCGTGGAACTCTACGCGATGCTCGGCTGGATGTTCGCCGCGCGCCGGGAAGGCGCCATGATAGCCCTTGCGGTAATCGAAGTGATGATCCACGTGCCCGTAAAAATGTTCCGGCCCGTGAAACCATGGTCCCGCTCCGATAAAAATGCCGCCCGAAAACCACTCCGGTCCGTAGTAACCGTCTGGCGCGCAATTATAAGGAGGCGCCTCGTAATAACCATAAGGACAAACCGGTGGTTCTCCGATACTGACGGCAACTTGTGCATTCGCTTTTTGCGCGGGAGCGAACAAACAACCGGCCGCTAGCGTTAATAAAGCAACAGCTTTTAGTGTTTTCATATTCTTTCCTTTCGTTTTTACGCACGAAATCGAGCTTCTGCCGCTACACTTGCACGTCTTATTCCAAAACGCTCGGGGGGGGCACGTTCGGCTGGGTCCTGTCGCAGGGAAGACGTTACGCGACCGCTCGCGAAGGTCGCGGGTCTGAACGCACGTAGATTGACATGCTAACGTTATCTCTGCGACACGGGAGGCAGAGATGAAGGGCATGAAACGCCTGACTGCGGTGGCGGCGATCGCAATGCTGGGCGGCGACGGGCGGGCGTACGCGCAGTCCGGCGATAAAGGACTGGAGCGGTTTCGCGAGATCTATAAGGAACTGGTCGAGACCAACACCACGCTTTCCGCCGGCGACTGCACGCTGGCTGCAAAGCGCATGGCGGCGCGGCTGAGGACCGCCGGATATCCGGACCAAGACGTGCGTATTTTCATCCCCGATGGGCATCCCAAAGAAGGCGGCCTTCTGGCTGTACTCCACGGCTCCGATCCTACGGCCAAGGCGATCCTCATGCTCGCCCATGTCGATGTGGTGGAGGCTAAGCGGGAGGATTGGACGCGCGATCCGTTCACCCTGGTTGAGGAAAACGGATACTTCTATGCTCGCGGAACGAACGACATGAAGGCTCAGGCCGCCATTTGGGTCGATAATATGATTCGTTATCGCGAAGAGGGATTTCGACCGAAGCGTTCCATCAAATTAGCGCTTACCTGCGGTGAAGAAACCAACAGTGCGCTGAATGGAGCGGGCTGGCTGACGACGCACGAGCGCGAGGCGATCGACGCCGAGTTTGCCCTGACCGAAGGCACCGATGGGGACCTTGACGCACAAGGTCGTCGAGTGATGCTGGGAATTCTCGCGGCAGAAAAGACCTCTCAGAACTTCGTGCTGGAGACGACAAATCCGGGAGGCCATAGCTCGCGGCCGGTTCCTGATAACGCAATTTATCATGTCGCGCGGGCTGTCGACCGCGTGAGCCGCTACGAGTTTCCCGTCCAACTGGACGATGCGAATCGCGCCTACTTCACCGGCATGTCCAAGATCCTCGGCGGTGAGGCTGGACTCGCGATGGCTGCCGTGGTCAAGAATCCGGACGACCCCGCTGCGGTCGCGGTGCTCGACAAAGACCACAATTGGCACGCCATGCTGCGAACGACGTGCGTGGCGACCATGTTTTCCGCCGGCCACGCGACGAACGCGTTGCCGCAAAGGGCGACCGCGAACATCAACTGCCGCATCTTTCCCGGAGTGTCGCGGGAGGTGGTCCGGGCACAGCTGGTCAAGATCGTGGATGATCCCAAGGTCTCGGTCACTATACCGGAAGTTCGGGGACCGGTCGCGGAACCGGCTCCGCTGACGCCGCGAATCCTGAAGCCGATCGAGAAACTGGCGGATGAAATGTGGCCGGGCGTCCCGGTGGTCCCCGCTCTTGAGCCCGGTGCGTCGGACGCACAATTTCTTAACCCGGCGGGAATTCCGACCTATGGAGTAACGGGCTTCTTCCAAGATTCGGATAACGGGAACATTCACGGGCTGAACGAGCGGATCCGAGTGAGGTCGGTTTATGAGGGTCGGACGTTCCTTTACCGATTGGTGAAGGTTTACGCGGATCAGTGATGGGTGGTTGCGGGTGACTTGGGGGGCTGACCGCTCCCGAGGTCGCGGTTCTGAAGGCAGGCGTGAAATGTCGGAGGCGCGGTCGTGCGATGGCTTGAGCCCTGTTACTTCCCGGTTGGCTGTTTTTTGGCCGGGGTGATCGCATCCCATTTTGCATCGCCGCTCTGCAGGTAGCCTTTTGGGAGCGTGGTCCAATCGGGGCGCGTGATGCCGTTCAGATCGTAGACGACTTTACCGTCCTTCAGCGTCAGCTCGCAGATGATTTTCTGGTTGCCGTTGAGCCGTGCGCCGTACATGTCGGTATAGCCGAACTTGCCTTGCGCCACTCTGAGGACGGTCACATCGGCAATGGCGCCGGGCGAAAGATTCCCTAGCTCCTCATGATGAATCTCGCGCGCCGGATGCCAGGTCGATTCCGCGATCACATCCTTGAGGGATTGCCCCATCGCGAGAAATTTGCTCATCACATTATTCATGTCCTTCATGCCGCTATTCATGCTGCCGATGTGAAGATCGGTGGAGATGGAATCGGGCGGAAATCCCTGCTGGAGCGCGGGCACAGCGATGCGCCACGCGAAACTTCCTCCGCCGTGGCCGACGTCAAAAATGACGCCCCGTTTGCGGGCTTCGAACATTGCCGGGTTGACGTGTCCGGATTCGTCCTGCTCGTTTCTCAATCCCGAATAACAGTGCGTATAGATGTCGCCGGGGCGCAGCTTCTTGGTCACCAGCTCGCTCATCGGCCGCTCTTTGCGATTCTCGCCGAAATCCACCATCACGGGGATATTGGCAATCGTGCCGGCTTCGACAGCCTGCTCCACCGGCGTCCATTCCGGGCCTGCATAATGCGCGGTCTTGACGCCGACGATCAGGCCTTTGTACTTCTGCGCCATTTCGGCCGTGGGCTTGGCCTGCATATCGGTCAGGTCGTTTTCGTACTTCGGCCCGCGCATGCCGTTGCCGACGATATTGATGAAGGCAAACACCCTGGTCTTCGTACGATCGATCACGCGCTGCTTAAAATCTTCGAAGTTGCGCCAGCCCGCGCAACCCGCGTCGGCGACCGTCGTCACGCCTACACGGAAGGTGTAGCCGTCGGGATACAAGCTGCTGTCTCCGGCGTAGGAGGCCCGCTCGCCCGTGCCCGCGTAAACGTGCACATGAATGTCGACGAGGCCTGGCGTCACGTACAAGCCGGCGACGTTTACCACTTTAAAGGCCTGCGCTCGATCGATACGCGGAGCCACCAAGGCGACCTTGCCATCCTTTATCGCGACGTCGCGGACCGCGTCGATATTGTTCTTCGCGTCCATCACGTGGCCGCCCTGGAGCAGGAGGTCGTACGGTTGGGTCTGCGCAAAGACTACGGCCGCGCTAAAGAGAATCAGAATTGGCCACAAGGGCGGGTTCATTTTTTGCATGATTGTTTCGGCGTCATTGTATTAGCATATAGCTGATCGGCGCAAGGAGGCGTTATGAGTCGCACGCGGCGAGGATTCTTAGGATGGGCCAACTTCGCGCTGGCAGGCGCCGGTTTCGCGGGTCGACGGCTCGACGCGGCGGACACGCGTCATGAGGCCGCGGGCGAGGACTATTACGCCAAGCTCGGCGTGCCGAAGATCATAAATGCGGCGGGCACGTACACGGCGCTCACCGCTTCGATCATGCCGGCCTCAGTCCAGGCAGCGGTGGCCCTTGCGGCGAAACATCCGGTCCGCTTGCACGATTTGCAACAAGCTGCCGGAGAATATCTTGCGCGCCAGCTCAAGTGCGATGGCGCGATGGTGACGGCGGGCGCCGCATCGGCCCTTACTCTCGCGACTGCGGCGGCGATGACGCTGGGGAACAAGAACGCGATTCACAGTATCCCGACGGACGTTACCGGGTTGAAGAACGAAGTGATCGCGCAAAGGGCCCATCGCTACGAATACGACCACGCGATCCGCAATTGCGGGGCGCGATTCGTCGAGGTCGTCACCCTGGCCGATTACGAGGCGGCCTTCACGGAACGGACGGTCATGACCAATTTTTTTAACGCAGCCGAGGGGGGAGAAATCGGTCGCGAGGACTGGATCCGCGTCGCGCACAGTCACGGCGTGCCGTGCCTGAACGACGCTGCCGCCGATGTTCCACCGATCTCCAATCTGTGGAACTACACGAAAATGGGTTTCGATCTGGTGGCGTTTTCCGGCGGCAAGGGCATGAGAGGTCCGCAGAACGCCGGCTTGCTGCTGGGCCGTAAGGACCTGATCGCGGCCGCGGCGCAGAACAACAGTCCGAATTCCGACGCCGTGGGAAGAGGCATGAAGGTTTCGAAAGAACAGATCGTGGGGATGGTGGCCGCGGTCGACTGGTTTCTCAGCCAGACCGATGCGGGGATGGAAACAGAGTTCCGCCGCCGCGCCGACAAAATTTCCGCCCAACTCAAGAACATCCCGACGCTCGAATCGCGCGTCGCGATTCCCAACGTTGCCGCCAATGCCGTTCCGCACCTGCTGCTGCGCTACGACACGTCGCGCGTCAAGATTCGTCCTGTCGAAGTGATGGCCGAGTTGCGCAAGGGGACGCCCAGCATTGAACTGAACCCGCAGACAGGAAAGAAGCCTGGAGCCGGCCTGCCGTCGGACGAGAACACCATCGTGGTGGGGGTGTGGATGCTGGAGCCAGGAGAGGAGCTGATCGTGGCGCGGCGATTAAAAGAGGTTCTGGAAAGGTTTG
>Ga0302326_10021893_pt1 | contig 13092 bp, 6 predicted proteins | sample Palsa_T0_3_FD_202264 | JGI IMG/M metagenome (GOLD analysis project Ga0302326, IMG submission 202264) | Peat permafrost microbial communities from Stordalen Mire near Abisko, Sweden - Palsa_T0_3 | ecosystem: Environmental > Terrestrial > Soil > Palsa > Peat permafrost | place: Sweden: Abisko... | reverse complement strand
ATTTCGTCTTGTTTGGGAGTGCGTCGTCCAATTGCCATGACTATCTGACGCCCCAACCTGAAAATTGTTCAATCAAATATACAGTGAAACTGTGTTTTTTAACGGGCTGCTAGGCCGACAATCGTATCAACGGTCTCAATGGGGTAACCATTGAAACTGCCGGATGCGCCCAAAGTATGAAATACGTTCTGGACGCCGTTGATGTAGCCAATGGCGTTAGTCCCGTCCCAGGTCCACGCCAGGTAATACCAAGCGCCGGTCGCCGGATAAGGGGAGGACCATTCGCAATCCAGACTGCCGAAGTCGCCCGAAAAGCAGCCGGAGCCACTGCCCCAATTCATTTCCCGGTCCTCTTCTGGAGCTCCGCTGCCGCCTTGGAGTCCGTAAGCAATGACGGAACTATTGCCGGTAGTGGCGGTGGCGTAGATCCAAGCTTCACCCGAGGACGTGCCATTTCCGCTGATTTCCGCGGGGGCTGTAAGCGTCGATTGCACCGCTGTGGCCGTGCTGTTCACATAGATGGCATAAACGGAGTATGCGCCCCAAATCGGGGTGCCCGCGTTGACCGTATTGTTTGACACATTGAGGGAACTGCCGCCGATCTTCTTAAAGTTGCCAACACTGGCTGCGGATCCCGCCCGGTTGGTCCACGTGGACGCGTTGACCGCGAGGTCAGTCGATCGCAATTCCGCAATCAGATCGCCGGCGAGTTGAACGGGCGGGGCCGGCGGGGAGGGGGTCGTCGTCAAGGTGGCGGGCGTCGTGTGGCTCGATCCTTGCGCATTGCTGGCCTCAAGTTCATATTCGTTGGTAAAGACCGAGAGATTGAGCACCACCAGTGTCGTGTTAGTCTGGCCAGTAATAGGGGTAAAGGTAACTCCTAGATTAGAACTGACCAACCATTGATAGGTGATTGGTTGAGGCCCGCTAAAAGAAGCGGTGAATGAGGTGCTGGTGCCGACCACGGCGGTAGCTGACGAAGGGTATGTGTCTTCGACCACCACAGGTTTAGTGGGCGCCAGTATGTTTAGCGTGATCGCCGCGCTGGTGACACTTACCGAGCTGGAGTTGCTGGAGATGGTGAGCGCCACTTGATATTCGTAAGGCCGCACCAGCAAATTGCTGGCAATCACGGTGTAAGTTGCGTTCGTGGCCCCGCTAATGGAAGCCCACGTTCCTCCTCCACTGCCATTGTCAGTTTGCCATTGAACAGAAGGCGTGTTGAGCGCATAAGGGGCGATGCTGAGTATGGCCGTGTTTCCCTGAAATACATTGGAACTGTTGGGAGTAATGATGGGCACCGCTGGCACCAGTAGGTAACAATTCTCGTTGCAATTCCCACCCGTGACCGTGAATCTCAGGGTTTCTTGATCGCCACCGGCTCCCCACGCGACGAGATTGCCGTTAGTATCAATGGCTGGACACCATGTATAGGTTTGCCATCCGAGACCTTTGACAGAGAACGCGCCCATGTGATTTGTCGTTTGACTGCTGGTGCCGTATCCGGAAGTCACCAGCCCAATCGTGCAGGCATTGGCCTGAGGGCCGTTGCCGCCCGAACCTCTCAAATAGATATTATAAACACCCGGCGGGTAATGCCTCGTATAATTTCCCCAGTCACCACCATTGTTGAATCCTATGTCGAAATCGGGGTAGCCGCTGACGACATATTGAATCCGTAGCATATCTCCCTCACCTTCTGTTTCCAATGGATTTGCGCGGTAGCTTGCGTTTCCTCCAGTATGGTTGTTACAATCAATACCGACGGTGGCGGGTTGGCCGGAATACGCATCGAGCGATCCGAATGTTCCCGCTGGCAGGCTGTCAAAGTATTGTCCGCCGCCATAATCGAAATCCTCCGCTTCAAAGGTGAAGTAATTGGGATTGATGGTGTCAAAAGTCACGGTGGTGGACGTCGAACCGCCGGCGTCGCTGGCGGAAATGACAGCCGAGTAAACCACGTCGTTGGCCAGCGTGGCGGTGACGGTTTCCGCCGTATCGGGGCCGCTGATGGACAATCCGAAGGCCGGCGTCAGAATCGTTGTAGTGGTCACTCCTGGCAACGTGGTAGCGGTCAATTGCACGGTCAGCATGGTGACGCCCGTCCCGGAATCGACAGAGAACGACAACTGGTTGGCGTCGGGAGGAACTGCGCCCTGAAACTGAACAGCGCCAACGCCAAAACCATTTTGATCATTGGGAGCATTGGGAAGCATGATTCCTGAGATGGAGGGTTGAGCCTGGGTCACATTGCCGCATAGCACGATGCCAGCAGCAGCCAAACCCGTCGCGAGTGACGCCAGGAACGTTGTTCGTGGAGCATTAAAGTCGTTCTTTTTCATTTGATTTCCGTTTTTATGTTCAGTGATTCTGTGTTGTTTTTTCGTCGTTTCCTGAGAAGAAGATGAGACCGTGATTCCAAGGCCTTGCGAGCCGAGAGTAAGTGTTCATACGAGAGTTTTACCAAAAGCGACGACGCTGCACAATCCCCGAAATCGGGGATTGCGGCAAGTTCTCCGGAATCTTGACGGCAATGGCGGCAGTCACCGCTTTCGGGGATTGCGCAGCAGGTTCGATTTTGCTAGCTTTTCGTTATGAACACAGATGCTGGCCTTGGAGGCGTTGGCGCCGCCATCAGCGCAATTAATCGACTTGAATCCACAGTCGGGCACGGCCGGAGGCGGAGGGCGGCCAGAGGCGCGGCGTTCACGCTCATTGAATTACTCGTCGTAATTGCCATCATCGCGATTTTGGCAGCGCTGTTACTACCAGCTTTGAGCAAAGCCAAAGAGCAGGCTCAAGGAACCAAGTGCCTCAGCAATCTAAAGCAGTTGACCACGGGATGGTTCATGTATAACGGTGACAACAAAGACAATCTCATGGTCAACGGAGACGAGAATTATGAGCCCACGATTTTGGATCTGACGGAGAATCCTCAGTGGTGTCCTGGACGTGAGGACGAATTGGGGGTATGCACCAATTTGTTCATCAAGGCGGGACTGCTCTATCCGTATGTGAATAGTCTGGCCGTCTATATTTGTCCCGCCGATAACACCGATGTTCTTAATAATTATGTTCAAACCAGCACGCTCAAGACGCGCAGCGTGTCCATGAATGGCTGGATCAGCCCGGCGCCTCCGAGCGTGCAGGACCTTGGACCGACCAACGGATGCATCATCTACTACAAAGCAGGCGATTTAAACGTTCCTGGCGCGTCCAAGATCTGGCTCTTGCTGGATGAAAACCCCTGGAGCATTAACGACGCCTTTTTTGCGATCAGTCCGCAGGACACTAGGTGGGGTGATCACCCAGGCTCCTATCACAATCACGCCTGCGGCATGTCTTTTTGCGACGGCCATGCCGTAATTCACAAGTGGATCGATCCGTCAGTGTACAACTACAGTCTGGCAGACGCCGCGGCGAAACTGTCACCGACCCCGATCAACCCCTCTGACCTCCAATGGATCGAGGCCGCGAGCACCTATTGGGACGGGACCCCCTAATCCCCGACCGGTAGAAAGCGCCGTCAATTCCGCGGCAACGACAGTGACACTGGAATCGTCTCCGAAAGCGAATCCTCTTGGCGGATCATGCGGGTGGCCGCTCCTGTCAAACGTAAATACCAATCTGTGGGTAGGCCTTCGCAAGTCACAAAATTTTTCCCCATCGGAATTTGGTTGGCCACCTTGTAGATCGCTGTGCCTCCATTGACTTCATCGAACATGCCGACGAATACACTGCGAACACCCAAGGCTCTGAAGATGGCAAATTGCCGCCAACAGAATTCCCCCCTTGCGTCGGGGAATGGTGGTTGTTCCTGGCGGTTTGCGGCGCAAATTATCCCATGAGAACCCGGGGAAGGCGGTCGGCATGTAGCCCATCCCCAGACCCTTTAGTTCGGCCAAATCCCCTTCCCACGATGCGACGCGTACTTCGTCCATGCCGGCATTGTCTCTATACCTTCCCGCATTCCATGGGCTGATCGAGTCAAACATCCGATAAACCCCGGCCCAGGCCGCATTGGTTTTGGAGTCGCAGCGCAGCGTTCGCCAGCCTGGGTCCACTCCGCCAATAAGATAGACTCCGCCATAGTGCGGGTCCGTTTTAAAAAACCGAATCAATTCCTCGCCTTGCGCCGGCGTCCACGGGCGATCGTTGAACCCCAAGCCCCACAGCATCACGGCAGGCTTTCCTTGATGATGCAGGTAGCGCGAATCCTCGCGGACCTTCATTTTATCGCATAAAAACTTCCAGTCGTTTATGACCAACGAAGTCGTGGCCTCGCGCCCCATGGAGAGATCCAGCATCATCGCCCAGACCCGCCCTTCACGGTGACACCCGTCGCGGATGTTAGCCAGCACAGTGTCAATATGCCGAAGGCGCCCCGGATCAGCGGATTCGCCCACGAAGCGGCTGACAAAGACACCGTCGATCCCATACTGGCGCATCCATTTGCAATGGAGAAAGACCGGACCTTTGCTAAAGCCGCTGTAAAGCCGGGCGGGCGAGCCATCGGGCATTTGGAGGCCGGGAACGTCACACAAGTCGCCGGCATCGTACTCGGATACGTCCGGCCACATATCAACAGTGAAACTCCCGTTGCTTCCCTCCAATCCCTGCCCCCAATGGCCGAAACCAAAGGATTCCGAATCGCAAGGCGTATTGAACCAACCTTGATAGCCGCAAAGAACCTTGCCGTCCAAAGTGGTGGCATCGATATCCGAGCGTGTTGGGCCGGTGTAAGGATGCAGCGCTGTATCGTCACCCGCGCTGCCGGATGGTTCAGCCTCTGGTGAGCCGCCAGCAAATGCAAGGAGGAGCACCAAAAGGCGCGCGCCACCGCCGCGCAACCTCGTCCGAATCTTTGGTGTTCGCCCCATGAGAAAGGGAATATGTCGCATAATGGTTTTTACACTAACTGATCCGGCCCGCGTCCGTAATCCCCGATTAAGGGGATTGCGGATGTTTTATTGGAATACCAGAATCAGGATGATCCAAGTGGTTACAATGTGTTGGTGTGTCGGGTCAATACCCCCCCTTCTGCGGCGAGCGCGGGCGCATCCGCCCGAAGACACGGAAGAGAAGCCACCAACCCTCGTCCCCTGGATGGGCCGCTCCCGCCTAGTCTGGCCAAAACCGGATTTGCGCCCAACGTCGGCTTGGAGCTCGGCATAAGCTGGATCGGCGCGTCATTAGGAGAATCATGAATATCCCAAGATCATCCATTTCCTTGGCCTGCGTTCTTGCCTTTTCTTTATTGTGCGCCGCGCACAAGGCTGGGGCCTCAGTCGGAGCAGCGACGCAGTTCACGAGCGTAGAAGCGGAAAGCAGGTTTTTGGGCGGAGGCGCGAGCGTGGTCGCATTGACCTCTGCGCCAACAAACCAATACTCCAGCCCACAATTGGAGGCTTCCGGCCATGCCTATGTCCAACTAACGGCCACAGTCCAGTACGTGCAATGGACCAATAACACGGTCCAGAACATTACAGCCATCAACCTTCGCTCCTGCATTCCCGACGCTCCGGACGGCGGGGGCATCACCTCCACCATCGACCTGTATGTCAATGGGTTGTTCCGTCAGGCCTTCAGCGTTAACTTGCAGCAAAACTATTGTTACGAGGGCACAAACTACAACGGCCAAACTGACAAAACCCCCGCCGATGGCGATCCTCGCGACTTCTGGAATGACACGCACGCGTTTATCTCGGGAGCAGCTGTGGCTCCGGGGCAAACGATCAGTTTCCAAATGGATTCATCCAATACCGCGGCCTTCTACTATATTGATGTTATTGACTTGGAAGCCCCGCCGGCACCGCTAAGCCAGCCTGCCAACTCCCTGTCCATTCTTAGTTACGGAGCCGTGGCCAACAATTCATCAGCGGATAATACCTCGGCCATTAATAATTGCTTTAGTGCGTGTCGGTCACTGGCAAGGATCGCCTGGATTCCGCAAGGCACGTTTTACATCAACGCCGATAGCGGCGGACTCAACGCCTCGGGCATTACAATTGACGGGGCGGGGCCGTGGTACAGCACGATCTATCGTGTCACGCCTGCTAACAATCAACAGGGCATAGCCAACATCATTGACGCCACTTCATGCACGCTGGCCAATGTGGCCCTGGATTGCAATTCGTCAAGTCGGGCGGGCAACAACAACGACGGCGCGGTGGATTTCAGCGGCACCAATTGGTTGGTCACCAACGTCTGGATTCAACACGTGACTTCGTCATTCTGGTGCGCCGGGGTTAACGGCCTGGCCGTCAATTGCCGGACGCTCAGCACCTGGGCTGACGGAGGGAATTTTAACAACGTCCAAAGCGCCAACGGCATCGGGATGAACCTGGTCTATTCCAACAATTTTGTTCGCGGCACCGGGGACGACGCTATGGCCATCAACTCCGTCCATTACAATGTCAACGGCTCGACGACCAATTATTACACGATGATGAGCAACATCACTTACGTCAATAATACCGCGATCGCGCCTTGGGGCGGCAAGTGCATGGGCCTTTACGGCGGGGCCAACGACCTGGTGGCCAACAATCTCCTGTGCGACTCTCCGCGTTATCTTGGGCTTGGGGTGACGAGATTCGGCGTGAATGGGTCGGACCTTGTCTCTGCCATTGTCACCAACAATACGCTCTTGCGTTGCGGCGGCAACGGCTACAACCAGCAGCAGCAAGGCATGATGATTGGCAACGGCGGAGACGGCCAAAGTGTCGGCACGGTCGAAAACGCCTATGTTGCCTTCAACTCGATCATCGACGCCCTCTATGATGGTGTCGGCTTCTCGACCAGCACGAACATCGTGTTCGAATATAACACCATCATAAGCCCGGGGCTGGATGGAGTCGCCGTTGGGCCGCCAGACTTAGGCTCCGGGGTGACCGGTTCCACCATCTGCAATTACAACACGCTAACAAGGCTGAATACCGGACGCTCCGGCTTTGTCAGCAGCGCCGGCAACTACATCGCAGGGGGCATTTCCAACAGCGGGTTCACGGTTCCAGGCCCAATCCTCACTCCGTGGCTGGGCCAGGACATCGGTTCGGTCGCAGTGATCGGCGGCGCCAGTTACAGCAAAGGTGCCTTCAGCATCGTCGGCTCCGGGGCGGATATCGGTGGTGCGGTCGACGGATTCCATTTCACCTATCAGTTGGTCACGGGAAACTGCTCCATTTCGGCCCAAGTGGCGACGGAGGAGATTTTTAATCCATTGGCCAAGGCCGGGATCATGATTCGCAATTCGCTCGATCCCGCCGATACGGAAGTTTCGGTCCTCGTGACGCCCGGCAACGGAATTCTGTTTGAATCGCGCAGCACCTATGGCAACGCCACATCCATTGCGACCAATCCTGGGCTGAGTGCGCCTTATTGGGTCAGCTTGGCGCGAAACGGAAACACCTTTACCGCCTCCTGTTCACCCAACGGCGCGACGTGGACCACGATTGGCACACCGGCGACCATGACAATGGCCACGAATGTCCTCATAGGACTGCCCATCACCAGCGAATCCAACGGCGCTTTGTCTTCGGTTATGTTGGAAAACGTCTCCGTGTACGCTCCCGGACCGGTCTTTCCGGCCGTTCATTGGGAGGGCGACTTGATCGTCAACCTGCAATCGAGCGACCTAAATCCCAGCACTTCGCTCTGGACCAACCGAACGAGCAACTCAAACGGCGTCGGGAACTTCTCAACCACCGGCAGCAATCTCAAGGTGGCAACCATGACTTGGAACTCCCAATCGATCAAAGTTCTCTTTGTCAATCAGACACTGGGCGATGCGACACAATCGGCTTTGCGGGTTCCGGCGGAGATCATCAGCAATAACCCAGTCTCCGCCGAAGCCTGGATTTACGCCACCGCCGTCAACCAGCAAAACAGTTGCGCCCTGGGTTATGGCATCCAAGGCGGCCCTTCGTCACCTGAGGAAGACCGGGAGTTTAATTACAGCGATCCCTGTTGTGGGGGCGGCGTGTCGGGCGATTTTGGCAGTTATGATACGCCGTGGGCGACCACGCCAGCGGCTGGCGCGTGGCATTACCTGACCTGGACCTATGACGGCAGCACGGTAAGGTTATATCTGGATGGTGTCCTGATGCCAGCAACAACCCCGGCATCCCGCTGCAAACCCCCGGCACAGTGATCGGCGTGGGCGCCGGGCTTTCCAGCGGACCGAATATCGCCGTCGATGCATTTCAAGGCTACATCGCCGCTGCCCGGGTCGAGAGCGGAGTGTTAACCGCGGCTGACATTGCCGCCAATTACGCCCTCGGCCTGCTGGCCACCGCGGCCGCCCTTACCCCATCCGGGTTGACCGCAACGGCGGGCGATGGAGAGGTGGCGCTGGCTTGGAATTCGCCCGGCAACGCCGCCGGTTACAACATGCGACGCTCCGCCTCGATTGCGGGACCTTACGCCATCATTGCAACAAACCAGGAGACGCTGAGTTTTACCAACTTTGGCCTTTCCGATGGGACGACCTATTACTTTGTGGTTTCGGCCTTAAACTCAGCAGGCGAAAGCGCCAACTCAGCCGCCGTGGCCGCTCGACCAGTCTCACTATCGCCCCCCGTCTTAAACTTCGCAGTCAGCGAAGGGCAAGTCGAAATCCTCTGGCCCCAAGACCACGTGGGCTGGAGTTTGCAGGCGCAAACTAACTCGTCGAACAACGATATTAGCACAAACTGGGTGGCCGTTCCGGCGTCAACGCTCACCAACCAATTGGTCTTTCCAATCGGCTTAACCAACGGAAGCGTCTTTTTTCGGCTGGCTTATCCATAAATAGATTTTCCAAACTTGACCCATGGTACATAGCAGGCTACCAGCTACCACAATCGAAGTTATAGTTAATGGTAGGTGATTATCGCGTCGGAACGCAAAGGTTAATGTACGGTATTCACAAATGTTTGACGATTTTGACAATCTTGGAAAATCTTGGCTCACAGTGGACGTGTTTAGCAGTAGGCGTTAGTAGAAACACCATTTCTGCCGCGAAAATGTTACGTAATAATATTTGTATTAAAGTGGCGAAGCAAGTTTTTTTCTGTAAAATGATTTTTCATCGTATCTGGTCTGGCGGTTAAAAAATTAGCTCGAAATACTGTAATCTCCCGCTGGTGATTCTTCTTAATATGATAGATGGCTGCTGCCGGACTCAAAATTTAGTCAACATTATGAACAGCAAACTGTTTTATGCCTTCTTGGCGGGGGCGTGGCTGATGATCTGGCCGCATGACGCCAAGGCTCAATTCGAGGCCCTCTATTCGTTCACGGACGGCGTGGACGGAGCGGATCCAAATGCCGGATTGATTTTCGATCCAACGGGCACCATCCTGTATGGAACGACGTCGCAAGGCGGCGCTAATGGCGAGGGTGCGGTTTTTGCGTACGACACCACCGCTCCGCCCGGCACGGGTCTTACGACCCTGTATTCTTTCAGTACCGTCCAAGACGGAGCGGACCCGGTAGCCGGTGTGGTTTTATCAATCGACGGCCAGACCCTGTATGGCACAACGACCTTTGGCGGCATCCAGGATGCGGGCGTGGTGTTCTCAGTCCAAACCGATGGCTCAACTGTGCCGCCCCTGTCGCCCCTCTATACTCTCACTGGTGGCAGCGATGGAGGTTCTCCCAACGGCGGAGTGATCTTGGATCCAACGGGCGCCATCCTCTACGGGACGACGGCTCGTGGCGGGATCGCTGCGCAACCCGCGGGGTATGGCACAATCTTCTCCTTCAACATCGGGACCGGGGTTTTTACGACTCTTTATACTTTCACTGGCGGCAACGACGGAGCTGAACCGCTGGGGGCGTTGGTTTTATCGGGCAACACCCTGTATGGGACGACGCTCAATGGGGGCAATTCGGGCGGTGGCACGGTGTTCGCCGTCAAAACCGATGGCTCAACTGCTGCTCCCCTAACGCCCCTTTATGCTTTCACTTATGGCAGCGACGGAGGTGGTCCGCTTGCCGGATTGATCCTGGATCCAACGGGCACCATCCTCTATGGGACGACGGCGGACAGCTCGACCGTGCCCGGCACCATTTTCGCGGTCAAGACCGATGGCTCGACCGTTGCGCCCCTGAGGCCCCTGCATAGTTTCAACGGCGGCAGCGACGGAGCTTTTCCGCATAGCGGTTTGATTTTAGATGCAACTGGTACCATCTTGTTTGGGACGGCCGCTTATGGCGGCAGCGCGTACGAATATGCGGGTTACGGCACCGTGTTCGCGCTGAACACCAACGGCGCGGGTTTTACGACTCTTTATACTTTCACTGACGGCAGCGACGGAGCTGAACCGGACGCCGGATTAATGTTGGCTTCGACGGACGACACCCTGTACGGGATGGCGTCCGCCGGCGGCAGTTCCAGCAATGGCACCGTGTTCAGCTTTTCCCTCGCGCCAGAGGTTGCGCCCAGTTTTTCTGATTTGTCCAGCCACGACATCGTGGCCGGCTCTACCGTGACGCTTTCCGGCAACTTGAGTTATGGCGGAGCCGTGCCCGTTTATCCGCCTCAAGGGGATCCGATTGCCGTCACAATCGACGGAAACACCCAGACGGCCACCTTGACCGACTCCACCGGTGACTTTTCTCTCAGTTACAATGCTTCCATCATTCCCTTGAGCGGCACCCCCTACACCATCACCTACTCGTACGGTGGGGACGTTTTGTTGTTGCCCGCCAGCGATACCAGCACCACGCTGAAGGTCAATCAATGCGCCCCGACCTCGACTCTATATGCTTTGACTGGCCTGAGCGACGGCGCTAATCCGCCTGCCGGGGTGGTATTATCGGGCGGCAAACTGTATGGGACGTCCTTTAATGGAGGCGTTGTGCTGTCAAATGGCGCGGTAGGTGGCGCGCTGTTCTCGCTCAACACCGATGGCACGGATATCACGCCGCTGCACGATTTCACCGGACAATCCGACGTCGGCACCGGCAGCCTCAGCGACGGAGCCCAGCCCGAGGGGGGCGTCATCTTCTCAAGCGATGGCAAGACCCTTTATGGGACGACCTCCGAAGGCGGCACAGAAGGCGGCGGCACCATCTTCTCGTTCAACATCGAGACTTTGTTTTATACGAACCTTTATGATTTCCTTGGCCCCACAGACGCTGGCGGTTATTCTCCTTTGGCAGGATTGATCCTTTCAGGCGACGGCCAGACCTTGTATGGGACAACAGTCTATGGCGGCCATCCCAGCGGCGAGGGCTATGGCACTGTGTTCTCGTTCAATATTGGGACCAAAGTTTATACTCCCCTCTATGCTTTCATGGGCGGCAGCGACGGAGGTTATCCGCTTGCCGGGGTGGTTCTGTCAGCCGACGGCCAGACCTTGTATGGGACGGCCTATGTGGGCGGTAGTCAGTCCGGCTATTCGGGGCATGGCACGGTGTTCGCGGTCAAAACCGATGGCTCGACTACCGCGCCGCTAACGCCCCTTTATACTTTCACTGGCGGCAGCGACGGAGATCAACCGTATGCCGGCTTGGTCTTATCGGGCGACGGCAAGACGCTTTACGGGACGACGTATTTTGGCGGCATTAATGCCGGCTACTTTGGCTATGGCACACTGTTCGCGGTTCAGACCGACGGCTCGACTGAGGCTCAAGCGCCTCTGAATCCCGTTCATGCTTTCACTGGCGGCGACGACGGTGGTTATCCAAACAGTGCATTGATTCTGGATCCAACCGGCACGATCCTCTATGGGACTACCACCATCGGCGGCATTTCCGTCGGCTCGGTGTTCGCGTCTGGGACCAATGGCCTGGGTTTCACGACCCTGTATGATTTCCAGTTCTCCAGCTGCGACGGAGAATATCCGCAGGGGGCGTTGTTTTTATCGGGCAATACCCTTTACGGAACGACTTACGACGGCGGCGCCGGGGACGATGGCACGGTATTTAGTGTTTCTCTGCCCCCGCCATGCGCCCCGCCGGTGGCCAACCTCAGTGTTCTGGCCGCCTCCGCAGACCAATCCGTCTCGGTGCCGGTGGCCGTTGTGCTGCGGGGTGACTCAGCCCCCGGCGGAGGCACCTTGTCCATTCGTTCGGTCGTTTCACCCACAGGCGAAGCCGCATCCGTCACCCTCGCCGGCGGCGACATAACCTACGTGCCGGCACCGGGCTTTGCCGGATCGGACACGATTCAATACAATCTGAGCGACGCCTGCGCGACCGTGTCAGGATTCATCGCGATAACAGTTGCCGCTTCGGGGTCGGAGCCTGCCGCCGCGGTGACCACGCCAGCAGGACAAATAGGCTCGGTGGCCGTGCCGCCCACGGCCTCTCACGGAGGAGTCACGGCCACGCTTAACAATGTTCCCGGTACCCAATCCGCCACCATGACGGCCAAGCTGTACTCCAGTGATCCCATGCCCGGCAGCTCAGGGTTCGGCCTGGGGACGACTTATTTGGATCTCCAAGTCAGCGGAGCGACAGCCGGTGATACCGTGACGGCATATTTTTATTCACCGCGCATAGTGCCGGTGCCGGTTCTGATGTATTATACCGGCAGCGCCTGGGAAGATGTGGTCAGCGACGTGCCGCCGCCGGAAATTCCTGCCGCCATCCTCCAGGATGGCCTCTGGCAGTACGCCGTGGTATTCGATGACGCAAGCACGCCGGCCATTTCAGAATTGACCGGCACCGTATTCGCGCTGGCCGCCAGCGCCGGGACAACGCTGGTCGTGACTCATTCAGGCAACAGCGTCATCATTTCCTGGCCGGACGCGGGCAATTACGTCTTGCAACAGAATGGAAACCTGGCCACCACCAACTGGACGGCCAGCGGCTATGCCATCACCACGGCCAGCGGCACCAACAGCATCACCATCACGCCGCCCCTGGGAACTTTGTTTTTCCGCCTGGCCAATCCCTGAAACGCCTGCGACCGGGATCACAAGAACTGTATCAATAGTAATTTGGTCCAAAAACGCCTCAAATTACTTGCACTTTGCTTGCACTCTTATGCAAGTCATTGATAATCAATGGAGCGGGTGAAGGGAATCGAACCCTCGTTTCGGGTATGGTGGCTCAGAATGGTGTGGTTTCCATTCCTGCGTGTTTTGCATGTCTTTGCCGTTA
>Ga0302326_10021891_pt1 | contig 13092 bp, 12 predicted proteins | sample Palsa_T0_3_FD_202264 | JGI IMG/M metagenome (GOLD analysis project Ga0302326, IMG submission 202264) | Peat permafrost microbial communities from Stordalen Mire near Abisko, Sweden - Palsa_T0_3 | ecosystem: Environmental > Terrestrial > Soil > Palsa > Peat permafrost | place: Sweden: Abisko... | reverse complement strand
ACCTGCGCCAGCACGCCGGCAACCCAGTGGACTGGTACGCCTGGGGGCCCGATGCCTTCGCGGCGGCCGAGCTGCGGGACGTGCCCATCCTGCTGTCGGTCGGCTACTCGGCGTGTCACTGGTGCCATGTGGCCGGCCCTTACGCTCGCAGACCGGGGCGCGTCACGGGTCTATGTCGACGTCCGTGATGATGGGCTGGGCCCGGCGCCGCCAATGCGTAGATCCAATCCGTCCGTACACACCGGCCTGCCTAGGGGTCTATCACCATCTCCGCATCGTGACCAGAATTGATGACTGATCTACGCGATTGACCCCGCCTGTTGGTATCCACCCTCTCGACAGGCCGAGGTCGTAACGTCACTGTCATGGGCGAGGTAGGACGCAATACCCACTGCCCTTGTGGCAGCGGAATGAAGTACAAGCGTTGCTGTCTGCCCCGGCAGTCCGCAGTAGGACTGGCCGTGGCCAGAGCCGAAGGTGTTTGGGAGCGGATGCAGAACTGGGCGCTCGCCAGGTTCCACGACGAGCTCCTCGACTCGCTCAGCAAGCATTTCGATGCCCGTGGGATCGGTACCTCCGAACGTCCTGTCATGGACGACGATCTGTCGGTTGCACTGTGCTGGCTGTTGATCGACCGCCCGCTAGCCGACGGTGGAGGCCCGCCGGCCCCGCGCTACGCAGAGTTGCCCGAGATCTCCGAGGGCGAAGGGGCGCTGGCGCGGAGCATCGCCGAGTGCAAGCTGGGGGTGCACCGGGTCAGAGACGTGTCTCCGGGTGCTTGGATCGACCTCGAGAACGTGGTCACCGGCGCAACGGTGCGGGTATCGAGTCCTAACGTGTCTCGTGAGGCCGTGCGCTGGCACGTTCTGTTCTGCAGGGTGATGGCGAATGGCCCTACCCCCACCCTGTGGGGTGGAGCGGCCTTCTACCAACCAAACGAGGAGCCCGAACTGCTGGCGGAGATCGAGCGCATAGCCACAGCTCGGGGCCTTGGCACAGGCCCGGCCGGGCTGGCGGAAGCCGTGCGCGTAGGCGCGAGAGAGCTGGTCTGCTTCATCCCTGACAGCCGCCGGGTCGAGCCGATGCCCTACACGCTCGAGGGGGATCCTGCGATGGTGGCCGAAGCGTCCTGGAGGGTGCGCGACCCTGATTCTGTGCTCAACGAGTTGTCAGCGGTGCCGGACCTCGTCGCCACCGGCGAGACCGAGGGCGGGGAGGGGCTTGTCTTCCAATGGACCGCATCACGTGACGACCTGATGGCTAGCCGACGCGAACTTCCTCGGGGCGCGGTCTGCCTGGAGAATGGGCCGATCTCGGCGACCGAGGAGGGCGATCTCGAGCTGGCCGACGTCAGCGCGCTGGGTAGTTTCACATTGCGGGGCGGGCGCCTCGACTTCGAGGGGATCTCAGAGACCCGTCTGAACGCTGCCGTCGACCTGGTAGAGCGTCGCCTGCGTGGCCTCGTGAGCCGTCCAACGTTGCGCGTCCGCTCGTTCGACGAGTACCGATCGAGCGCCCCTTCGTCCCATCGGGCTCGCCGCGCGAGCCACGACGGACCTCCGGGATCGGATGAGCGTTTTCGCCGGCTCCTGTGGCGGCGCTGGATTGACGATCCTGTTGCCCGCCTCGGCGGGATCAGCCCGCGGGTGGCGGCGGCCAGAGGGGGATACCGCGACGAACTGGAGTTCCTGGTGCGCGGCATCGAGCACCGCAGCGCATGTGAGCGTTCCGACGGCCTTCCGGGACCGGAGGTTGCCTGGCTGCGTTCCGAGTTGGGCCTCGACACCGAGTCGCTGGCGGTATAGGACTTCACCGAAGAGAAATTAGTGTCAGTGGTCAGCTCGCCGGTGTGGCCGACACCGAGCAGCATCCGTCTGCGGAGGCGCTGGGTCTTCGAGGAGGACACCTTCGATCTCGACGTCCGCGGCTGCCAAGATGTGCTCGGGCACGATGTCGGGCAGCACGATGAAGCCGTCAATGGCAAAGCGAGACAGCTGATCTCTTAACAACACGATGACGACGGCAGCGAGTCATCCAGCGCTGGTTGCCCCATTATTCGGCCTTGCCTTATCGAGTATGTCCGGCTTACCTGTGGCGTCGGCTCAGCGGTAGCCCAATATCTCGAGCCTTCGGCGAATCAGGAGCGCCCCCGATTCGCCGGGAGTGGGGCAGCTATAGGGATCCTCGCGGGATCACCCATTCCTGGGCGGCACCACCGGCGCTGGCGATGCGTTCGAAGTCGCAGTCGTAGTGCAACACGGTCAAGCCCACGGCTTGGGCCGCAGCAGAGATCACGAGATCAGGTATCGGGACGCGATGTTGGCCATGACGGGCCAACTCATGTTGAAGCTCGATCGCCTTGACCATCACCTCGGGCGTGATCGGCGCAGTGTCGAGACTCCGGCGCTCTTGGAGCACCTCCTCGTAATCTGCGAGGTTTCGGGCGCTGTAGAGCAACTCGAGGTCCACGATCGCGCAGGTGGCGATGGAACCTTCCTCGAGGAGCGGACGGAGACGCTGGGCTACAGCTGGGACCGGGAAGCGGGCGAGCGCGCTTTTATCCGCGAGATAGCGAGCGCTTATCGCCACGCGCCCGACATGACCCTGGGCTTATCAAGGTCAAGGCCCTGCATGGTCTCCAGTCGATCGGCGTGCCGGCGACGCCGATCGGCCAGGACTACCGCCTCGAGTGAGCGGTTGACCGTGTCCTTCATAGTCGACGCACCCAAAACCGAGGATGCCTCCTCAAGAAGCTCGTCGTCGATGTCTACCAATCGCTTACTCACGATCTAAGTATATCTCAAGCTGCCCTGCTCGGATATACTCGTGTTGAGAGCCAAGGGGCGCTACGCGCAGGCGCGAGCCACACCAGAGCGCCCCAGAAGACTCGCCAAGCGACCAGCTGCGCCGGATCCCCTTCACCGAGGTAAGGCTGGCGCCCGGCCGGGTGACCGGCGCGGCCGGTGACCGGCAACGGACGCGGGCCCTCGAGGAGTTGGTCGAAGTCGGCCGCACACTCGACGCCACGATCGTCGGCGCCGGGTGCGACAGCGAAGCCGATCTGCGGCTGCTGCTCGAGCTGGGCTGCGATCGAATACACGGCGCCTTCGTGGCGGAGCCCATGCCAGCGGATGAGCTACCGGCCTGGGCGGCAGGCTCGGATCCGAGCCGCCTAGGCGGATGGGAGGCGTGAGTGACCAGCACGGTCCGCTCGTCTCACCACCACGGGCCGTCGATCCGGCGACTCCTCACCATCCTTCTCGCCACAATGGCATTCCTCGTGGCCTCCCTGTTCATCCTCACGTCGCTGCAGCTGCAAGGGTCGAATCACGAAGCCAAGGTCGAGAACCGACGGACCCAGTCGCTGCTCATCGCCAACAGCATGCAAGAAAGCTCGGACGACCTCACCCTGATGGTGCGGCTCTACGTGTCAACCGGCCAACCGCAGTACCGCGACTACTACAACGAGATCCTCGCCATCCGCGCCGGAACCGCGCCACGGCCGCTCAACTACACCAGCACCTTCTGGGATCAAGTCCTTGCCCACGGAACTGGCTTCGTCACGTACGGGCCTCCGGAGTCACTCACCGACCAGATGCGTGCCGCCGGTTTCACTCCACTGGAGTTCGATGCCCTCAACTCGGCGTTGCGATCGTCCAACCAGCTCGCCACGCTGGAGCTCCTGGTAATGGATCAGGTCGCCCTTCGGATCGCGAAGGGAGTTAACGCCACATACAGCACCGACGTCGAGCCCGACTATCGCCTCCTCGTCGACGCCAACTACCTCGCCCAGAAGGGCGTGATCATGGGCGCCGTCAGCGACTTCATCAACCTCGTCGATCAGACCACAGCCGCCGACGTCGCCCGGGTCCAGCGCGACAACCACCGGTTGTTCGTCGCCCAGCTGGCCGTTCTGGCCGCGATAGTGCTGGTCGGGGCGGCGGCGTGGATCGTGACCAAGCGGCAGGCCCTGCGCCCGCTGGACCACCTCATCGACGCGACGCGACGAATCGCCGGTGGTGATTACCGGGAGAGGGCTGCCGTCAAAGGGGTTTCCGAGCTCGAGCGTGTGGCGGACGCCTTCAACGCCATGGCCTCAGCCGTGGAGGCCGATGTCGAGCGCCGGGTCCATGCCGAACATGTCGCTACCGAGGCTCGGCGGGCGGCAGAGGATGCCAGTCGGGCCAAGTCATCGTTCCTAGCGGCCATGTCGCACGAGATCCGGACGCCCATGATCGGCGTGACCGGCATGCTCGAGGTACTTGCCCAGTCCGACCTCTCCCGCCCGCAGCGACACATGGTGGGCACGGCCCAGAGTTCGGCGGCCGCGTTGCTCCAGATCATCGGAGACACGCTGGACTTCTCGAAGATCGAGGCGGGCAAGCTGGAGATCGCCTCCAGCACCTTCTCCGTGCGCGGCGTCGTGGGAAGCGCGGTGGCGACGTTCATCCACACGGCATCGGCCAAAGGCCTCCAATTGACCGCGCACTGCGACGACCAGCTCGAAGCCGCCCACATCGGTGATCCGCTGCGGATACGCCAGATCCTCAGCAACTTCCTGTCGAACTCCGTCAAGTTCACCGATGTTGGCGGGATCGAGCTGACCGTACGGGTCGTCGGCCCAGTCGGCGCAGACGCGTCGAAAACCAGCGCCCAGAGCCTCGAGTTCATGGTTGTTGACACCGGCATCGGGCTCACCCGCGAGCAGCAGCAGAACCTGTTCGGGGAGTTCGCCCAGGCGGAGCCTTCGACGACACACCGTTTCGGCGGGACCGGCTTGGGGCTGGCGATCTGCAAGAAGCTCGCGCTCCTCATGGGCGGCGACGTCACGATGGACAGCTCGATAGGTCACGGCACCACACTGCGGCTCAATCTCGAGCTGCCGATCGGCGACGAGTCGCAAGTACTGCCCGAAGCGACATTCACTTCGACCAGGTTCGCGGCGAGCCGACCCACGCCAACCCGGGTGGAGGCCATTCGAGAGGGAAGCCTGGTTCTGGCGGCCGAAGATCATTCGGTCAACCGGGCGGTACTCCTACACCAGCTCGAAACGGTCGGTATCTGCGCCGACACCGCCGACGACGGGCAGCAGGCGCTGGAGCTGTTCATCTCCGGTGATTACTCGATGGTAATCACCGACGTGCATATGCCCCGGCTCGACGGATACGGGCTCGCCGAGGCCATTCGCCGCTTCGAAGCCGAGACCGGGAGACGCCGCACGCCGATCATGGCGCTCACCGCCAACGTGATGCAGGGCGAACCACAGCGGTGCCTCGACGCCGGCATGGACGACTTCGCAGCCAAGCCCGCCACCATCCCCTTACTGGCCGCCAAAGTGCACGAATGGCTTCCCCATCTCGAGTTCCCGCGCCTCGTGGCCGACGAGGAGGTCCAGCCCGTCGGCGTCTCGGGCAGTCACGGCGATTGTTTCGACCACTCGGTGCTCGATGAACTCACCGGCGGCGATGCTTCCCTCGCGGCGCTGATCCTGCGTGACTTTGTGGACTCAACCACAGTCGACATGGGCCGTCTCGATGAGGCGCTCCAAGCAGAAGATGCCGAGGAAGTCCGGCACCAAGCGCACCGAATCAAAGGCGTCGGCAGCGCCGTCGGAGCCACCGAGGTCGCCACCGTAGCGGCTCGCCTTGAGTCCGCCGCTCCCGATGGCGACGCAGCGGACCTCCGGGCGATGCGCGAGGAACTGTCCGCCGCATTCGACAAGGTCATGGCTGAGCTGAAGAGCGATCCCACCTGACACGCCAGACCCCGGCCGGCCGCGCTTCGCGGCTGCACCAACGTCTGACTTGATTCGGGTTCCGGCGTGCACCCGCTGCCGACGTGAATCCGGTTCCCCAGATCGGCCAGCTGCTCGGTCGCGCTCAGGAACGCCGCATGGGGCGGTCGAACACGCACAGCAGGTGGATCGGATCAATGGTACGTCCTCTGAGGGATGCACCAGACGTCGAGGGTTGCTCGCGACGCTGTAGTAATCGAGATAGCGCACGCTCAAGTCTGGCCGACGTCGCCGGCACAGACTCGTCCTTGGCCACCGGCGCCGACCGACACCCCCGAACATGCACCGATCTGGGACCACCTGATTCCGTCCCGGGTTGGCTCTCCAACCGGCGCCGATTGACGGATATGGTGTTCAATGAGATTGCCTGAATAAGCACATAATATACATGCACAATCATCACCCCACCGCCGTATCTGATCACCGGCGGGCGGGCCCTCGAGCACCATGAGCTGACCGACCAGCATTTCTTCGGTGTCATCGTTCTGACCCCCGGGGGGGTGAGGAAGTTGTCGTTCCGGGCCCAATCGGCGAAGTTCCTGCGGACCGATCCGGCGAACATCTGGGGCTGGCCAGACGATGCCAGGCCCCGCTATGCCCGACCGGAGCGTGCCATCGTCGATGTGATCAACCATCCCCGCTACGGCGTCTCGCTCACCCAGGCTCTCGATGCCCTGCTGCTCGCCAACGTGAAGCACCCGGCGTTCCTCGACCGACTGCTCGACACGGTGCTCCGTTACAACTCGCCGGCGGCGGCCCGGCGTGTCGGCCTGGTAGTCGAGCGCGTCTTCGGCACCGTTCCAGCTAAGCCGTATCGGGGACTCATCGGGGCGAACCGGGCGCCCGTGCTGCTGCGGGCGGGCGGCGCGGCCGACGGGCCCGTTGATACCACCTGGCGGGTGGTCGTCAATGCCGCCCTCGAACCGGAACGGGTGCCGGTGTGAACGGCGGCGGCGGTAGCGATCTGGAGCTCGACCCTGAGCCTGGTCCCCTCTCAGGGAGCTCGACCCTGAGCCTGGTCCCCTCTCAGGGCCGGACTTCGAAGACCCGATTCAACGGCGTCTCCGTCGCCCGGCGCACCCTGCTGAACCCGGCGGCCGACAGGATCGTCTGCCAGTCGCTGTCCGGCACTTGGCTGCCCAGACCCCTCCGACCCTCGTCGGCCAGGGACGCCGGCAGGCAGAGGAGCGTCGACCCGACATAGAACACGCGTCCGACCGGGTTGACGCTCATCGCCAGCGAGCCGTCGCAGTGGGGCTCGACCAAAAGCCACGTCCCGTCCTCGACCAGCGTCGAGCGCACGTGGCGGGCGGCGCCGTCGGGATCGCCCATATCGTGCAGGCAGTCGAAGCAGGCGACCAGGTCGTAGCCCGTGCCGGGGTAGTCCTGGGCCTTGGCCACCTCGAACCTCACCCGGTCGGCGATCCCGGCGTCGGCCGCCCGCTTGCGGGCGGCGAGGATCGACGCGTCGTGGTAATCGAAGCCCGCGAACGTCGAGTTCGGAAACGCCTCGGCCAGGATGATCGTGGTTGCGCCGTGACCGCAGCCCACGTCGGCGACGGTTGCCCCTCGCTCGAGCTTCTCAACGACGCCGTCGAGGGCGGGGAGCCACGACGAGAGCAGGTGGGCGTTGTAGCCGGGGCGGAAGAAGCGCTCGACACCCACGAACAGGTCGTGCGAGTGGTCGGCCGAGGCCACTCCGTCGCCCGTGGTGAAGGCTTGGCGCACCTTGGGCAGGGAGTCCCACGCCGACGCCGCCATCTGGAAGGCACCTCCGAGGAACACGGGGCTGTCCTCGTTGGCCATGGCGAAGGCCACCTCGTCGGCGAGCGTGAAGGTGCCCGTGGTCTCGTTGTAGTCGACGTAGCCGCCGGTGGTCTCGGCCGCCAGCCATTCCCGGATGTAGCGCTCGTGGCACCCGGTGCGCTCCGCGACCTCGGCCGGTGTCAACGCGCCGGCACCGGCCATGGCCTTCCAGATCCCGAGGTCGTCGCCTAGGCGGTGCAGGGCCAGGCCCAACCCCGCACCCAGCTCGGTGACCGCCTTCCCCATGAACTCCTCCAGCTTCGCTTCGTCGATCGCCATCTGAGCCTCCGATCACAGGGCACGGTGCCCTTCGCGGAGAAGGCGCCAGATGCCCGCCAGATCAGCTCTGGCGGACGGTGCCATCGGTCACGCGCCAGCGGGTCGGCGCGCCCGGCGAGTAGGAGCAGAAGGTTCCCGTGCGCACGGCGCCCTTCAGGTGGTGGCCCAGGTCGGCGTGCTCGGCACCCACCCGCTGGATGGCGTCCCGAATACGAGCCGAGACGGCCTTACGGGCCCGCTCCGCCGGATCCCCGAGTGTCCTGGCCCGGCCTCCCAACCCCACGGCGGCCGCTAGCTCGTGGGCCAGGGCGTCGCGCTCGTCCCGTAGCCGCCCGATGTGGCCGAGGTCGTTGGCCCGCTCGGCCTCCGTCAGGTCCTCGTCCAGCTCGTCGAGACGACGGCGGAACCGGGCGCGGGCTTCGGCGTCGAGCACGGGATCGGCCCCAGCCTGGAAAGACAGGCCGCGGGCCATGAGCTCGGCGGCGGCGATCTCATGCCCCGGCGCGGACAAAAGGGCGGCCAGGTCGCGCATGCCCTTGCTGTCCTTGACGCGAATCTCGCCATCGCCATAGCGGACCGCCCAGACCGGCCCCTCCCGGCGCAGCTCGGCCGCCGGGGCGCCGTTTTCGCCGGCCATGGCCTCGAGCGCCCGCCGCGTGCGGGCGACCCAGCCCCCGGCGCCCAGCCGGTCGTAGGCGGCGATGGCCTTGCGAAAGGCCTCCGTCGCCTCCTGCCGCCTACCGGTCGCGGCGTAGATCAGCCCCAGGTAGTGGTCGACGCTGCCAAAGAAGCTCACACACCCGCCGATGACTATGCACCTGCCGGGGTGCTCACGCAGCCGCGGCTCGAGCTCGGCCATGAGGGTGACACGTCGTGTAGGGCGATGAGGGCGGCGGCCAGCGTCTTGGGGTCGTCGACCCGGCGGGCGAGGTCCACGGCCTCGGTGGCCAACACCGACGCCCTCTCGCTCTCGTCCCGGTGCGGCCAGGCGTGGTACCACTCCTGGGCCAGGCCGGCGAGGACACGCGCCCGGAGTGGAATTCCTCGCCGACGACGGCGCCAAGCGTGAGCAGCTCGATGCAGCGCTGCGGAAAGCGCGCCATGCGCCGCTCGATGACTTCTCGCACGCCGGCGGGGACACCGACGCTGACCTCGGTGCGGTCGAGGGCACCGTTCGCGTCTAGGAGCCGCGTGATCTCCCCGACGAAGAAGGGGTTACCACCCGTCTGCCGGCAGACGGCCCTTGTCAGCTCGGGCTTCACGGCCGTGCCCGCCGTCGAGACCATCAGACTCGCAACGGCGTCGGCGTCGAGACCTGTCACCGGGAGAACATGGGCCCGGCGGGCGACGGCACGAACCAGGGCGACGAGCGGATGGTCGGCGCCGACTTCGGTGTCCCGGTACGTCGCGATCACGGCGAAAGCGTTGGCCGGCAACTGGGCGGCGACGAACCCCAGAAGGAGCAGCGACGACTCGTCACCCAGTGGAGATCGTCAAGGACGATCAGCAGCGGCCGCCCAGATGCGGCTCGACAGAGCATCGAAGCCACGGCGTCGAAGAGGCGAAAGCGCGCCTGCTCGGGTTCGAGCTCGGGGGCCGCTGGGGCCGCCGGCAAGCGGCTTGCCAGCTCTGGCAGCAAACGGAGGACGTCGGCCGCGCCCGGCCCGGCGGTGGCAGCAAGCACCTCGTCGTCGACGTCGGACGTGTAGGCGCGGAGCACCTGGATCCACGGCCAGTAGGCGGGCGCTCCGCCGCCGTCCCAGCACGCGCCCGAGAGGACCCGCGCACCCCGGCGGTCGGCGTAGGAGGCGGCGTCCAGCGCCAGCGTCGTCTTGCCGAAGCCGGGCTCCCCCGCGAGCAGCACGACCGCGCCACGCCCGGCCACGGCGGCGTCGACCGCCTGATGGAGGGCGCCCACTTCGCTGTCCCGGCCGACGAGCGACGACGTCGACTCCTCCGCCGAAGCCGACACCAGGGTCTCCCCCGCCTCTCGCCATATGACCTCGTGCAGGACCCAGACTCCCTCAAGGCCCTTCAACTGGACGCCCCCACACTCGCGGAATACGACGCCGGCGGCACCTGCGAGCTGGCGGACGAGATCGGAGACCAGGATCTGGCCGCTCTGCGCCCGGGCGGCGATGCGAGCGGTGGCGCTCACAGCGGCGCCGTAGACGTCGCCTGCCTCTTCGATGACCTCGCCGGCATGCAGGCCCATCCGCACCCGGATCGGACTTCGGTCACTGGCCAATCGCTGCTGGATGGTCAGGGCGCACTCGAGCGCCCGCCGAGTCGACGTAAACGACACCAGAAAGCCGTCGCCAGTCGCCTTGATCTCCTGGCCTCCGAGCGTGGCGACCGCCTCTCGTACCAGGATGTCGTGACCGCGCATGAGGTCACGCGCCGCGGTGTCTCCCAGACGGCTCTGGAGGTCGGTCGACCCCGCCACGTCCGTCACGAGCAACGTGACCGGTCCCTCCGACAACCCCCCAGTCGTCACACCCTCATTCTGTCGGGAATCGCGAAGCGCCGCGCCCAGGATTGCAGCAAGAACTGCCGAGCCAAGGCGGTCAGGGAATCGCTTGGGCTGAACGGACACAGAAACGGGCGACCTAAGCACGCGGGTTCGACTCCTAAGAGAGCGCCGAGCCGATGGGCGGGCCGTTGGCGCCCCAGAACACGACCGCGACGGTGTCACCGACGTCACCCGATCGCCGGCTCGGTGGGATGGGCTCGGACCGTCGCCACCAATTAGGGCGCTAACACCCGAGCGCGTCGCACCCGCCTGGAGCGGAGCAGGCTGACGCTGCCGCCACCACCTGCTCCCGATTGGCCGCGACGGCAATACGTGAACGTGCCATCGCATGGAGTAGCCGATACGGCACCATCAACCCTCCCCAGGTCCTGACCATGCCGGGCTAGTCGGGTCCTGGATGATGATGCGCAAGACTGGGGCGATGATAGCTGCTGGCATTGGGCGGGACAATGCGGTCGGGCGGTCCTTCGCGCCATGAGTCGCGAACGCAATCGTCACGCCGGCGGTCGGTCTTCAGGCGCCGGTCCCAAGCCCCTTATCTGTGTGACTCATCTGTCTAACGGCCAAGGACAGATAACAGAACAGGTAACCAGTGGGCGGAATGGTGACCAGAAATGAACCGGCTCGGCAGCGAAACGAGCCCTTACCTGCGCCAGCATGCTGGCAACCCGGTGGACTGGTATCCTTGGGGCGACGAGGCGTTCGACGCTGCCCGTCAACGCGACGTACCGATTCTCATGTCAATCGGTTATTCCTCATGTCATTGGTGCCATGTGGCTGGCTCTGACGCTCACAAAACCAGGGAAAGTTTCAAAATGCCCCGTGAGCAGGCATTATCCGTTCCGGATCGGGCCAGCATGTGCCGGACGGTGACGGGGTGTCCAGGCCCAAATCTGTCTAACTCATCTGTCTGCAGCGCACCAGGCAACCCCGTACACGGGCGCTGGGCCCGAGCCAACTGTGGACTGATGCCGTCGACCTAGCGTGGGCGGCCGACTCGGCGACCGGTACGGCAAGCGCCGGACTTTTCTGATCGGCACCGTCGGCTTCGTCACCGCCTCGCACCTGTGCGGCCTGTCGATTTCGCTGACATACTCATCGGGCTCCCGGCTGGGCGGTCAGCGTGTTCGGCCCGGTGTGAGCGATCTCCGGCGTGCTCGGTCCGATCGTCGCTGGGTTTATCATCGCAGTCGACTTGGGCGGCCTGACGTGGCGACCGATCTTCCTGATCAACATCGTCCTCGGCACGGTGGGGTTCCTCGCCGCGCTCAATCTACCTGCCGCACGACGCCGCCGACTCCGACGTGGTGGTCGACGGCATCGGCGCTGGACTGCTCGGTCCCAACCTGCTGGGAAGAATGTACGGCCTAATCCAGAGCTCCACTGCGAGGTGGACACCGGCCCCGATCCTCCCTGGTGGCTTGCGCATCGGGTTCGCTTCGGCAGAAGGCCGGCGCCCAGGGGAGGACGCCGGCCTTCTTCGTCTACGTTTCAGACCCTTGGCGGGGGCTTCACTCTCATGGGCTGGGCTTGGACCAGAGCTCCGGAATGTCATAGTTGCAGGAGTACAACATCATGGCGTCGCCGTTCTGGGCTCCTGGTGTGGTGATGCAGTACTGGTAGTCGGACCCTTCGATACCCGATTCCAACTGGCCGACGAGGCCCGAGGTGTCCACTTCGGGACCGTATTCCCGGCGTTGGTTGCTGATGGTGGGGGAGGCGCACGTGTAGACGCCAGCCTGGGCTTCGCCGCCCGGGCTGTTCCACTTGGCCGGGGAAGACAGATTCGCCACCGCCGCCCGGTCCTGGCTGGGCGCCATTACAGATAGGGTCACCCAGCCCCAACGCGCCGTCGAGGGAACGGGCTGGTGGGCGCCGGCGGTGTCGGTCTGGCCCGGCGGGCGGCTATCGCCGACGGGGAACCCTCTCCGATTGCCGCTGTGGCGGTATGCCCCTGGCTGCCAGCGTTGGTGGGGCGCGTTGCGCCGTGGTTCAGGTGCGGTGAACGTCGAGTCGAGGCGACGCGGCCAGGGTCTGGTAGATCACGCAGTACCGTTCGGTGGTTGCCACCAGCTTGTCCAGGTCGTCGGACGGGGCGGAGGAGTCCAGGTGGAAGAGCAGGCGGATCTCGGCGAAACCGACCGGGGTGTCCCTGTCGACGCCGAGTGTGCCCCGAAAGTCGAGGTCGCCTTCGGCGGTGATCGTTCCGCTCACCTCGATGCCCTGGTTGGTGGCGACCGAGCGGAGGGTGACGCCGGCACAGGCCACGAGAGCTTGCAGCAGCATGTCCCCCGAGCAGGCCAGCGAACCGTCGCCACCGGTGGCCGGGTGCAATCCCGCTTCGACCAACGCTTGACCGGTCGCCACCGAGCAGGCCACCTCGCTGTCTGAGAGCTGCCCTTCTGCTCGCAGGGTGATGATGGCTGTTTCTGGGTCGTCGCGGTAGCGCTGTTTGATGGGGCGCTGGATGTTTTTTAGCTGAGCGGCGTCCACGGCCTGCCCTAGTCGCCGGTGGAGGGGTCGATCTCGGTGGTGATGCGCGAGACCCGGTCGGCGGGGAAGCCGCCACAGCGGGCGTGCTCGTAGAGGATGTCCTCGTCGGGGGCCACGTAGACGCAGTAGAGCTTGTCGTCGGTTACGTAGCTGTGCAGCCAGCGTATGTCCGGTCCGAGGTCGCAGA
>Ga0302326_10021888_pt1 | contig 13095 bp, 3 predicted proteins | sample Palsa_T0_3_FD_202264 | JGI IMG/M metagenome (GOLD analysis project Ga0302326, IMG submission 202264) | Peat permafrost microbial communities from Stordalen Mire near Abisko, Sweden - Palsa_T0_3 | ecosystem: Environmental > Terrestrial > Soil > Palsa > Peat permafrost | place: Sweden: Abisko... | reverse complement strand
TAGGATGCATTCCGCGTTCCGAGCCGGGTGGTCTCCGCACAGCACACATTTGAACAGGTCGCGCTTAAGCACTTTGAATCGAAGACCAATGCTCGGATCGCGCCGGTCTTCGGGCCGAATGGTCGTCGCGGTGTTCCGTGGGACGCGAGAACGCGCGTTAGTTTGACTTCCCACCTTTGGGCTGCTGTTGGCAACAGTGGCGGGACTTCCTGTTGGCTCAGTGCGTTCGGTTGCCGTAGAAGGGTGTCGCTCAGAATCGGGCGTCGGGTTGTCATCGGCTTCCGAATTGGCCCGCTCGACGAAGGCTTTCAGCGCCTTTCGCCACCCACCGTAGCGATGGATGTATGCATTCTTACCAACGGTCGATGGTAACTGATCCATCTCAAGAGCGGCGGGAGGTCTGCCGAAATGCGTCCAAACATTGAGCAGGTTTTCGAAAATCTCGTCTTCGGTATATCTACGCCCGTGACTAACCTGCTCAACACCGGCCCGTTTGAGCGCAGCTGATACGCTGCCGAACCTCCGATACATTTGCGACTGTTTGATCTCGGAATTCGCTTCGATGTCAGCGCCTGAAAGGCCTGGCTTGCCAAGTCGCGCCGCCACATTGCGGATTTGTTCAAGAATCTCATCGTCAGTCATCGTACGACTGACCTGTGTTTTCATCCGCTCCGTAACCGCCGGGCCGACGTATCGATCGCCAAGGTCCGCCTGACCAAGCGCTTCGCGCCATCCACCAAATTGTCGCTTGATACAACTGGCTGAGTAGCGACCGATTCGCGAATACACGGAGATTGTGAACGGCTCATCTTGAAGCAATGCTGACACGCGCCGCAAATCCTCGACAATCGCCTCTCGGGTGTAAAGCGGTCTCACGTCCGACAGACCGGCTCTCCTCGTGGCCTCGCCCCATGATCCAAATCGATCGCGCACTGCAGTGCTTTTGATCTTGGCTACGTCATCGAATCTGTCTACCGTCAACCGTCGGTTTGGCTCCAACGCGGCAACGCGCCTAATTTCATCAAGCACAGCTTCTTCTGATCGATCGTCAAGCCAAGTGATCTCGAATTTTGTCATTCCTTGAGAACCTGTCGAAGGGGCACTGAAAATATGCGGCATTTGGCCCGCTCTTGCCGAGATGAGGAAATCACTCAGAGGTAAGTGGATGTTAAATCGTAGTCTGGACTTGGGGCAATATAAAGCCGACTCCTTTCCTTACTCCGTTCTCGCGATCCGAATGAAGTAACCGGCTTTAACCGGTTTGGCCTTTTCGGTGTCGGTTTTGTGGTCAGTTGGATTTGTATTTCGGTGCCTTTCTGTGCCCCTACGTGCATGTTTTCCACAAAAGGCAAGCTTCATACCAAAAAAGAACAAGGGCCCATGATAGGCCCCCACTGTTGATTCCACTGATCTTATGGCGGAGAGGGAGGGATTCGAACCCCCGGTACCCTTGCGAGTACGTCTGATTTCGAGTCAGGTGCATTCAACCGGGCTCTGCCACCTCTCCGCTTTGGTATATCTCTATGAGTTTACCGGCAAAAGTGCGGTCGCTGCAATATCTCACATATCTCATTTCCCTTCGCCGCTTTCTGGTCGTGCTCCGATGCACATATCTGAAAGGCATCACAAGGAAGATTCTCTTGAGGATCGAGCGCAACTCCTTGCAAATGCGTCCTATTGATTGAGGCCGTGCCGGGCGTGCCCTCGAGGAATGTCAGAGCGGCGGCGTAGAGGGATTCTTGCCCCTTGGTTGTTGACTCACTGACCGGCGGCGGTAGACCATCGAATAGATGGCATCTTCCGGCAATTCTCATTATCCACTTGCAGCTTCCGCCAACGAAACCTCAGGCCGCGCGCGTAAGGACAAGGAAAAACCGATGCAACTCAGTCGTTTGGCGCGCTCCCTCCCACTACTCGCGTTGGCCTGTTGCTCATCTTTTGGCGGAACGTGGGCCCTGGCCCAGGCAGTTGTACCGGCCCCGCAGATCGTGAATCCGGTCAACGAAACGGATCTGGTTACGCTGAAAGGGAACAAGCACCCGTTTGCCAATGCGAGGAACGACCGGGGTCCGGTGAGTCCGGAGCTGCCGATGACGGATCTGATTCTGGTGCTTAGCCGCGCCCCGGAGCAGCAGGCGGCCTTCGACCGGTTCGTGGCCAGCCAGTACGATCCTGATTCGCAGAATTTCCATCAATGGCTTTCACCGGAGGAAGTAGGGCTCGATTTTGGGCCTTCCCCGGTCGACGTGGCCACCGTTTCAAATTGGCTGGCAGGGCATGGGTTTGCGATCGGCGAGGTGAGCAAAGACCGCATGTCGATTCGCTTCAGCGGGACGGCGGGGCAGGTGGAAAGCGCCTTTCACACCGAGATCCATCACCTGGAAGTGAAGGGCGTCCGGCATATCGGGAATATGAGCGATCCGCGGATTCCGGCTGCTCTGACGCCGGCTGTGGTGGGCGTCAAGTCGCTGCACAACTTCTTCCCGCGGCCCCTGCACCGGACGGGCAGCATCGTTGCGAGGGATTCAGGGACGGGCAAATGGCGGCGCGTGGCCAGCGTTCCTACCTATTCCGCTGCAACCTCTGAGGCAAGGCGCACGGTTGCCCGGCCACAGTTCGGCATCAGCGTTCCGGCCAGCGATGGCAATGACGGCTATCTGCTTGAAGATGTTGCCCCCTACGACTTTGCTACCATTTACAACATTCTTCCGCTATGGACCGCAGGCGCCCCCATTGACGGGACTGGCCAGACCATCGCCGTTGCCGGGACCAGCGCAATCAACGCCGGCATAAGCGTGGCCGGCGCCAATGGCCAGAACGATGTGGCCACATTTCGCAGCACATTCGGCCTTCCGACCTATTCCGCCAGCCAGTTCACCATGGTCTCCGGCAACAACCAGCCGCTTACTGTTTGCACCGATACAACAGGGACGGTTCCGTATGCGGATAACCCATGCGGCACAGGCGATTTGACTGAGAACTCCCTGGATGTGGAGTGGGCCGGCGCCACCGCCAAGGGCGCCAACATCGTTCTGGTTGCTTCCTATCCATCCTCAGAGTCAGACGACAATCTTTACGATTCGGAGAGCTATATCGTCAGCAACAAGACGGCAAGCATCATGAACGTGAGCTACGGCCAGTGCGAGCTGTTCCTTGGCACTGCTTCCAACGTTCAGTACTACAACCTGTGGGAATCCGCGTCGTCAGAGGGGATTGCCGTTTTTGTGGCCTCAGGCGACGGCGGCTCGTCAGAGTGCGACGACGGCGGGGATGAAATCGGGAATCCCTATTCCGCTCAATACGGTCTTGCGGTCAATGGGCTGGCGTCCACGCCGTACAACACGGCAGTGGGAGGCACCGACTTCAACTGGTGCTCGCTGGCATCGACGACAGAGTGCACGGCCGCGCCCTACTGGAATTCGGCCAACGCCGCCAATGGCTCCAGCGCCATTGGATATGTTCCCGAGGTTCCCTGGAACGACACATGCGCAAACCCGTTTACGGTGGCGTTTCTGGAGGGATGGGCGACGAATCAGGATTACACCGGCTCGGTTACAGACGCGGAGAGCGGTTGCAACTTCGTCTACAACGATTGGCAGACGATTGACGACAATGCCGGGGTGGACCTCGCCTACATCATCGATACGGTGGGAGGAGGCGGCGGCGCGAGCGGGTGTGTGGTCAACGATGGCAACGATGTTTCAAGCTGCGTTTCTACCACTACGAGTACGGGCGCGGCGTTTGGTTCCATTCCTTTGGCCAAAGACGGATGGCCCAAGCCGAGTTGGCAGGCCGGGGTTGCCGGAATTCCGAGTGACGAAGTGCGGGATCTTCCCGACGTCTCCTTCTTCGCTTCCGATGGCTATCTATCGTCCAGTTCGTACCTGATCTGCGTGTCCGTGGTGGCGCAGTGCGTGTATTCAGACAGCAGCGAGCCACTTTCGCTTGAGGTTGGCGGAACTTCGGTTTCGACCCCGGCTATGGCCGGCGTGATGGCGATGATCGATCAGAATGCCGGCTCGGCGCAGGGAAGTCCCAATGCCGATTTGTACAAGCTGGCGGCTAAGCAGACCAATTCTCAGTGCAGCGCGGAAAAGGCAACCACCGCCGGCGGCTGCCTGTTCAACGACATCGATACGAATAACAATGCCGAGCCTTGCGACTACGGCGCCACGGAAGGCGATCCGGTGCAATTAGGCATTCTTTCGCCCGGCTGCTCGGTGCTCCACTCGGGTGACCAGATCGGCATCCTGCCCGGCTATACCGCGGGTGCAGGATACGACCAGGCAACCGGGCTGGGGTCGCTGAATGTGGCCAACGTGGTGTACGCATGGCCGATTGTCACCGGCAGCGGAACGGCAACCGTGACGGTGACTCCGGCTGAGACCACCCTGAGCGCGAGCAGTTCCCTGAGCGTTGCAGTCACAGTGGCCTCCGCAGCCAGCGGTGGAACAACCCCGACTGGAACGGTGTCGCTTTCGGGCGGCGGCTACACTTCCGCATTCGAGCCGCTTACGGCGGGGACGATTACCTTTACGATTCCTGCCAACAGCCTAACGATCGGGAGCGACCTTCTTACCGTTTCCTATATAGGCGATTCAAAATATGGTTCGGCCACCGGCACGGCGACAGTTACGGTGACGGCATCCACTTCTTCCGGGACATTTACGCTTTCGGCCACCACGCCAGCTGCCGTTGCTCCCGGGACCTCGGCCACATCGACGGTGACGGTGACCGCGACGGATGGTTACGCGGGAACGGCAACCCTGAGTTGCTCGCTCACATCCTCCAACCCGTCCACGGTAACCGACGCGCCCAGTTGCACCCTCTCGCCCTCAACGGTGGCGTTGAGTTCCAGCACCACCAGCGGGACTGTTACCGCGACGATAGCTTCCACGGCGGCCACCAGCAGCCAAATGGTGCATCCCGGCCCGCGTCGCAAGGGCAGTGGATGGATGGGCACCGGCGGCGCGGTACTGGCCCTCCTGGTTTTCCTGGGAATGCCGGCGCGGCGGCGGGGCTGGCGCTCGATGCTCAGTGCGCTTGCGGTGATGGCGGTGTTGGGTAGTTTGGCGGGATGCGGCGACTTCTGGGAAGCCCCCGGCGGAAATTCTTCAGCTTCAGGTACTACAGCCGGCACCTATACCTTCACGGTGACTGGGTCGGGAGATCCGCAGGTCACCTCAGTCACGACAACGTTCACCGTTACCGTGAATTAGCCATGTGCCCACGTTTTCAGATGGATTAGCGTTAGGCGCCGGGCTGGCACGAGCTCCTGAACAAAGCCGAATCGATACGTGCAAGTCCCTTGCCAAGCCGAGATCCATCGGTGACACTGGCATTGCTTCCTTTCCTCGAATCCAAACTTAATCAGGTGGATCGCTGCACCCCTAAGGCCAAAGTGAAGCGATGAGCCAGGAGGATGGAATCTCGGCAATCACCCTCAGCCTTGCGATGACAGAGGTACGCTATGCGTAGAGCGTGCCTTCTCTTCTTCGCGCTCCTCGCGTGTCTGCTTCCTCTGGAAGCCCAGAGTTTCGACGGCTCAGAATCGTCTCAGGGAGTGGCCGCAATCGATTCTCCATGGCGTTTCCATCCGGGAGACGACCCGCGCTGGGCGTCGCCCGGCTTCGACGATTCCTCATGGCCGCTGCAAAACACGATCAGCTCCTGGAGTAGCCAGGGATATCGAGGCTACTCCGGCTACGCGTGGTATCGGCTGCGCCTCAAGCTGCCTGCAACTTCCGAAGCGCTGGGGATCAATATCGGCCACATCAACAGCGCCGCCGAACTCTACGTCGACGGGCAGCTCATCGGCGCCAACGGCATTATGCGCCCCAAGCCCGACTGGAGCGACCAGATGGAGGCAAACGCATTTCCCCTGTCTCCATCGTTGAACGGCCGCTGGGTTGAGATCGCTGTCCGCGTCTGGAAAAGCCCTGTGGCCAGCAGCTACTCAGGCGGCGGATTCCACAGACATCCGGTGGTGGGCTCGCTTTCCCTTCTGGAGGCTGGCCACCGAGTGGCCCTGGATGATGAAATTGCCGGCCATCTCTCTGGTCTCACCGTCGATCTACTATCTCTGGTGCTGGGATGTTTCGGCCTGGGCCTGTTCCTGCTTGACCGGCGGAATACCGAGTACGCCTGGTTTGCAGTCTGGGCCATCGGAATTGCGCTGCTCGATGCGATGGAAGCGGCCGTCGCATTTCAGCAGGGCAGCGTCACCTTCGCCCAAGGCGACAGCCAATGGCTAGGGCTGCCGGTCTTTCTGGCCGAGAACCTCTTTCTTTGGGGATTTCTCAAGGCCCGCCGCGGCTGGATGTTTTGGTTGACGGTGCTCCTGAATGTCCCAGCCGCAGTCGGCATTTCGCTCGGCTACCACAACGTCATTCCTCTCCCCGCCGGCCAAGCCATCCTCACCGGTTGCGCCGTGCCGATTTTCGTTCTTGTCATTATCCGCATCCTGCTTTCGCTCAAGGCAGGGAATCGAGACGCGCGCCTGCTTATCGTTCCCATGTGCCTGCTGGCGCTGGGCAGTGTTATCGAGGGCGTCCGCCTAGCCCTTTTCTTTGCCGGCCTGTCGCGAAGTCACGGCGAGCTGGTTTTCTGGTCCAACGGCATCATCACGGTTGACTGGAACGATATCTTCGCGGTCCTCTTCCTCATCTCCATCGCTATCGCGCTGATTCTGCGCTTCACCTATTCCGCGCAAGAAGAGCGCCGCCTCGCAACCGAGCTTTCCGCGGCACGCGAAGTTCAGGCCAGGCTTGTTCCGGCGGAGTTGCCTGCACTGCGCATGGCGCGGCTCGAGGCCGTCTACCTGCCCGCGACCGAGGTGGGGGGCGACTTCTACCAGATCTTTCCGCTGCCCGACGGCTCCGCGCTGATCATCATCGGCGACGTCAGCGGCAAAGGCCTGAAAGCTGCCATGACGGGCACACTGGTACTCGGCGCCCTGCGCGCGCTGGCCCAGGAGGATCTGTCACCGTTCCAAATCCTATTGCGACTCAACTCACAGCTCGCCGGCTCGATCGATGGCGGGTTCATTACCTGCCTCTGCGCCAAAATCGCCGCCGACGGATCACTTAAGGTGGCTAACGCGGGGCACCTGGCGCCCTATCGCAACGGCACAGAGATCGATCTCGAAAACGGCCTGCCCCTGGGCATTGCCGCCGATGCCTCCTATAGCGAGATCAGTTTGCAACTCGCCCTCGGAGATACCCTGACGCTTCTTTCCGACGGCGTGGTGGAGGCGCGCAACCCTGCCGGCGAACTTTTTGGTTTCGAGCGCACAGCGGCCCTTTCCACCGAATCCGCAGAAAGAATAGCGCGGGCCGCGCAGGCGTTCGGCCAGGAGGACGACATTACTGTCCTGACTCTGCAAAGAGCGGCTTCTTGTTGACAAACGGGGCCGCGCCGTTACTGAGATGACCGTACAAAGAAGACGACCACCGCAGTAGATCGTCGAGGTCATGGGGTCGGAATTGCGAGTGAGCAGCCAGCGACCGCGTCACCGGTTTAGAATCATGGATTCCAGCGCATCTACCCTCGTTGGTGTACCTTAGCTTTTGGCTTGGTTTTCGGCAAGTCCCAGCCGAGCCGCAGAGACAAATGCGTGGGACCCAGCGTGGCTGGCGGGAAGAGTTTCGGAGCCGGTTTCTTATGATGGAATTCCACATTTCGCGGAATGCGCGTGAACGCTACCAGTTCGCGGAGTCTCTGTTCTCGTATACCGGCAACGTTGTCTTCGCCAATATGGCCGGCTGCCGCGAATTTGCGCAGCGCATGAACCTGGTCCGGGATGTCAAGAACCACCCCGAGCTCGCCGTCCATGCCGGCCAGCTTTACGCGATGGGGCTGATTGATGAGGCCAGTCACGTTTTGATGGCGCGGTATCGGGAGGAGTTCGACCCCGAGGTGATGTCCGCAGCCCTGGATTATTTCTCCGCGCAGGTGGGCTCGGAGGCGCTGGAAACCATGCTCCTGACCTTTGTGGAGCACTTTCCGGGTCTGAGTGTGATGCGGGGGCTTGAGACGCCGCAGCAATGGCTGGAGGGGGCAACGGATGGCATTCCCCACCGCGCGGCGGCGCTTGAGGAGCTTCTGCTGCTGTGGACCGCCAACCGCAATGAGGCTTTTCAGCCGTTTGAAGAGCTCTTTGAAGACAAGACCCTTGCCGAGAAGACTGTTTACCGGCAGGTGACCGCGCAGTTGCCTGATTACTTTGCAACGCGCCCGCTGATTTCGGTACCGGATTCGAAGCCCCGGAATCTGCTCGACCTTCTGCGCGCCCCGGCTGTTGGAGCGCCGCGTTCGCTGAGCGAGCAACTTGACCTGATTCGCCGCTTATGGAAGCCGCTTCTGGGCCAGAGCCTGGAACGTCTTCTGACGATGGCCGGCGAAATCCTCCACGAGGAAGAGCTGGCTATCTGGATGCAGTTCAATCCACCAGCGGCCCAGGCAGCGGCGGCGGCACGGCGTCACCGGGAAAGCAGCCAGGGCGCCGGGGCAGGGCCCTCGGTGGTGAGCCATTCCGAAGTGCCAGTGTTCGGCGATCCGGCGTACGAGTACGAGAAGTTTTCGCCCGACACGGCGTGGATGCCGAACACCGTGCTGATCGCGAAGAGCACATACGTTTGGCTGGCGCAGCTCAGCAAGCAGTATGGCCGCAGCATCACCAGGCTGGACGAGATTCCCGACGAGGAACTGGCAACGCTGGCGCGGCGCGGGCTGAACTCGCTGTGGCTGATCGGGGTGTGGGAGCGCAGCCGCGCATCGAGGACCATCAAGCTACTTTGCGGCAACTCGGACGCCGTGGCCTCAGCATACTCGCTCTTCGACTACAAGATTGCCGAAGACCTGGGTGGGGAAACAGCCTATATCAACCTGCGTGATCGGGCTTACCAACACGGAGTCCGGCTGGCGAGCGACATGGTGCCCAATCACATGGGCATCGACTCGCCGTGGGTTATTGAACACCCGGAGTGGTTCATCTCTCGCACGGATGCGCCTTATCCCGCATACAGCTTCAACGGTCCCGATCTTTCGCACGACGACCGCGTAGAAATCAAGATTGAAGACCACTACTTCGAGCAGTCCGACGCGGCTGTAGTCTTCCGCCGCCGCGACCGATCCTCAGGGGAGACCCGTTACATCTACCACGGCAACGACGGCACCAGCTTTCCGTGGAACGACACGGCACAGCTCGATTATCTGAATGCCGCGGTGCGGGAACAGGTGATCCAGACCATCCTTCATGTGGCGCGGCTGTTTCCGGTGATTCGGTTCGATGCGGCGATGACGCTGGCGAAGCGGCATTTTCACCGGCTCTGGTTTCCCGGCCCCGGATCGAGCGGCGCCATTCCATCGCGGGCCGAATATGGGATGACCCAGGCGGAGTTCGATCGCCACATGCCGCATGAGTTCTGGCGCGAGGTAGTGGATCGCGTGGCAGCCGAGGTTCCCGGCACGCTGTTGCTGGCTGAGGCCTTCTGGCTCATGGAGGGTTATTTCGTCCGCACCCTGGGCATGCACCGCGTATATAACAGCGCGTTCATGAATATGATGCGCGACGAACAGAACGCCAAATACCGCTCGGTGATCAAGAATACCCTGGAATTCGATCCGGACATCATGAAGCGGTACGTCAACTTCATGAGCAATCCCGATGAAAGAACGGCAATCGACCAGTTTGGCAAGGGCGACAAGTGTTTCGGCGTGGCCGCGTTGATGGCCACACTGCCCGGACTGCCGATGTTCGGTCATGGGCAGATCGAGGGATTTACCGAGAAATACGGGATGGAGTACCAGCGGCCCCGATACGACGAAACCGCGGACCACTGGCTGGTGGAGCGGCACGAGCGTGAGATCGCCCCACTGCTGAAGCGGCGCTCGTTGTTTGCGGAAAGCGGCAACTTCCTGCTGTACGATTTTTTTCAGGAGGGGGGCAAGGTGGACGAGAACGTCTTTGCCTACTCCAACAGGAATGGCGGCGATCGGGCGCTGGTGGTGTACAACAATCGGTATGGCGCGACGCGCGGCAGCATCGACCTGTCGGCCGCATACGCAGACAAGGGCGCAGGGCAGCTTCGCCAGCAACGGCTTCGGGAAGGGCTTGGCCTGTCTGACGACAGCGGGGCCATCATGGCCTGGCGCGACTCGCTGACCGGTTTGGAATACCTGCGCCGCGGGCAGGATTTACGGGAACGCGGGCTGACGCTGGGCCTGAACGCCTATCAATGTCACGTTTTTCTGGATTGGCGCGAGTTACGGGCGACAGCTGAACAGCCCTGGGACCGGCTGTGCGATCAGCTCAAGGGGCGCGGCGTAGCCAACCTGGACGACGCACTGGTGAATATGGAGCTGAGCCCGGTACACGATGCGCTCCGTGAGCAGCTCGACCCATCGATCGTGCGCCTTCTGGCCGATCTGGCCGAGCATCCTCGCACACACGCAGCCGTGAGGGAAAAGAAGATCGACCGGCAGCGGCGTGATTTCTTTGACCTCGCATGGGCGCGCTGCGAGATCTTCCTGCGCGCGGCCCAGTCTGCCTACCTGTCGCGCAGCGCGGCGGTCAGCCAGCCGCCCTTCGCCACACCCACCAGCCCAGCCCGCCGCGGCGGGCTCTCTCCGGTTTTCCGCGAACGTCTTCGCGCCGCGATGCGAATCCCGGCTGTCGAAGCATTGTTTCCCGTTCCCTGGACCGTTGCCGCGCGCCGCGTTTTGCCCAGTCCCAGCCCGCAGTTCACGGCTACGTCGATGTGGGGGCCGGTGCTTGCATGGTGCGTCCTTGAGCTGCTTGCCGAGTCGATTGACGCTGAGAACCCCGAGCGAGTTGCGCTTGACCTGTTCGATCGCCTGCGGCTTCGCGAGCCCTTCGCCCAGTCTTTTGCAGCGCTCGGATTTGAAGCCGAGGAGAGCTGGCGCGTTGCCGCCCGCATCAAGGTGGTACTGCTGAGCGAAGCCGGCATTGGCAGGTCGGAGGAAGCGCCTGCCGTACCGAAGAGCAAAGCTGTGACGGAAGATTCCGGTCTCAAGTCGGCTTTGTATCGGGACAAGAGTTCGGTCGGGCAGCCAGCGCCGCAAGGCGAAGGAGGGGATTCAACTCCCGACGGGGTTGCTGAGGGGATTCCACGGGATTCGGCACCCTCTCAGGAGACTGTCGATACTTCTTCAGCCGGGCCCGGCGAAGCCGCCGAGGAAAGGATCGCTCTCTCGGCAGGCTTGTGGCTTGATCCCGATGTACGTTGGCTGTGCGGCGTACATCAGGCGCAAGGCCACTCCTACCTGGTTCGCGAGCCTTATGAGGAACTCCTTTGGTGGCTGCTCATGCCTTCGCTTCTCCGCCTGGCGGGCGAAGCAAAGTTCAGTCGCAAGGCAGCGGAAGAGATGAGCCGCACCGTCGAAGAAGCTCTCGCCTCCGCTAAAGCGGCAGGGTACCGCATCGACGCGCTGCTCGGCGTTCCGGTCGAGGAGAGCAAAGCCTCCGAAGCGGCGGATGAAACTCCATCTGCCGGTCCGGAAGAAACGCAGATTGAGCCAAAGGGCCCGGTAACTGCAGCCCCGGAGATTTCCCAGCCGCCAATAACTCCATAACTTGCAAATTCGGCGGATGTAACTCGGAGCCGAAATCCAAAAGACCCATAAAAGAGTTAGCAGCTTCCACAAAAGGGGCATTGCCTGCGGCGGCGCGGGAGGGTTACCTGTTGGGAGGGGAAATACTGTCCGAATTTTTCGGATGGATACCCATACAGGTTATTGAAGCATGCGTACCCTTAGAAATCGTGTTCTGGTCGCCCGAGCGGCCACAATCACACTGGCGGCGTGTGGAGCGTTCGCCGGTTATCAGCTGGGCTGCGTCGTGGCGCGCTATCTGGCGGGAAACTCCCTGGACCAGTATGCAAAGGTGATAGCGGTGCAGGAAGATGCCTCTTCGGAGGAAGCGCGCGGCTTGCTCGCTGTTCTGAAGAGCTCGCCGTATTCCTTCTGCTCGGACGCCGAAGTCGCCTATTTTCGCGAGCTTGTGTTTCGCTCAGAATACTTGAAAGATGCTGGTCGCATTCACGGAGGAAAGATCGACTGCTCGGCCACCGAGGGTCGGCCGATTGCACCGATTGGGGAATTCAAGGCCGGGCCCACACAGCGGGATGGCGCCATCGCCTACAAGAATCTTGTTCCCGTGAAGGACGTCAGCCTGAAGCGGACCGGCCTGCAAAATGGGACCGCCTACGTTGTTTTTGGATCGCATGTGCCGGCCAGCATGGGGCCAGTCCCCATGCATCTGATTGAAACTATGAAAGACGCTCCCGGCCAGCAACCCGGCGTCCCACTGGGAGCTGCAACGGACTTCGCCACCGACGGGCAGAGCCGCGTGGGCGACACACTGTATGCCACACGCTGTTCCACTCTTTACTTCAACTGCGTTACGGCTTCCACTACGGTTCCCGAGGCCTTGCAGGGCGAAGCCAGCATGGTTGCCGGGGGCTCAGTTTCGGGTGCTCTGGTTGGCGTTCTGCTCGGCATTGCATTTTCACTTCTGTACCGGCGCAGCCGCACCATGGAGCAGCAGCTTCGCCGGGCCATTGCGCACGACAGTTTGCAGGTCGCATTTCAGCCTATCGTGAACCTGTCCAATGGGCGGATTGTGGGGGCGGAGGCGCTGGCGCGCTGGACCAATGAAGAAGGCGCCGTGGTGGGTCCCGATGTCTTTGTCAAGATTGCCGAGGAGCATGGCTTCGTTGGGGACATAACAAAGCTGGTGGTTTGCAGCGCTTTGCGGGCCTTTGGCGAAACGCTCCGCACCCGCCCGGACTTTCGTCTCAGCGTGAACGTGGCGGCTGACGACCTTGCCGACCCGGAGTTTCTGCCCATGCTCGATGAGGCTTTGAAGCGGGCCAAGGTCAAGTCCAAGAGCCTGGTTATCGAGATCACCGAAAGCTCGACAGCCAACCGCGAGGTGGCCATGGAGACCATTCGCAATCTGCGGCGCAGGGGCCATAGTATTCATATCGACGATTTCGGCACCGGCTATTCGAGCTTGTCTTATCTGCTGTATCTCTCTGTCGATACCATCAAGATCGACCAGGCCTTTACCAG
>Ga0302326_10021886_pt1 | contig 13095 bp, 7 predicted proteins | sample Palsa_T0_3_FD_202264 | JGI IMG/M metagenome (GOLD analysis project Ga0302326, IMG submission 202264) | Peat permafrost microbial communities from Stordalen Mire near Abisko, Sweden - Palsa_T0_3 | ecosystem: Environmental > Terrestrial > Soil > Palsa > Peat permafrost | place: Sweden: Abisko... | reverse complement strand
GAGCTTGTAGCCGATTGCCAATGCCTTGCCGAGGAGTGCGCCGACAAACCCGAATCGTGCGGGACGCATTAACCTCCGCGCAGACAACACGCTCTCTGCGTGCGTGATATCAAGCATGTTCGGTCTCGTGCGACAGGAAATCGGAGACGCGACTGCCCGGCCCACGCCACATTGAGCAGACGCATGTTGTGCATTCGCGACGAGCTCCCGCGCGAATATTTTGGCGTAACGCCACCATCGGGTCATCGTTCAGGACGTCCTCGAGATGATCCCGCCAGATGGCATCGGTGGGTCCGGAAATGAAGAAACAGGGGCTGACACGGCCCTGCGCGCCAATCACGGCGGAGAACTCCGGGGCGTTGCAGCGTACTGGCGGATAGGCAGCTCTTCCGCAAACGGCGGAAAAGTACTGCAGAATGTGCCGCAGCCTGCGTGGGCTCTCCGCGATGAATCCTGAGCGGAACGCGTCGGCGTAATCGCTCTCCATCGCACGCAGGATCTGCTCAAGCACGGGCAGGTCTTGCGGTTGCAGGGCGAGATCGGAGCTGAAGTCATCGGCCCGGCCAAACGCATGCGGGTTTGCGACATCAACTGCGAGAAACGAGACCTGCCGGGCCCCCAGTTGTCGCGCGAGTTCGACGAATCCGGGAAGCTGCCGATAGTTGGCGCGCTGCAGTGTAACGCGCACGCTGACCGGGACCGCCGTCGCGGCGGCCGCCCGGATCCCCGCACACACGTTCTCAAATGCGTCCAAGCCGCGAATGGCGGCGTAGGTCTCGCGATTCGTGCCGTCCAGCGACACGGTGATGGCATCAAACAGCTGCCCGGCGCGGCGCGCATGCTTGGCGAGCGACAAGCCCGAGGTCAGCAACCACAGCTGTAAGCCGCTCGCCTTCAGCAGCTCGGCGATCGCTCCCCATTCGGGATTCAGCAGCGGCTCACCGCCGGACAGCAAAATTATCCGCGTTTGCAGGCGGGCGAAACTCGACAGGAGCCGCGTGACCGACTCGAGGTTCAAGTCCGCGCGGCCGTGGCGCCAGTAATCGCAGGTGACGCAACGTGAGTTGCAGCGCTCCGTGAGGTACAGCGTGGCAAGCGGCAAACGTTCGAGCCGCGGAGCGAACTGCAGTGGCATTGCAGACAAGGTGGCTTACCCGGCGCGCACCGACGAGATCAGGCGTCCCCGCGTCGTACACTCACGACGCGGCTCCGGGATGTCGCGGGCCGACCACGACGCGCATGGCTTCGAACGTCGGACAGGTAAATTCATACGATTTCACGCGGCACTCAGGCAGCTTGCATCCCCTGGTCATCATACCGTGTCCACCCGCAGATTCGCCCCTTTTAGGGAGCCACGCGCGGTAGTGCTGCCTTCACGAGGGGCGAGGCCGGGGCGTCCCGCGAGGGGGCGCGGTCAGATCCGGCTCTTCACTTCTAGGATGGTGAGTGCTCCGCCGTTCGCAGATGGTTCAAGGCCCGCGGCTCTTATCCCGGGGCCGGGTGTGCGCCGCGGCGAGCAGGTCTACGGAGCGGCTCCGATTGTCGAGCCCAAGAAGTGCGGGGGACGCGGCGCGCGGCACATCAGGCCGCCGATCCGAGGCGTCAGCGGCTGCCGAGGGTCACCGCCTGTGATGCCCAGGGCGGAAAGCAGGCGAGGCATGACCTCAGAGCTTGCATCACCTGCAGCGGAGCGAACGCGGATCACCGCCATCATGCCGGCATCCTCGTGTTCAGCAATATGGCAGTGGTAGACGAAGTCTCCGGCGACTTCGAAGGAGATCTGGATCGTCGCCGGGCGAGTCGTGCATGCGCCGCTGCGCCAGGCGCTCACCGAAGCGCACACGCCGTCTGCATGAAGCAGCGGCAAGCTGTCCATCATCACGGCCTGACCGGAGGACAGCTGTTCGGGAACGCCGGTGTCGGCGACCTCCGATTCGGATACGACCGAAAAATGGGCCTGATGAATATGGAAGTTGTGGTCCGATCCCGACAGGTTGACCAGTTCCCAGCGCTCGGTGACGGGCAGGTTTCCGGGAGCCAACGGCAGGCACACCGTGGGCGTCGTGGGATCAAAGGGGGCCACGTCGCGGAACGTGCCCGGGACCGGAGTGCCGGCTTCGTCGACCTCCTCGTAGCCGAGGCCTAAGAAATATGGCGCGGTTGACGTCATATTGAGAAAAATTCTGCGCTGGTGCCCGGGCGCAAGAGCCGTGCAGGTCGGATCACTGGGCACATCCGAGTTTGCTGCCTTCATATTGGCGGAGATGCGCTGCAAGGTCGCCGCGCGCGGTGCCTGCCTCTTCACGACCAGCGCCTTTCGAGATCCGCCGCTCGGCGCAAACTCTACGGCAGCCAGATCGATCGCCGGCCAGGTATCGCCCTGCGGACCGGTTTGAGCACCGCTCGTGCGCAGCACCGCAGCGGCGCCGGGCGGCGGTGCACTCACCACTCCGTTCGCGTCACGATAGGCAACCCAGACTTCGGCCCGGGACGAAGGCATGAGATACAGTGTGCTTGTGCACACGCCGTCGCTCGGCAGGCCATCAGTCCCGGGACATGGCAGGGGCCCGAATCGATTACCCGCCTGCTGGGCCAGCAGCGTCGCGTCCGTTCCCGCCGCGACGTCTATGGTCACGCCGTCAATTGATACCACGCGCATCAACATTTCGCGCTGCGAAAGAGGGTCCCAAACATTCAAGCTGTAGGTAGCGCTGCCCGATGAGTTCAGAATGCGCCAGACTTGTCCGGCAGTTCCGTCAACTGTGATCGTCGGGTACTGCTGACCATTGACAGTGAAGAACCAGCGGCCGCCGCCAAAGTCCGGATATTCCCCGTCAGATGTGGGAGAGGGTTGACTCACGCCGGCACACCCGCCCTGTCTGGATGCGTCCGGCGCCCCGTTGCAGAAATTCGACATGGTCTGGGTCAAGAGCGTGCCGTCTTTGAGTACCTCGGCATCCTTAAGGATGAGGTGCCGAACAGGCAGAGGCACCGAATCATTCGCTCCGCATTGCGTGCCGGCGCAGGCGTAATCGGCGAGTTGCCCTACCGTCAGAATGCCGGACAATCCTGCGGCGACTTGGTCCTGAAAAATGCCGTGGACGTGAGGATGAAACCAGTAGAACCCCGCCGGGTGGCTGGACGGGACCTGAACGCTGTAGTCGACCACATCGTAGACCGCTGTGCCGTGCAGGTTCGAGTCGAGCGCAGGGCGGCCATTTGCGGAATTGAAGTTGTAGACGAACACATTGTCGCCCCACGTCGGGTCATCGGCGGTCGCATATCTGGGCGACACCAGCATTCCGTGAAAATGCAGGTTGGTGGGATTGAGAGTAAGAAAGGTTTCCCCGGGCGGGCGCGCGTACCCCGTGTTGGCGAACGGTGGCAACTGATTGACGAGCCGAATCTTCAGCAAATCGCCTGGATTGAACTGCAATCGGCTGCCCCCGTAGAGATTGTCCGTTGCGGTGGTGGCGGGGCATTGAGTAGTACCGTCCGTCGGTCGCGGGCAGATCTCATAGACCCAGCCTGTCGGCTGATACGGCGCGAATTGAGCAATGACCGCGGGTTTGGCGATCACGAGCAGATCAAGGACACCGTCGACCGAAGAGAAAACCCGGGGCTCGCGCAACTCGTCCGCGGCTCCCCAAACGGGCGCCCACCCGGATTCTGAAGTCGTCGAAGTTCCGCCGCAGGAAGCCAACGCTGCAAATAAGACCACATGCCACACGGCGCGCGAACATTGATTTCGGGCCAATAAGGTGCCCGCCCGAAAGCTTGGGTCTTTGATGCTCAACAAAGCCTTGCTTGTTGTTCGCCCCTGCGTAGACATTGTTTTTATTCGCAATTCGAAAGTGATTGTAGCCGAAACCTCAGCCCGACAATGAATCGCGTCGCTCTGAAGCTACTTAACAGATGGGGCTCAGATTGGCAAATTGCGCAGCTCCGGGAGTGCGCGCGACTTATGACGCGCGAAAGGCGTTCGGTTAAGTAGCGGTACTGCCTCGTCAAATCACGGCTGAGAGTTTCAAGCCAATTTGCCGGTCGTCGCTGATAGATCGTTGTGTGGTTACGTCAGCTGCGCGCAGCTGATGTCGCAGACATTCGCGGATGCTCGAATTGCGAATTTGACCTTGACGGTCAACTCTGAAAGGAGTTGGGTCGCAACTCGTAGTCCAAAACTTCGTGGCTAGCCCCGGCGCGTTTCTTGTCCGCATGGGGTGTGCTGTGGCGTTCAAGACGCGCGGCCATTTTGAGTCAGCCCCGCGCTCGAATGATTTCCGTGCGCGTGCTTCGCCGCAAGTATTTTTTTGCATCATGGAAACCGTGATTTGCGGCGCGGGTACTTACTCGCAGATTTCTCAGCGCGCGAGCTATTGGAATGCTGTGGAGCGGACGACCACCGGAGCTGCTACTGCTTGCGACCCTCGCGTGCGCCGGCTGCGCGGGTAACGGGGCGGGCCTGGATCAGAACGGGCAGCCCGTGGGCGCCACAGGCAGCGGCTCCAATGATCAGCTAAGCGCCGAACTGCAATCGATCCAGGACAATGTATTCACGCCCATCTGCACACACTGTCACATCGGCGCAAGCGCGCCCGAGGGACTGCGGCTGGATGCGGCCGACAGCTACAGCCTGCTCGTTGGCGTACCCAGCGCGGAAGTGCCGAGTCTGCTGAGGGTCATGCCCGGAGATCCGGATGAGAGCTATCTCATTCTGAAGCTCCAGGGCAGTGCGGGCATAGTGGGAGGTCAGATGCCTCTTGGGGGCCCCTATCTGCCGCAAGCCACCATTGATGCGATTCGGCAGTGGATCACGGATGGGGCGCCAAATTCGGTGGCGACGCAGGCGACGTCTAGCCACGAGGAAGGCAGGACTCTCAATATCACTCACACTGCGCCGATTGACGGCGCGCGCGTATCAGAACCCGTGGGGCAGATCGTCGTCGCCTTCAATCATGAGATCGACTCATCGCTCGTCAACGACGCGAATATCACACTCGAGCGGATCGAGATGTCCGATACGCAGGCAATGCAGCAACTGTCGTTCCGAGCTGCGCTCGCCGCGGGGAATCCAAGTGTCATCATCATCCTGCCGCGCACCGCCCTGGGTTTTGGGTCGTATCGGGTGAGCCTGCGCGGCACGGGCGGCGGCTCCCTCGCGGATGTCGATGCTAGGAGTCTTGACGCCAATCAGGCCTTTGCATTTGCCGTCGAAGGCCCGCCGTGAGAGCGCGCACTCTCCGCGCATTGCTGGGGCGCTTACTGGTCCCGCTCGCTTTTCTTGCCAGCGTGGCGCACGCGGAGCCCTATCTTGCCGTGCAGACGGGTTTGAAGTGCGGGCAGTGCCACGTCAATCCGACGGGCGGCGGCCTGCGCACGCCCTTCGGGGATGTGTTTGCGCAGCGGATCATGCCGCACGATCATCTGGATAGCGGCGCAGACACATGGACAGGAGAGATCAATCGGTTCTTGAGCGTCGGGGGCGATGTGCGCTTTGACGGCCAATATGAAACGACCCCCGGCAGCGCATCGGTCGACTCCTTCGCACTCGAGCAGGCCCGCATCTATCTCAATGCGACGGTCATTCCCGCGCGGCTCGCCGTGTATTTGGATGAGCAGGTGGCTCCGGGAGGCGCGCTCAACCGCGAGGCTTACGGCATGTATTGGTCGGCTTCCCATGAGTGGTATCTTAAGGCGGGACAGCTTTATCTGCCCTTTGGATTGCGACTGCAGGATCAAACGGCTTTCATCCAAACGGTTTCAGGTATCAACATGACGACGCCCGATCAGGGCGCCGAGTTCGGCTGGGAGCACAACGCGTGGGATGCGCAGTTTGCCGTGAGCAACGGCACCGCCGGGGGTCCCGAGGTCGATCACGGCAAGCAGTACAGCGGACAGCTGATCTACGTCGAACCGAAGTGGCGGCTGGGACTGGGTGCCAATTTCAATGATGCGGCCGCGGGCAGCAAGAATGCCCTGGCGCTATTCGGCGGACTGAAGACCGGACCAATCGCCTGGCTCGCCCAAGGCGAGTTGGTGGACGACAAGAGTATTCCCAACAGTGGCGGCAGGATGCTCGCGACCCTGCTTGAGGCGGACTGGCTTCTGGCTCCCGGGAACAATTTGAAGATCACCAGCGAATACTTGGATCCCGACCGCAGCGTGGCGCAAAACGAGCAGACTCGTTGGAGTTTGGTGTATGAGCTGACGCCGATTCAGTTCCTTCAATTGCGAGCGGGCGTGCGCTACTCCGACGGCATCCCGCAGGATAACTCTGAGCACGTGCGGCTCTACTTCCTCGAAGTGCACGGCTTCTTGTAAGGACGCGGCGCCGGCTGACGTATCAGACCGCATGCCCAGCATCGAGACACTGTTGAGCGTTCCGCGCATGCTCACAAGCCCGCCACGCAAGCCGTTGTCGGGCTTCCCGTCATGAGGTACAAAGCAGTCTCTCCTTGGGGAGTAGCCGCCCGGCGTGACCGGGCCGGACGTGTCAGGATCTATCGCCGCGAGTTATTTGATCAAAGACTCTGGCGTTGCTATACAAAATCGACCGCACCTGCGCTTGTGAACCACCCGCTGCAGGCGTTGCTCAACTAATGACGCAAACGTAATGCCGCGCCGTGCGGCCTCGTGTCAGTCTCCCTGCAATAGACAATCGTCAATCCGGACGAGGCTCTCACGCCTTGAGCTTAGCCGTCGGAAGTCTGCGATTCAAAACTTGTTGAAAACCTGTCGGTATCCAAGATGTCGGAGAAAACGATTGCACGGGGCTGTCAATGACTGCCGAAGTCGCCACTAAAGTCGCGAAAGAGCACTCGTGAAAATGCGATGCGACTGCCTTGTCACTCCGCCAGTCCGTGACCGCCGAGTGCAATATGTCGTCGTCCAAACGGCGCTTCCGATGCGCTCAGGTTCGCGTAGATTGCGACTGAAGGCGGCCAAGCCGCTAAAGTGTGCTAGTTCGGGCGTCGTTTGCAGTATCATTTGGATTCGGGGCGCTAATGAACCGCGGAGCGGTAAGTCTTTGATTTCAAAAGGGCGCCCGTAGCTCAGGCGGATAGAGCATCGGCCTTCTAAGCCGAGGGTCGCAGGTTCGAGTCCTGCCGGGCGCGCCAGTCGCGCGATGTAGACGATGGTGGACGTAGCTCAGTTGGTAGAGCCCCGGGTTGTGGTCCCGGTTGTCGTGGGTTCGATCCCCATCGTCCACCCCACCTTTGAGTGGTTGTAAATGTAAGCGGGCCGTTAGCTCAGTTGGTAGAGCAGGAGACTCTTAATCTCTTTGTCGTAGGTTCGATCCCTACACGGCCCACCATTTAGTTGAACAAGTTACGCGGCGCGTGTAGTGCCCGGCCCGTCGCAACCCGCCAAGAACCCGCCGCCGTTTTCGCGCGGCGGAGGGTCTGCGCAGCCCGTGCAGCATTTTTCAGTTGAGTGCGTACGGCGCTTCCGCAGTTCGGTCACCCGCATCGGCGCCGGGTCGTCACAGTGCCAATTGTCGTGAAACTGCATTCCGCCCAGCAACAAGGATCCGCACCTCGCGGCGGCTCCATGCTCTACGCCGAACGGTTCAGGGGATCACGTTTTCACCGTAAACACCTTATTGCTCGTCAGCGTGCCGCCGGGGGTTGTCACGACAATGAAGCCTGTCGTCGCGCCTGTGGGAACCGTCGTCGTAATTTCCGATGCGGAGACGACTGTGAACGACGCTGCGATACCGTTGAACGCGACGCCGCTCGCGCCCGTCAAATCAGTTCCCAGAATCGTGACGGCGGCTCCCACCTTGCCGGAATTGATCTGTGTTGAGACAAATGGGCCGAGGCCAATAGAAAGACTGAAGACCACGCCCCTGTTGTTGGCCCCTCCATAGTAAGTAGTCCCGTACAAGTTCCCATTTGTGTCCTGGATCAGCCCCGCGTTGGGATCGCCGCCGTCCGTGCAACCCTCTTGTGAGCAAAAGTTGTAGAGCACGGTCAGCGTGCCGCTGGGGGTGATCTTGAAGATCGTGCCGGCTTCGTTGGCCCCGTCCATATTGGTTGTCCCGTAGAAGTTCCCATCGGTGGCTTGGATCAGCCCAGAAGTCGGGTTTGCACCCATATCGAAGCTGTGCAGAGTCTTGAAATTGGTGCCGCCTGTGTTGACTCTGAAAACTGTGCCACTTGAGTCGGTCCCGTCCGCTTCCGTCATCCCGTAGAAGTCTCCTGTAGTGCCCTGTACCAGCGGCGCATAGGGCCAAGGTGGGGAACCTTCCTGGCCCGCAAAGCTGTAAACCGTCGTCAGCGTGTCATCCGCAAACTTGAAGATCGTCCCGCAGCCATTGTTGCAGGCGCTGCTACCGCCGTATTGGGTCATCCCATAGAAGTCGCCATTGCTGGCCTGGACCAGCCCTGCGAAGGGATTCCAGTAGATGGAAACGGAGCTGTACAGTGTCGTCAGCGTCCCACCTGGCGTGATCTTGAAGATTGTGCCGCCGGTGCCGTTGGCACCGCCCTCATAAGTGGTCCCGAAGAGGTCCCCATCCGTGCCCAGGATGGGCGTGCCCCACGGAGTCGAGCCGTCGGTACCCGCGAAGGTGTGCAAGACCTTAAACCCCCCACCCGGCATTACCTTGAAGACCGTCCCACCGTTATTGGTCCCGCCCACGGACGCTGCGCCGTAGAGGTCTCCGTTGGTGGCTTGGGCCAACCCCGCGATGGGCTCGGCGCCATCGGTACTGCGAACGAAGCGGTGCAGCGTCGTCAGCGCGCCGCTTAGGCTTATTTTGAAGGCCGTCCCGCAGCCATCGACATCGCTGCAGCTGCCGGTCCCGCCGAATTCCGTTGTTCCGTAAAGGTTACCATCGGTGCCCTGGATCAACCCCGCGTAGGGTTCCCCGCCGTCCTTGCAATCTTTTTCCGAGCAAAAGCTGTAAAGCGTGGCGAAAGTCTGCGCTTGCGCGGATTGGTTCGTGATGAACGCCGACACCAGCACCATCGCCAATGCCAGCGTGCACTTTGATATCTTGTTCATGTATGGTCCCCTCTGGCGTTATCGTGCCAAATTAATTCGGCCTTTTACGCCTATTCGAGCTCGAGTCAACTAGGTTCGGCAGAGACTCGCGCCATTCTCTTTGCAAAGTTTCGCAAAGCACCAAGACCGCCCTGATTTTGAACCTACGCCCTGTCGCAGCGCGGTGCGAACTGTGCCGCACGCGCGCGGCTCGGCGGCAGGATATTTGATCCGGAAACCTTGCAGCGGCAGTTGATGCTTGGTCTGCAACTTGACCAGTACGGCGTGCATGCCAGTCAGTCAATTCTCAGCCGAAACTCTTGATCTCTTTGTCCTTGGTTCGATCTCAAGTCGGCGCACATTAAGTTCAATTCTTATCGCCGCGCGTGCGGTGCGCGACTCCCCAAGTCGAGACCGGTGAATGCGCACGGCGCAAATCAGAAAAAACGATGGCCGCGGGGTTACGCGTCCGGTGCGGCGGATGGGATACGAAAATCGCGTTCGCCCCCCTCACCACTATGTTGGCAGGCCGCTGCAACCGCCACGCTCGCAAGCGACACATCGCTGACGCTGTGCGTTCCTGTCTCGAGCCTTCCGGCAAACCTGTGCGCCCATGTTCCATTGCTCGCCGTGAAGTCGTACCAGTAGCCGCTCGACTTCAAGAGCCACCGGCGCGTCGTCGGTATGTTGGGCACAATCGCGAGCTTCCATGGGCCATCTACGCGGTGCGCATTGGCGATAATAAGGAGTGAGAGCGCCTCGGGACTCGTGACCTCCAGTTCGATGAATCCGCGCGGTGTGTCGTAGCGCAACCGGGCCTGGGGTTCGGCGCCTCCCGCGCGCGACCCCTGGAACTCGCGCAAAAAGCCATTCGCGCCTAGAACCCACAGGTCGTACCGCTCTTCGTCCAAACCCCATTGATCCGTCAGCTCTTTGCTCGCCTCGACGGTGTAGCGGCGCGGGATGCGGTCCAAATGAAGTTTGTCGTATACATGGAATACGGCGCCGAGCCGACCCGTGTTACGAAAGGTCAGGTTGACGCCGGGCACGCTCGAATCGCGCACGGCAGTGGCATGCAGTTCATAGCCGAGCGCGCGGGACGGCCGCACTCCCGGCTCCTGGAAAAGTCGCTCCGGTGTTGCCGGCGGAGCCGATGTCGGCAAGTGGATGATTTTCGTGATGACCGCGGAGGATCCGCGCGTTTTCGGCAGGCGCGGCAACCCCAAGCCGTTCGGATGTTTGAAATCAAAAGCGGATGTCAGATCCCCGCAGACCGCGCGATGCCACGGGCTGATGGCTGGAATCTCGAGGGCAAAGCGCTTCTCGAGAAACTGCCCGACGGAGCTGTGATCAAACACCTGGGAGTTCACCCATCCGCCCTTGCTCCAGGGCGAGATCGCGAGCATCGGCACGCGCGGCCCGAGCCCCCAAGGGCGCACGGTGCCGCTCGTCGTGTCGGCAGGGTCCAGGTATTTGCGCTCCGGGTCCGAGAAATACTCGCCGCGCAGATCGAGCGTCGATCCTCCGGCGATTATCCCGTCGACGTTGTAAGACGGTGGCGCAGGCGGCGGTACATGGTCAAACTGCCCGTCATTCTCGTCAAATGTCAGAAAGAAAACGGTTCGGCCCCAGACTTTTGGGTTGGCCGTCAGCGCGTCGAGCACGCGAGCCGTGAATTCCGCGCCCTGCAAGGGACTTGAAGGGGAGGGATGCTCCGACCACAGCGGCGACGGCAGCACCCACGTTACTTGCGGCAGCGTGCCCTCCCGCACGTCCTGCGCGAGCCGCTCCAGCGACCAGTGGCGCATGCCCTTTTCGTAGAGACCGGAACCGGGTTGGGCGCTCCTGAAGCTCTCAAAGGCGAGTCCGCCGTGCATGGCGCCGGTCCAGTTATCGTTCGGATCCTGATAAATGCGCCAGGAAATGCCGGCAGTCTCCAGAACATCCGGAATCGTCGGCCACTTGAAGGCTGACCCGACGTAGTTGTAGCCGGGCTCTGGCAGAGCACCTCGCACCCAGCAGCGCAGATTGTCGGGTTCAGAATCCGCGTCCGTGCAGTTCTCACCGCGCGCGCGATGCCCGGGATCAAAATTGGAACCCGACCAGAAGAATATCCGGTTCGGATCCGTGCCCGTCGTGACCGAGCAATGGTAGGCATCGCAGATCGTGAACGCATCAGCGAGCGCAAACTGAAAGGGCAGGTCGGCGCGCCGATAATGGCCCATGGATTGCGGCGTCTTGAACTGCGGCCAGAAGCCGAACTTACCCTGGTTCCAGGCGGCCTGAGCGTCGGAGAAGGAGTGCGGCGCGCTCGCAATGCGCCACGCGCTCGTCGTCTTCGTGTCCAGATGATACGGAGGTACGACCCGCGTACCATCCGACTGCTGCCACACGGGCTCACCGCTGCCAAGCGGTATAGGGTGGCGATCGCCAAACCCGCGCACCCCGCGCAGAGTCCCAAAGTAGTGATCGAAGGAGCGGTTCTCCTGCATCAGGATGACCACATGCCCAACATCCTCGATGGTCCCGCCGTTCACCGCCGCGGGGATCGCGAGCGCCCTGCGGATGCTCGGCGGCAGTAGCGTCAGCGCCGCTGCGGCAGCGGAGGCCTCGAGTGACAGCCGCAGAAATTGGCGACGCGTGGGTGGGCGGCTGGGCATCACTCAGCTCTGGCGGCAGGCGCGCACATCATTGAAATCGCCGCTCAGGTCGGCGCGGATGGCGCAAAGGACGGTCGGTCGTGGCATGGCATGCGCGTGGCAATCAGGAATGAATCCGCTGTGCGCTTTATAGGTGACGCCTGCTGCATCGATAACCTGAAGCGTTTCCGAAACATTGAGGCTGGCGTTCCTCCCTCAGAACCACTGAGTCAACCTATAGGTTAACGGTGGGCAGGTCTTACCGGAGAATTCTATGCGAGTGTCCCTGATTCAAGCGGATGACGCGCTGCACCACGCGCTCCTCGGCGTCGTTGCCGCCATCTGCCTCGCAGGATGCGTGGCCACCGTGCGTGCGCCGGCTCCTGCTTACTACGGCGTTGAAGTTGACGTTGCGCCGCCTCCTCCGGTGGTTGAAGTTCCCCCACCTCGGGCCGGCTTCGTATGGGCCCCGGGCTATTACAACTGGAACGGGCATCAGCACGTCTGGGTCGAGGGACGCTTTATCGGCGAACGTCCCGGATATCGCTGGGCACCCGATCATTGGGAGCAGCACAACGGTCGGTGGCGCTTCGCCAAAGGCCATTGGGAGCGTTAGCTGCCGGCCGCAGTCCCCTGATCGGCGCGGCGCTGATCAGTTTGGCCTCTGGTCATAAAACGGTATCAACTCGAGAAGCCCGTTCGTCCTGTTTGTCAGGACGTAGGTGGTATTGACGCCATCCTCTATCGTCAGATTGACGGGCCCTAGAATAACGTCGTCTGTGCCTGTGTTCGTGAAGTACGCCTGATAAGTGCCCGGTTGCACCTGCAGGTAAGCCGTCGATGCCTTGAAGGCAGTGGCGGGATAATTCGGTGGCGGGCGGTTGGCGTTATCCGCCTGGATGTTGAAGACCACACTCGGTGGATTCAGATAGATATCGAGCGCGGGGCCGTACTCGGTACTCGACGCCGCATTCAGGAAGCGCAACTCCCCCTGCGTGGGCACGCTGCGCCGGTCATCGAGCAGGACGACTCCTGCAATGTATTGAAGCGGGCCAACGGCGTATTCCGTGTAGCTCTGATCGGCTCCGGCAGCAAACGAGACTAGAAAGGTGTAGTCGGTCGGATCAGCCGTGGGCGCGGCGATCGCGCCGGCGACGCCCGAGTTCACAAGTCCGTAGCCGGATTTTTCACCGGGCCCAATGTCCGTGGCAAGTGCGGTTTTCAGGTTGAGACCGCCGATGACATTGTAGGCCGGCGAGCCGGCGGTGACGTTCGCGAAGGCAAGCTCCGCGTCATCGTTGGGACTGGCGAACTGCGTGCCGGATGCGGCCGCGCCCGTGGGACTGTCGAGCGCGTCGACGACGATGGGCGTCGAGCCCGGCCCGATATTGTCCGCGATGACGAACGTCAGGCGATCCTGCTCGTTGACGGTCACCGTGTTTGCCGGGACCAGGATCTCGCCGGTATT
>Ga0302326_10021884_pt1 | contig 13096 bp, 8 predicted proteins | sample Palsa_T0_3_FD_202264 | JGI IMG/M metagenome (GOLD analysis project Ga0302326, IMG submission 202264) | Peat permafrost microbial communities from Stordalen Mire near Abisko, Sweden - Palsa_T0_3 | ecosystem: Environmental > Terrestrial > Soil > Palsa > Peat permafrost | place: Sweden: Abisko... | reverse complement strand
AGCAGGTGTTTGTGGACCGGGCGGGGGCGGAGTGAGAATGGCCAGCTTATTGGTGGATGAAGATTGGTGGATGAAGGTTTATAGGCAGTTTGTGACCGTGTACGGCTGGACGGGATTTCGCTGGACAAGAACCGTTATGTTGCGCATGGAAGCCGGTTTGTTTGATGAGTTGTCGGCGGAGATGATCTTGCGCGGTTTACAGTTTTCCGCCTTGACAATCGAAAGGGGACTCTTGTCTTGACATTGTCATGGCGGCCGGTCAGTATAATCGCGTAAGCAACGGAGAAAAACCATGGCCGCTAATCCCATCGTGACAGAACGGCGCACGGAAAAACTGGACGTGCGGGTATCGCCCGCGGCAAAGGCAAAGTTGCAAGCCGCCGCATCTGCCGCTCATCGCTCGGTGAGCGATTTTGTCATGGAGAGCGCCCTTTCCCGCGCCGAGGAGGCTCTTGCTGATCGCCGCATATTTGGACTCGATGCGGATAAGTGGGCCGCCTTCCAGGCCGCTCTCGACGCGCCCGCGCGCTCCCTGCCTCGCCTGCAAGCGCTCCTTGATGAACCGGGATTCTTCAATTCCGGCGCGGCGCGATGACCGGAACTCGCACGATTGAGAAGCTCCGGCGCGACCATCCAGTCGACGTCTTCGAATGTGAACAAGAGGCGTTCAATAACTGGCTGTGCAAACACGCGCTCCAGAATCAGGGCGCGGGCGCGGCTCAGACCTATGTTGGTCTGGTTGGAGACGCTGTGATTGGGTATTACAGCCTGGCAGTGGGGCAGATCGAGTATTGCGATGCTCCGGAACGCTTGCAGAAGGGACTTGCACGCCACCCAGTCCCGATCATGCTGCTGCCCCGCCTGGCGGTTCATAAAGACTGGCAGAAGAAGGGCGTGGGACGCGCGCTGCTGCGGGATGCCGTGCTGCGAACCACACAGGCTGCCGACATCGCCGGGATTCGGGCGCTTACCGTCCATGCAAAGGACGAGCAGGCCCGCCGCTACTATGAGCAGTTCGATTTTGTCGCCTCGCCGGCGGACCCGCTCCATCTGCTGGTGCTGCTCAAGGATATTCGCAGGCGCGTCGGCGTTTGAACGGGCTGAGGCGCCGGCAGATTCCAACGTTACACGTAACCTTAACATCAGTCTTTTTGACAACGGAGGTCCGCCAGCCTATGCGCGCCGGCGCTGGTAAACTGGAACCTCATGATTCTCCCGTTCGTCCGCGAGATTTTTGCGGAGCTGGAGCACTCTTCGGGGTTTGAGCGCGTACGAAGGCATCTGAGCCTGGGTGCGGGGCGGAGGCGTGTGTCAGGGCTGACGGCGACAGCGCGGTCGCTCTATGTACCGCTGATGGCGCGGGCGGCCAGGCAACCGGTGATTGTGGTAGTGGCCGACAACAAGGCTGCCGAGGCGTTGGAGCCGATGCTCAAGGCCGGATGCGAGCTGACCGGCGCGGTAGATCCGGGGGCGGTGGTGCGGTTGCCGGCGCACGATGTGCTTCCTTTCGAAAATCTATCTCCACATCCGGATGTGCAGGAACAGCGGGCGTCGGCGTTGTGGAAGCTGGCTACCGGCGCGGTGGAGATTCTGATTGCGCCAGTGGAGTCAGCCGCGCTGCGCTTGTTTGACCGCGACTATTACGCCGGGCTGGCGGTGACGCTCAAGCGCGGCGATGAAGTGGATGTGGAAGTGCTGACCTCGCACCTGGCCAGCGTGGGTTACACGCAAATGGATCTGGTGGAGATGCCGGGACAGTTTACACGTAGGGGCGGAATTCTAGACGTGTATTCCCCTGAATCTGACCGGCCGGTGCGGATCGAGTTTTTCGGCGACGAGATTGAGACTATCCGGAAATTCGACCCTGAGACGCAGCGGTCACAGTCGGGGCTGGACGAGACGCAGTTGCTTCCGCTGACGGAGACACCGGTAACTGAGCGCCTGCTGACCGCGGTGCATGGGCGGCTGAGCAGGCAACGAGTGGAGGGTGAAGACGAAGAGATGGCCGCCGAACTGGCTGCTGCTGGCGGGGTCAGTATCTTTCCGGGGTGGGAGTTTTTTAGCGCAGTGGCTGGGGCGGAGCGGTCGCTGCTGACCTTGGCGCCGAAGTGCGCGTTGTTCATTGAAGAGCCGGCCATGGTGCGCAACCAGATTGACCGCTGGTGGAACAAAGTAGAGCAGCGGCATGAGCGGTCTGGCATTGGGTCGTTGATTCGGCCGGAAGACATTTATCTGCGGCCGGAGGTATTGCAGGCGGCGCTGGAAGCGCACATGGGGCTGGACCTGGATCAACTAGGTGTGGTGGATGTGCTGGATCAGGACAATACGCTGGGCGAAGTCGAGCTGAACACGCGGTCCACGCTGCGGTTTCATGGGTCGATTCCGGCGCTGACGGAGCAACTGCGGAGCCTGATGGCGTCGGAGACACGGATTGTGCTTACCGGCCCGCACCAGAGCGACGTGGAGCGGCTGGCGACGGTGATGCGGGAGTACCAGATTCCCTACCGGCTGGGCAGCCGCAACCCCCATCCTGGCGAGACAGTGCTGGATGAGGGGAGTTACCTGGCGGGCGACCTGCGCGTGCCGGTGATTGTGAAGACGCAGATTGCGTCGGGAGTTAGCTTTGCCGATTCAAATTTGATTGTCTTCGGAGCCAATGACTTATCCGACGATGTCGATGTAGCGGCGCGGCCGGAGCCGAAGCGGTCGAAGACAGCGGCGTTCGTTTCGGACTTCCGTGATTTGGGCGTGGGCGATTATGTGGTTCACGTGGAGCACGGGATTGCGCAATACCAGGGACTGAAAGAAATTGCGCAGGACGGACTCTCATTGGAGTTCATGATTCTGGAGTTTGCGGAGGCCGCCAAGTTATATGTGCCGCTAACTCGTCTGGATCTTATCCAGAAGTACCGCTCGACGGATGCGGGGCCGGCGCCGGTGCTGAACCGGCTAGGATCGCAACAGTGGGCCAAGACCAAGGCGCGAGTGCGCAAGGCCATGCAAGACATGACCGGCGAGTTACTCAAGTTATATGCCGAACGGACCACTGCGCAGGGAACGGCGTTCTCAAAGGACAACGAGTTTCAGAGGGAGTTTGAGGGTTCTTTCGACTACAGCGAGACGGACGACCAGATATCGGCGATCAGGGCCATCAAGCACGACATGGAATCGACGACTCCGATGGATCGATTGCTGTGCGGCGATGTGGGCTACGGGAAGACGGAAGTGGCCATGCGCGCGGCTTTCAAGGCGGTGCAGGATGGCAAGCAGGTCGCGGTGCTTACGCCGACGACTGTGCTTAGCTTTCAGCATTTCGAGACCTTCAAGAAGAGGTTTGCGCAGTTTCCAATCAACGTCGAGATGATTTCGCGGTTTCGCACGGCGAAGGAGCAAAAAAGCATTGTGGAGCGGGTGGAAATGGGCCGTGTGGACATTCTGATCGGGACGCACCGGCTGCTCTCGAAGGACATCAAGTTTCAGGACCTGGGGCTGTTGGTGGTGGATGAGGAGCAGCGATTCGGCGTGCGGCACAAGGAGCGGCTGAAGCAGATGCGCAAGGAGATTGACGTGCTGGCGATGAGCGCCACGCCGATACCGCGTACGCTTCACATGTCGCTGGTGGGGCTCAGAGACATGAGCGTGATTGAGACGCCGCCCAAGGACCGGATGGCGATTCAGACAGTGGTGGCGAAGTTTGACGAGAAGATTGTGCGCTCGGCGGTGGAGGTGGAACTGGAGCGCGGCGGGCAGGTTTACTTCGTACACAATCGCGTGGAATCGATTTACGAGATTGCGGCGCGCATTCAAGAACTTGTGCCGGCGGCGCGCGTGGCCGTGGGCCACGGGCAGATGGGAGAGACCGAGCTTGAACGAGTGATGCTGGCCTTTATGCGGCATGAGTACGACGTGCTGGTGGCGACGACGATTATCGAGAATGGATTGGACATTCCGTTGGCCAATACGATTCTGATCAACCGCGCGGACCGGCACGGGTTGAGCGAGTTATACCAGTTACGCGGCAGAGTGGGACGGTCGAACCGGCGGGCCTACGCTTATTTACTCATTCCGCCGGAGAATGAGTTAACAGAAATTGCAAGGAGGAGGCTCGCCGCACTAAAGGAGTTCAGCGACCTGGGCGCGGGATTCAAGATTGCCGCGCTCGACCTGGAGTTGCGCGGCGCGGGTAACATGCTGGGCGGCGAGCAGAGCGGGCACATCGAGGCGGTTGGATTCGAGTTATACACGTCGATGCTGGAGGCCGCGGTGAAGGAGATGAAGGGCGAGTCGAGCGAGGAGCGTCCTGCAACGCAGCTTAACCTGGGGATTGCGCTGCGCATCGACGAAAGTTATGTGCCGGAAGAGAACCAGCGGCTGCGGCTCTACAAGAAGATTGCGGGCGCATCGAGCGAGGCGGCCGTGGCCGAGGTGCGCGCGGAGATGGAAGACCGCTACGGAGCGCCGCCTGACGCGACGGTGTACCTGCTTGAGGCGGCAATGGTGCGATTGGAGTGCGAGCGAATGGGGATTGCCCAGATCGACCGCAGGCGCAACGAGCTGCAGATACGGTTCATGGAGAACGCGGCGGTCGATCCGGCGCATCTAATGCGGTTGGTTGCGAAAAATGCCAAACGGGGGGCGCAGTTCACGCCGCAGGGGTTGTTGAAGTATCCTTTGGCTGCTACGCGGTCCGACGAAGTATTGCTGGAGATTCATGAAGTGCTGGACAAACTGGCGGCGGCGCCGGTAATAGCTTGAGATTTCTATCTCGATGAGGTTAGCCAGAATGAAAATGACTGTTACGGCGCTTGCGATTGGAGTTTTTATGTCTTCGGCGATGACTGCTCACGCTGCAAACGGGGACTGGAAGCGGCAGTTCGAGAAAGTCTCGGATGAGTATTTCGATCAGGTTCTGTTTCACTACGCTCCGACGCAGGGAACATTAGTGGGGTATCACCAATTCGATGGTCAATTGGAGGATTACTCGCGAAAAAATATCGACGCGGAGATTGCGGCTCTGAAGAGCTTTGAGAAACGCGTCGAGGCGATTCATCCAGACGATGCGGCGGCGGATTTTGTCCCCCGGAGCGACCGGGAGATGGTGCTTGCCAACATTCACTCGGCGCTATTGACGCTGGAGACAATTCGGCCTTGGGAGAAGAATGCCGACGCCTATTCAAGCGCCTGTGCGAGCGGGGCGTTTGCGCTGATGGAGCGAAAGTTTGCCACGCCGGACGAGCGGCTGCGGTCGCTGATAGCGCGGGAGAGGCTGATGCCTGCGCTGCTCAGCGAGGCGCGGGCGAACCTGAAGAATCCTCCGCGCATTTTTACCGAGATTGCTATTGAGCAATTGCCGGACATTGTGGGCTTTTTCGAGAAGGACGTGCCGCAGGCCTTTGCCGACGCCAAAGATCCTGCGTTGAAGTCGGAGTTTGCAGAGACCAACGCGGCGGTGATTTCGGCGCTGAAGAGTTATTTGGAGTGGCTGAAGACAGATTTGCTGGCTAAGTCGACCGGGGATTTCCGAATCGGCGCGGTGACCTTCCAAAAGAAGCTCGAATACGACGAGATGGTAGATTTGCCGCTGGATAAGTTGCTTGAGATCGGCTGGGCCGACTTACGCAAGAACCAGGAACACTTCAAGCAGGTCGCAAAGGAATTGGAGCCGGACAAGGAGCCGAGCGCGGTGCTGCAGGAGTTAGGTGAGAATCATCCTGCGCCGGATAAGTTGCTGGACGCTTTCCGCGCCACCTTCGACGGGTTGGTGAGTTTCATTCGCGCAAATCATATTGTGACCATTCCTTCGGACGTGCGGCCGATTGTGGAAGAGACGCCGCCGTTCATGCGTGCGACGACATTTGCGAGCATGGACACGCCGGGGCCGTTTGAGAAGCATGCGACGGAGGCGTACTTCAACGTGACGCTGCCAGATCCATCGATGACGCCGAAGGAGGTTGAGGGTTACATGCATTCGTTCAATGCGGGAACGGTGATTTCCACGGCGGTGCATGAAGCGTATCCGGGGCACTATATTCAGTTCCTCTGGCTGCCGCAGGCGCCGAGCCGAGTTAGAAAGCTGCTGGGCGCGAATACCGATGTCGAGGGTTGGGCGCACTATTGCGAGCAGATGATGCTGGATGAGGGATATGGCCAGCCGGGAGCGGGGGCAAAGGACCAGCGCGAGTCGAAGTTCCTGCGCCTGGGACAGCTTCAGGATGCGCTGCTGAGAAACGCGCGGTTCATTGTTGGCATCGAAATGCATACGGGCAAGATGAGTATTGAACAGGCTGAGGAGTTTTTTCAGAAGGAAGGCTACCAGTCAAAAGAGACGGCCACAGTGGAAACCAAGCGCGGCGCGGGCGACCCGACTTATCTGTATTACACGCTGGGCAAGCTGCAGATCATGAAACTGCGCGAGGATCTGAAGAAAAAGCAGGGCGCGGCTTTCTCGCTGGAGGAGTTTCACGATAACTTCCTGCGGCAGGGATTTCCGCCGATCAAGATTGTGAGAGAGGCGCTACTAGGAGATGGGACGCCGGCGCTGTGAGGTAGTTGGTTTCCCACCCATTTCACGATGAAACTGCGGAATGGATGAGGCACGGAGCGTCTGCGAGTTACCCGGATTAATGTGTTATCGAGTTACAGGAGATGGAATGAGCAAGCAGGTGCGGAAGGCGGTTTTTCCCGCAGGTGGGTTGGGCACGCGGTTTTTGCCAGCCACCAAGGTAATTCCGAAAGAGATGCTGGCTCTGGTGGACAAGCCAATCATCCAGTACGGCGTGGAAGAAGCGATCGCGTCTGGGATCGAGCACATCATTATCGTGACCGGGCGCGGGAAAAACGCGATGGAAGACCACTTCGATCACACTTTTGAGTTAGACGCGACGTTGGAGCGGCGGGGCAAGCAAGAGTTGCTGGCTGTGTCGCGCGGAGTGGCCAACCTGGCGCGGATAAGCTATGTGCGCCAGAAGGAACCGCTGGGACTGGGCCATGCGGTGCTGTGCGCCAAAGATCTGGTGGGAGATGAGCCTTTTGGCGTGATTCTTCCCGACGACGTGATCCAGGCGGAGACACCGTGCCTTAAGCAGATCATCGATGTGTTTGACGAGATGGGCGGCTCGGTGCTTGCGACGATGACCATAGAGGGGCCGGCGATCAGCGCTTACGGCGTGCTGGCCGGCTCACAGGACCCAGATAACTCGCGGATCTATAACTGCACGGGGATGGTGGAGAAGCCGAAGTTCGAGGATGCGCCTTCGAAGCAGGCGATTATTGGCCGCTACGTGTTGACGCCGCGAGTGTTTGAGCTTCTGGAGCAGACGACGCCGGGCGCGGGAGGGGAGATACAACTTACCGACGGTATCAAGGCGCTGCTGAAGGAAGAAAAAGTTTTCGGTTATAACTTCGAAGGCAAGCGCTTCGATGCGGGCGATAAGTTCGGGATGTTGCAGGCGATGGTCGAGTTTGCGCTGATGCGGGAGGATCTTGGACCGCAATTCCGCGAGTATCTGAAAGGGCTTTCGTTGTGAGACTTATACCTTCCACTTGATATTGCAGCCGATGGAAGGACGCTGGGCCCTGGGGACGGGCTGGCCGGCGAGCACCTGGTCGATGGCGGCACGCAGATCTTCACCAGTTACTGGAACGCCGTTGCCGGGGCGGCTGGAGTCGAACTGGCCGCGATAGACGAGGCGAAGATCGGCGTCGAAGAGAAAGAAGTCCGGAGTGCATGCGGCCTTATAGGCATGAGCTACAGACTGCGTCTCGTCATATAAGTAGGGGAAGACAAAGCCATAGGTCTCAGCCTGCTTCCTGAGACCGGCGGGGTTGTCGCTGGGGTGGGTGGCTGCATCATTACTGCTGATGGCGACAATGCCAATGGACTTGCCGGCGTAATCCTTGCCCAGTTTGGCAAGGCCTTGCTCAATATGCTTGACGTAGGGACAGTGGGCGCAGATGAAAAAGACGAGCAGCGCCGCTTGGCCTCGAAAGTCGTCGCGGCGGACTGTGTTGCCGGAAACTGCGTCGGTGAGCGCAAAGTCAGGTGCGGCGGTGCCGAGTTCGAGCATGGTGGATTCAGTAAGTGCCATGAGAGTATCTCCTTAACAACTCAGTAACTCGTTTGCTCGCTAAAACAGCGGCGCCTGACGGCCGGGCATAGGTAGCCCGAAGTGCTCGTAGGCGAGGCGCGTGGCCATGCGTCCGCGCGGCGTGCGGTCAAGAAAGCCGATCTGGATGAGAAAGGGTTCATAGACTTCCTCAAGAGCGTCTTCCTCCTCGGCCAGAGTTGCGGCCAGCGTGCCGAGGCCGACTGGACCACCATCGTATTTCTGGATGATAGTGAGCATAAGCCGGCGGTCGATCTCGTCGAAGCCGTGTGCATCCACTTCAAGCAAGGTGAGGGCGGCGTTGGCGGTGGGCCGGTCGATGACTCCGTTCCCGCGGACTTGGGCGTAGTCGCGGACGCGGCGCAGGAGGCGGTTGGCGATGCGCGGAGTTCCGCGGGAACGAAGAGCGATTTCTGCCGCGCCGTCCTGGTCGATGGGCACCTGCATCACTTCAGCGGAGCGGGAGACGATGAAGCGCAGCTCTTCTTCTGTGTAGAACTCAAGACGTAGAAGGATTCCAAAGCGGGAACGCAAGGGCGAGCTGAGCAAGCCGGGGCGAGTGGTTGCTCCGATGAAGGTAAAGGGACGGATTTCCATGACGTGAGTGCGCGCCGCGGGGCCCTGGCCGATGATGATGTCGAGTTTGTAATCTTCAAGCGCGGTGTAGAGCTTCTCTTCAAGCACCGGCTGCATGCGGTGAATCTCGTCGAGAAAAAGTACCTGGCGCTCGCGCAGGTTAGTGAGAATGGCGGTGAGGTCGCCCTGAATCTGGAGTGCCGGGCCAGAGGTTTGCTGGAAACCGACATCGAGTTCGTTGGCAATGATGGTGGCGAGAGTCGTTTTGCCCAGGCCCGGCGGCCCAAACAGGAGCACGTGATCGAGAGCCTCGCCGCGGGATTTGGCGGCTTCAAGAGCGATGGCGAGTTGTTCCTTGGCTTTCGATTGCCCGATAAACTCGCGAAGCCAGCGAGGCCGGAGTTTTAGCTCGAATCCCTGCTCTTCGTCGGCGCGCGCGGCGCTAACCAGCCGTTCGGGAGAGTTGTCGCGGGCGATGGCCATGATGAGGGAAGTCTAACGGCTGTGGGCGCGCGGGGCAACATTCGGGTACATGCGATGAAAAAGTCAACGAAAGTTGTAGTTTCCGGTGCAGATATGACTCAAACTAACTAACATGGTATTTATTGACACAAGCCCCTGCGACTATTAGACTTCAGGGCGATGGCCTGAAGCTGAATGCGACGAAAAACGCTGGCGCTGCGGGGCTAGGAATCGAATTGAGACAGCCGACTGGAAACACCAGGAGACCTGAATGTTCAATCATCGTCGTTTGTGGTCATTATTGCTAGTCGCCGCTGCCTTGCCGTTTTCGGGCTGCCTCAGTTCCCCGTCGCTGACTTCGATTGTGATCAGTCCCAGCACTGTTACAGTGTCGCTGGTTCCGCCAGGTGTTCCGCAAGGCTTCAGCCAATACTCGGCCATTGGATACTACACCCACCCCGGCCATGCACCGGAAACCCAGGATATAACCAGCCAGGTGATCTGGTCTTCCAGTGAACCCCAGGTTGCAACCATCAACAATACAGGAATTGCGACGGCCACCGGTTTCACATCTACCGGCGCGTGGATAGGGCTTTCGGACATCACAGCCAGCATGCAAGGCTTCAACGGCGACGTTGTCAGCAATACCTCGACCTTCAATGTGACCGCATGCACCGCGTGCACAACCGAGTCTCCGGAGCCCATCGTAAGCGTTACGATCGTCCCCGCAACGCAAACAGTTTCAGTGCCAGGTCAGACGGGACAGTTTATTGCGCTGGGAATTACCGGCACGGGTCTCCAGGTAAATTTGACCAACACGGTCGGCTGGAATTCCAGCGCCCCGAGTGTGGCCACCATTAATTCATCCGGGCTTGTTACGGCAAAGGGCCAGGGCAGCGCGACGATCACGGCTCTTGCGACCAACCCGGATGGCAGCGTGGTGGCGGGCACTGCGACCTTCACGGTTACAAACTCCTCAGGCGCACCAGCGGAACCCATCTCTTCTGTTTCCATTATCCCCAGTTCTCAGTCGGTTGCGTCACCGGGCGGAACAGGCCAGTTCATCGCGATTGGAACTTCTGGAACCACCGGCCTGCAGTCAGACATTACCAACCAGGTGGCCTGGAATTCGAGCAGCACGAGTGTGGCTACGATCAGTGCCACCGGGCTTGCCACGGGCGTGAGCCAGGGCACCACTGCAATCACTGCCATCGCGACCAATCCCGACAGGAGCGTGGTGACCGGTTCGGCCGCCTTCACGGTTACAGGCAAAGCAGGCGCGGCGCCTGAGCCGATCGCTTCGATTTCGATCATCCCGAGCAATCTGACGGTTGGGGCGCCGGGTGAGACCGGGCAGTTTATTGCCATCGGAACCTCGGGAATCACCGGACTACAGTCGAATCTGACGACGTCTGTGACGTGGAGCTCCAGCACCGTGGGAGTCGCCACAATTGGAGCCAACACTGGACTTGCCACGGGCGTGGGCCAGGGCGTCACCGCGATCACGGCAATCGCCAAGAACCTTGACGGGAGCGTGGTCACGGGCACCGCGACATTTACGGTGACGAACGCCGCTGGCGCGCCGCCGGAGCCCATCGCTTCGCTATCCATCATTCCAACGAATCAGGCAGCGGCGACGCCAGGCGGATCCGGCGAATTCATCGCGATTGCGACCTCGGGATTCACAAGCCTTCAGTCGAACGTGACCAGCCAGGTTACCTGGAGTTCCAGCGCCACGGGCATTGCCACCGTCACCCCTGCCGGAGTTGCAACCGGTGTGGGCCAGGGCACGGCTGCAATCACGGCCCAGGCGAAGAACCCCGACGGAAGCGTGGTGACGGCCTCCGCGGCGTTTACGGTGACCAACCCAGCAGGCGCGCCGCCGGAGCCGATTGCTTCCTTGACAATTATTCCCAGTTCACTGTCGGTAGCAAAGCCGGGAGCGACAGGCCAATTCATCGCCATCGCCACATCCGGCGTCACAGGTGTTCAGTCAAACGTCACAACTTCGGTTGTGTGGAGTTCCAGCACCGCGGGCGTTGGCACCATTGGCGCTTCCACCGGGCTTGCAACGGGTGAAGGTCAGGGCACCACTGCGATCACGGCTATCGCGACCAACCCGGACGGGAGCGTGGTGACTGCCTCCGCGAGCTTCTCGGTCGTTGCCCCGGCGCCGGAGCCGATAACCGCACTTACAATCTCTCCCAACTCCGAGTCGGTTGCGTTGCCTGGTGAGACCGGCCAGTTCTTCGCGCTTGGCACTTCAGGAACCACCGGTTTGGAGGTAGACCTGACGAATACGGCTGCCTGGAGTTCAAGCAACGCCAAGATTGCCGCGGTGAGCTCTACCGGGCTTGTCACCGGGCTTGCTCAGGGTACCAGCACGATCACGGCCCTGGTGAACAACCCCGACAAGAGCGTGGTCTCGGCTACAGCGCTGTTCACGGTAACCAATGTCGCGTCGGAGCCGTTGACATCTCTGACCATCATCCCAGGATCGCAATCGGTACAAACGCCAGGCCAAACCAGCGCATTCATCGCCATTGGAACCACTTCATCCGGCGCCACGGAGAACCTGACGAACTCAGTCAATTGGAGTTCCAGCGACCTGGCGGTTGCCACCATTCAGCCCACCAGTGGACTTGCCACGGCGGTTAATCAGGGCACCACGGCCATTATCGCTGTCGCTTCCAACCCCGACGGCAGCGTGGTCACGGGCACCGCGACGTTGACGGTCATCGCCGGACAATCGGAGCCAATCACCGCCCTCACCATCTTCCCGACGTCGATGTCGCTGTCGGCATCCGGTCAATCCGGCAATTTTGTTGCAATCGGCACTTCCGGGATTACCGGTCTTCAGGAGGATGTGACCAACTCGCCGCAACTCGTCTGGACCTCCAGCATTCCAACGTTTGCCACGATCACAAGCTACCCAACGAATCCCGCCGGTGTTGCCACAGGGAAGGGTGCGGGAGACGTCACCATCCTGGCCAAATGGACCAATCCCGATAACAGCGTGGTAACCGCAACCGCGACGGTGGACGTAACATCGAACCCCGTGCCCGAGCCTCTGCTTTCGCTTACCATCATTCCTTCTGAAATTACCGTTGGCCAGTTGCAGGACACCGGGAACTTCCTGGCTATCGGAACGTTCTCGACCTCTCCGCAGGTGAGGGACCTGACGCAGTCGGTCACCTGGCTTTCCTCGCTGCCCAATGTCTTCCCCGTCGACACCAACACAGGCGGGAATACGGGGGCTACTGCCGGCGTCGTCACCGCAGAGGGGATTGGCACTGCTGTCATCATTGCTGAAGCGACGGACGCGACTACGGGATCTATCCAGACTGCCACGGCAACGTTCTCGTGCCCCTATCTTCTCCCAGCACCGCCCCAGCCAGGCTCGTGTTTCATAGGCTCGGAGACGTCGGCTCTCCTGTCCACCGTGACGGTCTATAACGAGGGCTTGAACACCACCAATTGGCTGATAACGGCTCCTTCCGCAACGGGTACGCCAGACGTAATTCACTGCGGCCCAGGCTGGACCGGCGCCGGCGGATCTGTCTGTTCGGCAACCTATCCCATCGGCACTCCCATCACTTTGACTGCACCGGCAGGGACTGGGAACTTCGGCGGATGGTCCGTAGACTGCACACCGAATCCGAATCCTCCTACCGCGGCGGGTCCAAATCAGTGCATTCTGACGCCGACAACTTTCAACGAAACGGTGGGAGCGATTTTCAACTAGAGATCAATCGCAAGCCTGACAAGGGAAAGCCGCTCTTCGGAGTCTGTTACGAAACTCCGGGCACTTTTTGAAAGAGCGCTCCCTTCGGAGTCTGTTACGAAACTCCGGGCACTTTTTGAAAGAGCGCTCCCTTCGCAGGCTGTTACGAAACTAGAAAATCTTGAGCATTGACCACAATCTATAGGGCTCTGAACGAACTGCAAACCCT
>Ga0302326_10021883_pt1 | contig 13096 bp, 7 predicted proteins | sample Palsa_T0_3_FD_202264 | JGI IMG/M metagenome (GOLD analysis project Ga0302326, IMG submission 202264) | Peat permafrost microbial communities from Stordalen Mire near Abisko, Sweden - Palsa_T0_3 | ecosystem: Environmental > Terrestrial > Soil > Palsa > Peat permafrost | place: Sweden: Abisko... | reverse complement strand
GCGAAGCAGCCGGCAGCAGTGCGGCAAAGAAGGCCGTCGGAATCGATGAAACCGAAGTCGGCCATTTCTTGGCCACATCCAGCAGGCCCGCCGCCGATGCGTCAATCAGCGTCAGCGCCGCGAGGCGATCCACTGACACCTGAAAGATCCCCAGCATGCTCTGCAATTGCACCAGCCCGCCGAAGTGAACCACATACCTGAGCGATTCGCGATGCACCCGCCGCGGCGATAAGTGCAGCCATTTGATGGTGCGATGCGCCCACCACCACGTCAGTCCATCATTGATCACAGTCCGCGCCAGGTAGGCCTCGGCCAGCCCGCGAATCCCGCGCCCCGCGCTCACCAGCCAGAAAATCAAGACAAACTCGGCCAGAATGCTGATGGTGAGAAACACCTGAGTCGATGCAATCTGCTGAGTACCGGTCAGCATATCGCCAAAAGCATTGAACGCGATGCTCGATAGAAATACGCCCAGCACGATCAAGACTGCTTCCTTGCCGTCCGCAGAGTGCGAGGCCGGCAGCCGGAGCCATGGAGAGTACCAACTCCAACCCAGCACAAAGCAGGCGAAGATCACGGCGCACAGGGGAATGGTGACCGCCAGCCCCGTCGACAGGAGCGCATTGGCCTTGTCGTACTCCTGCCGCGCGTGGAACTCCGCCACGTACTTGATGTACACGTTGGATACACCCATTGTCGTCAGGCCCACATACGTAACCAGAATGAAGATCGTGGTCCAGATGCCGTAGGCTTCCAATCCAATGTGCGCCAGCAGAAACGGCACCAGGCAAACTCCCCTCGCCATGTTCACCATACGCGCAGCAATAGTAGCCAGCACGTTGCGGCCAAACTGCCGGTTTACTTCAACAAGAGGTTCCCGAGCCGCATCCGGGCTGCCCAGTGCAACCGCAGCCTCCGGATCAAGGGCCCATTGAATATCGCTCTGTGAAGTGACCGCAGTCGTTGGCCTGTGCGTCATAACTGCGGCGCCTCCCGCTTGGTCCGGGCCCACTCCGCCCGGCTACGCGACTGGCGCAGCACCAGCGGCGTGATCAATACCTTCCAGGTAAGATAAACAGGAGCCAGCGCCAGCGCACTCAGATCACGCCCCGGCTCGTTGCCCAGCATGGCCGCCAGCAACACATAAAGCAACGTGATCGCGCCGCAAACCAGCGCAAACACCTGCAGCCAGTGTACCGCCAGGGCCAACGTCAACAGCAGGGCAATGATTCCGCGCGACAACGGCAGGCTCCATACGTCGGCCAGCGTCTCCAGAGCGCGCCACTTCCCTTTCAGCAATGCCGACCCCAGCCGGCCTGTGGCACGGCTGGCAACTCCGATTCGACCGCCCTCCCAGCGCGCCTCCTGCGTGGCTTGCGCGCGCCCTGAAGCCGGACTATGAGCATAAACGAATGCGTTCCCGACCCAGTAAACCGGCAGGCCCGCATGCACCAGTTTGGTGTGATACTCCACATCCTCCGCAATGCTGTTCGCGTTGAATGGCGCCCGCTCCAGAGTTGCGGCCGTCAGCGCAAATCCGTTTCCAAACAGTCCGGTGGAAAAGCCAAACCCTGCCCGTCCCCGGGCTCGCAACACATTCATGCCTCGAAACGCAAGTGAACGCAAACGCGCCAGCGGGTGCGCTCGCCCAGCATCTGCTTCGCCCGCCTCCAACTCATACCGGCACTGGCAGGCATCCGCGCCCTGCTCCAGCATCAGTCGCGTCGCCCAGATCAGGTTCGAGCTCACCACCGAATCGGCATCCACTACCAGAAACGCGTCCGCTCCCCCCGCCAGGGCCGCCGCAAACCCGTGCCGCAGCGCCGCCCCCTTGCCGCGCTGTTTGCGGTCGTTCAATTCCACCACCCGGGCCCCAACTTCCGCCGCCGCCCTGGCAGTCCCATCTGAGCAGTTATGAGCAACGACATAAATCGCAGTCGAAGGGTCCGAAGCCTTCAGCGAACGTACCGTCCGCACAATCATGGTCTCTTCATCATGGGCCGGAACCACCACCGCCAGACGAATCGCGCGGCTCACGCCTGCCCGGGGCTTGCGCGCCTTGAATAGATTCCCGGCAATGCACAACGCCAGGTCGAAGTAGAGAGGCGCAGCGAAACACGCCATCACCACTGCCAGCATAAATATTGAATCCCGCTGCATTTATATTCGCTTCTTCCTCAAACTATTTTTTGCTCGTTAAATGCTTGATCTCTTTTTCCCAGCGCCTTCGCAAGTCACTTCTATCCAATGTCTTTTCTTCAATCCACGCGCAATGACTTTCTTAAGTTAAAACCTTCTGGAACCTGAATTCCTGAGCCACCGGATTCCCGATTCCGTCGATTACCCCAGCTGGCCTCATCCCGTGAATCCAGCCAATAATAAAGAACAGCAGAATCAGAGCCTGTTCCCCCAGATAGACCGTACTTAGCGCGGTCACCAAGCCCATCAGAATAGTTAGATGCGCGAAAACCAAAGATCGTTCTTCTGCCCCCAGCGGTCCGGCCGCCAACCTGAAAAGCCGCACCCCGCTCCCCAGCAGAATCGTCAGGAACAGCACCAACCCGGTGAATCCCTGCGCCACCGCCAAAAGCAGATACTGGTTGTCGATCGATTGCTGGCCATTCTGAACCGGCATCGTGGTATACCCCCACCCAAACGCCATCCGCTGTTTGATAATCGGTCTGTATGTGTCAAGAAGTTCCCTGCGATAGATCGCGTTCCTCTGCGCCTCGCTCGTGGCATGTTTGATGTCCACATCCGTGTAGCGCTTCCCGTAGTAGTAGGCCGACGCTGAAAAAACGCCCAGAAACAAAACAAATGCCAATGTCGCTTTGGTGAGCGACAGTTTCCGCACCAGAAATGCCAGCACCAGGGCCAATCCCACACCGATCCATGGCCCGCGCGACTGCGTCATCAACAGTCCGGCCACAATCGCCCACAGCACCAGCCCCTGCACCGTCAAAGGCAGCCCGTTCACAACCTTGCGCGCTCCCCACTGCGGAGCAAATCTGCGCAGCCACAAGCAGTAAATCAATCCCATCAGGAAAATCATTCCCGCCAGAATGGCATGCGCATACGGTCCCTGGATGCGCCCGAATCCCCACCGCATCTGCACCCACCACGTCGATGGCTGGTCGGGAAATATATGCCTGAATACCCGCTGCCAGATGCTCTTGCCGGTCAGGAAATCCATCACACTGATACCCGCCACAATCGCCAGCAACACAACCATCCGCCGCACCACTCGCTTGCGCGCTGGATGTCCTTCCGCTCCTCGTTGATCAAACAGGGGCTGCTCAATCAGGATCTTGCCCACCATGTAGGGCAACACCATGGTGCAGATCCCTTGAAAGAGTTGCAGCCCGCCATCGGCCAGGTTGCCCACCACACTGGGGTCGTTCACCGCCAGCAGGTTCTTCCAAGTCCCATTCGCCAGCGCCGTGCTGAATCCCTCTGACAACCCCGCGCTCACCGCAAACAGCAAAACCCACAAATCCATCCATTCAAGGCGCCAGCGCCGCATCTCCCTCACCCACAGCGCCGCCCCCAAAGGCAGAATCGCCGCGTCCGCAAACGTCAGCGGAGGCAGATGCGGAAATCGCAGGTTGTAATACTGAGGCAAAAGAAGAACTGCCGGCAGGTAAACATCCAGAAGGGCTTTGCGAATGGGTCCCCGAGCCAGCGCCACCCAGCAGGCCACTGCCGGGATCAGGATGATCAGGTCCATTCCGTCCCCCGAAGAGCCTCAGTTCGGTAGGCCCTAGCCACGAGCGCGCGACTGTGCCGGAAGCGCGTCCTGTTCCCTCTGCACCGCGACCTTCGTAACGTTGCCCGGATTCTCGGTCATCGCCCGGCCGGAAGCAATCGTTGCCTCCCATTCATCGAAGAGAGGGTGAGCGCACCACGCGTGAAGCAGGAATCGATGCCTCATCGTCATCCCCGCCAGCGACAGTGTCAAGCCGGCGTCCAGAACCTGGCGCCGAATGCCCAGCAGTACTCCTAGACCGGCCGCGGTAATGTGCTTTACTCCATGCAGATGCACCACCATCACCACCCCGCTGGCGACGCTGGCGGCGGCTGCTTCCTGCAAAGCTGAATCGCTTCGTGCACTCAGTTTGCCATGAACATACACATGTATGGCCTGAGGCGTGGCGACAGAGCTGACATGCGATTCGCCCACGTGCGGCCGCTGCATCCAGGCCGCCAGCAACGTCAATGGCAGTTTCCGGCCCAAGCCCATGAAGTCACGAAAATAGCGCGGACCCAGTCGAGCCGGCTCCTGCACAAAGCGCATCGCCCACTCCAGGCCGCATTTCTGAATCCAGCGCGGCGCCCGCCAAACATCGCCCACAATAATCTCAAAACTGCCGCCCACGCCCATGGCCACCGGCACGCCCAGGCGCTTGCGGTGCATCCAGATCCACTTTTCCTGCTTGGGATTTCCCAAGGCAACCAGCAGAATGTCGGGCTTGGCCAAATGAATCCGGTCCAGGATTTCGCTATGGTCCAACCGCGCCATCTCTTCTTCAGTGGGCGCAAACGTTCCCACAATGCGGACGCCGGGAAATCTCAATTCCAGCAGCGTTTTTGCCCGCTCGGCTACGTCCCCTTTGCCGCCCAGAAGAAAGATTCCGTATCCCTTGCGCACCGAAAGTTCCGCAATCCTCGGCACCAGATCAACGCCCGTCACTCGTTCAGGAAGTGGGCAGCCCAACAACTTCGAGACCCACACCAGGGGCATTCCGTCCGGCAACACAAGGCTGCAACCCGCAATGATGCGGTGCAGATGCGGGTCCGCCAGAGAATTCGACCAGAAATTGATGTTCGCTGTCGCAATCTGATGCGTTCCGCCTGAAAGGATCAAGCCCTCGATAGCTTCAACAGCCCCGTTGACTGTCAAACTATCCAGAGGCAGCCCCAACACAGAGATCGGGTGCTTCAAATTCCTCATCATCTTGAGTCCCCAACTCCTGTTTGCTTGGACTTTCCCGCAGCGCATCGCGCCAGTGACGTTGCGGTCCCCACGTCCATTGCAACCAGTCTTCCTGCCGTTGTGCCCATACTCGGCACGTTCCTGTGTGCGCTCCCGCTCATTTGGGCGGTCGCTCGCCTCACTCGGAAACAAAGTCGCTGGAACTAAACTGCCTCGGTCGATTCGTTCACCAGAAAACCGAAGCCCCCAGATTCTTGTATTCGTCATCAGTCCAAGCGGACCGATGTTTTCAAAGTATCTCTATCAACCGTTCTCAACAATGACTAAAAGGTGGAACAACGGAGTGCTCCCTTCGATAGATATATCACGGCTAATCAGTAACATTGGCGTGTTACCAGGCGGATTTACCTGTCAATAAGTAACATTTCTTGATTACTTAACATCCGCGCCCGACGTGCCTCCTGGATCAATTCCTGAATCAATTCCGGCTCAATTCGCCCCTGGCCCTCCGCCCTGATTCAGCCAGCAACCTGCCCATCACTCCGACCACTCCAGGACCGCCATCGAACACGGAGCAAGTTCCAGTTCCGTGCCGCTGAACCGCTCCGGCCTCACCGTGACCTGTGTCTCGCTTTCGTTGCTCGCTCCCGGCCCTGGGCTGATGAGTTTCCATAGATTCACATTCGCATTGGACTTGAGACCAGGCGCTTCCAGGCTGATCTGCCGCGCCTGATGCAATCCATAGTTGAAGACGATGAGTCCGTGCCATTTGCCGTCCTGGAATCCATAGGCGTCAATCTCGTGAACCGCTTTCAAGTGCACTCCGTCATTGCCCTCAGGCTGATCGTGAGTTGGATTTTCGCCGCTTGTCTCAACCCTCACGAGATTGCCGCGGATGACACGGTTAGCCAGGCTTTCAGTCAGCAATTGAGGGCGCGGACGGCCATTGGTGCCCATCTCGACCACTGTGCCCCACAGTCTCACAGGCGTCCCGTCAGCCCGCTTGAACCGGAATTGTGGCAGGCTGAACACCATCTGGTCGCGAACTCCGTCGTCTCGCATCATGCGCAGCATGTGTCCCGCCACAGCCACGCCTGCCGCCGCCGAAGGGGTTAGGCGGTCCAGCACTGCCTGCGGCGCAGTACCCTCCGTGGTGTGCAGATTGACTTCATATACCGCCAGCTGCCGCCCGCCCGCCGCGGCCTTCGTCGCATGCACAATCCCGTCACGCGACATCTGCTCCGGCTGCGCCATCAGCGGCCCATACAACTCATCGTCATTGGCCCAATGGGTCAAGCTGTCCATCAGGTACGGCGCGATCGCCAGTGTGTTGGCCCCCGAAGCGGCTGCCATCAGCTCGCCGCTGCGCCCGGCATTTGCAGCCTGGCCGCCAACCACAAGATCAAAGTGCCCCGCGTCTGCGCCGGCCGCGTTCCGCAGCGAAGCGAACACCTGTGTCGCCCGCCGCCCGTACGCCGCCGGGTCCTCCATGGTCTCGCCCTGAAAGATTCCATTCCAGGTCTCGTTGCCAAGCTCGATGTGGATCGTCGGAAATACCTGCGTCCACGGGTCACGTCGCCCCGCCGCAATCCGCAGCGCCCCGCCCGCCGTCGCCGGCCCTCCCGCTAGGTATTCGGCCAGCTTACGCGCTCCCTCTTTGCTGATCGCCGTCGGCGCCACAATCCACGGTTCCGCGCCCACCTCCTGGCAAAGCTCCAGAAACTCCGGAATCCCCACCGGAATATCCTCCATGGTGGTCAGCCAGGTGGAAAATCCCGGCCTTTCCCGCGCCATCGGCGGAGCCAGCAGATTATCTAATGTGCTGCCCAGTTGCGCGTGGCTCGACATTAGCCGCAGCACCCCAGGCCGCAACTCCCTCAGAGTTTGCACCACCTCGTCGCGGAAGGACGTCCGGTTGGTTCGATCGCCGTCCACCTGCTCCAGGTCCACATCGTCCAGCAGCAGCGAGCCACCAGCCACGCTGAACCCCGCTTCCACCGGGCCAATCGGATCCGCGCCTTCATTGGCGAAGAACTCTGCGCGATAGTCCGCCCAGGCGGTCGTAAGTTGAAAATCCTGTTCCAGGTAGTCGAGCTTTCCGTTCACGATCCGCTTCACGTGCGCATGAAGCGTCTTGCTTCCCGCCAACGCTTTTGCTCTGAAGCTCAGACGGTAACGCCCTCGCAGCCGCACAAAGGTGAACCCCTCCGTCGAGTCGAAGTAGGACTTCAGCTCCACGGACTGACCCGGACCGCCCGCCTCAATGCGCAGCGCCTGATGCCCTTCCGTCGCCGGCGAGAGATCCCTGCGCTCCGCCTCAAGCCGAGCGCCGCCATTCAGCTTAGGCCACCATCCCGACGCGGGGTCGCCGGGCGAATCCTTGCTCACTGCGAGCCAGTCCCCTGCGCCAATTGCCGGCCCAGCTCCCTCGAGCGTGAGCCCATACCCTCCGCCGCTCGGGCCGCTTGTCTTTACGCCGCCCCGCCGGCCAGCCGCCGCTCCGTCCAGCACCTCAAACCTTGCCCCATCCCAGAACTCCGCCGGCCACTCGAACGAATGCCGCGTATCCGTGCAGTTGTTGGGTCCGCTCGAAATGCAGTGTAGGATGCTGCGGTATGTCATCCCCTCGAATCCCGGGTTGCGGTATAGCAGATTTCTCATCATCTGCCCGGAATCGTAGTAATTCTGTTCTCCAAGGTTAATTCCCAGTCGCGTTACTCCCGACAAAATTACTTGGCTGGTAACGCGCAGATGCGTTGTTCCGCTCCCAATGGAAGCCGCTGCCCGCGGAACGCCATGTGTCCCCGCGGGAACTGCGCTCGAGACCACCAACGCCGCAAGCGCCATCCCAGCATCCACCAGGACGGCAAACGGAACTCTCCGATTCTTCCCCTTGCTTTCCATCCGCGTCGCGACATCCCTCCGGCAGCGTCCGCCCCGCTGCCCCCAGAACCGGCGTGTCCTGAATTAGAATAGCCCGTCCACCTCTCGAGGCCTGTTAATTCACTTCCCGGTTCATACCCCCAAATAGCCATCCATGTCACCGTGCCGTGTACAAAGCTGCCCTGCTTTCTGAACACGCACCGCACTATACTTAACGCAAGTCGATGAATCGTTACCCTTCAAATTCAACAGATTTTTCCGGGTCAGGCGGCCAAATTCTTGTTTCGCCGAACACAAATCCGCCGGCATCGGATCGCGCCGCGGTTGCCTGTACCAGCGCAGGCCCCCTCGCGTCCTGCGATTACACCGTTTCTGTCATCGTCGTTTCCTTCAATACCTGCGACCTGCTCCGCCAGTGCCTCCAATCCATCCTCGCCGAATGCGAAAGTCTCCCCAATGGCCTCTCTGCCGAAATCCTGGTCGTCGACAATGGTTCCACTGATGGTTCTCCGGAGATGGTCGAGCGCGAGTTTAACGCCCGTAACGCTCCCGTCAGGCTCCTGCGCAGCGAAGTGAACCTCGGCTTTGCCGCCGCCAACAATCTGGCCATGGAAGCCGCGCGTGGCCGCTACCTGGTCCTGCTCAACTCCGACGCCTGGCTTCATCCCGAAGCCCTGCGCCTGGCCATCGAGCACATGGAGTACGACCCGACCGCCGGCGTCGGCGGTGCGCGCCTGGTTGGCCCCCAAGGACAATGGCAGCCATCGGCCCGCGCCTTCCCCACCCTCTGGCACGTCTTTGTCGTGCTATCCGGACTTGCCTCCCGCTTCCCCAGGTCCCGCATCTTCGGCGCATTCGACCGCACCTGGGCCAGTCCCGATCTGCCTGCGGAAGTCGATTGGGTCCCCGGCGCTTTCTCCATCATGCGCCGCGAGGCGCTGGCTCAAACCGGCCTCTTCGACCCTCAATTCTTCCTCTATTGCGAAGAAGTCGATCTCTGCCGCCGCATCAAGGAAAAGGGCTTTCGCGTCCTCTACTGGCCCGATGTCGTGGTCACACACATCGGCGGGGAATCCGGCCGCCAGCTCGCCACCCTCAAATTCTCTGACACTGAATCCCAGGTAGTCCTATGGCGCATGAGAGCCACCTTGCTCTACTTCCGAAAGCACCACGGCTCCCGCGTCTGGGGCATCCGCCGGATAGAAGACGCCATGCACATGCTCCGCTGGCTGCGCAATCGCAACAGCAAGGACCCAGCCCGCCGCCACCGCGGCCAAGAGGCCAAATTATTCCTCGCCTTGATGCGCCAGGCCTGGGAGGAAACCAACGGTGGCCGCGTCAGCCCACCGCGCCCATGGTAGCAATCAAATAAATCATTATCAATGGTTTGAACAACATAACTTTAACTTCAACATGAAGTCAAAACAGTACCCCCGTGTCTCACCAGCTCCGGTTCCACAACATCTTGGGTACCCCAAAAGCTCCGTGCCCCATCCATTCCGCGAACTTTGCGGAATGGGTGGGAAACCACGAACCCAAACCCGCCTCTCCCCAGCATCCACAACACCAACGGTGCAACCGCACCAGGTGGTCACCGAGTGAACTCCCTGAACGGCTCCACAATCCCCAGCCGCAGCAGCTCTTCCCGATCCTCGACCGGCTTCCACCCCAGCACCGCTTTCGCCGCCGAGCAATCGAACACCGCCCGTCCCGTCCTGCTCTCCCAGTCGCGGTACGAAGGCATCCGCCTGTCCGGATGCCGCACCAGAACCTTGACCATCCACTTCATCAGGTCCTTCCGATAGAACCGAGCAATCGGCGTTGCATGGCGTTGAATCCTGATCCCCCCGGCGCGATCCAGCTCATCCAGATATTCCTGCGCCGTCAGCAACGGCTCACCCACCAGGTTGAACGACCTGCCCTCAATCTCCGGCGTCTTCATTGCGGCAATCAGGCCCGCGGCAACATCCTCCACCAGCACCAGCGCCAGTTTGTTCTTTCCCTCACCCCAGATCTGGCACACCGCATCGTTCCACCACATCCCCACGCCCCAGTGAAACGGACTTCCCCCGCGGCCAATCACAATGCCCGGCCGCACAATTACCAACGGCAAACCCTCTTTCCGATGCATGTGCGTCAGAATCCCTTCCGAGGCCGCCTTGGCCCTTGCATACAGATTTCGCCGCTCGATCCGCAGGTCCAGCGGAGTCTCCTCGGTAATCGTTCCCGCCCCCGCGCCCGCATAATACGAGTCGATGGTCCCCGTATAAATGAATCGCTTCACGCCCCTGGCCAGCGCACACTCCGCTACCCGCCGCGTCGCCTCAATTTCAAACTCCTGGTAGTCCGCCCAGCTCTTAACGTGAGCCCGCGCAAGATGGAATACAGTCTCTACGCCCTCCATCGCCCGCTTGATGTCCGCGTCGTTTGCCAGGTCCCCAACCACGCATTCGAGATTCGCCACCGCACTCAGCTCTACCGGAATCCCCGCCAGACTCCGCACCAGCACCCGAACAGGAAACCCAGCACCGATCAACTGCCGTAGCAGCTCCCTGCCAATAAACCCCGTCCCCCCAAGCACAAGAATCCGAGCTGAGGGAGGCGGGGGTTTCAACCCCCGCATAGAGTCAGCGAAACCGACAAGGGCTTCAGCCCCTGAGGCAGGCTCTTTATCGGGCGCCAAACCCGCCAGCTCCCCCAGCCTCGCGCAAATCCCGATCACCCGCGCGCCCATGCGCCCTTCTAGCCGCTCGTCCAGCCGTTCATCCGGCGCCAAAGGAGAATAAAACGCATCCATCGCCCGCGCAATGCTGGCCCCGTAAGGATTACCCCTCCGGCCCAGCTTCAGCTTTGCCTTGATGTAAGTCCCCAACGCGCGCCGAGCCTGTTTCTTCAAGCTCTTCGCACGGCTGAGCACCATCGCATAATTCTCAAAATCCGGATCGCTCGGCCGATGCTCATCGATCGTGTAAGTATTCCGCTCAAAGTCCACAGTCGCCGCCGCCAGTGAACCCCTCACATGAATTGTGAATTCAGAAAACCCCGGCACAAACGAGAAGCGCAGTTCGACCGCCGTGCTGCCCTTCAGCCCATTCACCTGCCAGCGCCGGTAGAACAGCTTGCCCGTCGGCAGCTCAATCGCATTCGACGCGCGCACATTCAACTCTTCAGGCTCACCCACCAGGTCCAGCATGTGCGCCACTGAATGCGATCCCACCTCAATCAGAATGTTCTGCGGCTCGCGCAGCATCCACGTGTCGAACGGCCCGTGCACCGCTTGTGGCAGCGGCTTGTGCCAGGTAATTGTCACATCGTCAATCAGCCCCAGCACGCCGCTCTTCACATCGCGCCGCAGTTGCTCATAGACCTCGGCGAAGAGAAAATTGTGCCCCACGCCCAGCCGCCGGCCACGCTCCTCGGCCAGCCGCACCAGCGCCTCGCAATCTTCCGCTGAAGCGCACATCGGCTTTTCAAGAAAAACATCCACGCCGGCTTCGAGCACCATCCGCGCGGCGTCAAAATGCCGATCCGGCGGCGTTAATACATGCAGCGCGTCCAACTTCTCCGCAGCCAGCATTTCATCCAGCGACCCATACACCTTGGGCACACCAAACTTCCGCGCCAGAGCCTCCGCCTTTGCAACGAATCTGTCGCACACCGCCGCCAGTTCCACGCCTTCGACAGATTGCAGCGCCTGCGCATGCCAGTCGGCGATGTACCCCGCGCCCAGCAGCGCCACACGCCGCTTTCCGCCCGCGCGCGCATCCGTGGGCTCGCTAGATTGGTGCTCGGGCGCCAGTGTCATATCAGTCCTCTTCACCGTCGGATGAAGAACCTTTCGAGAAGAGTTTTTTAGCAAGCTCTGTGGCACCCAAGAGAAATAGGAAATCCGCAATTCCAAATGGCATCGAATAAGCAATCGTCGGTGTTTTGCCGTGCGGCCATCGGACGAGATACAACAGTGGAACCTGGAGCGCCAACACAAGTGCGATAGTCGCCCAGAACCAGGCATGTTTCCTCAGATTCCAGCGAACCTTGATTACAAGCGAAATCATTCCTAAGATAATGCAGACAGTAAATCCCACGTCTGTTTTGCCCAGGCAAATGAAGAGCAAAAACACGGGCGCAAGAAAAGCCACGATGATCAGGCCTGTGTAGTCCGTAGACTCCTTTTCCTCCGCGGGTGGTTGTTCGAAGTCAAACATACTTGTCCATCAGCTTTCCTTGTGCTCCATGATGGTGATCGTCTTGCCGCGCGAACGGCGCCAATAGTACGCCAGCATCCCTTGCAGCGCCGGAAACTTGGTCAGCACCGTGAAGTACGCGTAGACGAGCGCATCGCCCGCCGCCCAACCGCGCTGCTTCCCTTTCAAGAAGATCCACCCAAATTGCAGTGGGTAAGCCGCCAGCAGCAGCAACGACAACCCACGCGTAAACGGCGCAAACACCACCGCAATCGCCGGAATCGCCAGTCCCCAGATCCACACCCGGCGGCAATCCTGCACGTAGTACCGTTCATCGCTTTTGCCATGCAGAGCCGCCACCTGCGCATATGCATGGCCCGTCCGCTTCGCCCGCCGCCACCACTCCACAAATCGGCGCATCGCCGCGTCGTGCCAAACCATCGGCGCGTCCAGCAGCAGAATCTTATTTCCCGCCCGCCGCACGCGCACGCAGAACTCGTTGTCCTCGGCCGCAATCACTTCCGGCCTGAATCCGCCCACTGCCGTGAACACATCCGGCCGCACCATGAAGATCCCGCCGCAGGCATTCACCTCTCCCGGCGTCTGCTGCCACTCCAGATCGAACAGCCGGTTATACACCGAAGCTTCCGGATGAATCTCGCGCACATGCCCGCACACTACGCCCGCATCACGTCTGTCGTTCAATGCAGCCATGCCGCTCTCGAGCCAACCCTCCACCAGCGCGCAGTCCCCATCCACAAATTGCACAAACGCCGCACCAGGGTCCACTTTCATCGCACACGCAAAGCCCTCGTTCCGCGCCCGGGCAGCACTGAACGGCGGATCGGGATTTAGCTCCACTACGTTGCAACCCACCGACCGGGCAAAGGCCGAGCTGCCATCCGTCGATCCCGAATCCACGTAGACCACCGTCCGAGCTGCGCGCACCGCCGCACGCAAGCAGCTCTTCAAGCGCTCGCCTTCATTGCGTCCAATCGCCACAATCGCGAGCCTCTGCGTAGAGTTCGGAGTCATCGAACTCAATTCTAATTTGCCGGCAGGATGATAGATAGACCGCAAAGGTGGTAGCGCGGGT
>Ga0302326_10021882_pt1 | contig 13096 bp, 11 predicted proteins | sample Palsa_T0_3_FD_202264 | JGI IMG/M metagenome (GOLD analysis project Ga0302326, IMG submission 202264) | Peat permafrost microbial communities from Stordalen Mire near Abisko, Sweden - Palsa_T0_3 | ecosystem: Environmental > Terrestrial > Soil > Palsa > Peat permafrost | place: Sweden: Abisko... | reverse complement strand
TCCAGTTCCTCCTGCGGCGGCCGGTCAGCCTCGGGAACGTGGCGCAGGTTCAGCCGGATCCGGGTCCAGGTGGAACTGCGCCCGCGCATCGAGTCCACCAGCACGTCGGACGGCTCCAGCCGGGGCCAGACCGCCGGGTGCCGTTCCTTCCACCGGTCGAGCCCGGCCAGGGCCTCAGCCTTCGTGGCCGCCCGGGCCACCTCGATGAGCGGCATGCTGCTCGGGCGGCGGCCGGTGGGCCCGGCGGACTTCCCCGGCGCCGGGGGCGGCACCGCCCCGGTGGCCCGCCGTTTCGAGGGCTGCACCCGGGGGGGCTCGCCCGCCTGCTTCTCGAAATGCGGAGGCCAGGGCGCATCGGGTGCGCCGGCCGCCTCTTGCTGGGCCGCCAGTTCCAGCAGCGGCTCCAGCGGCCCGGCGGACTCATCGATGCCCTGCCACGGATCACCGATGGCGGCGAACCGGGCCGGGACCGTGTCGATGGTGAATGCCTCGGGCTGGCAGCCCGGCACTTCATCCCAGCTCAGGGGAGTCGAGACGCGGGCGTCGGAGGTGGGCCGGACCGAGTAGCCGGAAGCTACCGTCCGGTCCTTGGCGTTCTGGTTGTAATCGACGAAGACGCCGTGCCGTTCCTCCTTCCACCAGCGGGCGGTGGCCGCGGCCGGTGCGCGGCGCTCGACCTCACGGGCCAGCGCGACCGCGGCGCGGCGGACATCGGTGAAGCCCCAGCGCGGCTCGATGCGCGCGTAGATGTGAAAACCGCGCGAGCCGGAGGTCTTCGGCCACGCGGTGAGGCCGAAGTCGGTGAGGACGTCCCGGGCCACCAGGGCCACCTGGAGGATCTGCGGCCATCCGATCCCCGGGACCGGGTCGAGGTCGACCCGGAGCTCGTCGGGGTGATCGACGTCTTCCGCCCGCACCGGGTGCGGGTTGAGGTCGACGCAGCCGAGGTTTACCACCCAGGTGAGCTGCGCGGCGTCGCGCACGACCACCTCGTCGGCGGTGCGCCCGGACGGGAAGCTGAGCTCGGCCGTCTCGATCCAGTCCGGCCGGCGCTGCGGGGCGCGCTTCTGGAAGAAGGCCTCGCCCTCCGCGCCGTGCACGAACCGCTTCAGGATCATCGGGCGGCCGACGACGCCGCGCAGCGCGCCGTCAGCCACGCTCAGGTAGTACCGGACAAGGTCGAGCTTGGTGTGCCCGGTACGCGGGAAGTAGATCTTCTCCGGGTTCGAGACCGCGACCGCCACCCCCGCGACCTCCAGGATCTCCTTACGGTCCGGCATGCAGCCACGATAGCTGGCCGCAGGTGGCGTGGGCCGGCCCGGCGGCACCGGCGTCCATCGCGCCCACTGTTGATGCCATATCGCATTCATTCAAACACGTAGCGTAGTAACATCCTCTGCCTACCACCGGGACGTAGCGCACCCGCCATCAACCACACCAATCCCGCTGTGAATGCCTACCGCCCGGGCCTGGCCATATCAGGCCCCACGGGCGGGATGGAGACGTGCCCGCCGGCGAAAACGCCAGGCGGGCATGCGGAGCACGGAAGGCCCGTGCTTCGCCGGGGAAAAGGGGAGGCAGGATGAAGGGCAAGTACATTTCCGCGCTGGTAGGAATCGGGGCCGCGGCAATGTTCGCGCTTCCAGGGGTCGCATCGGCCTCAACGGCAGGTCAGGCGAAGCCCGGGATGGGGCCGGGGGAGTGCGCGAGCATGCATGTGCCCTGGTACGACCGGGGGAAGAAGATCTGGGTGCTCCAAGGCCACGGCCCGCACGCACGGTGCGTGCTGGTGACCCTGCACGGGCAGGGCCACGGAAACGGGCACGGGCACGGGCACGGAAACGGGCACGGGCACGGAAACGGGCACGGGCACGGAAACGGCGGCCACGGCCACGGTGGGCACCACGGTCACGGTCCCCAGGCGTGAATGCGGCCATCTGACCGTCAGCTAGGCGCGCCGCGCGCCGGTAACAGCTAGCGGAACGTGCTCCCTAGGCTGGTAAGAGGTTCTCTGTCGAGCCCGCCTAGGGAGCACTGCCGGGGGAGCGGCGCCCTGGGGGGGATCAGGCCCTCATGTCCACGATGATCGAGACGATGTCGCGGATGGTCGAGCGCATGATGCGCATCCGCGACAGGGCGACCAGCCGGTCGGCGAGCGGGACGGTGCGGTCGATCAGCTGGTAGGTCTTCGCGCAGCCCGGCGAGGTGTCATGCACCCAGAACAAGACGATGCCCATCGAGTACAGCCACAGGAGCTCGGGCAGCTGGCCGCGCAGCTCACGGTCGATCCGGGTGGCTGAGCCGTCGACCACCTCGCGCCATAGCGCGATCGCCGCCTCGCGGGCCGGGCTCGATTCTTTACTGAACGGGCTGAGCGGGCTGCTGGGTTCGGCGGCGTGCTTGAAGAACCTGGCCGCGAACGCGTGATAGGGGCCGTTCACGTCGATCAGCGCACGCAGCGTGCCGCGCACCCGGGGCGCGAACTCGGTCTCGGCCTGCAGGATGGGGCGGCAGGCGGCCATGTGGTCGGCATGGTTGTGCGCGTAGAACTGCTGGACCAGTTCTTCCTTGGAGCCGAAGTAGTAGTAGGCGTTGCCGGTCGAGACCCCCGCCTCCTGGGCGATGGCCCGCATGGTGGTGGCCTCGTAGCCTTTCTCCCGGAACAGCCGCAGCGCCGCCTCCGTGATCGCGGTTCTGGTCTGTTCCGCGCGCGGAGTCAGGTCGGGCTCGGCCACACAGGTCAATGTAGAGCCTGCGCTGTCATGGAGTGCGATGTCATGGACTCCGCCCCGGGCTCGGGTGGGGAGATGGGCCCCGGCCGGGGCGGCGGGCTCGCTTCAGGGCCGCCTTCCCCGGGAGGGATCAGCTGGAACGCCTGGGCCTGGAGGCGGAGCCGGAGCCGGGCGAGGAAACCAATGTTCGCCAGGTACAGGGCGCCCAGCACCAGCAGCACCTCGCCGATCTTTACCGAGAGCACCTGGATGGCCTGGCGGGCGCTGCCAATCTCTCCGGACGTGCGCAGCGTCAAGGTGACGAAACCTAGGTTGAGCAGGTAGAACGCCACCACCATCAGGCGGCTGGCGGCCTGCGCGGGCGCGGCGCGGCCGCCGAACACATCGACCAGGAAGATCCGGCCGCTGCGCGACAGGGCCGAGCCCACGAACACGGTGAGGGCCACGCTGACGATCAGGTATGCGAGGTAGGTGACAACAACACCCATGAGGTTCCTCCCGGCTCGCGGGCCCTTCTTGAACATGTTCAAGTGTCGTTTCCCGGGGCGCCCCTGTCTATGTGATGTTGAACACGTTCAACTATTGACCGGATCGGCGGAAACGGCGAGAACGCCGGCGGGCCGCGGGCAGGATGGTCGCGTGAAGGTGGCGGTGCTGGCGGACACGCACGCGCCCCGGCGCTGGCGCTCGTGCCCGGCACCGGTGGCCGGGCGGTTGCGCGGCGTGGACCTGATCCTGCACGCGGGTGACGTGTGCATCCCGGCTGTTCTCGATGAACTGGCCGCCTTCGCGCCGGTCCGGGTGGTCCGCGGCAACAACGACGGCCCCGACGTGGCCGCCTGGGGTGCGCCGGACACGCTGGAACTAGACGCTGGCGGTCTCCGGCTGGCCATGGTGCATGACGCGGGACCGGCCGTGGGGCGGGCCGCCCGGATGCGCCGCCGGTTCCCGGACGCCGGCCTGGTGATCTTTGGCCACTCGCACATCCCGCTCGATGAGTCGGCGGGCGGATTGCGGATCTTCAACCCGGGATCGCCGACCGACCGCCGGCGGCAGCCCCGGGGAACCATCGGCCTCCTGGAGATCAGCGCTGGCCACCTGGTCAGTGCCGAGATCGTCGGCGTCACCTGATGCGGGGAAGCACGCCCGCTCCCGGGCGCGCCGCCCCTTCATCACCTGACGAGCCCCGTGACGAGGTCAGCAATCCGGACCGGCTGCCCGGTGCGGAAGCATTCGTTGGCTGCGACACCGACGCTCAGCGCGAAGGCGCCGTCGCGCTGGTTCGCGTTCTGATGGGCTGCGTCGCCGGGCTGGGGCCCGTCGCCGGGGCTCGTGGAGCCGTACAGGGCCGTGAGCATCCGCTCGTCGCCGCCGCCGTGGCCGCCGTGGCCACCGGCCACGGGCACGTCATCCGGCGCCTCCCACAGCTTGCGCAGCCGGAGCGTGACTCCGCCGGCGTTGGCCATGGCGGCCTCCCCGTGGATGGCACCACTGGCCGACTCCACCCGGTGGCGGGGCGGCGGCCAGCGGCTTTCCACCACCTCGAGTTCTAGCCGCCCAGCGCTTCCGTTGAACATCACCCGGTAGCCCTCCCACGGGGAGTAGGCCGTCAGGTGGTAGGTCATCGACGCACCGCTGGCGTAACGCACGAGAACAGCCATGTCGTCCTCGATGCTGATCTCCCCGTCGAAGACATTGCGGTCCCGGATGTAGCCGCTGTCGGCTTCGGCGTCGAGATACAGCTCCCTGAGCCCTCCGCTGCCGGAGATATCCAGGGCGAACGGGTCGCCCACGGCCTGCGCCGAGTTGAACGCACGCCGGTAGTCGCGCCGAAGCCCATGCCGAATCCCCGCGTCAGCTCCGTAGAAGCCGAGCCGGCCGTAACCGAACACCTCCCGCGGCTCGCTGTCCAGCCACCAGTTCACCAGGTCGAAGTGGTGGCTGGCCTTGTGCACCATCAGCCCGCCACTGCTGGCCTTCTCACGGTGCCAGCGACGGAAGTAGTCCGCACCGTGCCGCACGTCTAGCAGCCATTCGAAGTGGACCGACAGAACCTCGCCAATCACCTGCTCGTGCAGCAGCCGCCAGACCCGCTCATGAACCGGGTTGTACCGGTAGTTGAACCCGACGGTGAGCGGGTTACCGGTCCTGCTGGTCGCGTCCAGGATCGACTGGCATTTCGCCGCGTCGACCGTCATCGGCTTTTCTGTGACCACCCGGCAGCCCGCCTCGACGGCCGGAACGATGTAATGATCATGAAGTGCGTCCACGGTCGAGACGACGAGATCCGTGATGCCCTCTTTAGCGAGCATCTCGGTGAAACGGCCCGGCGGCCACAGTGCGGCGGCGCTGTTACCCGCTTTGATCAGGATCCGGTTGTGATAGGCCATCCGGGTCGGGCTCGGATCACACAGCGCGGCCACGGTGTAGTGGGCACGTTCCGCCAGGCCCCTGGTGTACAGCCGGGCTCGTGCACCCGTGCCGACGATGGCGACCCGGCGCGCGTCCGTCATTATCTGATCCTCCTGGACTCGATGGCGGGCCATCCAGCACCGGCGGCTGCTAGCGCGGTCTCAGCTCCATATGGCCTGCGCCGTCTCGGCGTCGAAGAACTGAATACGCTCGACGTCGACCGCAAAGCGGCCCCGCTCGCCGGGCTTCATGGGCGTACGGGTATCCACCCGGGCCACACCGGCACCGCGCGTCATGAGCTGCTCCTTCTCCTCCGAGACAAACTCGGTCGTGATCCGCTGGGCGTCGATGGAGAAATGCACGAGCTGCTCGTTGCCGAGTGCCTCCACCAGGTCCACATCGCCCTCGATCACCGAGCGGTCCGCTGGGCCGGCGGCGGGCAGGTGCTCGGGGCGCAGTCCGATGACGACTTTCTTACTGCTGTAGGACGCCAGCGCCGGGCGGGCCAGCGCGACCTGATCGGGCACGATGATCTCCTGGCCGCCGAGCCGCAATGATCGAGCCTGCTCGCCGACGGCGGCCTCATAGAGATTCATCGACGGCGACCCGATGAAAGCGGCCACGAACAGATTGGCGGGACGGTCGTAAAGGGCCTGGGGCGCGTCGCACTGCTGCACTGACCCGTTCCGCATGACCGCTACCCGGCTGCCCATCGTCATGGCCTCGATCTGGTCGTGGGTGACGTAGACGGTCGCCACGGCGAGGCGTTTCTGGATCCGGCTGACCTCAGCGCGCATCTGGACGCGCAGCTGGGCATCAAGGTTGGAGAGCGGCTCGTCCATCAAGAACACCGCAGGTTCCCGGACGATGGCCCGGCCCATGGCCACCCGCTGGCGCTGGCCACCGGAGAGCTGCCCGGGCCTGCGATCGAGCCACTCGGTAAGACCCAGGATCTGTGCCGCCTCGCTGACCTTGGCGCGGATCTCGCCCTTGGGGCGCTTCCGCAGCTTCAGCGGCAGCCCGATGTTCTCCCCGACCGTCATATGCGGGTACAGCGCATAGTTCTGGAACACCATGGCGATATCGCGGTCCTTGGAGCTGACCTCGTTGACGACGCGCTCGCCGATGCGCAGCGTGCCGTCACTGATGTCCTCGAGGCCGGCGATCATGCGCAGTACCGTCGTCTTCCCGCATCCTGACGGCCCGACCAGGACCATGAACTCGCCGTCGGCGATGTCGAGGTCGATCCCGCGGACCGCCTCGAAGCCGTTGGCATAAACTTTCGTGACGTGCTCGAGACTGACCGTTGCCATTTCTTCTCCTAGCGCTGATGCGGACGCGGCAGCGGAAAGTCCATTACCACTGTTTCCAGGCCGGCCTTGCGAAGGCCGAATTGCGCCGTGAGCCTCATGAGGTAAAGAAGCAGAACCGGCACTCCGAGCAGCAGAAGTGGCGGGTCGATCAGGGTGAGGGCCACGGCACCGGCGATCTCGATGAGAAAAAGCGGTCCGGTGATGAGGAGATTCCGGATCGCCAGGCGAGCGCACAGCGACCAGAAATCGGTGGCCGGCAGTGCCGGGCCGCGCGCCGCGAGCACGAACACGTAGCCGAGGGCGGTCAGGGTGATCAGCAGCGCGGCGAAACCAAGGCCCAGGCCGGCGTGGGCCACGAGGTCGCCGCGGTGCCGGAGGTAGCTGCGCAGGAAGTAGCGGATCTCCACCACGCCGAGGGCAGTTGCCGCGAGGGGGACCCCGACGACGACTGTCGTCCGCAGCGGTGGCCTCGATCGAAGGGCGGTGCAGAACTCACGGAACACCCGGTCCTCGCCCTCGCGACGCCACCGGTCCAGTGCGAACGACGCGGCGTTGACGGCGATCGGCAGCGTGATGACCGGTAGCGATGCGATAAGCAGCGCGAGGTTGAGGAGGAGGAAGTTGAAGGCCGAGGCGAGGGCCGCCATGATGCCCGCCCCTGACAGGCCGGCGGGAGGCCGGGTCGCTGCTGTCCGGTGCTCCACCGGCATTATCCCTTCTGACCGGTGAGGGCGATGCCCTGGATGAAGGTACGTTGCGTCAGGAAAAACAGGATGACGATGGGGGCAGTCGCTACTGTCGCCGCCGCCAGAACCCATGACCAGTTCGTCGTGTAGCTTCCGAGAACCAGGGCCAGGCCGAGCGTAAGCGGGTCCTTCGATTCGCTGTTGATGTAGATCAGCGGGCCCAGGAAATCATTCCAGCAATAGATGAACTGGAAGAGGACCACGCTCGCCATGGCCGGCTTCGCCAAGGGAAGGATGATCCGGCTGTATATGTAGAACTCGCTCGCTCCGTCGACGCGTGCTGCGTCCGAGAGGGACTGCGGTATCGTCATGAAGAACTGGCGGAGCAGGAACGTGCTGAAGACCGAGCTTCCGAAGAAGGTCGGCACCTCAAGCGGCAGGTAGCTGTCGATCCAGCCGAGGTGCTTGTACAGGATGAACAGCGGTATCAAGGTGCAGATAAAAGGCAGGATCAAGGTCATCAGCATCACATAGAACAGGGCGTTCCGGCCCCGCCAGCGAAGCCGCGAGAAGCCATAAGCTATGAGGCTGCTTGAGATGCATACGCCGACGATTGTCACGCCGCAGTACACGAACGTGTTAAGGAAGAAGCTACCGAACGGCAGCGATGAAAGCACTTGCGGGTAGTTGCCCCACACGAACGGGTGCGGCCACCAGACAACGGGGAACGTCAGAGTTTGAGCCGCCGTCTTAAAGGATGTGAGTACCATCCAGGCCAATGGGAGAGCGAACATCGCGCCGACAATGATCAGCACGGCGTGCTTTCCCGCACTGGCGCCGATCTTGTGAGGCGTCCAGCGTCGCCGCGATGGCCTGGCGAGGGCCGGCCCCCTTTGATCCGGTATCACCCGCGGTGGCAGCGCGATTCCCATTCTAGTGAACCGTCCATCCGCGGCTATTGTTGCTCACTTTCATAGTAAACCCATCCCGATGACGACCTGAGCAGCACTACGGTTATGATCATAACGAGTACGAACAGCAGGAATGCCATCGCCGATGCGTACCCGAGATGCAGGTACGTGAATGCCTGCTGGTAGTAGTAGATGACGAAGAACATCGTCGAAGTGCCAGGGCTCCCGGCGGGATTCTCGATTATCTGGGCCTGGGTGAAATACTGGATGGACAGCACGAGGGCCAGCACTACGTTGAACAAGATGACCGGGCTGATCATCGGCAAGGTCACGTAGCGCAGCCGCTGGAACGGCCCCGCTCCTTCCAGCGCGGCGACCTCGTACATCTCTTTGGGGACTCCCTGCAGCGCGGCCAGGTAGATCACCATCGGCTGCCCGAGCCCCCACAGGCCCAGGAGGATGAACGAGGGCTTCGACCAGGCGATCGAGAAGAACCAGGCCGGGCCGTGGATATGAAATCCCAGGAGCAGCGAGTTCACGAGGCCGAACGATGGCTGGAAAATCCAGACAAAGATTATGGACGAGGCGACGATGGGCACGATCGACGGAATATAGAACAGTGTGCGGTAGAAGGCCCGCCCGCGAACGTCCATGTTCAGCAGCATGGCCAGCCCGATCGCCACGATTGTCGAGAGCGGCACCTCGAAGGCCGTGTAGTAGAACGTGTTGAAGAGGGCCGTCCGGAACAAGCCGTCGTGGAACAGCGCCGTATAGTTCGCGAGGCCGGTGACCTTGGGATTCCCCACTCCGGTGAAGGTGGTGAAGCTGTAGTAGAGGGTCGCGAAGAACGGGTAGAAGTAGAACGCCAGAAACCCGAGGATCCAAGGGCTTACGAACAGCAGGCCGAGCCTTGTCCGATGCCGCCGGCGTGACCGGGTGATCGTCGCCGCCGGGGCCGGCGAACTGCCTCCCCGGAGCTTCAACCGTTTTCTCGCGTTCACCTCTACCTCGTCCCTCGCGAACCTTCACGGCTCCCCATGATGCGCGGCGGTGAGGGCCCGGCTATGGCCGGCCGCGTTCGCAGGCGCGTTAGCCGCCTGCGCCGCTGTTGGACTGGGAGTCAATGTAAGCTAGCGCCGCCGTCGGCGACAATGTCTTCTCCGCTATGTCCTCACTTGCCGTTGCCTCCGCCTGCTCGAATTCCGACTCGGTCGCCGTCACCGCCGGGGTCACCGAGTAGGGGCTCGACATCTGCTTGACGAATATGTTCAGCCACGGGTTGGCCTTCAGCCACGCCTGGTACGCGGGGGCCGCCGCCACCTGTGGCGATACCGGGATCCAGCCGCCCTTCGGGTCCTCGGACGAGTTGAACGCGAGGTTGTCGTAGCCGGCCAGCCACGCAATGAATGTGAACGCGGCCGACGGGTCAGAAGCCCCCTTCGGGATGATGTTGTAATTGCCCTGCCCGAACGTGCTCGGCCCAGGCTCGGTGCCGGGGAATGCGACGACACCAAAGTTGCCGACCATGCTCTTGTTCGTGTCCGGGATGTTCTGGGCGCCCTCCCAGGGCCCGTCCATGACGAAGCCTTCCTTGCCCGCGACAAAAGCGTCGTCCTGACCGCCAGCGACATCCCCGTACGCGGTCTCGAGGGCGGTGACGTCCGAGTACGGGTACTTGTTGTACTGGGCGAAGAAGTTTGCCTCCGCCTTGGCGCCGCCGCAGTTGGCGAAGTTGTACTTGCCGCTGGAGTTGAAGCAGTTGACCGCGCCGAAGAAGCTCCCGAAGTACTCGAAGCCCTGGGCGGCGAGCGGGTAGAAGCCGATCTCGTTGATCTTGTTGCCCGAGATCTTCCACTCCTTGGCCTGGTCGGTGTACAGCTGGGCCAGCGTCGTGGGCGGCGAGGTGATGCCGGCCGCCTTCATCAGGCTCTTGTTGTAATACAGCGCCCACGAGTTCATCGACATCGGTATGGCGTACAACTTGCCCTTGTAGAGGCCCCCGGCGCGCGCGATCGGGTACTCCCACTTCTCCAGGCCCGCGTACTTCCCGGTCAGGTACGGGTTCATCGACTGGATAGCCCCGGTCGCCGCGTACTCGCCCAGCACGGGGTTCCACTGGGTGAACACGTCCGGCGGGTCGCCGGCCGAGATCTCGGACTGGAGTTTCGCGTCCCCGGTCGCGCTCGGGATGTTGGACTCGGTGACGTGGATGGTCGGATGGGTGCGGTTGAACGCGGTGACCATCTGGTTGAGCAGCGTCAGGGTGGCCCCCGACCACATGGTCTGCCAGGTGATGTCCGCGACCTTCGATGACGACTTGCTGGGACTCGACGGCGAGGTCCCTCCGCAGCCGGCCAGGGCCAGCACAGTGGCGGCCGCAAGCAGCGCCGTGGATTTCCCGGCTCGGCCACGCCTCCTGCTCATACGCGAGGCGGCGCCATCTCGCGAGCGTCTTGTCATCCGGTTTCCCTGCATCTTCTCAGTCACGAGATCCTCCTTCGCACTGGTGTGCATTTGTGCGTCTGTGCAGGTGCGGCATGGGCTGATTCCGGTTGTCGCGCTTATTCCTGATCACGGGACGTTCCTTTTGCTCTGGGTGTATCTGGGCCCGCGCGGTATTACGGGCGACGTCTGGCCCGCGGGCCGGGATACCCGGGCGCGGGGCCCGCGCTCTCGCGCACAATGAGCTCCGGCCGGGGCCACGGCCGGACCTCGGGAGCTCGCTGCGGGTCGAGGAAGGGCCGCAGCAGCCCGAAGCACGCCCGGCCAAGCTCGATGAAATCGAGCCGGACCGTGGTGAGCGCGGGAGTGAAGAACTCCGACTGCGGCGTGTCGTCGAAGCCGACCACGCTGACGCTCTCCGGGATCGTCCGGCCCGCCTCATGCAGGGCGCGGATCACGCCGATCGCGAGGTCATCGTTGCCGCACAGGATGGCGGTCACCTCGCGATCGAGGGCGAGCTGGCGGCCGGCCTGGTAACCCGAACGCGGGTCCCATCCCGCGTGCGTTGGCTCGGGTACCGGTACGCCCGCCTCGTGCAAGGCCATCCGCCAGCCCGCCGTCCGCTGGCTGTTGTCGGTCGATGAAGGAATGGCGACGTAGTGCACGGTCTGGTGGCCGAGTTCCAGCAGGAACCGCGTCGCATCGCGGGCGGCTCGCCGGTCGTCCATCCAGACCCAGGGCTTTCCTTCGCCTTCGTCGCCTATGGGAGTCTCAACGGCCGCCACCATCGGCACGCCGGCCGGGATCGCCGCCAGCGCGCGGGTGCCGGCCCGGTCAAAGGCGAGCACGATCAGCGCGCCGCCGGGTTCGACCGCGCGGGCGACGGCGTCAGCGACCACGTCCTCGTCGTCGGACTCCAAGACCCTGACACCCACCGCGAACCCTGCTGGGCGGGCCGCCTCCTCGATGCCCTGCAGAGCGGATGACTGGCCGTACAGTGTCGTGTTGGACGTGAGAACTGTGACGGACTCGACGGGGCCGCCGGCCAGCGCGCGGGCCGCACGGTTCGGGCGGAAGCCGAGATCCTCGATGGTGGCCAGGACGAGTTCACGGGTTGACTGCTTCACCCTGGAGTTCTGATTGATCACCCGGGAGACCGTCTGGTACGAGACCCCGGCCGCAGCAGCCACATCGCGGATGCTCACTGGCCGCGCGGCACGGCCCGCATCGCTAGTTGTGTGACCGGTCACATTCATGCCAGGATTGTGACCGGTCACACAAATGCTGTCAAGGCATGCGTAACCGGAACTTCACGGCCGGGACGCGGTCAGAATGACCGCTTCTGCTAGGGAGGGCGGAGTTGGCTGACGGGACGCAATCAGCCCGGGCAAGCTTCGGCTTGACGGACGGAGCGCTCCAGCTGCAGGTCGATGTGGCGGAGGACGGAACGGCCAGCCTGGCCCTCCTGGCTACCGGCCGGGGACCTGGGCCAGGGCCTGGCCCACTTTCCGGGCCGGGGCTGCCGCTGGCTGACATCGTGGTCGCGGGCTACGGCCGGCGCTGGTCCGGCAGCCGGTACGCCGAATCGGTCATCGGGCACCGGCTGCGCTACCTGACTCACGAGGAGTGTGCCGACAGCGAGTGGCGCCAGCTGCGCATCGAGCTTGAGGACCGGGCCACCGGATTGCGGGCCACGGTCTTCTACCAGGTGCTGGGCGGCCATGGCGCCGTGCGCTCCTGGGTGCGCCTGACGAATGGTGGCTCCCGGCCGCTGACGGTCGAATCGGTGACTTCCTTCCTGGCCGGGGGCCTGCCCGGGCCGTCGGCCGGAACGAGCCTCGCCGACCTTGACGTGCTATGGGCCGAGAACGACTGGCTCGCTGAGGGACGGTGGCAGCACCGGGCCTTGCGTGACGCGCTGCCCGACCTGAGCCGGGCCGCCCACGGGGCTGATCCCCGGGGACGGTTCGGCTTCACCAGTGAAGGAAGCTGGTCCTCAGGCGAGTATCTGCCGATGGGCGCGGTCGTCAACCGGCGCACCGGGCACACGTGGGCGTGGCAGATAGAGCACAACGGCCCCTGGCACTGGCAGGTGGGGGAGTTCACGAGGCGTCCCGCCGACGATGGCGCGCGGGGTGCATACCTGGCATTGCTCGGGCCCACGGATTCCGAGCACCATTGGCGCGTTCCGCTCGCCCCGGGCGCGTCCTTCACCACCGTGCCGGCCGCGATCGCCGTGAGCGATGAGGGGTTCGAAGATGCGATAGCGGGGCTGACCGCCTGCCGGCGAGCCATCAGGCGGCCGCATGAGGACAACCGGCGGCTTCCCGTGATCTTCAACGATTACATGAACACCCTGAACGCGGACCCGACCACGCAGCGACTGCTCCCGCTGATCGCGGCGGCGGCACAGGTGGGCGCGGAGTATTTCTGCATCGATGCCGGCTGGTACGCGGACACCGGCGAGGGCTGGTGGGACAGCGTCGGATTGTGGAAACCCTCGCTGACCCGCTTCCCGAACGGCATTACCGAGGTGCTGGACTACATCAGGGCCGAGGGAATGGTTCCTGGCCTATGGCTGGAGCCGGAAGTCGTGGGTG
>Ga0302326_10021880_pt1 | contig 13096 bp, 13 predicted proteins | sample Palsa_T0_3_FD_202264 | JGI IMG/M metagenome (GOLD analysis project Ga0302326, IMG submission 202264) | Peat permafrost microbial communities from Stordalen Mire near Abisko, Sweden - Palsa_T0_3 | ecosystem: Environmental > Terrestrial > Soil > Palsa > Peat permafrost | place: Sweden: Abisko... | reverse complement strand
ATGGTCTTGTTGAATGTCCCTCCGGGGGGCGGCATGGAGCTCGATCCGCACTTCTTCGTTGAGTTCGGGGACCTGCGCGGCCATCAGGTGCATCTTGAAGGCGGCGATGCTTCCTCCGACTCCTATTGCTACTCCTAGCCACGGCCTCGCCTGGGGCTGGGCCACTTTGTTCTTTCTGGGCGCTTATCACGGCCTCAACCCTGGTATGGGCTGGCTGTTTGCGGTCGCCCTCGGAATGCAGGAACACAGTTCCAACGCTGTCGTCAGGTCGCTTGTGCCTATCGCGCTCGGCCACGCCGCCGCCATTGCTCTCGCAATCCTTCTGGCCGGATTGATTCAAGTCGTATTGCCGCTCCACGACGTCAAGATCGTGGTCGCGGTGACCCTGATCGCGCTCGGGCTCTACCGGATCTTCCGCAACCGTCACTTTCAATGGTCGAAGATGCGCGTGCGATTTCACGAACTGGCCCTCTGGTCGTTTCTGATGGCTTCCGCCCACGGCGCCGGACTCATGGTGTTGCCGGTGGTGCTGCGGCTCTCGCCCGCGGAAGCGTCCGATATGCCGCATATGCATTCGCACGCTCTTCAAGAGCCGGTCACCGGGATCTGGGCCACGGCGGTCCACACATTGGGATACTTCGTGGTCACCGCCGCGATGGCGCTTCTGGTCTACCAAAAATTCGGCCTGTCCATGCTTAAGAATGCCTGGTTGAATCTGGATCTGGTTTGGGCCATTGCGCTGATTGTAACGGGCTGCCTGGCTTTGTTTCTTTGAATCGGCGTTTCGAATATTACGAAACTAGAATTATTCCAGTCCCAGATCCGTTCGGTGCGCTTGACAACTGGCTCAGTTCAATTCGATAATCGAAGTGTTACTCATTCGAAGGATTATGATGGATGATCAAGTTTTAGCGGCGGCGGGGATGCCCGTCGAGAGACAGCTTCGAGAGCTGATTCATTATTTCGACGTTCTCAACCAGCGGCTGGTCTGGAAACGGCCGCCCATGACTTCCGATCTTGAAGTCACGCGTCAGGAAACCCGGGCGGTTATGGTGTTAGGCAAAGGTTCCACTATGATGAGTGACCTTGCCCGCGAAATGAACTTGGCTTTGAGCACCGCCACAAATCTCATAGATAAATTGGTTGGTAAGGGATTAGTGGAGCGGACACGCGTGGATGAGGACCGCCGCATCGTGCAGGTGGGGTTGAGCGAAAAAGGTAAACTAGTCTACAGGTCTTTTCTGGAGTGTCAGTTTGAAATGGGACGCAGCATGCTGGAAGCGCTGAGTCCCGGGGAACGCGAGATCTTCTTGGAGTTAATGGCCAAAATGACGCGGCCCCCCCTAGGTTCGGCTGAACTTGAGGATGGAGAATCCCAGTCGATTCCACTAACCGTCGGTAACAATGTGCGTTAAGCGAGGAGGACGAATGATTCGAAATGTGATTGGAGCAACGCTGCTGGCAGGCGGCACGTTGCTGGTAGTTTCCAGTGTCTTGAGCGCCGCGGAGCCGACCAAGGCCGCGCCGGTGACGTTCGCCAAGGACATCGCCCCTATTTTCCAAGAGAAATGCGAGGCGTGCCATCGCAAGGACTCCATGGCGCCGATGTCGCTCGTAACCTACGAAGAGACTCGCCCGTGGGCCAGGTCCATCAAGGAACGCGTGGTCACGCATCAAATGCCGCCGTGGCATCTCGACAAAACGGTGGGCATCCAGGAATTCAAAAACGATCGGTCGTTGAGCGATGCGCAGGTGGCGACTATCGTGCGTTGGGTGGATGCGGGCGCGCCGCTCGGCAATCCCAAGGACATGCCCGCGCCCAAGCAGTGGGCCGACGAAAACACGTGGCAGCTGGCTAAGCAGTTCGGCGAGCCCGACCTGATCATCAAATCTCCCGATTACACCATGCCGGCCGTGAGTCAGGATCAGTGGTGGAAGCCGATGACCGATATCCCGCTCACCGAGGAGCGCTGGGTCCGCGCGGTCGAGATGCGGCCGTCCACACCGTCGGGACGCAAGATCACGCACCACGCTATCGGATATCTCATTCAGAAGGAACCCAAGGGTACGCAAACTTCTCCCGACTCGGATCCTTTCGCCGCGCTCGCCGGAGGCGGAATCCTGATGGAATGGGCGGTCGGAAAGCAATACGATATCTACCGTCCGAACACAGGCAAGCTGCTGGAACCGGGCGCGAAGATTTGGTGGGATATCCATGTGCACGCCGTCGGCGAGAAAATTACCGACCATGTGGAACTGGCTGTTTACATGTATCCCAAAGGGGAAGTGCCGAAGTACCGCACCTACCTGACGATGTTCAATGCCGTTCCCACGGACGCCACCACGCCGCTCGACATTCCGCCCAATACGGTCGCCGAGACGGAAGGCTATCACGTGCTGAAAGCGCCCGCGCGCCTCGAGAATTTCCAGCCGCACATGCATTGGCGCGGGAAGGCCATGCTGCTCGAAGCGATCCTGCCGGACGGCTCGGTTCAAACGCTGAGCTACTGCAACAATTTCAATTTCAACTGGATGAACAACTACATCTACGCGGAAGACGCCGCACCGGTTCTTCCCAAGGGGACCATCGTCCATGTGAAAGCCTGGCACGACAACACCACTGCCAAAGCGTCCAATCCCGATCCGAACCAGTGGGTCGGCTGGGGTGATCGTACAGTGGATGAAATGGCTCACGCTTGGGTGAACGTGACTTACATCTCCCAAGAAGACTATGATGCTTGGGCCAAGACGCATAAACCGAAGAAGCCGGCTGGTTTCTTTAGCGCGTTGGCAGGCAACAACTAAGTCTTGAATCGGTCCATTGGCGAGCACCGGACGGTTAACGCCGGCCGGTGCTCGTCTTGCGTTAATTCAGTTACGCTCTACAGGAGATTCTTCAAATGCTAGCGTACCGACGGCTAATACTAAACAGTGCAATCGCGATGATTGCGCTCTCGAGCGCTGCGTTTTCGCAGGGGATCAAGGGAGTGGAGCGGGAGCCGCCGTCCGAGTCCGGCCAAAGCGTCACGCCCGCCTACGAAGGCTGGTACGAGAATCCGGACGGCACCAAGACCATCTCGATCGGCTACTACAACCGGAATGTAAAAGAAGTGCTGGATATTCCGGTAGGACCCAATAACCGCATCGATCCCGGCGGACCCGATCAGGGCCAGCCCACGCACTTCTTAATCGGGCGCCAGTGGGGAATATTCACGATCACCGTTCCCAAGGACTTCCCGGCCGATAAAAAACTCACTTGGACCATCATCGCCAACGGCAAGAGCATGGAGATTCCCTTCAAGCTGGATCCGCTGTGGGTAATCTCGCCCTTCGTGGACGCCGGCGGCAACACTCCTCCGTTTATCGGTTTTGCGGAATCCGGTCCATTTCTGCAAGGCCCGCCTCGCGGCATCAACCAACCTCTCACCGCGACCGTGGGCGCTCCGCTGCCATTGACCGTTTGGGTGGCCGACGACGCCAATATACCGCCGCCGTTCGCCGCGTTCGCCAAGAGTTTTCCGGCCGTGTCGGTCTCATGGGCCAAATTCCGCGGGCCGGGAGACGTCACCTTCACGAACGCGAAGCCGAAGGTGGAAAAGCTGGAGTTCAAGGCGCCGCCGAACACCGCCTATAGCGGAAAAACGACTACCAACGCCACCTTCAGCGAACCGGGAGAATACATTCTGGAAGTGACCGCGAACGATATCTCCGGAGTGGGCGGCGGCGGTTTTCAATGCTGCTGGACCATCGCCCAGGCCAAAGTTACGGTAACGCCCTGAGCAGCGCCGTTACGCGTATTCCATCAGCGCCATGAAGCCGTAGTCCATGTGCATCTGCTGATGACAGTGGAACAGAGTGCGTCCCGGATTGTTCGCCACCAGATCCACTTCAAGCTGAGTCTTCGGCCGCACCACCACGACATCCTTGCGCACGCCCGAGGTCGCAACGCCATCCACTTTTGTGAGTTCGAACGTGTGGCGATGCAGATGGATGGGATGCGCTTCGTCGCTTCGGTTATCCAGCACCAGGCGGTAGCGCCGGTTCGCCTTCACGCGGATCGGATCGGTTTTGGGATAGGATTTACCGTTGATGGTCCATTTGTCCACCCAGTTGTGGCCGGCGAACTTCTTGTCAAACACCAGCGGAATTCGCTCCGCCGGCTCGGCACTGGCGTCCCGATTTCCGAACGCAACGTAGTCCCAGCGCTTATCGCCGGGAGCCGTCCAACGCGCCGCGCCGCTTTGTCCCGCATACTCGATCACGATGCCCATGCCGTTCTCGCGGTCATGGTCGTCGGTGGTTCCGAAAACCCACACGCCCGGCCGATTCATTTCGACGATGGCGTCGATTCTCTCGGCTGGTCCGAGTTCGAGCGCCTCGGTTTCTTTCGGCGCGGGCAGCGCGTTTCCATCCATGGCGGTGACGCGAAACGCGTGTCCGGCCAGCGCCACTCTCCTGTGTACCGTGGCGCTCGCATTCAAAATTCGGAGCATCACACGCTGCCCTTCTTTCACCCGGATGGGCTCGCCGTGCCCCAGCGAGCGATCGTTAACAGAGAAGCGCTTGTAGGTGGCATCCATCGAGTCTTCGCTGGTCGACAGGTAAGGATCCCATTCCTTCAACGCTAGAAAAACTTCCTGGTCGTAGGCGCCCGGATCGCTTTTCGGCTCGATGTAGAAAAAGCCGAACTGTCCCGTGTAAGTGGCGCGCTTCAAATTGCGTCCGGCCATCACGTGGCTGTGATACCAGCGCGTCCCGCTGGGCGCGGTAGTGAAGCTGTAGCGGCGCCGCCCGCGGGGAGGAACCGGCGGCGTTCCTTCTTCGAGCGAGCCATCGACGTCCGAAGGGATGTGCAGCCCGTGCCAATGCACCACCTCTTCCTCGCCGGTGTTGTTGTGAACATCGATGCTGATCGTTTTGCCTTCCGGAACTCGCAACAGCGGCCCGGGCGCCGATCCGTTGTATCCGATCGTCTTCACGGTGGTCCCGGGCGCAAGCTCGACGGCGACGGGTCCGATTTCGAGCGTGAAGTCGGCTCGCTGTTCCGTCGGAGTTTGCGCGGCATTGAGGACGGAGCGCGGAATCGCGGCAGCGGCCAAAGCGCCCAGAAGATCCCTGCGTCGCATCTCATTCAATCTTACATTGTGGTAGCATTCTCTCAACGCAAAACTGGAGGATGTTCATGCGCATACTGGGAATCACCATCGCTCTCGTAACCGCTGCCGCGGCTCTGGCTCAGGCGCCGGCGCCGGTAACGAAGACCTTTAGCTCCGCGGCGGACGTGGCCGCGCTGATCGCGAAAGCCAAGAGCGAACGCAAGGAAGGCCAGCCGCTGGTCTTGGAACGCATCCTTCAAGTGCCGCCCTATAACGCGAACCTGGAGTATCGCGCCTCGGTCGGCCCGGCCGCCATTCACGAGAACGAGGCCGAGATGTTCTACGTGATCGAAGGGTCCGGGACCATGGTCACCGGCGGCAAGCTGGCCAACGAAAAGCGCACCAATGCGTCAAACCTCACCGGCACCGGGATCGAAGGCGGCACTTCCCGAGAGGTCTCGAAAGGGGACTTCATCATGGTTCCCGACAACACGGCGCATTGGTTCAGCGCAATCAATGGATATATCGTCCTAATGACACTGCACGTGCCGCGGGTGGTGGTCGAGCCCTAGGTTATCGCGGCGCGGCCGTCGTCTTCCACTTCGCGAGCAACTCGGCCCGATCCACAGCCACTCCGCGCAAATAGACGGTCTCGATCCGGCGCGTGTTTCGAATGTCCTGCAGCGGATTGGCGTCGAGCACCACGAAATCGGCGCTCTTGCCCGCGGCGAGCGTGCCCATATCATGAATGCCGATCAATTCGGCGGGCCTTGCCGTGGCGGCCACGATGGCTTGGGACGGCGTGAGTCCCAACTGCACGTAGCGCGCGATCTCGTGGTGATCCGCCCAGCCAAACGAGTAACGATTGACGATCCCGGCGTCGGTGCCGAGCACGATGCGAGCGCCCGCGGCGATCATCCGCGGAAAATTGTACGCGAGCATTTCTTCGCGCATGGCAGCATTCGGATTGGGCGGTCCGCAGCCCGTCGTTCGGATCGCCGCGACGGTCGTATCGGGCAGAACCTGGTCGACAAACGGGTCGTGGTCGCAGACTTCGCTGCGGTCTCCCAACCCCATCACGGGCGTCCAATACGGCTTTTTCTCCCGCACGAGCGCGAGCAACTCGTCGTCGATCTTTTCACTGGCCACGATGTGAACCAACACATCCGCGCCGGCCCGCACCACCGCCTTTTGATCGGCCAGCGCGATGGCGTGCGCGTGCACCAGCATGCGATGTTTATGCGCCTCGTCGATCACCGCGTTGTAGACCTCGGGCGTCATCTTCGGATACGTTCCGCGCCGATCGTCCACCCAGATCTTGACGTTCTTCAGATTCCGGGCGGCCATCGATTGCACGGCGGAACGCGCTTCCGCGCCCGTGGACACTTCGTAGACGGCATGGAGCGCGCTGGTTCCCTTCATCAGGATCGCGTCCGGGCCGCCGTTGGGCGGCGCCATTCCCGGCATGAAGAAGAATCGGGACGCCGGAGGAAATTTCCCGGCTTGTTGATCCCGTTGAAACTGGATGGATGCGTCCGTGGGACTGCTTCCGACCGTCTGCGTGACGCCCACTCCGTAAAACGCCTCTCGCTCCAGATGATCCAGCACGTTTTGGGGCGTGTAGTTTTCCGGCCCCCAGCTTGTGTAGCCCTCGTATCCGATATGGACATGCACGTTGATCATCGCGGGCATCACGGTCTTGCCGGCGAGATCGACGCGAGCGGCGCCGGCCGGTATTCGGACCTCGCCCTTCCGGCCCACGGCGGTAAAACGGCCAGCTTCGACAACGAACGCTCCGTTTTCGATGGGCGCGCTTCCGTCGCCGATGATCAACCGTGCATTCTCGTAGAGAACGGCAGAGCGCGAGCTCACCGGCTGCGAGTACGCCGCGATCCAAATCGATATGCAACAAACCAGCAGCTTCATCCGACCCAAGTATATATGGATGGCGGTACGCTGGAATACGTGCTGACGTCAATTTCGGGACGCTCGGTGATCGTCACCGGCGGGAGCAAAGGAATCGGCAAGGGCATCGCCCGCGTGTTCGCGAGCAAGGGTGCGCGGATACTGCTGGTGGGGCGCGATCTGGATCAAGCCGAGGCCTCCGCGCGCGAGATCCGAGCCACGGGCGGGATCGCGAACGCGCTGGCTGCCGATGTTTCCTCTGCCGAAGACACCGCGCGAATGGCGCAAGCAGCCATCGATGTTTTCGGTGGCATCGACATCCTTTGCTCGAACGCTGGCGTTTTCCCGGCCGCGCGACTCGGGGAAATGACCGTGGCGGATTGGAATCAGGTTCTCGATATCAACCTGAAGGGGACGTTTCTTTCGGTGAATGCGTGCCTCCCCGGTTTGCGCGCGCGAGGCCGGGGACGTATCGTGGTTACTTCGTCGATTACGGGTCCCATCACAGGGTATCCGGGATGGAGCCACTACGGAGCTAGTAAAGCCGGACAACTAGGTTTCGTTCGGACTGCAGCCATCGAACTGGCTCGAGACAACATCACCATCAATGCCATTCTCCCGGGAAACATTCGCACCGAAGGGGTCGAGGCGCTGGGCGACGATTACATGGCTAGAATGACCGCCGCGATTCCTCAGCGCAGACTCGGCACGGTGGAAGACGTTGCGTATGCCGCGCTGTTTCTGGCCAGCGATGAAGCGGCATTCATTACCGGACAGACCATCGTGGTAGATGGCGGCCAAGTGCTCCCCGAGTCCCACATGGCGCTCGATGACTTGTAACCGGCCGGGCGCGAACTTAGCGCGTCAAACTCCGCCGCGCCTCGAGCACCGTTTGGCAAGCCGCTTCGGCATCCGGCTGGAGCGCCGTCAGATGCCCCATCTTTCGACCCGGCCGCGGGGCCAATTTGCCGTACAGATGCAGCTTCACTTCGGGAAACGCGCAGGCCGCGGGCCAGTCTGGTACGCCCGCCGACCACAGGTCGCCTAGCAGGTTCGCCATCGCGGCCGGCCGATGCATCGCCGTCGATCCCAGAGGCAATCCGCACACGGCTCGCAACTGCTGCTCGAATTGGCTGCTCACGCACGCGTCGATTGTTAAGTGGCCGGAATTGTGCGGCCGCGGGGCTAGTTCGTTGATCAACAGTTTGCCGTCGCGAGTAACGAAGAACTCGACGCATAACACACCAACCACGCGCAGTTGTTCCAGTACGCAGCGAGCCATCTCGACCGCTTCCCGAGCGATGCGCGGATCGACCCGCGCGGGCGCCAGCGAGACATCCAGGATGTGCCGGCTGTGCTGGTTTTCGATGGCACCGTAATGAACGAACTCGCCCGAGTCGCCGCGAGCCGCCACCACCGAGATCTCGCGCTCGAAATCGATAAAAGCTTCGAGCACCGCTTCCTGGCGGCCGATCGCGTCCCAGGCCTCGTCCGCACGGTCGGGCGATTCGATCCGAACTTGCCCCTTGCCGTCGTAGCCGAACGCCGCAGTCTTCAAAACAGCCGGAAAACCGAGCTCCGCGAGCGCCTGCCGCAAATCGGCCAGAGACCGGACCTCGCGATAGGGCGTGGTGGGCAGCCCAGCGCGCGTCAGAAACGATTTTTCGCGGATGCGTTGCTGGGTGGTGTGCAGAATGGAACCGTTCGGACGCACCGGCGCGCAGCGGGCGCACGCCTCGGCGGTTTCCGCCGGAACGTTCTCGAACTCAAATGTTACGACATCGACGTTGCTCGCGAACCGGCACACGGCATCCAAGTCCTCATACGCGGCCGTCACTTCGACGTCCGCAATTTGGCCGGTGGGCGTGTCTTCATCCGGCGACAACGTGTGGACCCTGTAGCCCATGCGTCGCGCGGCGATGGCGAACATACGGCCAAGCTGGCCGCTGCCGAGCACGCCGATGGCCGCTCCCGGAAGTATGGGGTCGATCACGCCAGTTCTTCCGAGCGCACCTTAGCGGCCAGTTCCTCGCGATACGCACGCAGCTTCTCGCGCAAGGCCGGGTCATGATTGGCGAGGATGGCCACGGCCAGCAGCGCGGCGTTTTGGGCGCCACTTTTCCCGATCGCGAGCGTACCCACGGGAATCCCGCCCGGCATCTGCACGATCGAAAGCAGCGAATCCAAGCCGTTGAGCGCCTGGCTTTCCACCGGCACGCCCAGCACCGGTACCAGCGTGTTGGCGGCCACCATGCCGGGAAGATGAGCGGCGCCGCCGGCTCCGGCGATGATCACCTGAATCCCCCGCGCTTCCGCGCTGGACGCATACTCCACCATCCAAGCCGGCGTCCGATGCGCGGAAACGACCTTCGATTCGTGCGCCACCTCGAAACGCGCCAGCACGTCGGCGGCATGGCGCATCGTGTCCCAATCGGACTTGCTGCCCATGATGATGCCGACGCGGGGCTGCATGCCTGCCTAGTGTCCCTGGGCGAGCGTGTAAACGAGTTTCCCGTCGTAGGTTCGCAGGTTTTCGGCGTGGCGCGAGGCCGCCATGATTTCTGGGACGATTCCGTCGCCGTACGCGACCGTGACAGGGGTTACGTTGGACATAGTTAGGGAATCACTAAAATACCACGTGGGACGTGTGTGGCGGATGATGTTCCGCCCACCCGCCCTACCGAGCCAGCGCGATGGCCAACAGTACCGCCCGTTGCGTCCCTTGCCAAGAGCCCGCGGTGTCAAAGGTTTCCCCGAGCGCATGCGCGCCCGTCCCTTTGCCGCCGCCGCTGATCGTGATCGCGGGAATATTCATATTCATCGGGACGTTGGAATCCGTCGAGCCTTCGTGGAGCGCTTCTTCGATTCCGAGCGCTTGCGAAACGGCCAGCGCCGTCTTCACAATGGGCGAATCGGACGGTGTATTGCCGGCCGGACGCACGCCCACCAGCTCCGGGGAGACGCTGATCTTGCCGCGATCGTTCCAGCGGCGATTCTCCTCGTCCACGGCAGCCCGAACGGCGGCATTGAACTTCTTGTCCAGAGTATTTAGCGACGCCACGTCCGCCGAGCGCATGTCCACCTCCATCCAGGCTTCGAACGGGATCGCGTTGACGGACGTCCCGCCGCCCACGCGCCCGACGTTGAATGTCGTCTTGGGAATCGCCGGCACTTGGAAATCGGAGATCTTGGCGATCGCACGGCCCATGGCGTGGATCGGATTGGCCATCCCGAACGCGCCATAGCTATGCCCACCGGGTCCCTTGAACGTCACGCGATAGCGCATGCTTCCTACGCCGACATTCGTGATGTCGAGCCCGGTGCCATCCACCGATATGAACTTGTCGATGCCGCCTTTCAAGCTTTCATAAAACAGATTCTTGACGCCGCGCAGATCGCCCAGGCCCTCTTCGCCCACATCCGCGACAAACGTAATGGTTCCCGGAGTCTCCACTCGGCCTTCATTCAACGCCTGAATGGTGGCCAGCATCACGGCCAAGCCGCGGCAATCGTCTCCGATGCCGGGCCCTTTCAGCACACTCCCGTCGTGCGTTACATGCACGTCGGTTCCTTCGGGAAAAACCGTGTCGAGATGCGCGCTGAATACCAGATTCGGATGCGGCGCGGCGCCGGGGCGCACACCGATAACGTTCCCGGCTTTATCGATTCGGACATCCTTAAGGCCCAGCCCCTGGAACAGCCGCTCGATCTCGCGTCCGCGCTCGGTCTCGTGAAAAGGCGGAGCGGGGATCTCGCAGATCCGGATTTCCTGCTCGATCGTTTTGGGCTCGTTCCTCTTAGCCGCTTCGAGCGCGGCCTTCACCGTAGGGTCGCCGAGCAATGCCGCGGCATCCTGCGCGTGGGCAGTCAGAGGGAGCAGCAGCAAGACGAGCTGGGCGCGGAAACGCATGAACGACAGTTAGCATTGTACTGAACATGCAGGAGCGGAGACGCGGTGCGGGGACGAAATGGTGAGCTACTTCGACTTTCTTTGCTGCCACCACCGCCACGCTGCTACGATTGCCCAGATTGCTTCCACCAGTCCGAAGGGCCATGCCCCTTGAAGGAACCCGTAAGCGGACCCGAGCAAGCACGATCCGGCAAATGCCAGTACGAACCACGAACTCCGCTTCTCCAGAGCGTATGTTACGAGCATGGCCGTTACTGCAAATAGGCCGAAGAGCGTTAAGCTATCCATTTTCCGTAGCCTTGCCTTAGCTTACGCCGCTCGTTTTAACCCCCGCTCCGATGTGCTGAAAGAGTGCGACCGCCCCGATCCTCCGAGCCTGTAAAATAGAAACATTGTGCAATACGATCAACTAGGTAACACCGGAGTTTTTGTTTCGCGCCTCTGCCTCGGCGCAATGACGTTCGGAGGACAGGGCGGCATCTTCGAAGTGATCGGCGGACTGCCGCAGCACGACGTCGAGACGCTGGTCGGCAACTCGCTCGACGCCGGCATCAACTTCATCGATACCGCCAACGTGTATTCCTACGGCGAATCGGAGACCATGCTCGGTAAGGCATTGGGATCGAAGCGCAAGGATGTGGTGGTCGCGACCAAGGTCTTCGGCCGGATGGGAAAAGGCCCGAATCAAGTCGGTCTGTCGAGACTGCACATCATGCAATCGGTGGAAGCCAGCCTGGAGCGCATGAACACCGACTATATCGACCTCTATCAAATTCACGGTTTCGATTCGGTGACGCCGCTCGAAGAAACCCTCGGTGCGCTCACCGATCTGGTGCGGCAGGGCAAGGTCCGCTACATCGGATGCTCGAATCTGGCGGCCTGGCAGATCATGAAGTCGCTGGGGATCTCTGGGATGCATCACCTGGAGAAATTCATCACGCTGCAAGCCTACTATTCGATCGCCGGCCGCGAACTGGAGCGCGAGATCGTGCCGATGCTGCTCGACCAGAAGATCGGGCTGCTGGTGTGGAGTCCTCTGGCCGGCGGAATCCTTTCCGGCAAGTTCACGCGAGCAGGCGCGGCCGACAACGAATCGCGCCGCAGCAAGTTCAGCTTCCCGCCCGTGAATCTGGAGAAAACTTACGACATCGTCGATGCCATGCAAGGCGTCGCAACACGCACCAACTCGACGGTGGCGCAGGTGGCGCTGGCCTGGCTGCTTCATCAGCCCTCCGTCACCAGCGTAATCATCGGAGCGAAGAAAGCCAGCCAACTGAAGGACAACCTCGGTTCGGTGGATTTGAAACTGGAAGCGGAGGATCTGAAGAAACTGGACGAAGTCAGCAAACTGACGCCCGAATATCCCAACTGGATGTTCGGAACCCAGGGGTCGGACCGGCGGCCCGGGCAAGTGCGGGACTGGTCGCGATTCGTCGTCGCCACCGCGAAATAGCAGCACGCGGCGGGTGGGCCGCGATGATAAGCTTACTCTCAGCATGAGTGGCTCGCTTCGTACAGTACTCTGCGTCGTCCTCCAAGCCGCAGCCCTCGGTGTGGCGCCTGCGATCGCACAGGACCCCGCCGACTGGCCGGCGTACGGGCGCGACCCCGGCGGCAGCAAATATTCTCCGCTCGATCAGATCAATACCAAAAACGTCGCCAAGCTTGCGCCCGCTTGGACCTATCACACCGGCGATCCGGGCGGCACTTGGGAAGACACGCCCATCGTGATCGCGAACGTGATGTACTTCGCCACGCAGAAGAATCGCGTCATTGCGCTGAACGCCGAAACGGGCGCCGAGCTTTGGAGCTACGATCCCAAGACGCCGCGCGTGCAGGAGCATCGGGGCGTTTCTTACTGGACCGGAGACGCGCAAACGCCGCCGCGCGTCATCCTTGGCACCGCCGCTCGGTTGATCGAATTGGACGCCAAGACGGGCAAGCCGATTCCCGGTTTTGGCGACAACGGCGAAGTGAATTTGAGGGTCGGCGTGGCCGACGATTACCCTAAAGCGCGTTATGGGATCACATCTCCCCCCGTCGTTTACAAGGACCTGATCATTCTCGGACCCGCCACGCAGGAAGGTCCCAGCAAGGGGCCGAGCGGAGATCCGCGCGCCTTCGACGCCAGAACCGGGAAGATGGTCTGGCGATTCCATACCGTTCCTCAGCCCGGCGAGCCTGG
>Ga0302326_10021879_pt1 | contig 13096 bp, 10 predicted proteins | sample Palsa_T0_3_FD_202264 | JGI IMG/M metagenome (GOLD analysis project Ga0302326, IMG submission 202264) | Peat permafrost microbial communities from Stordalen Mire near Abisko, Sweden - Palsa_T0_3 | ecosystem: Environmental > Terrestrial > Soil > Palsa > Peat permafrost | place: Sweden: Abisko... | reverse complement strand
GGTGCGGCTCCTTGCCGAAGAACTTCTTCACCGTCTCCTGCACCAGCGGGATGCGCGTCGAGCCACCGACGAGGACCACCTCGTTGATGTCCTTGGGGCTCTTCTTCGCGTCGGACATGGCCTTGCGTACGGGCTCCATCGAGCGCTCGACGAAGGGGCCCATCATCTGCTCGAGCTTCGCGCGCGAGAGGCGCATGTCGAGGTGCATCGGACCGCCCGAACCGACGGTGACGTACGGCAGGTTGATGCTCGTCTCCTGCACGCTCGAGAGCTCGATCTTGGCCTTCTCGGCGGCCTCCTTGAGGCGCTGCAGGGCCATCTTGTCGTTGTGGAGGTCGACGCCGCTCGACTTCTTGAACTCGGCGATCATCCAGTCGATGATGAGGTTGTCGATGTCGTCGCCGCCCAGGTGGGTGTCCCCGTTGGTGGAGATGACCTGGACGACGTTGTCGCCGACTTCCAGGATGGAGATGTCGAAGGTGCCGCCGCCGAAGTCGTAGACGGCGATGACCTCGTCCTTCTTCTTGTCGAGGCCATAGGCCAGAGCCGCCGCGGTGGGCTCGTTGACGATGCGCTTGACGTCGAGTCCGGCAATGCGGCCGGCGTCCTTGGTGGCCTGGCGCTGCGCATCGTTGAAGTACGCGGGCACGGTGATGACCGCCTCGGAGACCTTCTCGCCCAGGTAGTCCTCGGCGGCCTTCTTCAGCTTCATCAGCACACGGGCGCTCACCTCCGGCGGCGTCACCTGCTTGCCGCGCACGACGAAGACGCTGTCGCCGTTGCTGGCGCGAACGACCTTGTAAGGGACGCGCTTGACTTCTTCGCCGATCTCCTCGAAGCGGCGACCGACGAAGCGCTTGGCGCTGAAGATGGTGTTCTCGGGGTTGGTCACCGCCTGGCGCTTGGCGATCTGCCCCACCAGAACCTCCCCCTTGTCGTCCCAGGCCACGACGCTGGGGGTGGTGCGGGAGCCCTCTTCATTGACGATCACCTTGGGCTCGCGGCCCTCCATGATCGCGACGACGCTGTTCGTCGTACCGAGGTCGATGCCGATAATCTTGCCCATGGTCAGCTAGCCTCCAGAAGTCCTTTGCGGACGAGCCCCGCCCGACCCCTCCCCCGGGGGCCAACCGCACGGGCTCAACGGTTTATGCGCCGACCGCGTGATAATCCAGGGATTTCCCAGCGTCCACGGTGATTCGGTCGTTGCGATGGGCAACCTAACCACCGCGACCCCCACGTCAACGGCACGAAGTTTGTGGGAATCCCTCTCGAAGGGTCTGCGAAGGGGCCCCCTGGAGACGTGCGCCTGGGCGTGATAGGGTTCGCGAGTCGAGTTCGACGTCGCGCGAGCAGAGCGCGAGCCTCATGAGCCCCCCCGACGACAACCTGCCCGCGCCGCCCGACCTTCCCTCGTACACGGTCGAGGATGCCGTGGAGGTCGCCGCGCCGGAGCCTCGCCGTCCGCCTCGCGACTCGCAGGAACGGCACGCCGGCACGGGCCTGGTGCGGCACGACGGCACATTCGACGACGACCGCATCGACCCCGACGCGGCCAAGGTGGTGCGACGGCTCGAGCGCAGCGGCTACGAGGCCTACCTGGTCGGTGGCTGCGTGCGCGACCTGCTCCTCGGCGGCAAGCCCAAGGACTACGACATCGCGACCAACGCCCGCCCGGAGGACGTGCGCGCGCTCTTTCGCAACTGCCGCATCATCGGGCGGCGCTTCCGTCTGGCGCACATTCTCTTCGCCGGGGGCAAGGTGGTCGAGGTGGCGACGTTCCGGCGCAGCCCGGTGATGGAAGCCCCCGACGACGCCGAGGCCGACGGCGTCGACGATATCCTCATTCGCAGCGACAACGTGTTCGGCGAGGCGCACGAGGACGCGCTCCGCCGCGACTTCACGATGAACGCGCTCTTCTACGACCTCGACCGCCGCCAGGTGCTCGACTGGTGCGGCGGAATGCAGGACGTGGCCAGCCGCACCATCCACACCATCGGCGATCCCATGGTGCGCTTCCGCGAGGATCCCATCCGCATCCTTCGCGCCATCAAGTTTGCCGCGCGACTCGACCTGGGCATCGCCCCGGATGTGTACGACGCCATGGTGTCGACGCGGGAGGATCTGGCGAAGGCCGCGCGGCCGCGCGTATTCGAGGAGATCTTGCGGCTGCTCCGCACGTCCGCGCACCGGTCGATGTGGCTGCTCTGGGAGACCGGGGCCATGGCGGTGCTGCTGCCGGAGCTGGCGGCGTTCCTCGACGACGAGGAGGCCACCATCGACGGCGCGCGCCGCTTCTTCGCCAAGATGGACGCCATCGACGCGCTGACCCGCGCCCGCGGCCGGCCGCTCGACGACGTGGTGCTCTGGACGGTGCTGCTGAAGGAGCCGCTCGACGAAGCATGCCTTGGCGAGCGCGATCGCATCCGCGCCGCCACGGAGTTCCTGGATCCGGTCATCGAGCGGGTGGCCGTTCCGCGTCGTATCGCCGACGGCGTACGGCGCATCGTGGCCATCCTGCCGCGGATCGCCACGGGACGCGCCGGGCGCTTCGCGCGCACCGAGCTGATGGGACCCGCGCTGGACGTGCTCGAGGCCGAGCTGCTGGGCGCCGGCAAGAGCACCGAGCTCGTGCACAAGATGCGAGCCACCGATGTGGCGCCGGGGCGTCCCAGCACGCGCCCGGCCATGCGGCGCGACGTGCGCGGACATCGCCCGCGAGCCTGACGCGACGCTCAGCGCCCGAGCTCGCGCGCCAGCTCGGCGGGGTCGTGGATGGGCAGCGAGCAGGTACGCCCTCGGCACACGTAGGCGACGGGCTGGTGGTGCGCCGGCTTTCCTTCGGCGAGGATCGGGCAGGCTTCGACGGAGCGCGGGTCGCTGGGGTCCACCCAGGCCAGCACGCGATCGGGCAAGAGCGCGCGGACCACTTCGCGAGCCAGCGCCTGCGTGGCCGCGGCCTGCCGCGGGCCCACCAGGACGACGTCGACGGTGCCTTGCACCAGGCGATCGCCGAGCGCCACGGCCCCGCTCATGCCACCGGGGTTTTGCGCGGCCGCGGCGGCGAGCCCCTCGACCGCCCGCGCCGCCGGCTCGTGAAACCTCACGTCCAGCAGCGCCCCCAGGCGCAGCAAGGCGCGGCACGCGACGGAGGCGCCGCTGGGGACCGCGTGGTCGTAGGGATCCTTGGCGCGCACCAGAATGGGCTCGCCGTCGTCCGGCACGAAGAAGAAGCTGCCGTCCTTCGCGTCGAAGAAGTGCGTCAGCAGCGACTCGCCGAGCGCGCGCGCCAGCGTCACCCAGTGGGGATCGCCCGTCGCCTCGTAGAGGTCCAGCGCGGCGTCCGCGAGGTAGGCGTGATCGTCGAGAAATCCCTGTCCCTTCCAGGCGCCGTCCTTCGCCAACCGCCGGACGCGCGACCGCCCGGCCCCCTCCGGCACGACCAGTATTCGCTCGACGAAGCGCATGGCCCGCTCGGCGGCCGCGACCAGCGCGGGATCGAGCACCGACCCGGCGTCGGCCATGGCGCCAATCATGAGCGCGTTCCAGCTCGCCAGGAGCTTCTCGTCGCGGAAGGGCTTGGGGCGCGTTTCGCGCACTTCGAACATGGACCGGCGGGCGCGCTCCAGCGCCTCCCCTTCCGCCGCACCCGCCGGCTCCTCGACGCGGGACAGCACCGTCGCCGAGCTGTCCTCGAAGTTCCCGTCCTCGGTGACCCCCCACACGCGCTTCGCCGCGCGCGCCGCCTCCGCGTCGCCGGCGCACGCCGCGTCGACCTGCAACGGGGTCCACACGAAGAACTTCCCCTCCTCGCCCTCGCTGTCGGCGTCCTGCGTGGCGTAGAAGGCGCCGTCCGGGCTGCACATCTCGCGGAGAACGTAGCCGGCGATGTCGCGCGCCGTGGCGGCGTAGCGCTCGTCCCCGAAGGCGCGCCATCCATCGACGTAGAGGCGCAGGAGGAGCGCGTTGTCGTAGAGCATCTTCTCGAAGTGCGGCACCAGCCAGCGCTCGTCCGTGGAGTAGCGGTGAAAGCCGCCGCCCAGCTGGTCCCAGATCCCTCCGTTCCGCATGGCGTCGAGCGCCTTGCGCACGCGCGCTCTCTCGCCGCCGCGGAGGAGCACGTCCAGGCTCATGGTGCCGGGGAACTTGGGCTTGTGGCCGAAGCCGCCGTTCTCGTCGTCGAAGCGCGCGGCGAGCTTCCGGGTGGCGCTGGCGAGAAAGCCGGACGACAGCACCTGCCCGCGTTCGGAGGCGCGCACGGCGCTGTCGCCCGACGCGGCTTCGGTGATGGCCTTGACGAGCTCCGCCGACTGCGTGTTCACGTCGTCGCGACGGGCGTGGTAGGCCTCGAAGATGGCCTGGAGCACCTTGGGGAAGCCCGGCATGCCGTAGCGATCGGCCGGCGGGAAGTACGTCCCTCCGAAGAAGGGCTTCTGATCGGGCGTCAGAAACACGGTGAGCGGCCATCCGCCGCTGCGCCCCATGAGCTGGACGACCAGCTGATAGACCTGATCGAGGTCCGGCCGCTCTTCCCGATCGACCTTCACGTTGATAAACCACTCGTTCATCATCGTCGCGACCGCCTCGTTCTCGAAGCTCTCGCGCTCCATGACGTGGCACCAGTGGCACGCGGAGTAACCGATGCTGAGCAGGATCGGCCGATCCTCGCGCTGGGCCCGCTCCAGAGCCTCCGGTCCCCAGGGATACCAGTCGACCGGGTTGTGCCCGTGCTGCTGGAGGTACGGCGAGGCTTCGCGCGCGAGGCGATTGACCATGCGCTTGGTCAATGAACCTTCTGGCGTCCAGCGGCAAGCCCGGCGGGAAATTGGTAGGCTCCCGCGCCTCCTCATGGATCGTCTGTTCCTTCTCCTGGCGCCGCTCCTGCTCGTGTGCCCGGCGGTCGCGAACGCGCAGGCCGCGCCGCCTCCGGATGCGTCCGCGCCGCCAGCCACGCCGGCTCCGCCCCAGGTGCCCGCGCCCCCGGCGTCAACTTCACCGACTCCGCCGGCCCCTGCGCCGCCACCCTCCCCCGCAGAACCATCCCCGGCGGCCCCCGCTCCCCCGCAACCAGTTCCGCTTCCACCCCCGCCTGCGCCTCCTCCGCCTCCGCCCGAAACCACCTGGAATCCCCGAGGGGCTATCGAGGAACGTGCGCCAGCGGCGCCGGTGTCGGCGTTCGAGCAGACCAGGGAGGTAGGTCTGGAGGTCTCCATCGGCGGCGGCTTCCAGAGCGGGGGCGGCAACTCGCCGGTGCAAGCACCCAGCCTCTATGCCGGAGCCCCCGACAACCCGGCCGGCACTCTCCTCAATCCCGCCGGCGGCAACGCGCTCGGGCAAGGGTTCACGCCGTACTCGTTCGACCCGTTCAACATCGAGGCCCGGCTAGGCTACCGGTTTCACCCGAACTGGAGCCTTGGGGGCTTCTTCTCCTATGCCAACTATTTCGTGAACGACGGCGCCGATTCCGGCGATGCTCCGGACTTCACGTCGCAGCTCGAACGCGAGCAGCTCAGCGTGGGCGTCTACGGGCGCTACTACCTGACCAAGTTCAATCGGCGGCTGCAGCCCTGGGTGGAGCTCGGGGTGGGATTCAACTTCGACGCGGCCAGCTACACGCGCCCCATCGGCCTGGCGATGAACGCGCAACCGGAGACCGGGAACTACAACCTGAGTCAGTACGGAATCATCGTGCCCCTCAAGGTGGGCCTGGACTGGCGCCTCGCCCCCGCCTTCTCGGTCGGGCCGATGATTGGCTATTCGCGGGTGTTTCCCCTGGTGGGCTGCGTCGAGATCGACGTGGACCAGTTCAGCTCCGTGCCAGGCACCAACACGTGCTCGTCGCCGCCGGTGTCGAACTCCGGATACAGCGACTTCTTCGGCGGCGTCTTCGTCAAGCTGACGTACAATGCGTGGGCTCGTTAGCCGTGCGCACGCCGGCGTCGAGGGAGATGTCCGCGACGCGCGCGCGGAAGCCCGTGGTGGATCCGGTGGTGCTGGCGCGGCGCACGCTCCTCGAGGGCGTCGGCGCCGAGGTCGCGGCGAGCTTTCCCGGCATCACGCGACTGGGCGGGCAGATCGTGGCGGCGCTCTATCTGGCCGAGAGCGCGCAGTCGATGGACGAGCTCTCGGCCGAGCTCGGGCGCAGCAAGAGCAACATCTTCGCGAACCTGCGCGGGCTGGCGGCGGCGGGAATCGTCGATCACCATCGCGATTCGGGGGCGCGCTACGACCGCTATCGCCTGCGCGGGAAGTACCCCGACGTGATCATCGGAGCCTACGTTGCCCGGCTGCGGCGCGTGGTGTCCGACAAGCGCTCGCTGGTGCGCCGTTCGCGCGCCATCCTGGGCGATGCGCGCGGCCTGGAGGCCACGGCCCTCCGCGCCAAGCTCGACGCGCTCGGGGGGACCTACGACCGCTTCGCGGATCTGTTCGAGAGGCTCCCCTCCATGGACGGTCCGCTCGACCTCGAAGCGGTGATCGACGGCCTCCCGCGCGCCGCGCTCGACACGCTGGTGACGGTGATGCGCAAGGCGGTGGGCCTGGTCAGCGCGCGCGCGACCGGGTCGAGACGCTCGTGAGGTCACGCGGTGGCGGTGATTTCCACGCGCAGCAGCTTTCGTCCGATGAAGAGGTAGTCACCGTGTCCGAGCTCGCGCTCGGCCTTGAGGCGGACGTAGGTGCCGTTGCGACTGCTCAAGTCGGTCAGGGTGAGCTTGCCCCCCGAGTCCTCCAGCTTGCAGTGCGCCGCGCTCATGTAAAGGTCACCCGGGAAGTTGAGGTCCCCACCCTCGCGCCCGATCTGCAGGACCTGACCGCGGGCGCAGACTGCCATGCCCGCGGCGCCGCCCTGGAGGATCTGGATGATCTTGAACTGCGCCGGGTGCTTGGGCGACGAGTAGAAGTACGTCCCGTCGGGGGCCGGCCCGTCGTTGGCCTTGGGTGGCCCTTCGATGCGGAACAGCTGCTCCCCGGCAAGGAAGTAATCGCCGGCGCTCACGTCGACGGCGCCGCGCACCCGCCAGTAGACGCCGTTGAGCGATCCCTCGTCGCGCACCACCAGCTTGCCCCCGCGATAGAAGAGGTTGGCGTGGCGGGGGGACACGAAAGGGTCGTCGGGAAAGACCAGCTGCCCGTTGCGCCCGACCACGTGCTGCTCGGCGTTGAGCTGGTAGCTCAAGCCCTCGACCCCTTCGCCGCGGATGAGAATGAGCTTCGCCTTGCCGGGCACCTGGAGCTGCCCGAAGTACTGGGTGCGGGCGTTGAGCGTCTCCGGGGGGATCGCCGCGCCGCATCGCCCGCAGAACTTGTGCCCCAGGGGCACGGGCGTCGAGCACGACTTGCAGACGTAGTTCTTGGCCTGATCCATCAGCTCCTCCAGGGACGGCTCGGATCCAGCACGTTCCCCTGCGGGTCCGTGCGCCGAGACGTGGTCGTCGAACGCGCCGGAGGACGATACCGCTGAATCGCCCCCTTGGGCACGAAGTGCGCTGATCGCACGCGGCGGCGGGGCCGCTCCGCCGGAACCGGTCGGTGGTTTTCGGGGCTTCAGCGGGTCGCCAGCGAAGAGCGACGTCGGCGGATCGGTCTGCCGCGCGCGACCGGCGCTCGGCTCGACCGGCGCCGGCTCGCTCACCCCGGCCGGCAGAAGGGGGGCCGCCTCGCTCCGCGGCGAGACGTGGGGCGGCGCCACCTGCACGGGCCCCAGAGCCAGCGAGGAACCGCACGACTTGCAGATCGCCGTCCCCATGGCGCCATACCAGTCGCAGCGTCCGCAGACGATGCCGAGCACGAACTCCATACGCTCCGCGCGAGCGTACCAGCTTCGACTCTCCACGCGGTCACCAGATGATTGCCAGCCGCTTCTTCGCGTCACCGAAGCCGGCCTGACTCTCCAGCCGGAAGACGACATGGAGGCAGGTGGCGGGGTCGATCTGCCCGAAGTCGCGCGAGTCCAGGTGGAGGTGGCGATCGTCGCTCACCAGGTACCAGCGCCCGGCCTCGACCACGGCCTTGGTGGGCGCCTCCACGTGGTCGATGGCACGAAGCGCCCAGAAATCCCGATCGCCGTAGTCCTCGACCGCGCAGTTGAGATTCACGTCGTCGTTGGTCTGGGGGTCGCGGATGAGAACGGTGGGTGTGCCGTCGCACGCGCGGGGGCTGGGGAGACGTTTGCCGTCGATGGTGACCACCTCGTCGCGCAGCTCCAGGCTCTCGCCGGGAGCGCCGATGGCGCGCGCGATGACGAAGCGTCCCGGCGCCTGCGGGTCCGCGCAGCGCAGCAGGTTGGCCCGGGAGACGCTGGTGTGGCGCGAGAGGAGAAGGACGTCGCCGGCGCTCAGCGTGGGCTCGATGGAGGCCGATTCCAGGGGGTCGTCGCCGGGCACCGTCCACACGTCGAACACGAAGAGGTAAAGCGCGAGCGCGACCACCCCCACGATGGCGACCGCCCAGGTGACGAGCTTGAGCCACATGCGCATGTTCAGCCGGACAGGCTACACCTCCTAGGGGCGGCGAATGCCGTCCCCGTCCTGGAACGTCACGACGGAGGCCGTTGGGCTTTGCCCGACGGGCTCCTAGCTAGCGGCGGGGAAGCGCGACCGGCAAGTCGAAGCCGACCTCAGCGCCGCCGCCGCCGGCACCGCCGCCCGCGTTCCTCGCGAAGGCCGTTCCCCCGTGCGCCTCGACGATGCGCTTGACGAGGGTGAGACCGAGGCCGTAGCCGGCCCCGACCGTCGGCCGGACGCGTGCGGTGTCGCCCCGCACGAAAGGCTCGAACGCCCGCTCCACGAAGCCCGGCGGGAAGCCCGGTCCGTGGTCGCGCACGGCGACGCGCACCAAGGGCCCGGCGCGGACGACGCGCACTTCGACAGCACGGTCGCCCGGATGTCCGTGTGCGCGCGCGTTGACCAGCAGGTTGTGCACGACGCGGCCGAGCAGCTTGGCGTCGAAGGAGACGGCGAGGTCGCGGAGCTCGGGCGAGGCCTCGATGGTCACCGGGCCGGGGTCCTCGGCCGCACGCTCGCGCAGCCACCCGACGAAGGGGAGCGTCTCCTTCCGGACGTCCGCCAGGCCGGCGCGCGTGACGTCGAGGAGATCGCCGAGGATGCCGTCCATGGCCACCAATTGCCTCTCCACGTCGTCGAGCGAGCTCGCCGGCGAGCCCTGCGGGAGGTCGACCGAGGACAGGCGGTCGCGGGTGATTTCCAGGGCCACACGCGCCCGGGCGAGAGGGGAGCGCAGCTCGTGGCTGATGGCAGCCAGGAGCTCTCGCTGGCCGCGCACCATGGCCTCCAGGCGGTCGGCCATGCGGTTGAAGCTCACGGCGACGTCGCGCACCTCGCGTGCGACCCAGCGACGCGCCCGACCCACGTCCGCGCGGAAACCGAGATCGCCGCCGCCGAAGCGATCGACGGCATGCGCTAGCTGTTCGAGGGGTCGCGCGATGAGGTTGGCGACGCGCCCGGCCATGGAGGAGAGGACGACCAGAACGAGCACCAGCGCCAGCACCAGCCGCCACCACGGCCACCCGCCCGGCCGGACGCCGAACTTCTCCATCTCGAGCGCTCCCACCAGCACCTCCTCACGCACCACCGGGATGAAGATGTGCTGCGGGTTCTCGGGGACGATGGCCAGCCCGCGCGCCGAGGCGGCATGCACGCGCGGCGGCAAGCGACGCGGATCGCGGACCAGACGGACCTCGAAGCCGGTGACGTCGCGTACCTCGTCCACGTAGGCGCGCGTCGCCTCGGGCTGGTCCCAGGTGTCGGCCAGGTGCGCGCTCACGTTGCGCGCCATGATCTCCGCGCCGGTGATGGGCTCGGGTCGCGTCCCGATGACGACCATCGTTCCCGTGAGGATGGCGAGCAGGATGGTGCCGAAAAACCACCAGAAGAGGCGGGAACGCAGCGTCCGCGGGCGATGCATTGTCCCATCTTGGTCCGCGCTGCCCGGCGCGAGCATCCCTTTACGTGCGCTTTACGAGGGGCGGAGAAGAACGTAGCCCACGCCGCGCACGGTCCGGATGCGCTTGGGCTCGCGAGCCTCGTCCCCCAGCTTCTGCCGGAGGTGCGAGACGTGGACGTCCAGCGAGCGGTCCACGCTGGGATCGTAGCGGCCGCCCTTGGGAAGGACCACGCCGGCGAGCTCTTCGCGGGTGACCGTCGCACCGGCGCGGCGCGCCAGGGCCACCAGGACGCGAAACTCGAAGGACGTGAGCTGCAGCTCCTTGCCGCCGAGGGTCGCCTTGTGCGCCGGCACGTCCACCGTCAGATCGCCCACGGTCACGCGGTCCGCGTCCTCCGCTGCCACCGGCGGGCGGGCGCGGCGCAGCACGGCGCGCATGCGCGCCAGGAGCTCACGCGGGCTGAAGGGCTTGGGGACGTAGTCGTCGGCGCCGAGCTCCAGGCCGACGACGCGGTCGGTGTCCTCGCCGCGCGCGGTCAGCATCACGATGGGCAGGTCGCGACGTGCGCGGATGCGCCGGCACACCTCGAAGCCGTCGATGCCCGGCAGCATCACGTCGAGCAGCACGATGTCGTAGGCCGCGGCTCCCTCCCCCAGGCGCTCCAGCGCCAGGGCGCCGTCCTCGACGTGGTCAACGGCGACGCCGTGGGTTGCCAGGTAGTCGCCGAGCAGCCGAGCGAGCTCGCGGTCGTCGTCGACGAGGAGCGCCCGCATGGCCTCACTCCACGCGCTCGGCGCCCGCCGCACCGCGAAGGAAGTTCTGCGCACGGAGGGCGAGAGGACCGTCGGGGTGGTCGCGCAGCCAGCTCTGGAAATCCCGGACCGAGGCGCCCATGTCCCCACGCCGGTAGCTGGCCACCCCGCGCGCATAGTCCGTGGGGTAGGCCGGATCGATGGCGCCCAGTCGGTTGATGCGCTCGATGCGCCACGATTCGGTGGCGGCGCGATCCGCTTCGGCGACGGCGGCGCAGGCGATCGCGTCTCGGGCGCCGCGCCGGGCGGCGTCGAGGGCCTCGCGCATGGCCTTGGGAGGGCGAGCGTGAGAGAGATAGAACGCATAGAGCGCCCGCTGCTCATCGAGGGTCGGCGCGAGCTCGGGTTTTCCTTCCACGCCGAGGAGCGCGTTCCACATCTGCTTGAACATGGTGCGGAGGGCGTCGTCGTCGGGGGCGACTGCGTGGCCTTCGCACCAGCCCTCGCTGGTGAGGGAGCGCACGAAGGCACCGGCCAGTGCCTTCAGCTCGGCGGATTGCTGGCCTGTCGACTCGAAGCGGTGCATCTCGCCGAGAAAGCCCTCGAGCTCGACCGCTCGGAGCTCCAGCATCGGCTCGATGCCGCCATGGAGGGCCTCCACCAGGGCCTCCTGCGTGGCCTGTTTCGCGCTGTAGAGATCGTGCGTATCGGCGTCCATGGCCTCCAGGGTGTGAAAATCCCGGAGGGCGCTGCCCAGCGCGCGAACCGGTGCCGGCAGAAGCTCGGTGCGCGCGCGCTCGGCCCGCGCATGATCGGCGGCCTCGACACGGACCAGCTCGCCGATGTCGACGATGGGCAGCGGCACCGACTGCGGGAGCGCGCGCCGCGGCAGAAGAAGGACGCCCAGCACGAACGCGACGCCCAGGGGAATCAGCGTGAGCCACATCGCGTCGCGGGCCTCGCGACGACGGTTGAGATCGTCCACCACTTCGGATGGTATCATCCACCTGTCGAAAGGAGACACCCGTGGTCGAGCTACGCCGCTATCAACGCGCCGCCATCGACGTTCCCGTCGAGTTCGGGGCGAGAGGCTCGACCGAGCGCATCGCCGGACGCGCCAGGGACATCTCGCTGGGGGGGATGTTCGTCGAGTCGCCGACGCCGTTTGCCTTCGGGGCCGACGTGACGATTCACGTGATCCTGCCCGGGCAGAAGTCCGCGTTCGCTCTCCCCGGCGTCGTGCGCTGGTTGCGAGGGTCGGAGGGGATGGGGGTTCAGTTCGGGCTGATCGGCGCCCGGGAGACGCACGCCATCACGGAGCTGACGAAGGCAACGTGAGGTCGACGGGGATGTCGACGCTCCCCGCGTGGGAGAACCGCGCCTGGTAGATGGCCCCCGAGGCGCAGGCGTTGACATCCGGCGCCACCGGCGGATCGAAGCGCGCCGACTTCACCCTCCCGTCGGATCCTAGCGCCAGGTGGACGGTGGTGCTGACCACCACGGTCACGTTGTCGGCGCGCGGGCGCCCGGCGAGGCAAGAGCGCACCGCCGCGGCGATGGCGTCGCCGGCGTCGACCTCGGTGGGGGGGCCGTTCCGAGGCGGGGCGACGGTCGCCCCGTGTCCTTCGGGACGGACGGCGCCGGACGGGCGGGCCTCCGGATCGGACCTGGGCACCGGCGTGAACGCGAGGGGTGGAGACCCGGTGCGGGATGCCGTCGCAGGGCCGAACGAGGCCGGGGCACGCACCGCCATCGGATCGTGGGTGACCGCGAGGGTCCCCTCGGGGGCGCCGACTGTGAACTCGGCATGCGCCGGCGCAGTGACAAGCATGCCGAGCGTGGACCCCTCGCGCGGGGCCTCGCCGAGCGAGACCACGCCTTCGCTCAGATCGACCACGACGTGCTCACCGACGCGAGCCACACGCAGATGCGTGCCATGCGCGGCCACCCGCGAGGGTCCGACGTCCACCGCGAAGGCCTCGCCGTTCGGCACGGGAACGACCTCCGCCTCGACCGCGCCGGATTGCAGCGCCAGGACGAACGCGCCTTGCACGCGGGTCACGGTGGCTCTGGCGCCGCGCTCGAAGATCAGTGTCAGCTTGCCAGCGCGCTCGACGGTCGCTTGTGCGCCACGCGCCTCGACGACGTTGCCCGCGCGCAGAGTGCTACCGACGCCGGCGACCTTTCCGTCCACCAGCAGCTGGCCCCCACCCTCCACCGCCACCACGCTCCCCGCCGCGTCTTCCCCCATCGACCCTTGCGCCTGCCCGCCCTCGATCGCCGACGTCCCGCGTGTCGTTGCAATCATCAGCGCGGCAGCCGCGACCAGGCCCAGGCCCCCGGCGACGAGCGCCCAGCGTCCACCACCATGCGACGCGAGCTCGGCCTGCTCGGCACGCTGCTCGGCCTCGATGCGCGGAAACAGGCCACGGTCCACCTT
>Ga0302326_10021878_pt1 | contig 13097 bp, 4 predicted proteins | sample Palsa_T0_3_FD_202264 | JGI IMG/M metagenome (GOLD analysis project Ga0302326, IMG submission 202264) | Peat permafrost microbial communities from Stordalen Mire near Abisko, Sweden - Palsa_T0_3 | ecosystem: Environmental > Terrestrial > Soil > Palsa > Peat permafrost | place: Sweden: Abisko... | reverse complement strand
GAGGTTGATGAACCGGATCTGGTCGGCGTTGAACTTCGTGCCATCCAGGTACGCGCCAAAGGCTTCCACCGCCGCCTTTCGATCAAGGCCGACCAGTGAGCGTACGAACAGCCCAAGCCCTTGCGATTGCTCTTTGGCCTGTGCGATATCGGCGGCGTCGCCGGTCCCGCTTCCGATGAGCATCTGTTCTAATGACACCAAGTCGTCTGGCGTGAGTGGCTTGTTCCGACGGAGTCGCTGCAATGCGACATGGCCCTGGCGCTGCTTGAGGTACGCGGCAGCCTTGGCGCGGAACCGTTCCCAGTTTGTGCAGGGCGTCAGGCCAGGCAGGTCGAGGAGTGTCGCCTCGCTCAACTCGTCTTGGAAGTCGGTGTAGACGGCGACCTTCTTGGCTTTCTCCAGGAACTTCAGCAGACCCCGCAGTCGCAAGCGGGTGAGTTCAAGCATTGGCAGGGTGACGTCGACCCACCACTCGTCGCTCGCCACCTCGTCGAGCAGCGCTACTTGGGCTGCGACCGACGGAATCGCCGTTTGGTTCAGTAGGCCGGAGGCGATGTTCTGCACCTGCTCGCGTAGTCGCTCGGCAGCGACGGCGTCATTTTCGAGTTGGGCGAGTTGACGCCGCAAGATCAGCATGTCGAATCGCTTCGCGTCTTCGTCGTCGTCCTTGGCGGTTGATGGCAGTCCGGCGAGGTGCTCGGCAACGTCGCCTGCAGTGTCTGGCGTGAGCGTCGACCACGCGGGCCACTGGGCGTACTGCTCGACCAATTTGCGGTGCGGCCGGACGAGGAAGTTCTCTAGGTTCATGCCTACAACGGTGTGATGCAGTGACCAGGCGATATCAATGCGCAGGCCGCGCGCGGTCTCGGTGCCATGCCCTTCTGGCGGGTCGGGAATCTGAGCCGGCTGAGTGGCGTCTAGGGCGGTAATAAGTCCGAGTCGGGTCTCAAAGAGCCTCTGGTTCAACGACTTTTGCAGTGAACCTTCCGAACCGGGTAGGTCTTGGCTGAAATACTCCAGGTTGCCGCAGAAGTCGAAAACATAGAAGTTCTGCTTATCTTGGCCCGGTCCGAACAGGTCGGGTCGTAGCCGAGTGCCACGTCCGATCATCTGCCAGAACTTGGTCTTGGAGCGCACAAGCTTGAAGAACACCAGGTTGACGACCTCGGGGACGTCGATGCCAGTGTCGAGCATGTCGACCGAGATCGCGATGTGTGGCGCTTTGTCAGACACCGAGAAGTCGTCGATGAGACTCTGGGCGTAGCTCATGCCATGCGTGATGACGCGGGCGAAGGTACCTGCGTGTTCGGGGTATTGGATGTCGAACCGCCGCTGGATGAACTCGGCGTGCGCGGTGTTCTTGGCGAAGATGATCGTCTTGCCCATGCGGTCGCCCTCGGAAACCTTGTGGCCCTTGTCCATAAGGGTGGCCAGCACCTTGTCGACGGTGTCCTCGTTGAACAGAAACTTGTTCAGCTCCTCGGAGGACACCGAATCGGGCACCTCGTCGTCGCCCCAGTCGAGGAGGTCCCATTCGTCTTTCTCTTCTTGGGTGAGGTCGTTGTACCGGATGCCTTGTCGCAGGAACTTCGTGCCGACAGACACACCGATGGCGGGGACTAAGAAGCCTTCGTTGACGGCGTCGTCGAGGCCATAGACGTCGGTCGGGACGCCGTCTTCGAGGTGGAAGAGCCGGTAGGTGTTGTGATCGACCTCGTCCTTGGGAGTGGCAGTCAGCCCGACGAGCAATGAGTCGAACCATTCGAAGATGGCGCGGTACTTCTGGTACACGGATCGGTGCGCTTCGTCGATCACGACCAGGTCGAAGTAGCCTGGGCCGAACTTTCGCAGACCAGAGTCTGTTTCGTTGATCAGGTTCATCATCGTGGGGTAGGTCGAGACGTAAACCCTGCCGTCGGTGGCCTTTTCGGTCACCAGATTCACGGTGGTGGCGGCGGGCAAGTGCGCCTTGAACGCGTTAGCCCCTTGCTTGACCAGCGCGGTGCGGTCGGCAAGGAACAGGACTCGCTTGACCCAGCCCGCCTCCATCAGCTGCTTCACCAGCGCGATCACCGTGCGCGTCTTGCCTGCGCCGGTGGCCATGACCAGTAGCGCCTCCCGCTGCATGGCGGTGAAGGCATCATCGACTGCGCGGATTGCGCGATGTTGGTAGTGCCGCTCCACGATTACTGTGTCGATATTGGCATCGCTAAGCGGGGAGCGGGTCTGGCGGCGCTGAATCATAAGTTCGAGCTCGGCAGGGGTGTAGAACCCCTGCACCTCGCGCGGCGGGTAGCCGCCAGCGTCGTCCCAGATCCAATGTTCGAACCCGTTGGTGTAGAAGATGACTGGGCGTTGTCCTGTCATCTTTTCTAGACAATCGGCATAGAGCTTCGCTTGCTGCTGCCCTAGCTGCGGACTCTTCGTGGTCCGCTTGGCCTCGACGATCCCCGACGGAAGCCCGTCCGCACCCCACAACACGTAGTCAACGAAACCGACGCCGCGGTTGCTTGGCATACCGCTGACCTCAAACTCACGGTCGCGCGCATTGGCCAACGGCCATCCGGCCTCGCCGAGCATGACGTCGATGAACAGGTCCCGCGTTTCGGCTTCGGAGTAGTCTCGGTCATCGACCTTCTGGTTGTCGGCTTGGGCCTTCGCGATCGCGGCTTGCAGTGCAGCGATCTCGGCGTCCTTCAGGGCTGCCTGCTCGTCTTTCTCGGCAAGCGCCTTGGCGTGAGCTTCGTCCTGCGCCTTGAACTTCGCGGCTAGCTTGGCGACCTCCTCCCGCGTCAAGGGTGCGGCCTTCGCGGCCAGCGCCGGGTCAAAGAGCGCTTTCAGCGGTATAGCCTCGGGGTTCGTCGAATAGCGGAACGCCGCCCACAACATGACGTGGTGGAGCTCGCGCAGGGCGTCGAGTGCAGCGCGGGGCGGTATCGGCTTCTGTTCATGCACCGCGTGGTTGCCGAGCTTGCGGATCAAATTTAATTTCGTGGCGATGCCCACGCCGGTCTTTGACTTGAACTGGGCGTCGTTGATTAAGGCAGCGAGGTCATTCTTGTACGGGATCGAAAGCGCAAGAACGTCATACAAGTATTCGACGAGATGCTCAACAGCCCGGCGGCTATAGAAACATGCCGAGCGTGGGTCGCTGACGGCGTAGCTCTCGGCGCGGGCACAGTCCGCCTGTATCTCAGGCCAGCGGGCAAATCTGAGGAACTCAAAGTTAGACATCGGTATCCCAGGCCGTTAGAGCCGCCCCGAAAAGGCGCGGGATTGAAGCGAAGCAGAAAGGTGCTCGATTTGGCTCGACGCTTCCAGGCAGGAACGCGTCATCACGTTGATGCGTTCGGCGCGGCTCACAAACTCTCGCTGCTCGCGAAGATTGGGGAGCGGGAGCGGCATCTCCTTAATGATGCCCATATTCAATCCGTCCATAATCGAACCCTTCGTCCTCTGCGCAAGGTGCTCACGCGATCTTGGGTGCCATAAAAACGCAGCTCGAACGAACTCTGGAAGCGCAAGCTTGCCGTCGAGGGTGATGGCACAGATGTGCTTGGTGTTGATCGCAACCCCCACATCGGCGGGCACCACAACACACCTGCCGCAGGTCCCCATGATGCTCACGAGAACATCGCCGGGACGTACTGTGTATCGACTCAGTGCCTTGTACTTCTCGGGCGTGATGTAGCGGCGCTCCCCCCATGTAAATGTATTACCCACAACATTGTCGAGGCCGAGAACGGCAATACCCTCATCAACGAACTCGCTGTGTAGCAGTTGGCTACCGAACGGACCTGTCCGAATCGACCCTTTCTCCGACGACGCTATCTCTTCTACGGTGGCGAACCTACCGGCGAATTTGCCGAACATATCTTTGAAGACTGACTGCGACAGATCGGCCAGATGGCCAATCTGCTGACGGCGTTTGTCGCGGAGAGCGTCAGCCTCGTCGAGGATCGCAGCGATATGACGCTGTTTGTCTAGCGTGGGCAGCGGCATCTCAACGCGGCTCACAGTCGCCTTCGAAAGCTCCTTGAAAGTGGCACCGTTTCCAAGACTTTGTAGATAGCTCGTTCTAGACCGTAGCCAGTGGTACAGATACTTCGCATCGACTACGCCGGATCGCGGAATCAAGCTCTTGAATCCCTGGTTGGTCGCCATGGGCGTTGTATTGATAGCGACGTAGCCGATGGGGGCGCGAGAACTGAGCAACACTGAACCCGTCGGAAGGACCGTTGTCCCGCAACTGTTTAGACCGGCTGCCGTTATGGTCCGTGGAGTGCCTGCGATGTAGGGTCCATGCAGCTTGCTTAGGTCGGCTGGCGTGGCCCAGAACACTTCGCCACCCCAGAATTCTGGAGCACCCGTCTTTGGCGTTGCGCCGGAAACGATTTCGGCTACATCGCCTAATAACGCAGTCTTCACGACAGCATCGCCTTCAGAATGCTCAGGCGTTGGACGATTTCAGTCTCAAGCTCCGATACGTCGTCGATGATTTCGAGCGGCGGTCGATACACCATTTCGACGTCGACGGACTCTTGGTATCGGTTTAATGAAAGGTCATATCCTTGCGCGACGATGTCAGCTTTTGGCACGCAAAAAGATTGCTCAGTTCGCGAGCGCGGGAGCTCGGTCGTCGTCTTTTTAGCCCACCGGCTGCGGACATCGGGAAGGTCGTCGGCGTCGATTGGGTTTCGTTTGTCGTCGAGCGAGAAGCCATCGGCGTGGACGTCGTAAAACCAAACATGATCAGTCCCACCAGAGTTCGTCTTGGTGAACAGGAGGATGGCGGTGGAGACGCCAGCGTAGGGCCGAAAGACGCCCGACGGCAGCTTTACAACGCCGTCGAGCTTCTGGTCTTCGATGAGGAGTCGACGGAGATCTTTGTGCGCCTTCGATGATCCAAACAAGACACCGTCGGGGACGATGACCGCCGCCCGACCGCCGGGCTTCAGCAGCTTCAGGAACAGTGCAAGGAAAAGCAGCTCGGTTTTCTTCGTCTTGACGACCCGCTGCAAGTCCTTCGAGGTCGACTCGTAGTCGAGGGAGCCAGCGAAGGGCGGGTTTGCGAGGACCAGGGTGTACTTCTCGACGTCTTCGCTCACGCCCTCCGAGAGGGAGTCCCGATAGCGGATGTCGGGTGACTCGATGCCGTGCATCAGCATATTCATACTGGCGATGCGGAGCATCGTCGCGTCGAAGTCGCAGCCATGAAACATGCTGGCGTGATAGTGCTTTCGCTGTGCCGTATCCGTCAGGACTGAGGGATGCTCGTCGCGCACATATTCGGCTGCGGCGACGAGGAAGCCTGCGGTGCCGCATGCTGGGTCACAGATTTCGTCACTTGGCTGGGGCGCGACCATGTCGACCATCAGTTTGATGATGTGCCGAGGGGTACGGAACTGTCCGTTGACCCCCGCGCTGGCGATCTTGGACAACAGGTATTCGTACAGGTCGCCGTTGGTGTCGCGGTCAGCCATCGGGATCTCGTCGAGCATGTCGACGACCCGCGACAACAACTGCGGGGTGGGGATCGTGAACCGTGCATCCTTCATGTGCTCCGAGTAGGTCGAGCCGTCGCTGCCCAAGTTGCGCAGGAAGGGGAAGACTTTGTCGGCGACGGTCTTGTACATCACGGCGGGTTCTTCGTTCTTGAACCGAGACCACCGCAAGTCCTGCTCGTCTGATCCGAAGGTCAGACGCTCGCGCTTCCCGGTCACGCGCCCCTTCTTCTCCGCCAGTGTGTCCATGTCGTCGAGCCTGCGGATGAAAAGCAGGTAGGTGATCTGCTCGATCACCTCCAGCGGGTTGGAGATGCCTCCAGACCAGAATGCGTCCCAGACGCGGCTGACCTTGCCCTTTAGCTCTCCGGTAATCATCGTGACGCCCCCATGCCTTACTTTGTGCGGAACTGAACCGAACTGTATATATCGCGCGACCGACAGCGTTCACGACCCATCGAGTGTCGAGCCCCTGGCTCGCACCCATGGAGCGGGTAGAAGATTGAGTGCGATCCGATTCCCGGCACCACCAAGCGGGGGACTGAGGATTCATCAGCCAAGGCTTTTGACCAGGCGTTGCAGCTCTTTCACCAGCTTGCCTCCAGCGACCACAAAATCCTCAACACCCGCCAGTCGTCTGTTAGTCGACTGACTCCTCGTCCGCACGTCTACATTCTCGCCGTTGCTCTCGGTGCAGATTTTCACGGCAATGCGACCAGCAATCGATTGGCCCTCGATGCAATGTGGCGATCCGGACTTCATCCGCGAAGTCGGCGGAGCAGATCTCGCGCACCGGTTGCACCTTCCAGCCGCGTGACAGCGCGGCCGGAACACACGGCGTCCTCTAGCGCACGAGCCACGGATGTTCCGCCAAGGTTGCGTCATTCACTGCAACCACCCAACGAGCGTACGGTGAGGTTAAAGCCAGGTCGCATGGCTGACCCCGAGTCGTTTGGGTGCCCGTATCTCCCGCCGCGACATTCGAGGGCAAAGGTCCTCAGGATCTGCGACCGATGTTCCTACGCGCTGATGTGCGGTGGATACGGGGAACCGCCACCGCAATCAGAGCGATTGGAGCACCCTTAATGAAAGATAACTCGGCGGAAAAGCGCGCGAAGCTGAGCATCGAGATATGACCTATCCCGAGGCCCTATGGGAAGTAGGCCGCCGCTGCCAGCTCGACCGTGCCGGCTACCGCGCCGATTGGGAGGCTCGCAAGAAGTGGTACGCCCACCACGAAATCCTGCGGTGCATCGATGGCGGCGGCCCGGAAGGAACGCGGGTCTGGTCAGAGGAGGGCGTCAGCGGCCCAGGAATCAACTCCCACGCGATCCGGGGGCTCGCCGCGGCGGTCTTTGGAACACAGGTCCAGGTATCACAACTCCTGCCTGTGTCCTCAATGTTCGCCCCTTTAAGCGGCCGCCCGAGCCCTCGATCTGCGACAGCGTCCGCCGCTCGCTCGCCCAGGACCGATTCACCCCACGGCCCGCCGTGGCGGAAACGGGCGCCATCCGCCTGTTGGGGCGAGCCTACGACCGAGGGCGTGTGCTGATGCGAGACGAGGAGTTGGCTGGCGTCACGCAGAGTCGGGCTGCGCGGTTCGAGGTTGGCGAGAAGGTTTCGCTCCGAGTCGACAACCAAAGGGCCGGGGTCGTAATCCGCGTGATTCCACACGGCACCGGGCAACCGCGCTATCGCATCTTTCATGGGCCGGACGAAAGGGAGTACGACGAAAAGCAGCTCGTCGTCGATCGCGGCGGGTCCGAGAGTTCGAACGACCTGATCGCGGCGCTTCAGGCGGGCCGCTTTCTGACCCCAGATGAATTCCGTGCCCGCGTCACCAGTGAGCGACTCGCCAACCCGGCCATCGATTCGCTGTACGCGATGCGCGCCGCGCGGATCTTGCATGTTCCGTTTCAATACAAGCCGCTGTTACGCCTCCTCCGGGCTGACCAGCCCAGGCTGCTAATAGCGGATGACGTGGGGGTCGGCAAGACGATCGAGGCCGGGTTGATCCTCAAGGAACTCGAAGCCAGAGGCAACGTCGAGCGCGTCCTCGTGATGTGCCCCCGATCCCTAGCGCACAAGTGGCGTACCGAGATGCGACGCTTCGACGAAGATTTCAAGATCCTCGACGGGGCCACTCTTCAGCACTGCCTCCGAGAGTCCGACATCGACGGCTGGCCGAGCGAAGCCGCACGGGCGATCCTGCCGATGGAGCTGATCCAGCGACAAGAGCATCTTCAGGGCAACGAGCGACGGCCCGGGCTGCTGGCGCTCGAGCAGCCTCCCCGGTTTGATCTGCTCATCATCGACGAGGCTCACCACCTGAGGAACACCGAGACGGCCCGCTACGACGCTGCTCAGTTCCTGACCACGATTTCTCACGCGGCCGTGATGCTCTCCGCGACCCCGGTGCACACCGGTGCGGAGAACCTATTCACGCTGCTCCACCTTCTCCGCGCCGACCTCTTCCCCAACTTCGACACTTTCCGGCGGATGGTCGAGCCCAACCGCCACATAACCAACGCGATGCGCCACGTCCGGACCGGAACGCCCGAGGACTCGTGGCGCGATGCGGCAGCGGATGCCCTCGAGTCCGCAAGCAGGACCTCATGGGGAGCCGAGGCGCTCGTCCGCGCTCCGCAGTTCGTGCACTGGACAGGGCGACTGCGCTCAGCCGAGCCGATGAGCGACAAGGAGCGGGTCGCATGCCTTCGCGAGCTCGAAGAGCTGCACTCGCTTGCGCTGGTCATGAACCGGACCCGCCGCAGGGACATCGGACGCTTCACGCAACGCGAGCCGGTTACCGTTGAGGTGCCGTTCACGGCCGAGCAGCAGTCCTTCTACGACAACCTCGTCGCCTGGCGACGACAGGTGCTCGAGTTCCAACACGGTAGTTCGGTCGCCAACCTGGTCCTCTCCCAGATCGAGCGGCAGGCAGCGAGTTGCCTGTTCGGGGTTGTCGAAAGCCTCGCCGAGGTCGTCCGCACCGGCAAAGTGCTTTCGCGAGCAGATTCCGACGGCGAAGACGATGAGGGGGAGATGCTGCTGCCGCCGGAGCTCAAGAGCGAGGCGGCTGATCTGCTTGAGCAGGCGCGCCGGCTGCCCCCGGAGGATCCGAAGCTAGATCGCCTACTGCAGCTCCTGAGCGACACCTTGGGCGCCGAAGACGGGCCCGGCAAGCTGCTCGTGTTCACGTCCTTCCGCAAGACGATCGCATATCTGGAGCGGGCGGTACGCACCGGTGAAACCCGGATCGCCGTTGTCCACGGTGACGTCGACGACGACGAGCGTCAGGCCCTGCGTGCCAGGTTCCGCCTGCCGCGCGCCGATCGCGATGCGATCGACGTGCTCCTTTCAACCGAGGTCGGAGCCGAGGGACTCGACTACGAGTTTTGTGATCGGCTCGTCAACTACGACATCCCATGGAATCCGATGCGGGTCGAGCAGCGGATCGGCCGCATCGACCGTTTCGGTCAGCGCAGCCCCAAGGTCCTGATCTTCAACTTCGTCACACCCGGCACGGTCGAGGAGCGGGTCTTCATGCGCTGCTACGAGCGACTCGGCATCTTCCGCGACACAGTCGGCGACCTGGAAGAGGTACTCGGCGAGACCGCCGCTGCGCTCAACCAGCTGGCTGCTGATCCGCGTCTCACCCCGGAGCAGGCCGCTCATAGGGCGAGACAAGAGGCCGACAACGTCACCCGTCGGGCCGACGAGCAGCGTCGGCTCGAGGACGAGGCGCCGGGTCTGCTCGGGCTCGACGCCGCACTCGTGGACGAAGCCGAGACGATTGACGCGCAAGGGCGGTTCGTCACCGGCGAGGAGCTCCGAGAGATAGTCGAAGGGTTCCTGAGGGATCAATTGCACGGCGGCTCGCTGCGCCCGGAGCCGTCCGATTCGACGGGTCTTGTTTTCGACCTCCAGCTCCGGCTCGCCGAGCACCGAGAGGAGCTGCGGTCAATGCTCTCTCGGCTACCTCGCTCCGACCGAACCGCTATCGAGCTGCGCAAGGCGCTCAGCGACAAGGCGCCGGTCAGGCTCACGTTCGACCAGGAGCTCGCCGTTGAGCGGCGGGAGATCCAGTTTGTGACACCGGTGCACCCACTCGCCCGGCTTGCCGTGGCCTTCTGGAGGAGCCGGACGGATCCGCTCGTTGCGCAGCTCTCGTTGACCGACGCGGTGATTCCGGCTGGCCGATACCTCTTCGCGCTCGAACGCTGGGACGAGCTGGCCGCCCGTCCGGGCGCTCGGCTTGTGCCGGTAGCCGTCGGATTCGACAATGCCGCTCCGGCTGACCCTGTCGCCGAACGCCTCCTCGCAGCGGTCCGATTCGCAGATGCGGTTCCCGAGATCGCGGCCGGGCCTGTCTCGACCGAAGCCACAGACGCGCTCGACCGCCGCGCCCACGAGCTGCGGCAGGCGGCTATCGCCCAACTGCAGGAAACCAACAGTGCGCTCGTGGATCAGCGCCTAGCCTCGCTGGATCTGTTTTACGGCGGGCTGCTCGCCCAGCTCGACTCGGTGCTCGGCGCGTCGACGGATCCGAAGATCATCAGGATGAAGACCTCCGAGCGCGACCGCCATCACCATGAGCACCAGCGTCGACGTGTTGAGCTGCAGCGCCGGCGCGACGCCGACATCGTCTCGACCCGCATCGCGATGGGGATAGTCGAGGTCCGCGATGCCCTCTGACTATGCGGCGATCCGGACTGAGCATCTCCGCCGCTACGGAGAGGACGTCGGCAACTACGGCGGCCTTCTAGTCGACCTCTACTCCGACCGCACCCAATTCCTGCTGGAGCTGCTGCAAAACGCTCAGGACGCGCACGCGGCCCGGGTGCGATTCGACCTGCATCCCGACCGACTCGAGGTCAGGCACGACGGGCACCATTTCACTGAGGCCGACGTGCGGGGTATCTGCGGGATCAAGCGCTCGACCAAGGCGGACGACCCTGATCAGATCGGCCGCTTTGGAATCGGCTTCAAATCCGTCTACGCGTACACGTCGAGACCGGCCGTGCACTGCGGCGATGAGCACTTCCAGATCAAGGACTACGTGCACCCGCATCCGGTCGACCCGGTCGACCCGGGCGCCGAGTGGTCGACGCTCCAGATCCTTCCGTTTGACCGCTCGGATGTGACGCCGGATGCCACCGTCGACCAGATCTCTGGCCGGCTACAGCGACTCAGCGGTCGGACGATTCTTTTTCTCAGCAATCTCACCGAGCTCCAATGGTTCGCGCCCGGCGGCCTCTCTGACCACATTCTGCGCGAGACGAGGAGGACCGACCGAGAGGCTCGACGGGTTTCCCTGCTGGGCGGCGCCGACTCGGAATCTGAGGAGGAGTGGCTGGTGTTCGCCCGGCCCGTTCACCTTGCCGACGGAGTCGATCCGGGCGCAGTCGAAGTCGCGTTCGCCCTCACCCGCGACGATAACGGTGCCGAGCTAATTGCTCCCGCGACGGACACCGAGCTGGTTGCATTCTTCCCGACGAGACGCGAAACCCATGTCGGCTTCCTCATCCAAGGGCCGTTCGTCCCGACGGCATCCAGGGACAACGTCCGTGACGACGACCCGCTGAACCGGCGACTTGTCGCCGAGGTCGCCGCGCTGACGATCGACGCGCTGGAGGCGATCAAGGAGATGGGTTTACTGACGGTCGGAGCCCTCGAGACCTTGCCGCTCGAAACCGCCAAGTTCTCGCCCAAGCAACTGCTTCGCCCGCTCTACGACGCGGTCCGGAAAGCGCTGACCGACCGTCCGCTCCTGCCGACCGCCGACGGCCGCTATCTGGCCGCAACAGAGGTTCGGCTTGCTCGGGGCGCAGGGCTGCGCGAACTGTTCTCACCCGGGCAACTCGGTGAGTTGCTCGAGGCCGACGGTGAGGTTGCCTGGTTAGTCGCCGGGATCTCGGCCGACCGGACGCCCGCACTCCACCGTTACCTGATAGGGCACCGACCGCGATGGAGCTACGAACCGGAGCTACCGGCGCTTGTCCCCAGCATGGAGCTCAATGCTGACGCGGTCGTTCATCGGATCGATTCGAGCTTCCTTGCCCGACAATCCACCGACTGGATCATCTCGCTGTACCAGTGGCTGGCCAAACAGGCAGCTCTCTTCACCACTCTCCGCTGGAAACCAGTGATCAGACGCAGCGACGGCGAGCATGTCGCGGCTTTTGCGGGTGACGCACCTCAGGTATGGCTGCCCCCGGACGGCGAGACCTCCTTTCCGGTCGTCCATCCAGCGGTCGCCGCCGACTCCGAAGCGCTCGACTTTCTGTGCAGCCTCGGTCTCACCGAACCCGACCTGGCGGACGAGGTCATGACCACGATCTTGCCGCGCTATCAACGCGACGACGAGAAACCCAGCCAGGACGAGGGCATTGCCAACCTTGATCGCATCGCGGCGGCGCTCACCGCTGCGACGGGCACGAAGCTCGAGGCCCTCGTCAAGGAGCTCAACAAGACGCCGTTCCTGCTGGCGGACAACGCCGCGGACAACAAGCGGTACTGGTGTTTTCCCACGCGATCCTATGAACCTTCCGAGGAGCTCAAGGTCTTCCTGGAGGGGAACGAAGACGCGTACTTCCTGACGGAGGAATCCCTTCGTCACATCGATCTCTGGCGAGGTCTAGGTGTCAAGAGCGACATTGAAATCCAGATAGAGAAACCTGACTGGCAAGGTTACGTGACGGTTTGGAGCCAGCGCGGCTGGCACGAACGGGGGCTACACCGTTTTGACCCGGACCTTGAGATCGATGGACTGGAGCACGCGCTCGAGTATCCGACCCTCGAGCGCTCGGTCCTGGTCTGGAACCTGATCTCATCGCTGGATAGGCCACTCCGGGGTTTCGTCGAGAAATGCAGACGCCAAAACTTCTCAAACCCGTCGACCTACCAAGTCAACTCACCTGTGGCCAATCTGCTTGCAGAGCACCACTGGCTGCTGGATCGCGACGGCAACTGGCGCAGTCCAGAAGAGGTCACACTGGACGATCTCGATCCGTCCTACCCACGGGATGAGGAGCTCGCGCGGCGTCTCGAGATGCTGCCGACCGTCTCGCGTGAGGTAGCACACGGGGCAGCAGATCTCCTCAAGATCGACAGCGACGACTTCGACCTGCTCCGGCGGCAACCCGAGCTGCTGCAAAGGGCCCTCGCGGAGGCACGCGAGCTGGAACGCGACGCCGATCTCGACGAAGGCGAAGATGAGGACGACGACGAGAACCACGACGACGATGCGGACGACGAATCGATCGACGTCGCCGAGGCGGTCTTCGACGCGTTCAATCGCGAGGGGGCCGCTGATCTCGATGACTTCGTTGGCGATGGAGCAGCGGCAAACCCTGCGAGACGGCAGAAGCGCTCCGAAGAGGAGCTCGCGGGCTCGATTGAGGCCGAGCCACCGCGCCGCGACCGCTTCACGATCCTTTCCCGAAAGGTCTGGGAGGCAAAAAATCCCGCAGTCCGCGCTTACCTTCTGCAGACCTACGGCGGGCAATGCCAGATATGTCAAACGACCTTTGCCCGCCGCGACGGGCGGCCGTTCTTCGAGGCGCGATACTTCGTCCCGCGCGTCGCGCG
>Ga0302326_10021877_pt1 | contig 13097 bp, 15 predicted proteins | sample Palsa_T0_3_FD_202264 | JGI IMG/M metagenome (GOLD analysis project Ga0302326, IMG submission 202264) | Peat permafrost microbial communities from Stordalen Mire near Abisko, Sweden - Palsa_T0_3 | ecosystem: Environmental > Terrestrial > Soil > Palsa > Peat permafrost | place: Sweden: Abisko... | reverse complement strand
GGACCGGCGGCAGCCTTGATGATGGCAGTCAGTGGGCGCACCGCACTGTTCGAGACTCTCGACGGGCCGGGCCTGCAGCTACTAGGCCAACGGCTGGTATCTGGCTGACTGGCGAGCCGAAGGGCTGCCGAGAGGCTCGGCCCTGCTTGTCGTCAAGCGCGGCCCCAACGCCGGGTCCCGGTTCCTGCTGGACCGGCCCGTCACATCCGCCTGGCCGGCATGCCGACAGCGACATCGTCCTCGACGACATCACCGTCAGCCAGCACCACGCCGAGTTTCGTCGGGAGAACAGACAATTCCCGTCGACGTCGACAGCCTCGACGGCACCTATATAAACCGTGAATTGGTCGACTCGGCGGTGCTGGCCAACCGTGATGAGATTCAGATGGGCAAGTTCCGTCTGGTGTTCCTGACGGCGCGCACGACGGCCTGACACCCCGCGGGTCCGGGTCGCTCGGGTTTACTGCGTACCGACTGCGTACCGGGAAGCCAGCAAAGAGCTGAACTTGCAGGTCACATGATTAAGGCGGGCGAGTTGGCCTGTAAGCCGGATTCTGTACCGCGCTAACTGGTAGCGCGGTAGCGACCATCCATCTGGACACGCCGTCACCGGGTGCCTCGAGCGGCCTACCCGCAGGCTCAGGCGAGCAGCCTTCAGACGCCTGCGCGACCGCACCGTGGTGCGGTCTTCTTGGCCTTGCTTCGGGTGGGGTTTGCCTAGCCATCCCGGTCACCCGGGACGCTGGTGCGCTCTTACCGCACCGTTTCACCCTTACCACCACGAAGGTGGCGGTCTGTTTTCTGTGGCACTTTCCCGCGAGTCACCTCGGATTGCCGTTAGCAATCACCCTGCTCTGTGAAGTCCGGACTTTCCTCGACTCGTTGCTCTGAGAACACGAGCCGCGGCCGCCCAGCCAACTCGTCCGCGCTAACACCGTACTCGTTGCGGAATTCGCAGGCCAGCCGCTTCGCGATCTCACGCCCGAGAGATCCTTAACGTCTGCAGGGCAACGGCCGAAGGGAGACCCAAACTGATGGCGCCAACCCGCTGGGACAAACGTGTAGCCGCCGGTGACTGGCAAGCGATCGCCGCTGACGTCGACGATGTCGGCGGAGCCCTGCTACCCGCACTGCTCACGCGCGCCGAGGCACGGCGGGTGCGCAAGCTGTTTGCCGAGGATCGCTTGTTCCGCGCCACCATCGACATGGCTCCCCGTCGTTACGGCGCGGGCCACTATCGCTATTTCAACAGCCCCTACCCAGAGCCGATCGAGCATCTCAAGCAGGCGCTCTATCCGAGGCTGTTGCCGATCGCGCGGGAGTGGTCGGCCCGGCTAGGACGGGACGCTCCCTGGCCGGACAGCCTCGACGATTGGCTCGACATGTGCCACGCGGCCGGCCAGCTGAGACCGACCGCTCTAATGCTCAGGTACGAAACCCACGACTGGAATGCGTTGCACCGAGATCTGTATGGAGACTTGGTATTTCCGCTTCAAGTGGTGATCAACCTGAGCGACCCCGATACCGAATACACCGGCGGGGAGTTCATGCTCGTCGAGCAACGGGCGCGGGCTCAGTCACGCGGTACCGCAACCCAGCTGCCACAAGGTCACGGCTACCTGTTCACCACCCGCGACCGGCCGGTGCGGTCGGCTCGCGGCTGGTCGGCCGCGGCGGTGCGGCACGGCCTGTCCGTCGTGCGCTCGGGCGAGCGTTACGCGCTCGGCCTGATCTTTCACGACGCCACCTGATCTGCGACGGCCGTTGGGCCAGAAGCCGAGTCGCGGCCAAGCGCGATCGTTGCCGCCGTCATCGCGCCGACGGCCAACGCCAGGATCAGACCCCCCTCACCGCGTACCATCAGATGCTCGCCGAGGATGACGACGCCCAGCAGCACCGCCACCACAGGCTCGCCGACCAGCATGATCGGCACCGACGCCTGCAATGCGCCAGCGTGAAATGCCGACTGCTGCAACAGGGTGACCGTCACCGCGAGCACCACGAGCAAGTAGGGCGCCGGCACTGTCAACAACCCGTGCCAACCGTGCGCGGCTAAGCGGTGCGTGCTGACTTTCGTCAACACCGCGACCATGCCGAGCAGTACGGCGACGGCGCTGGCCAGCAACATCGCGCGCGGTCGACCGACCGTCCGGCGCGCCGCCAGCACGCAGACGATCACGAGCGGAACCGAGCACACCAACGCCACGCTCCACGCGGGAACCGGAGGGCGATAAAGGCCTTCGCGCGGCTGGCCCACCAGAACGAACACCGTGAGCGCCGCGGTCAACAGCAACGCCCAACCCCAATCACGTGCCCGCACATGTTGATTCGAGAACCTCGCACCTAATGGAAGCACGAATAGCAGCGAAGACACCAGCAGTGGTTGCACCAGCAACAGCGACCCGTGCGCTAATGCCAGCGCCTGGAACACATATCCGCCGATCGCTCCCACCGTTCCAGCCCACCACGTCGGCTGGCGGACCCACGACGTCACAATCGCGCCCGAGGCCTCCGAATTATTCGCTTCCCGTTGGATCGCGCGCTGCCGGATGACGATGCCAACAGCGGCAAACAACGCGGCAAGCAACGCCGAGCCGATCGCTAAAGCGTGCGAGGTCAACCAGTCCACGATTGGCCCACTACCCGGATGTTCGCGATCCCTAACCCAAATAGCCGGTCTGATTGACCAGCCGCACCGACGACGCTCCGTCGGGGTAAAACTCGGCGATGCTCAACGACGCCAGGTCCAGGTGAAGCCGGTAGAGGATGCCCGGACCCGCGTCGAGAGCTTCGCGCAGCAGCATTTTGATCGGGGTCACATGCGACACCACCAGCACCGTGCTGCCACCGTGCTCTGCGACGAGTCGATCCCGCGCCTGCGAGACCCGCTCGTTGACGTGGTCGAAGCTTTCCCCGTCAGGCGGCTCGGTGCTGGTGTCGCGCAACCAGCGTCCATGCAGGTCCGGGTCGCGGTCGGCGGCCTCGCTGAACGTCAGGCCTTCCCACGCACCGAAATCGGTCTCGATCAGGTCGTCGTCGACGGCGACGTCGAGGCCCAGTGCTTTGGCGGCCGCAGTCGCGGTCTCGTAGCACCGCCGCAACGGTGAGCTCACCACTGCCGCAATGCCGCCGCGATGTCCCAGGTAGCGGGCGGCGGCGGCGGCCTGCTGCCGGCCCAACGCAGTAAGCGTTGGATTGCCGCGTCCGGAGTAGCGCCGCTGCACCGACAGCTCAGTCTGACCGTGCCGCAGCAACAGCAGCCGGGTGGCAATGCCGCGCGCCCCGGTCCATCCCGGCGGCTCGGGATTCTCGGCTACGGCAGCCGGCGCGGTCGGTTTCTCTAGGTGCGCAGGCTGTTCGGCCACGGCATCCATCGCCTCGTTGGCCAACCGGTCGGCGTGGGTGTTCTCTGCTCGCGGGATCCATTTATAGCTGATCCGCTCGAACTGGGAAGCCAGCTCGCGCGCCTGCGCGTTGAGCTCCGCGAGGTCGGGATGCTTCACTCGCCAGCGGCCGGACATCTGCTCGACCACCAGCTTGGAATCCATCGAAACCGTGACCTCGGTGGCGTGCAGGTCGGCCGCCACCTCCAAACCCGCGATCAGGCCGCGATATTCGGCGACATTATTGGTTGCTCGCCCGATTGCCTGCTTGCTCTCGCCCAGCACGGTCGACCGGTCCGCGGTCCAGACCACCGACCCGTAGCCCGCCGGTCCGGGGTTCCCGCGGGATCCACCGTCAGCCTCGACGACTACCTTCAGGGCTGTCACGGGCTTGCGCTCTTGAATCGCAACAAGATTGCGCTACATTCGGGACACCGCAGCACGTCGTCCTCGGGGGCCGCGGCGATCCGGGCCAGCTCGCCGCGGTCGATCTCGATCCGGCACGCCCCGCAGCGACGACCCTGCAACGGGCCCGCCCCCGGGCCACCGTTGGCGCGCTGTCGTTCATAAAGCGCCACCAGGTCGGGATCCAACGCCGAAATGAGTTCGTCCCGGCGCGACAAGTGCAGACGGCGGACGTGATCGATGTCGCCCAGTATGCCGTCAATTGCCCGCTGTGCGGTTGCCAGATCGGCTTGCAGCGTCTCGATCACAGCCAACTCCGCAGTCTGCTCTGCTTGTAGCTGTTCACGGCGTTCCATCACCTCCAAGAGCGAATCCTCCAGGCTGGACTGGCGGCGTTCCAGAGTCCCCAACTCGTGCTGCAAGTCGGCCAATTGCTTGGAATCTGCCACAGTTTGAAGTAGCGAGCGGTCCCGCTCCTCACGATGGCGCACGGCGTCGATCTCCGACTCGACGCGCGATATCTCGGTGTCCAAATCCTCCAACGCAATTCGTAGAGCACCCAGCCGGTCGTTGGCGACGATCTGGTCGGCTTCGATTCGCCGACAGTCGTCACGCTCGGGCAGGTGGCCGGCGCGGTGAGCGAACTTGGATAGCTCAGCATCGAGCTCCGCAACTTCGAGCAGCGAGCGCTGTTGCTCAACTGCAGCTTTCATGATTACTTCCCCCAACCGTGGTTGTCGACGTTCCATGGGTCGGTCCGAATGGGACACACCCAGACCGAGAGTGCGGCACCGAACGCCGAACGCAGAACACCGGCAGCCTGTTCACACCAAGGATATTCGCTGGCCCAGTGCGCGACGTCGATCAGGGCCACATCGGAAGCACGGCGATGCTCGTCGGCCGGATGGTGGCGCAAGTCGGCCGTCACATAGGCCTGGACATCGGCCGCGGCCGCGGCCCCCAGCAGAGAGTCGCCTGCTCCTCCGCACACCGCCACGCGCGACACGAGCATGTCAGGGTTGCCCGCGGCGCGCACTCCCCACGACGTTTGCGGTAGTCCGGTCTCGACTCGGGAGACTAACGCGCTCAACGACTCTGGCTGTGGCAACGATCCGATGCGGCCCAGCCCAACGCCGGGGTCCGTGGGCGACGGCTCCAGGACCGACTCGATGGTCAGCCCGAGCGCCTGCGCAAAAGCGTCAGAAACACCCGGCGAGGCCGAGTCGGCATTGGTGTGCGCGGTGAACAGCGATCGCCCGGAGCGGATCAGGCGATGCACCAATGCGCCCTTGGCGGTGTTGGCCGCCACCGTGTCCACCCCACGCAGCAGCAACGGATGGTGAGCCAGCAACAGACCACCGTCGGGAACCTCGTCCACCACCGCCGCGGTGGCATCGACCGCGATCGTCACCGAACTCACCGCGTCGTCGGGGTCGCCGCAGACCAGACCCACGGAATCCCAGGACGCGGCCAGCCCAGGCGGGTAAGCCTCGTCCAGCGCGTCGATGACAGTGGCCAGCCGAACCGTCATCGCAAGACCCTACCGTTCGTGATGTCGGCGATCGCCTCAACGAGCACCGGCCACTCCGGTCGCACCGCGGCACGCAGATACCGGCCATCCAAGCCGACGAAGGTGTCACATCGCCGCACCGCAATTCCTCTGCTGTGCAGATGCTTTCGCAGCAGTGCCGCGTCGCCGGCGGTAAAAAGCACGAATGGCGCACGGCCGTCGACCGGCTCGACGCCGGCCGACCGCAGGCCAGTGACCATCTCGGCGCGCATCGCGGTCATCCGGCGAGCGCCCGTCGCGGCTTCGGCCACCGCCCCCGGCGCACAGCACGCCGCGATGGCCGCTAACTGCAGTGTCCCGATCGGCCAATGCGGGCGCGACGAAGTCAGCCGCGCCAACACCTCCGGAGCGGCCAGCGCGTAACCCACCCGCAGTCCCGCCAGTGACCACGTTTTGGTCAGGCTGCGCAACACCAGCACGTCGGGCAGCGGCTCGTCGGCCAGCGATTCCGGCTCGCCGGGCACCGAATCGGCGAACGCCTCGTCAACCACGACGATCCGGCCAGGCCGGCGCAACGCAAGAATCTGTTCGCGGGAGTGCGACACCGACGTCGGGTTGGTGGGATTGCCGACCACCACGAGGTCGGCGGCGTCGGGAACCTGCGCACCGGCCAGGCCGAACGGCGGGTCGAGCACGACGTGATGCACCGGGACGCCGGCCGCTCGCAGCGCGACATCCGGTTCGGTGAACGACGGCGCGATCAACGCCGCCAGCGTCGGGCGCAGGTTGGGCAGCAGTGCGAATCCCTCGGCGACTCCAGCCAGCAGTGCGATCTGGGCAGGCGGGCGGCCGTGACGGGTGGCAACCGCGTATGTCGCCGCGCGCTCGTCGTCGGCGCCCGGGTAGCGCGCCAGGTCGGCCAACCGTGCAGCCAACCGCTCGACCAGCCAGATTGGTGGCTGTGCGTGACGGATGTTGACGGCGAAATCGAGCATGCCGGGTTCGGCGGCCTGATCACCGTGATAGCGCGCCGCTGCGAGCGGAATCGACTCGCTCGAATCCACACTCGCCACATCTGAGACATTAACGGCCCCGCCGCGAGACCCGGTATCGGGACACAGTCGCCGGCTGGTCGCGGCGTCTTGGACAATGGCCATGTGACAGGCTCAGTCCCCACATCACCAGATCGCCAGGCTCCGCAACTGGTGATCTTCGACCTCGACGGCACCCTCACCGACTCCGCGGACGGCATTGTGTCCAGCTTCCGCCACGCGCTCGGCCACGTCGGTGCCGCCGTCCCCGATGGCGATCTGGCCAGCCAGATCGTCGGCCCGCCGATGCACCACACCTTTTCCGCGATGGGTCTGGGCGAACACACCGACGCCGCGATCGCCGCCTACCGCGCCGACTACACCACTCGCGGCTGGGCGATCAACAGCCTGTTCGACGGGGTCGGGCCATTGCTGGCCGACCTGCGGGCCGCCGGTATCCGGCTCGCGGTGGCCACCTCGAAGGCGGAGCCGACAGCACGCCGCATCCTGGCCCATTTCGGTCTCGATGAACACTTCGAGGTCGTCGCCGGTGCCAGTGTCGACGGCACACGCGCCACCAAGGCCGACGTGTTGGGGCACGCGTTAGCCCAACTCCAGCCGCTGCCCGAACGGGTGATCATGGTCGGCGACCGCCGCCACGACGTCGAAGGCGCGGCCGCGCACGGCATCGACGTCGTGGTAGTTGGCTGGGGTTACGGTCAAGCCGACTTCGCCGATGCCGCGGCCCAGACCAGCAGCGGCGCATGGCATGTCGCGACGGTCACCGAACTGCGGAGGGCATTGGGTGTCTGATTTCGATCGTCCGACCGACCTGCGGCTGCACATCACTTTCGTGTGCACCGGCAACATCTGCCGGTCGCCGATGGCCGAGAAGATGTTCGCCCATCAGATCACCCAACGCGGCCTGCACGACGCCGTGCGGGTGACCAGCGCGGGCACCGCGGGCTGGCATATCGGAAAGCGCGCGGACGAGCGGGCCAGCCGCGTGCTGCGCGAACACGGCTACCCCACCGACCACAGCGCCGCACAGCTCGAGATCGACCATCTCAACGCCGATCTGGTGGTCGCGCTGGCCCGCAATCATGTCGCCCTACTTCAGCAGCTGGACGTCGATCCCGACCGGATTCGAATGCTACGTTCCTTCGACCCCCGTTCCGGCGCCTTCGTTCTCGACGTCGACGACCCTTATTACGGCGACGACGAAGACTTCGAAGCCGCCTTCAACTCGATCGAGGCGTCCCTGCCCGGGCTCCACACGTGGGTCGACGAACAACTCGCCCGGGACGGTCACGACTGATGCGCCGCCTACCGTTCCTGCTGCGGCCGGGCTGGATAGCGCTGGCCATCGTGGTGATCGCGTTCACCTATTTGTGTTTCAGCGTTCTCGCGCCGTGGCAGCTGGGGAAGAACACCAAGACCTCTCGCGAGAACGATCAGATTCAACAGTCCCTGACGACCGCGCCGGTGCCATTGAAAAGTGTTCTACCGAAGCAAAACTCGTCGGCCTCAGACGCCCAGTGGCGAAAAGTGACGGCGACCGGGCACTACCTTCCGGATAAGCAGGTGCTGGCCCGGTTGCGGGTCGTCGAGGGGGATCCGGCTCTCGAAGTGCTGTTGCCTTTCGTCGTCGACGGCGGCCCAACCGTTTTGGTCGACCGTGGGTATGTGCGGCCCGAGCAAGGCTCGCGGGTGCCGCCGATTTCCGCACCGCCCCGCGAGACGGTGACCATCACGGCGCGCCTGCGCAACTCCGAGCGACCGGTGCTGGACAAAGATTCCTTCATCAGTGACGGTGTGCGGCAGGTGTATTCGATCAACGCGAGTCAGATCGCGACGCTGACCGGGGTGCCGCTGGCGGGAGCGTATCTGCAGTTGGTCGACGATCAGCCCGGCGGGCTGGGCGTCGTTGGTCTTCCCCATCTGGACGCGGGACCGTTCTTGTCCTACGGCATCCAGTGGATCACGTTCGGCGTCATCGCGCCGATCCTGCTGGGCTATTTCGTGTATGCGGAGGTGCGGGCCCGCCGCGCCGATCAGGCGCAGGCGGGAACGACGGGGCCGGCGAAATCCGCTGAGACGCCTGTGCCTGCGACTGTCGAGGACAAGCTCATCGACCGCTACGGACGGCGGCGCTGAGCCCATTGCCCGCTGGCACCGGCGAGCACCAACACCGCGGCCGCCTGCACAGCCCGCGAGAGCAAGACGGCACGGTGCAGATCGGTCAACGTCGGGGGCAGTCCTTCGCCCAGCGCCGGGCGGATCTGTAATTCGTAGTCGTATTGGGTAGGACCGCCGAGCTGCAGGCCCAGTGCCCCTGCGAACGCCGCTTCGACGACGCCGGCGTTGGGGCTGGGATGGCGGCCGGCATCGCGACGCCACGCAGCAACCGCACCCGACGGCGATCCACCGACGAGGGGCGCACACACTGCGGCGAGTGCAGCGGTCATCCGCGCGGCCACGTAGTTCGCTGCGTCGTCCAATCGCGCTGCGGCCCAACCAAATCGGATATAACGGGGCGAGCGGTGACCCACCATCGCGTCCAGCGTGTTGATGGCCCGGTATCCCAGGACCGCGGGCGCGCCGCCGATCACCGCCCACAGCAGCGGGGCTACGTGCGCGTCGGAGGTGTTCTCGGCGATCGATTCCACCGTGGCGCGGGTCAGGCCGGCGGCGTCGAGTTGCGCCGGGTCACGCCCGCACAATGACGGCAGCAGCGCACGGGCGCCGTCGAGGTCGCGGTGGCTCAAATGCTCACCCATCGCTGATCCGATGCGCGTTAGCGAGGTTCCGCCCAGCGCGACCCAGGTCGCCATTGCGGTCGCGGCGACCGACCAGCTCGGAGCGCACCGGCGGGCCCGCCATTGCAACGCGGCGCCAAGCAGACTCACCGCGCCCACCAGCGTTACGACGTGGACCGCGCCGGCGACCCGCGTATCGCGGTAGGTGATCCGCTCCACCGCCGTTGCGGCAGCGCCGAATCCCGCCACCGGATGCCCCGCCCGCGGGTCGGCCAGTACGAGGTCGGCGAGGTATGCGATCAGCACACCGAGGACCCGGGTATGTCGCCTGGCGCCAAACACTCCGGCAGCGTCTCACACATGGTCTACTCGGCTGATGGCGCCTTCACCGCGGGCGCAGCCCGCCGGAAACAGAGCGAAGCGACGCGCCAACCGGGTCGCCGACCTGCTGAATCCCGCGGCTCTGTTGTTGCCCGCCGCGAACGTGATCATGCAGCTGTCATTGCCGGGTGTCGGCTACGGCGTGCTGGAAAGCCCGGTCGACAGCGGCAACGTCTACAAACATCCGTTCAAACGCGCGAGGACCACCGGAACGTACTTGGCCGTTGCGACCATCGGGACGGAGTCGGACCGCGATCTCATCCGCGCTGCCGTCGACACCGCACACCGGCAGGTGCGGTCGAGGCCGTCGAGCCCGATGTCCTACAACGCATTCGACCCTGCCCTGCAGCTCTGGGTAGCCGCCTGCCTTTACCGCTACTTCGTCGACCAGCACGAATTCCTGTACGGCCCGCTGGACCCGGCAAGCGCGGATGCGGTGTATTGGGACGCCCGGCGACTGGGCACAACCCTGCAGGTGCGAGAAGGCATGTGGCCACCGGACCGAGTCGCGTTCGACGACTATTGGAAGCGGTCGCTGGAAGACCTGCGCATCGATCACGCGGTCCGGGAGCATCTGTATGGGGTGGCGACGATGGCGTTCCTGCCATGGCCGTTGCCCGCGCTTGCCGGGCCTTTCAACCTGTTCGCGACAGCGGGCTTCCTATCCCCGGATTTCCGCACCTTGATGCGGTTGGGGTGGTCAGAATCTCGGCAGCGACGATTCGAGTGGTTGCTGGCGGCATTGCGTCTTGCCGACCGACTGATTCCGCACCACGCATGGATTCTCGGCTATCGCCTCTACCTGTGGGACCTGCGGTTTCGCGCCAGACGGGGCTGGCGGATCGTCTAGCGGTCAGAAAGTAGTGGTGACCATGACGATGGCGATCATGCTCAGCAAGGCCATCCAGAACCACGGCTGCAGGTAGATGCGCTCGTTGCTCTCCTCGAGCTTGTGCGCAGGCGAAGCGGTGCGCTCGGGCGTCAGTTGTGAGGTCATGTAGCAAGCATGACTAATTAGGCAGACGAAGTAAATGTGGCGCTCGCCACCTCGGCAGCTACAGTGCGACCTAGGTCACACTGTGCGGGTCCGGCAGGGTCGCCGGGCCCCAGCGTCAGGGAAGCGACCCCAGTGCCCGTCGCTTTGTGTCAGCATTACCGCGTGAGCGCACGCCCCATCGCGCATTTCCTCGTCGCCACGGCGTTAACCACCTTGACGGCGCTGGTGAGCGCCCCGGTCAACATCGCGCCCGCGTCCGCTGCTTCGTGTCCCGACGTTGAGGTGACGTTCGCCCGTGCCACCGGCGAGCCGCCCGGCGTCGGAGTGGTCGGGCAGCAATTCATCGATTCACTGCGCTCGCAGGTTGGGGGTCGGTCCGTCGCGGAGTATCCGGTCAACTACCCGGCCTCAGACGATCTCGCCCCGTCGGCAAACGCCGGTGCCGTGGATGCGAACGCCCACGTCGAATCGATGTCCGCCACCTGTCCCAACACCAAGTTGATCCTCGGTGGATACTCCCAAGGCGCAGTCGCGATAGATCTGATCACCATCGCCCAAGCTCCGGTGTCAGGCTTTGTCCCCGTGTCGCTACCGCAGGATGTGGCCGATCACGTTGCTGCACTCGGCCTCTTCGGGAATCCGTCGGACAGATATCTGGGCGCGCCCGTAAGCACGCTGAGCCCGTGGTACGGGGCCAAGGCCATTGACTTGTGTGCTCCTGGCGACCCGGTGTGCACTCCCGGCGCACTGTTCACCGTGCCAACGCACGACGAGATGTCCGCCCCGGCGCACCTTTCCTACCCGAACTCGGCAATGCCGGCTCAGGCCGCAACTTTCGTCGCACGTCACCTGTAGCCAGACGTCATGCGCGCAGTCGTCATCACCAAGCACGGTCCGCCTTCGGTACTGAAGGTGCAGGATCGTCCAGACCCGCCGCCGCCCGCCCCCGGCCAGGTGCGCATTTCCGTGCGCGCGGCGGGAGTCAACTTCGCCGACCACCTGGCCCGCGTCGGGTTGTACCCCGATGCCCCCAAGGTGCCCAGCGTGGTCGGCTACGAGGTGGCAGGGACGATCAACGCGGTCGGCGACGGCGTCGACCCCGCGCGGGTGGGCGAGCGGGTGCTGGCGGGAACGCGTTTCGGCGGCTACGCCGAGATCGTCAACGCCGGCGCGAGCGACACTGTCGCGCTTCCGGACTCGATGACCTTCGAGCAGGGCGCCGCGATCCCGGTCAATTACGCGACGGCGTGGGCAGCGCTGCACGGCTACGGCTCTTTGAGCGCCGGCGAGCGGGTGCTGGTGCACGCCGCGGCCGGGGGCGTCGGCATCGCGGCGGTACAGCTGGCCAAGGCCGCGGGCGCGATCGTGCACGGCACCGCCTCACCGGGTAAGCACGACCAGCTCGCCGCGCTTGGCGTCGACCAGGCAATCGACTACCGTCGTGACGGTTGGTGGAAAGGCCTGGGAGCCTACGACATCGTCCTGGACGCGCTCGGCGGCACATCATTGCGGCGGTCATTCGATCTGTTGCGTCCGGGCGGACGGCTGGTGGCCTACGGCCTCTCGTCGCTTCAGCAAGGCGAGAAGCGGTCGTTGCGCCGCGCGGCACCGCAGGCGCTGGCGATGCTGCGCGGGCTCAGCCTGATCACGCAGCTAAACGAATCGAAAACCGTCATCGGGCTCAACATGCTGCGGTTGTGGGACGACCGCGGCACGCTCGAGCCGTGGATCGGGCCACTGTCAACGGCCTTGTCGGATGGCACGGCAGCACCGGTCGTGCATGCGGCGCTGCCCTTCGCCGACGCGCCAGAAGCACACCGGATCCTGGCGGCGCGGGAGAACGTCGGCAAAGTCGTGCTGGTGCCATAGGGCACACCCGCGCGATCAACGGCTACGCCCCGATCGACCTCGCCGTCGACTCCGCGGACGCGTTGCAGGCGTAGGCCAGCCATCTCGACGACCGCGGCGTCGACCATTCGGCGGTAATCACCGGTGGCGCAGGCCATTTGATGGTGGTAGCCGATCCCGACGGGATCTACATCAGCATGGCGGACGCGGGCGGTTAGAGCCGCGCAATTCACGCTTTCATGTGCAAAGAGTAGGGGCGTCGCACACATTGCCGGGGCAATAAATCTTGTGTGCGGCATCGACCATGGTTCCGACGTCTAACAAGGTCACGCCCCTCCTGTTCAAGTGGTCGTGAATGTCGTCGGCAATCTCTTGTGGCTGCCAACCCCAAGTGAGGTCGTAGCAGATGAGGTGCGCCTCCCCGATGAGTGCCTCGTCCGTGTTGGGCGGCCAAGTGAGGCCGACGGCGTGCAGTTTTGCGAAGTATGCGTCATCAGCGGGAGTGGCAGCGGCAATTGCAGCACTACTAAACAGGGCGGCGGCAGCCATCATGAGCATGGTAAATCTGGCCGGCCAGCGAGGTGAGGGCATTCCGATTCCCTTCGTTTCTTCTTGGGGTCCAAAGCAGGAAGAGTATAAAGACTAATTCTCAGACGTGAACGCCTGAAGCGAAAGTCGGCGCCAATGAGCACCATGTCGGTTAATCGTTTGAAGCCATCCGAGTGGCACGAGACATCTGCAAGGAGTTTCGGACAAATGACCGCCAGGAGGCACAGCGCCCCA
>Ga0302326_10021876_pt1 | contig 13097 bp, 11 predicted proteins | sample Palsa_T0_3_FD_202264 | JGI IMG/M metagenome (GOLD analysis project Ga0302326, IMG submission 202264) | Peat permafrost microbial communities from Stordalen Mire near Abisko, Sweden - Palsa_T0_3 | ecosystem: Environmental > Terrestrial > Soil > Palsa > Peat permafrost | place: Sweden: Abisko... | reverse complement strand
GGGCATTTGCTTGTAGCCGACGACCCGCCGGAAGGAGCGCTGGGCCTCGGCCATTCCCGCAGCCAGCCATCGCTTCTTCATCTCACCGCCCTGCCAGTGCTTGACGTTGCGCATTGTGGTGCGGGCGACCGAGATCATCGACTCGATGCAGTTAGTGGTGGTCAGGGTGGTAGCGAGGGCTCCATTTACGCCGAGGCGGCGGACGGCGAACATGTCGTCCAAGCCTTCGAGGAGGCTGGCCGCGGCGTCAGGGTGGTCGAACTTGATCTCGGCAGCCAGGCGTTTTGCTGCGTCGAGGCCTTTCGCCGGGTCGGGGTTGAGGAACGCCAACGCCAGGCGGCGGTCGACCTTGTGCCCGAGCTCGGCGGGTAGATGGCCTTTGACATTTCGTCTTTTATGCAAAGTACATCGTTGTACAACAGCTTTTTCACCGAAGACCTTGGCAACACCGGCCGCTAAGGCCTTGGCCCCGTCGATGACCACGAGCACGCCGGCTTCGGTATTGAGGCCCCGAGCGCCTAGATCAGCGAGCAGGGCCGTCACGACGGTCTTGTTCTCGGTGTCACCCAGCCACAACCCGACCGGGACCTTGGTGCCGTCGGCGCAGATGACAAGGGCGGCCACGCAGCACTGGCCGGCCACCTCGATGCCGTCCACCATGAGCACGGCAACCTCCAGCCCGGACAGGTCCTTTGCCATCAGCTCGGCTAGGGCGGCCTCGGTGGCCCGTTTCCAGCGCCGCGACACCGAAGAACGGCCCGTGCCCTTGGCCTGGTCTTCTATATCTGGGCCGAGCGGCTCGGCCACGTCTACGTGGCGACGGGTGGCCACCCCGGCCAACACCCGTTCGGCGGTCAGTTGGTCGAGCAGATCTTTTGAGCTGAACACGGCCCAACTGTCGAGTTCCAGCTCCGTGCCGTCAGTTGTCCTGCCCCTCGGGCGCTCGACCGGGAGCAGGCGGCCCCCGAGGGCGACGCTGCCGGTGGTAGTGCCGTGCCAATTTGCCGTCCTGTCGATGAGCTTGGCGTGTTTGGGGCCGATGCGCCGGGTCAGTTCGTCCTCCATGACCTGCGCCATCACCATCAGCCCGACATCGGCGCACATGGCCAGCAGGCCGTCTTTAACCGCGGTGGCAAGGTCGGCCAACGCGACGGTTGCCTCCAGGGGCAGGCCGGCCAGCTGGGCGACCTCCTCCGGTCCCGCGACGGTCACAACGGGTACTTTCTTCTTCAACGGTGGTCCTCCTTGGGTTGTCTGGCGACACCCGAGACCTACCAAACGGCAGGGCTCAGATGGGGGACCACCGCCTCTACTTCAACAATCGGGGGGACAACCTCGCCGGGAATGGGAGCGGGAGCATCATCACCGAGGAAGAAGCTCGCCTGCTCACCGCCGCTTTTGCCGACCCACCTAACTTCGAGCTGATGCGTCAGGCCGAGCTGCACTACGACAACGGCGGTTATTGCGAGCCGTGCGGTGTGGCCTACTGTCGTGACCACTGGCGCCCGTCGGGTACCGGGTACGGCACTTGCCCGAACGGGCATGGCAAGAGCCTGGACCCCCACTGGTCACCGGACTGGTAGCCGCCAGCCCGGTTGCGTCATGCCCGTCACACCCGATGACGCACTAATGGTTGCCCGGCAATGGCACGGCAACCAAGTCGACAAGCTCGAATGGAGGACGGCGTCTGTCGCAACTGCCAATAAGCAGCTGATTTAGCAAGAGGTGCCCCCGAAGGTCCGAGAACACCAATGCGCCGGTCGACAGCAGCCGAAACACACGCGCGCGTCCTCCTAAACTCGGGCCGCTGCCGACAACCGCCGCAGGGGCAGCGCTCAGTCAAACCAGCCGTAGGCCACGCTCTGCCAGGCGTGGCGGCGGACCTCTTCGAGTACCTCGGCGTCGATGGGGAGCGCCCAGTCCTCCTGCCACCAGACAAGGACTAGGTAGGACTCCGACCACGTCTCCTCGACGGGAACTGGGGTCGGGCTCCAGTACTCGGCGGCGCAAAAGACCCTCGGCAAGAGGGAGCGTTGCCCGAACGGGTCTTGCTCCCTCAAGGGAAGTTGGACTTGTCGAGGCTCGATGACCAACGGGTCGTGAGGCTCCTGGCCAGGGCCAGAGCGGCGGTACCGCTCTCGTACCGATGCGACCAGGTCCCGGTTCATTTCATCGGTGGGTGCACCGTCGAGCAGGCCAGAGTAGGTCAACGACTGAGAAAGCCACCTGAGCGACGCGCACACCCCGTCGGCGAAATCCACATCACCCAATTTGGCCATCGTGCCTCCCAGGGTCACCGAAGACGCGAGCCTTCGACTGTACCCAGTCGAAGCGTAGGTCCAGCGATGCCGTCGTGCATTGCCAGGGCTCCCCTCGGCCAGATGGGATACGAACAGACTTGTCAACGACTTAGCACCGATGGCACCTTCCATTTCTCTAGCCGGTCAATCCTTCGTGCTCTAGCCCTTGGGGCGGGGCCTATCGCTCCGGGACTTCTTTGTCGCAGTCTCGGCCTGGACCTGCTGGGCGAGCCTGCCACTGTTAGAGAAATATGGTTCGACGAGCAGGGTACCGTCATTGAGGGTGGCGAGGATCTTGAACTCGGTGTGGATGTTGACAAGTTTCGCCATGACGGCATCGGTGACCGCAAGTTGAACGTTCATGACCCCATCCTTCTTGTGTTCTAGCACCCACTGCCCTTCTGCCTTTCGCACCCAAGCTCGGAAGTAGCTGGACTTCCGACCGTTCCCGGTATGGCTCCCCTGCAGCCCGGCCGACGCCGGGCTCGAGTTTGGCTTTGAGGAGATCCGCTCTGCTGATGCCGTCAGAGGGTCGCGCCCATTGCGGTCGCCAGGCGTTCGGCTCAAGGTCCCAGGGGCAAACTGCATCGCCGTTGTCATGACAACAGCTATGTTGAAGTCCTCGACCGGCTAAGCGCGCATGGTGTGCTGGTGACACGGGCCGAGACGCATATTGGGTTCCCCAAACAGTTAGACGAGTAGTGTGGGGCGGCCACGGATCCCTGTAGTGCGTCCTCACCCAGTCGGGTACTGTCTGCGCCTGGTGGTCTCGGTCGCAAGTCCAGGGGCGGCTGCCTAGCGGGCGAGACCGAACCTCGGAGTTCGGGCACGGACTTCGGTCGTCGCCTGATGCTTGCCGGGCACCACCGGCCGCATCAACCGGGCATTTGATTGTCTCAGGGCTGCGGTGGTGCTTTGCGTACCGAATCGGGCCGGGGCCGGTTCCGAAACCTTGTCATTTGTTCAAGGAGCCCTGGGTCTCGAAGAAGCGTACCGAGGTCGGTTCTGGTTAATTCAAGGCGTTCTGCGGTGACTGCGCGTGTGAACACGTGAAGGACGCTGTCTTGAAAGATCATTGCGAAGTGCCTAAATGTGCCCGGCGGATATATGACGTCTAGCCACCAGGTCGACCAGGGACTATTGAAGAACTCGACGACGCCACTGCCCACAACCCACTCATGGACCAAGGCGTCGGGAATAGGAAGCAAGTGCCGTCCTTCCCCGCTCGGAGGGCCGAGGAAGGCTCCCGCACAGGGCTGGAAGCGGAACACAAGTAGGCGTTGATCCGGATCTTGGAAGTTCGCCGCCGTGACAAGGAAGGCTTCGCCTTCGGTCTGGAAAACAACAGGGTCGCCGTAGGTGGGCAGAAGAACACCGAGATCTACTGGGACGGTATACGTAAGTCCGCGCTCTCGGAGCGATTGGCGATACCCCTCGGCTAAGTCACGCCGGGCTGCCTTAGCTTCCGCTGATAGGCCGCCATGGCGCGCCTCAGCCTCATCAACCGCTAGGTGAAGGCCGCCCAAGCGTGATGACTCGGTAGCTTCGTCAGGCACGCTGAGAGCGTATCTGGGGCTTGCATGAGTCCGTGGGCTCCCTGTAACACAGCACCCGCGAACTGCGCGGCCGGTGCGCCTCTCGTGCTTGTCGGCGGGATGTGCGAGCCCTTCGGCGTGTGGGGCGGTACGACCCCCACGGAGCGCAGCCGTCTCCGGAGGGGCCGCCAGCAGGCCGCCTGAAGGAGCGGTCCCACCCCGGTGGCAAACTTGAGGAGTGGTCGCAGGTGACATGTTCCGCGAGCTTGTCGACTCAGTTCTCGCTGACAACGACGCCCTGCGCCAGCGTTGGTGCCAAGCGCTTGCGGAACCGGTCGCCGAGATCCCGCCATTGGTGGGCACCCCAAGTTGGATACCGGCCGTCGTCGGCACGGTCTTCCATGACTTCGTTGATCGTGCGTTAGCGGGAGAGCCTTGGTCGGACTGGCGCCCGCTAATCAACATCGACTCCGTCGACGACAAGGTCTTGGCGTGGCTGGGGACGCACGGAGTCGAGGTGCCGCCCGAGCCGAAGGTCGTAGGTCGGAACCCACCAACGCCTGGGCCTTACGGTCTTTCCTTCGTGGGCGAATACATCTTTGACGGGCCGCACCTGCCGATCCCCAACCCCCCCTATCTCCTCGCCCACCTTGAAGCATTAGTGAAACTGGCCGAGAGCCGACTGTTCCCGAGCTTCGCTGACATTGCCCCCGAGCTGCGCCACACGGGGTTTCCGAGCCTTATCGGCACAGTCTGCGTTGTGGGTGCGTACAGCCTGAACTACCCCGACGCGATCCTCGGCGACACGATGCTGGAGATAAAGACGGGGCTCTACCGCTCGCCTCAACTGGCGCTACGGCGCCAGATGGCGCTGCAAGTCCTCCTCGACCTCTATGACCGTTACAAGGTCCGACACGTCGCGTGGTACTTGGCCCGTCAAGGGATCCTCGTAAGGGCACCGATCTCCGAGTTGCTCATCGTTGACCAAGTGCCTGGAGGTCTCCCGGAGCTTCGGGAGCGCTACAGGAAAGCGCGGTCAGCCTTCGAGCGAAGGTGGCACGGCGGAACGAACGTGCGGTGCGTGCTCTGGCTCTGGGATCTTGCCCGTCGGCACGGAGGCCCGCTCAGCGGAGAGGATTTCGAGCCGCTCGGCGAGGAGGCACGCGACGGGGAGGTGCGGGCCATCGAGTCCTCGCTCGCCGAGGCGGGCATCAAGGGCACGTTGGACGCGATCCGCGGGTGGACCCGAGACGCCATGGCTGGCCGCCTGGAGAGCGCTCGTCCGTGGCGACTTGACCAGGTGCTCGGCCCGGACATTTCCCGTTGGATCGACCGCGCTTCTGCTCTCAATCCGGATCCCTGAGGAGTCGAGCCGCCTCGCGTCGTGGTCGTTAGAGAGCCTGCGTACGATTGGCACTGTGGACGATTACGCCGGGGCTCGGGGAGGACGTCTAATGAAGAGGCTCATCGCGCTCGTCGCTGCCGCGTGCCTGTCTGGAGTTGGCTTCGCGGCCCCAGCCGCGGCGTCGTCAGCGCCAAATGACTACCTGTCGACCGGACGCTACGACGCCTCATTCGCGGAGTTCACCGTCTCAGGATCTGATGTCGTCGGGGTTGTCTACGTCGACACGGTAGAGGGTTCCAACCCGAACGCCTACCTGTCATCGCAGTCGCTGCAATTTACTGGCACCGATAGCGGGGGCAACCTGACGCTCTTTTTCGGCGGCTCCTGGACCCCGACCTTCGGCTCAGTCAACGGGCAATCCTTGTCCCTTCAGATCCCCCAGAGTGACGGCACGCTTCAGACGTTCACCTTCTCCCGGTCTTCCGTCGCCGCGTATAACCGGTACATCGCACAGTGGAAAGCGGCGATCACCAAGGCCAACCAGGCGGCGGCAGCCGCAGCCGCAAAAGTGGCGGCGGCGGCCCAGCACAAGCAGCAACTGCTGAATCGCCTGAACCAAACCATCGCTGCGGTCGAGTCCGACCTCTCCGTCCTAAGCTCCCCGGGGACCCTGAGCGACGACGAGAACACACTTGGCGACGACGTCAACACCGTCGGGGACGACCTCAACACGGTCGAGGACGACATGAACACGGTGTCGGACGACCACAACTCTGGCGAGTCGCACTCCGTGGTATGCGGCGACGTTTCAACCTCATACGGTGACGCAGCGACGGCCGCCAGCGACGCCAGGGTTATCGTCAGCGACGCGCAGGCGAGCCAGGGAGGCGTCGGCGAAGACCTCCGAGACGCGCTCCAGGCCATGTCTCGCACCCCCGGCGATTACGCGGCTTATTGGCAGGCTCAACACGCCTTGCCGAGCTACGAGCCGACAAACCCGATCCCGCCTCTCAAGGTGGCGCTGGCCACGGGGCAGGGCACTATCAACGGCGCCATTCATCAGGTCAACTCGTACCTCGATCAGGCCAACGGGACCGTTGCGAAGGCATACGGGCTGGCCAACGGTGCACAAAAGGCGAACCACTGCGGACCCCCGAAGAGCGCCCCGGTAATCGGGCACGTAACAGCGGCGATGCTTGGCGCCTGAGACCCGCGCAATGAGCCTCCCTCGTCCAGGACGGAGCGCGTAGCCCGCAATGGCGTCGTTCACGCAGCAGCTCAAGGTACGCGGGACCAAGATGAGGACGTTCTTCGAGGAGCGCTTTCCTAACGCGGCCGCCGTCAGAGCCGACCTGCGCGAGCGCGTCAGGGACTCTCAGACTCTCGACCCGTCTGACACGACTGGTTACCCGTGGGGGACCGTGGGAACCGCGCTCGACTACCGCATGCGGTTCTCCTTCCCCGCCTACGCCGCGCTCCCTGAGCGGTGGGACATGTGCGTCAGTAACCCCGACATCGGCTTCTGCCTAATGTACGACGTAGCCAACCCCGGCAGCCTTCCTCGACCGCTGGTCGCCGAGGTGGTGGCTTCGGAGAGCATCATGGGCACGGGTGCCTACGTCGAAGCCGGTACGTGGTCCGGCGCAGCGAGCCGGTTCTTCGGCGCGTTCAACCTCTTCCTACGCCGCGTCCGTCCTCACGAGCTGGCGCTCGCCCCCGAGGACGAGGACACGCTCTGCCGGTACTGCTACGTCCTGACCCTGTACGACGAGATCGCCCGAAACCCCGCGGCGGTGTGGAGCGGGACGCCGCTCCTGAGCCTACAGTCGGCAGCCGGCGTCGACGACATGCTCGCGCTGTGCTCGCCCGTGGCGACCGCCGACATCGCTGAGATGTCGCGGGCGTTCGTGGCGTCGCACTCCCACCTGCTCGGCGGGGACGCGGTGCTCAACCCTTGCTTCAGAGGCGGCGACGGCGACCTCATAGTCGACGGGTGCTACATCGACATCAAGGCCGCCAGGGTCGCGAAGAGGCCGTCGCCGACGGAGTGGCCGTGGGAGCTTCTCGGTTACGCCCTCTTCGATGCAGAGGACCGGTTCGGGATACACAGCGTCGGCCTGTACCTCGCTCGCCAGGCGCAGCTCGTGACGTGGTCCCTGGGCGAGTCCATGTCGATGCTAAGCGCCGAGGGCGAGGTCCCTCCTTCTTTGGAAGACGCTCGTCGGGCGCTCCAAGACTGGTTGGGGTGAGCGCCGCCGTCTCGCGTGATTCGGAAAACCTTTGGGCGAGAATTGGGGCGCTATTGAGACCGCCCGTCGGCGGCGCAGGGACAATTAGGCCCGATGAGCCTGAAGACGCCCTGGCAGAGGAAGGCCCGCCAGCCGACACCGCGCCCAACCGTCTCCCGGGACGAAACCGTGACCACGCCTCGACAGGCACTGAGGCTGGAGCTGGGGGAGGACTGGACCGTACTCGAAGGAGTTCGCGTCCCCGGCGCTCGCCTCGTCAACACCCTCGCCGTCGGGTCACGGGGCACTCTCGCCCTGGCCGCAATTAGCGACGGGTCGTCGATCGCCACGGTCCGAGGCAAGCCCTACAACGGCCGCGACCCGCTGGAGCCTGTGCTGGCAGCGCTTCTGGGCGACGCCCGTGCGGTCGCCGACCTGATGCGAGGCCCGCTCGCCGGTAAGCCGGTTGTCCATCCAGTGCTCGTCGCTCCCGGGGCACCAGCAACGTTCACGCACATCGACGTGTTGGTGGTATCACCCGAGGAGCTGGCGGCGGCACTGCTGGATTACCCCGAGTCGTGGGGCCATCCTGAGGTCGACGCTGCACTATCGACGCTGAGGGGCCTTGGCGGTCACGCTGTGCCCCGGTCTTGGCCGAACCAGGCGCCACACGAGAGGAGCGCGGCCGAGCGCGACTCCATAAAGTCTCGACCGGCTCCGCCCCCCTCCCCGCAGCCCTGGCGCGACTGGTCAGTCCAGGGGAGCAAGCTCAGCGAGACCGTCTGGCACGAGGGCTTCACTCGCCCCGACCCGGCCAAACCTGCTCAGCGCCAAAAGCCGCCACGCGTCCGGAGGATTCGCCGCCGTCACCGTGCACTGCGTCGCGCGCTGGCCCTGTTTGTCGTCTGTGCGATCGCTGCGGGGGTGTGGTACGAGCGGGCGCACCCCCTCCCCTGGCTGAGGGCCATCCAAGGAAGGACGCTTACCCTCACTCCTAATAACGGCTCCGCTGGCCCTGTTCCCACAACGGCTCCGGAATCGGTCGCCTACCCTGGCCGCCAGCCAGGCGACGTTCCCGCCGATAATGCCAACGTGGCGGTCGTTGACGGCGTGACGGCCACCATGAGGTCCCCGACCCAACTTCTTGATGCCTTTGGCCGGGAATCAATATGCGCCACGGTCTCATTGCTCAACGGTTCCGTGCCTCTCAGCTACTCTTACGCCGACTGGGCCCTGCAGTCGCCCACGGGCGATGTCCAGCAGCCCGACATGCTTGACACCGCCGAGGCCCTCGGTTCCGGCGGGCTGATTGCTGGGGGCTCCGTGAGCGGCAAGCTTTGTTTCGACGACCCCGGCCAACCCGGCGTCTACGTCCTCAGCTTCCGCCCCGAGGCGGGCGGTGCCGCGGGGCGGGCGGTCTGGCTCCTCCAACAACACTGAGGGGTGGCAAAGCGCGCGGTGAGCAAGAACATCGGCCACAAGTCAGGAAGTCCGCATGTCAGGTCGTTAGCGTCTCCTCGGTGCGTACCTCCACCCGTCTCGTCGCGTTCACGACCCCCACCCGAGTCAACGTCAACAGCCTCCTCCGTCAGGCTTCTGAAGCGCCGGACGGCGGCTCAAACGCCGGCCTCGGCTGGCCCGGCGCTACGCGAGGAGTCTCGCTTTTAGTGCCTCGAACTCCTGGGAAGTCAGCGCGCCCGAATCTCGCAGTTGAACGAACTTCTCTAGCTCGTCAGCTACCGAGCGGCCCGCGCTGGTACCCGACAACCCCCCCAAGGCCGCGTGCCCGATCCGCGGTGTCAGCTCAGCCAAGAACGCCCTTGCGACGCGTGTTCGCAAGCCGTTCAGTGCTTCGATGCCCACTCGCCCACCCGCGGACGATAAGACGATCCTTGCCTCCCATAGCCTGTTCGTGACGCTGGCATCTTGTATCCGGTCAAGAGGCAACGAGCGGACCGACCGACCGACAACACCTTTGGAGGTTATTACGCGCTGGTTCGTCAGAATCAAGTGGGTTCGCCTGCGCCAAAGCTCGTACAGGCCAAGTGTGACCACTTCGTTCCCGAGCATCACCAGGGGAGACGGACGCACATCGGAGATAACTACCTCTCCGGGCTGAAAGTGTAGCTGTGCCATTGTCGTTCGTTCTTCTGGGTCCGCTAGCTCGAAATGGACCGGCGTGCAAACCTTCCGCGGCAAGAGCCGGGCTGTCGCCGGGTGAGAACATGTCTCAGAGCACGGCACGCCGACGCCGCGGCAGGAGGGTGCATGCGCGCGGCCTAGCGCTCGCTCACCAGAGGCGTGAGGATGTCGTCGCCGAAATCTATGGTTGCACCCACGGTCGTCGTCTCAACCACCAGGTTCAATGTTCCGGCGACGTTCATTGTGACCTTGGTCGGGAGGCCCGCAACAAGCAAAGTCTGTTTGACGAGATAACCGTCAGCGCGGAACGTCAGCGGCTTCCCAGTCGGCCCAGGGAAGGAAAGAGTCGCAGGTTGGGTGTCGTCTGAGTCCAAGCCAATGTAGGCAGCGAACGTCCGGTAGTCGTTGGCTATGTGCCAAGCCCATGTCCAATGTCCCCCGCAAATGTAGAACTGGGGAACAGCCCTGACCTGGAAACCCCTCGGGTAAGTCGTCCCGCCCATTACCAACTTCGCACCTTGCGATGCGGTCTTGTAGCTATAGCAACTCGGCCCCGCCCTTACACCGAAGCCTTCGCTTGGCAGCCCCATCGCTTCAAGCGAAGCGGGTAGGTGTTCCGCTGGCGCACCGGATGTCGCGTTCGGACTGGCGGCTTGCGCCGCCTCGTCGGGTGCCACCACAACAGTCAGGGGCAGGAGCATCCCCACGGCAGCGGCGTACCTAGCTAAACGGAAAGCGCTGACGCGGGACACCGACGCACCATACGACTGCAGCCACAACAAACCCACTACGCGAGCCCAAGTCAGGGGAAACTGAGAGTCAAGGGAAACTGAGAGTCGCCAGCTCCGCTTGTCAGTCTCCTTTCGCACCTTCGCGGGCTTGTTCGGCATGCAGGCAGCCAGTAAGAGCAGTTGCTGTGACCGAGATGAGGCCTCTGCAGTCGCCCACCAGTTCGGCCGCTCTCGCTAACGGCCTGCTAACAAACCTCCCCGAACGACCCCTCGGACGGCCGAACGAGGCCCAACCGACCAGGCATGAAAACCTAGCTCTACCAGCCGAACCTTCGCGAGGCCCAACGAGGCCAAATCGAACGCTCCGAACTTGTAATCAGGCGATAGGAGTTCAATTCTCCTCCCGGGCTCCATATTTGGGCAGCTCAGAGGCGGTAGATCTTCTTCTTGGGTAAGGGGGTCCGCCTTGTCGTGCGCGCTGCGTGCGCGAAGGACTAATTCGAACGTGTGCCCGGTCGGCGTCACTTCGGCAGCGTTCGCAAGCTGCCGTCCGGCCGATATCAGGCGAGCTACTGGCACGAGGGTCAACGGCACGTCGCCACGGACACCTTCGTAGGCAAGACCGAGGCCCAGGCATGGCTGTCCGCCAAGGAGACAGACATCAATCGCGGTCAATGGGTCGACCCCGGCTCCGGCAAGGTCGCTTTCGGCGACTACGCGACCGAGTGGCTCTCCCGCCAAGGCCACCTGCGACCACGAACCGCCGAGCTCTACCGCTACCTCTTGCGCGATTACTTGTCACCGACGTTCGAGGGCCGGCGCATGTCCACGATCACAACGAGCCAGGTCACGTCCTGGCACCAGGAACTGGTTAGCCACCGGCCGAAGGTGGCTCCCAAGGCTTACCGGCTCCTTGCCCAGGTCATGCGGGCGGCAGTCGCCGACGGCTACATCGTCAAGAGCCCAGTGGCCATAAAGGGTGCAGCCCGGGAGCGCGTCGTCAAGCGCCCCATTCCCACAGTCGGCGAGGTCGACGCTCTTGCGGGAGCCGTTCCGGAGGGCTTCCGGGCCATGGTGCTGCTCGGGGCCTGGTGCGCCCTCCGCTTTGGGGAGCTGGCAGCGCTTCGCCGTGACCGCATCGACCTCCTCCATAGCGAGGTCATCGTGACCGAAACGGTCACCGAGGTGGCCACAGGTGAGCGCACGATTGGACCTCCAAAGACCGCGGCAGGGCGGCGCTCGGTGGCCATCCCGCCCAACGTGTTGCCGGTCGTCGAGCAACACCTCGCGACCATTGGACCCGCCCCTGGAACCCTGCTCTTCCCGGGATCAGACGGCTATCTTCGGCGCGGGCACTTCTACCACCAGATCTGGACGCCGGCGCTACGAGCCACTGGCCTCCAGTTCCGCTTCCACGAGCTGCGTCACGCCAGCCTGACTTGGGCTGCCGCCCAGGGGGCCACCATCGCCGAGCTAATGCATCGCGCCGGGCACGCCAGCCCGCACGCGGCGATGCTCTACCAGCACGCGACCAGGGACCGTGACCACGCCATCGCAGAAGCGATGGCGAAGCTCGCCCAGCCGGCGGGGGTCGTCACGCCCCGACCAGGCCGGGACGCGAGCGCTATCTAGTCTTGGCCAATATCAGTTGAGCCGGCGCAGCTCGTCGTCATCGACACGAAGTCTGGGAGTATCCCGGCCAGGGTGCCACGTTTGAGTTCTTTGGTGAGCGGCACGACCAAGGGGACCGGCTTGTCTGGGTGTCGAAGTCGAATCTGGCTACCACGCTGCCGTACCGCTCGCTGACCAGGCACTTCATTTGAAGTACCTGGTGCGCTCCTAAATGGACCTTCTGCGTGCGACCCTTTGGCGCCTACCAATCAGGCTCTGCCGCCACGACGCTGGTCACTCCCAGCCCGGTGAGGTCCAAGTGTGGTCCAGGCACCGTCCCCGCGGTACACCCGACGCCCACCTCCGCTCCTGTCGGCGATGATCTAGGCGTGGGCGTCAGGCGTGCACGCAGGCAGCTGGAGGCCAATTTAGGGTTGACCGCCATTTCGGTCGGGCTGTTCGGTGTGCCGGACCCCGAGGTGGCCCGGAGCGTCGTCGCACTGGCCGCCGGCAGCGCCGCGTTTGGCGGTATGAGCGTGGCCACCGGGGAGGCGGTGGACCGGGTGATCGCGTTGTTCAGTGGCGGGCCGCCTCGTCCAGCGGGGATGCCGGGCCACGTCGTTGTCGTGGCCACGGCTGAGGGCGTCCTGCTCTTCGCGCACTCGTACCACACCGCCGTGGGCAAGGAGGCAGCCTTCTTCGGGGCTGGGCACTTCAAGGCCCACGCCTCCCGGTACCCGTTCACGATCGGCTTGAGCATCACAGCCGATAGCGGCGAACGGTTGGTCCTTAATGGCAAACGAGGGCCGCGCCACGGGGTGGCCCCAACGGTGAAAGCCGTCTTGGCGCTCGCCAGTGGCACGGACCGACCGATCCCTGGACGACACATCCGTTCCTAGAGAATTTGTGCTGCTCAGGTGGGCCGCATACCGGCAAAGCGCCCTCATGTTCGGTGCCCGCCGATCCGCCCCCGATCTCTGCTGCGTGACGTGGATCGCGTGGCCTGGCGCTCCCGCACGGCCGCCCGAACCGTCGATATGGACGGATTTTCGTTGCGAGATAAGGGTTCTCGGTTAGCGCATAGAAGATATTTGGCGCATACGGTCCTCGACCCTATCGCATCGACCTTGTCATCAGAGCGTCGAAATTGGAAACGTTCGCGGCTCAGAGGTTCGCTCGCTATTGGGCAAGCAGGGCGGCAAGTT
>Ga0302326_10021874_pt1 | contig 13097 bp, 11 predicted proteins | sample Palsa_T0_3_FD_202264 | JGI IMG/M metagenome (GOLD analysis project Ga0302326, IMG submission 202264) | Peat permafrost microbial communities from Stordalen Mire near Abisko, Sweden - Palsa_T0_3 | ecosystem: Environmental > Terrestrial > Soil > Palsa > Peat permafrost | place: Sweden: Abisko... | reverse complement strand
AGCGCAGTGTCAACCAGCAACGACCAGCCGGCCAGAAATCCGAGCACGGGACCGAAGGCTTTCTCGACCCACGCGTAGGAGGCGCCCGCGTTGGGATCAACCCGATTAAGTTGCTTGAATGCCAGCGTCACCCCGAACATGATGAGGCCGCAATAGAGCAGGCTTGCGGGCGAGAGAACGCCGACCGCCGCGATCAGAGTCGCGGTCGTCGCGGCTGCGCTGAACGCGGGCGCCGTGCCGGCGATGCCCATGATTATGGATTCACCGAGGCCCAGTGCGTTCGCCGCCAAACCTGATTTCGAGTTCATGGTCTGCGCCGGGCCGCAATCCGAGGTGCTGGTAAATCCTTGGACATCTCGCGTCGCAATCTCCCCGCGTGGCATGCGAAGAATGCTACGGAAAAGCTGCGGACTGCAAATCGCGACTTGCTTCAAGGTTACCTAGTCAGAAAACCTGAGAGAGCGCTCGATGGCCTGAAGGCGAGGCTCCTTGCGCAAGGGGTCCGGGAAGCCATTTGTATTCACGTACTCTAAATACGGATCCCGCTATTGGGCTCCCGTATCAAGTCATCGGCGTCTGAAGCGCCTCAAGTGGCCGGAGCTGCACGAGCCGGCGCCGTCTCGCGCATCAGATACGCAGCGCTTCCGCCGAAGAGCAGTGCACCCATCATGTACCACGCGGGCGCGAGAGGGCTGCCGGTCAATTCGATCAGCCACTTGACGATGACCTGCGTTGTACCGCCGAACACCGAGATCGTGCAGGCATACATCGTCGCGAGTGTTCCTGAGCGAACGCCGCGCGGCAGTGATTCAGTAATCGACACGAGCATAGGGGTCGTATTCATCTCTGCCAGTATCGAGACGACTACCATGGCGCCGATCGCGATGTCGACGCTACTTGTTTGGTTCATCAGCATGAAAAGCGGTACGACGAAGACGGTCAGCAGCAGAAGCGGGACCAGCATCATGGGCCGGCGGCCGAAACGGTCCGACAACCGGCCACTCGTCAGGTCGGCACAGACCTCGGCGAGGCCTATAACGATGGTCGCGGCGAATGCCAGCCTCGCGCTCATTTTCAGGCTGTCCTGCGCATAAGTGGTCAGATACGTCAGGACGTATCCGGAGACCGTCCCCGACCCAAGCATCAGCACCCCGAGGACAATCAGGCGCACCGGCACCTTTAGTGCCGCCTTCGCTACCGAGTTGGGCTCGAGCGAAAGCAGGGTAGGCGGCACTGGTTCCGGCAGAGCGCCACGCATCCAAAGTCCGAACGGCACGATCGCGGCACCAAACAGAAACGCCAATCGCCACCCCCAGGTGTCGAGTTGCTGCGCCGTCAACAGCAGCGACAGCGCGAAGCCAATCATGCCGGCCACGAGCGGCGCACAATCCTGAGTCGCGTACTGGATCGATACATAGAGGCCGCGTCGATGCGGCGGTGCCGCCTCGATTAGGTAAGCGGTCGATGGCCCGACTTCCCCGCCGAGCGCAAAGCCCTGCACGAGGCGAAACAACACCAAAAGCACGGGAGCAGCGATTCCGATTTGCGTGTACGCCGGGGTCAGCGCCACACCGAGGATCGCCACACCCATCAGTGTGAATGACAGTAACATCGCCGGCTTTCGCCCCACGCGGTCGCCGTACCGACCGATTAGGATTCCGCCGAGCGGGCGCATTGCAAAACCAACGCCGAAGGTTGCAAGCGCGTACAGCAGACCGTGCTTGCCCGTGGCATTTGGGAAAAAGCAATGACCGATCTGCGTCGAGAAAAACGAGAAGGTCAGAAAGTCATAAAACTCGAGCGCGTTGCCCATGCCGACGGCGATGATCTTGCCGAGGCCCACGGGCGTTGTTGGCCCGGGTTCATGATCGACGCCGGACTCGCTAGCAATCATTGCCGTCATGCGCAGACAGTCCAAATATTTGCGAGTCTACCGGTCCGCCGCTTTCGCGCATTCTTATTGTCCTTGGCGAGAATTAGGACATATTCACGGATGCTTCTAGGCTTAGCAACAAGCTCGCGCTGGGAGGCCAGAATGACCTCTTCTGCACCGCTATTTCAATATGACGGACTGTCAGGATTTGAACCGGCAGGAGGCGGTCGCGAACAAAGGCTTCTTCTCCCAGATCGCAAGATTGGGCCGATTTCATCGCCGCGCACAACGGTGTGAATTCGGTGACTGACGCCGCCCTCGCCATCACCGTTGATTCCAGGTGGCGGATCGGCTTCAGTGTAGGCTTGAAGCGCGATTCTTAAGGAGCGATTCGGCGCGCAATCAGCGTCGCGCCGTCTATTTTCCCCGTCACAGATGCCATTGCATCGATGTCGGCATCGTTCCAGCGTATCTGCAGAGTGCCGATTTGCGTACCGGCTTTCTTAAGCGTTACCTGCGCCTCAATTATGTTACTGACTTGGTCCCAGGATACGGTGCCGGACACTGCAATATCCTCCGTCCATTTGAGGTCCGCCAGCGTGAATACGGAGCCTGTGCCGCTCGTCGTGTACGTAAACGTTCCGCCGCGTAGACCTCTGTCAAAATTGCTGTAGTTTATGTACCAGCGCGCAATCACATCGCCGACAGCTTCCAGGCCCGATGCCGCAATGCGTAGATGCGCTTCGTTCGCTTGGTTTTCTTTTAGCGGCTCGAGGGGTGCGAGCTCGCTCGACAATCGCGCGAACAGAGGCACCGTTCGCACTGGACGCACCATATTCACACAGCTGGTATCTCCCGGAGAAAGGTTGCTAACGAAACGATGCACAATTCCCAGCGTACAACCAATTTCGTCGCTGTCCGTGACAACGTGCCCTAGATTCGGCACGACGACGTGAACCGCGTCAGGAAACTGTTCAGCCGTATTGTTTGCATCGATCACGGAAGTTATCGAGTCGAGATCTCCGGAGAGCACCAAGGTGGGTACCGCAGGGAACTGCACACTTGTCGGCAAGGGCTTGCCCGGTGACCCCGGGGCAAGATCGGTTGGCGGTGTTGACCACGGCAAACAGGAGTTCAGGGGGGTGATGTAGACCTGCGAATCGATTCCTTCATCAACCGTGAATGGGGCGAACAGATTTGGTCGATGTTGACGCGCGTCCTGAAGAGCAGCGGCGTATTGCTGATTGCGTACAGCCCGCGTCTGGCGCATATCATACAATTGCGGGTAGTCCGAACAGGTTACCGCCTCATACAAGCCATAGCTGAACGCGGAGGGCAGGTCAACGCTGGCGGTATCCGCCTCCGCCACCAAGCGCAACATTGGCAAGGAATCCTGGGATTCCAACCAGGCGCGTGCCGCAGCATCGATATCCCGATATACCGGCGGTCCAAAGCCAGCATAGTCGATCAGATAAATCAGCGATGCCGTGTCGATTGTCGTCGGCTGCAAGGTGCCATTGGCATCCGGCGCGTACCCGCTGATAGGGGTCTTTCGGATGATGTCAATGAACTGCTGCATGCGCGCCGTGGCGGTCCCGCCCAGTGAACTGCAGCTCGGCGAACGCACGCAGCTCGTATCGATTCCTGACCACGCCGCGGCCCAATCCGTGGCAAACCACGGATCTGGAGGGCGTACCGGGTAGGCGCTGTCCAATATGATGCTGCGCAGGCGATGTGGATACAGCCCTGCCAGGACCTGCCCGACGAAAGTGCCGTAGCTGTCGCCGTAGAAATCCACGTCATCGATGCCCAGCGCATCCATCACGGCCACAATGTCACTCGCGGCAAAATCGGTGCCGTAGAACCAGGCGGTGTCGCCAAGCTGTCGAGCGCAAGCGCCTGCCGCGCTCAACGCAAGGGAACCTGTCTGCATTTCAGGGCAATCGACAGGGCTGGAGCGCCCAGTACCGCGCTTATCTACAATTAAAATATCGCGCCGGTCGCGGAACGCATCGAAGATCTCAAGGTAATACGCCCGCGTACCCGTGGAGGAGTACCCAGGTCCCCCTTCCTGCGGCAAGATTGTACCGAGGCGCGGATCAGCAAGATCACTGCGCGGGTAATATTCAAATCCAATGGTGAACTTGCCTGGAGTGACGCCGCGCGGATCGATCGGTCGCTCGATTGAGCCGCAATATCCATTCAAATGCGGGTGGCAAAGTGTCAGTGTGAGCTCGCCGACGGTAATAGTCGCCGGGTCGGCGCCGAAGCTCGAAGCTGCCGGAAAGATCACACAACACAACAGTGCGGCGAATTGTATTGACGTTATTCGTGACGGGCCCATGCGAATTCCCCCCGTTTGTTTTGTGCTAAGACTAGCACGGCTTATGGGCCATTCCCGAAGCTGGTGCCCGGGAGGGAACCGAACGTGGCTACGACCGAAGGCATACCACGTTGAATTGGTGCCGATTTTGCTTAATGGGACGAGGACCGGTGTGAGCCGGGAGCTCGAACGGCTGACGTTCTAGTATCCATAGCCGGAAGCGCCATGTGCTGGCCCGGACTAAGCGCCTCGGAACGTTATGCGGCAGAATAGAGAGATGGAACTGAAGCTCGTAGGTGTGCCGCTGAGCGGTGGTGTGCAGGCGGCGATGGACCATTTTTTGGCTCAGCGCGCCGTTTCCGCTCCCCGCCAAGCGCCGTAGAGCCCGCGAATGAAGCGATTGCGCACAAGCCAGATCGTCCTGTGTCTGCTTTGCCTGATGTACTTCATCACCTACCTCGACCGAGTCAACGTCAGCACCGCCGCGGCCGGATTCGCCAAGGACTTCAAACTCAACAAGACCGAGATCGGCCTGGTGTTTTCCGCATTCGCCTATCCCTACCTCGTGTTTCAAATCATCGGCGGTTGGATTAGCGACCGCTTCGGCGCTCGCCGAACGCTGATTGCCTGTGGCCTCATCTGGGCCGGCGCGACGGTTCTCACGGGCCTCGCGGGCGGACTTGCCTCACTGCTCCTCGCGCGAGTACTTCTCGGCTTGGGCGAAGGAGCCACCTTTCCGGCCGCCACCACGGCCATGTCTCGTTGGGTCGCGATGGGAAGACGCGGCTACGCGCAAGGGGTCACGCATGCGGCCGCCCGCATCGGCAACGCCGTGGCCCCCGCCGCTATCGTCTTCCTGATGGCCGCGTGGGGTTGGCGCGCCTCGTTCTACGTGTGTGCGGCGCTTAGCTTTGCCTGGGTAGCGCTGTGGGCGCTGACTTTCACCGAACACCCGAAGAATCATCCGCGCATCACGGAGGCAGAGCTCGCGATGCTGCCGGCGACGGCCACAAGGTCGCTCCACGTTCCGTGGGAGCCTTTGTTCAAACGCATGGCGCCCGTGACTCTGGTTTATTTCTGTTACGGGTGGACCTTGTGGCTGTTCCTGAGCTGGATTCCGCAATACTTCCTGCACAGCCATGACCTCGACCTCAAGAAATCCGCACTCTTCTCATCGGGCGTATTTTTTGCAGGCGTGCTGGGCGACACGCTCGGGGGGATCGCCACCGACCAGTTATTAAAACGTAGCGGCAGCCTCAAGCGCGCCCGCAGCTCCATGGTCTCGATGTGCATGCTCATGACTCTGCTGTCGCTCATTCCCCTGATGTTCACCCATGACCTCGGCATTTCGGTCTGTTGTCTTTCAGCAGGATTTTTCTTTTCCGAAATGACTATCGGTCCAATGTGGGCGATTCCGATGGATATTGCCCCTGACTACAGCGGCACGGCGAGCGGCATGATGAACACGGGCTCGGCTCTGGCGGCGATCATCAGTCCCGTTGTGGGCGGCTATTTGATCGACGAGACCGGCAACTGGCAGCTGCCGTTTCTCGGCAGCATGCTTCTTATGGTCGCAGGCATGTTGCTCGCATTTCGCATGCGTCCGGACAGCCGGTTCGAAGCGGTGTCTTGAGCCTCCATCCGCACCGACCCATCTTCGGGCCACACTTAAAGCCTAATCGGAGAGGCTTAGGTAAAGGTCGCTTGTTGTCCCGTTTCGGTCATTTGCGACGGGCTTGCTCTTGGGAAGCCGCTTTTTACGTCAGAGCTCGATCCGCCTTGAAGGTGCTCAACGGCCGCAGATCAATATGCTTCGGGAGCGGCAGCCTCGGTGGCACTGATGGCTACTCAGGCAGGTTCATCCTGCGCAATAACGCCTTGTAGCGGGGATCCGGCTCGAGATTCTTTAGGAGTGGGTCGCCCTTAACCCGGTAGAGTGCTACGTCCTTTTGGCGGTAGGCACGGTCAAGCCAAGCGAAAGCCTGCTCAATCTCGCCACGATATGCGTGCACTTGGGCGACCACGTACGCCCAGTGTTTGGCATACGCGTTCGTGGCCCGTACAAGCGCCGCGTCCGACGCGGCTTTGAGTTTCATGGCGTGATATACGAGGGCGATCCCCGCGTCGGCTCCGCCATCAGAACCCGCCCGCTGCATCTGCGCGAGTGCCGCATCGAGCTTGCCCGCCGCAAGCAAAACCGTGCCGAGGGTCCAGTGAGCCCATAGGAAAGTGGGACTGACCTCAATGGCCGAGCGAAGTCTCGCCTCCGCTTCAGGGATCCTCCCCATGCGGTAGCTAATAGTGCCAAGTCCTGCGTGTGAGATGGCGCCCAAAGGGTCGAGCGCCAAAGCGGCATTATAGAAGGCTGCAGCTTCGTCCAGTCGATCCAAGCTCAAGTGGATGATGGCGGCAGTCACGAGAATACCGGGGTCGCGTGGGTCGAGAGTAAGCGCCCGTTGGATTTTGCCAACAGCAGCGGCCCAGTCCCAGTCGTAGATCAAATGAATGAGAGCCAGTTGACCGTGCGCTATGGCGGACGTCGTGTTGAGCTTGAGTACTCGCTCGCACGATATCCGCGCGCGCTCGAAGCCCTCGCGGGGCGGCGCGTATCCCCATTCGACGATGTATACGTGGACGAGAGCGAGAGACTCGGCCGCGCGTATCGAAGTCGGGTCGAGCGCGAGCGCTTGCTCAAAGTAACCTGTCGCAGTCTCGAACCCTGCCTTGTCGAAGCGGTCAAGTGCGTGACGTCCGCGCTGATAAAGGTCGTATCCCGGAGTGCTTTTGAGTATCGGGCGCGATGGCAAATCGACCCCGACCGCAACCTGCAAGGCACGCACGAGGCTTGCAGCTATCTGGTCCTGAATTTGGAGCACTTCGTCGAAATCCTTGTCGTAGCTCCCGGACCACAGGTGCGAGCCGTCCTGTGTGCCAACCAGCTGTGCCATGACTCGTAAACGGTTGCCCGACCTGCGCACGCTGCCTTCGAGCACGTAGGCCGCGCCGAGCACGTTACCGATTGTGCGCAGATCTTCGTTCTTACCTTTGAACCGGAAGGATGAGCTGCGGCCAATTACGCGGATGCCGGGCACCCTCGCCAATAGATGGACTACTTCCTCGGCCATGCCGTCCGCGAAGTAACCCTGATCCTTCTTCTCGCTCATGTCCTCAAATGGTAGGACCGCAATCGACTTGTCGCTGACCGTCGTAGTCGCCATGTTGGTATAAGCCGCTGAGCTCACCTTTTCTGCGGCAGCCAACGAATCCTCGCTCGGCACGGCCGACGGATCGATCCATGGAGCGACGGGCGCAATTAGGCGATACCCACGTCGCGTCACATTTACGATGTACGAAGGCTCTTTTGGGTCGTCACCAAGGACTCGCCGGAGCTCCGCCAGCGCCTGATACACCGAATTTGGTGTCACGACGACACCCCTCCACACTTCGTCCAGAATTTTCTCAACGCTCACGACGTGACCGGCGTGTTTGGCTAGGCAAACGAGGAGTCGCGTCATTCTCGGCTCGAGCTTGACGCTTATCCCGTCTCTCGAAATCTCATCAAGTGCCGGATCGACGCGCCAGGCACCAATGCGCAATCGCTGATTATCCGACGATTTCATCGGTGATGGTCTGCCAGAAGTGCATGATCTGCATGGCATTTGCGTCCAAGGAGGGTCAGCGCGAAATACCTTGGCAGTATACCTGTGCGACTTGATCCGTCCTCACTGCCGGAGAGCTAACTTACACAGTTGCAATGTTCCAACGGCAGGGTTCAGCACATCTTCAGCCGAACTTCATCCCGAAGTCACGCCGCCCTCATTACTTCAGGGGTCCTGCACGAGCACCCTTTGCGCGCGGTCGGCCAAACGAGTCGCTCACATCAACCAGCCGCTTGGAATCAGTGATCTACCCGAGAAAATCGCCGTCTTTTATCCATCCATTCACGCCCCATTTGGAGAGCTACATGAACACGAATTTCCATATTTTCAATGCCAAGTCCTTCATCTTCCTCGCTGCGGCTTGCGCCATTATTTCAGCTCCTGTCCAAGCAAACGGCCACGAGGTTACGGTCAACATTTCCGTCAGCACCGCTGGCCTCGATCTCAGTCAGCCTGCCGGAGCACAGAAGTTCTATTGGCGCCTCGAGTATGCTGCGCGGGTGGCCTGCACGCATGGCTTCCAAGTCGGCTTGGAACCCACGAACTTTACGACCTGCTACGACAAGGCACTCGGGGAGGCCGTTCATTCGGTCCATCGGGCGGAGGTAAGCACCGTCTATCTCACGACACACACGCCTCGCGATGCCGCGCAATACGGTATCGAGGTTCCGGTACGTACGGCTGCGGAGTGACGCCTGCGAGGAAGGCTGGTCCGCCATCGCCGGATGGACAGGCGTGCCGCTTCGTGTCGTACTCGAGGCGGCCGGAGTCCTGCCATCGGAGCGGTTCGTGAATTTCTTTGCCTATGATGATAGCGCTGAGGGCATTGACATGTTGGACGCGTCCAGGCCTGAGACGTTCGCACGCGTTTCACGCAAAAGGTCGCTTTGTGACCCGATATAGCCGCCGCTCAGTCTCCTCAGAACCGGACATTCACGCACGAGGATGCGGACAGTCGCGTCGGGACTCATCCGGCGTGGCACGCTCTCGGGGGTTGGCAGTCGTGCGCACCGACGTGAAGTCCGGCGTTTCTGTATAATAGGAAACGGTCAGTGTTCCGTCCAAACCTAAGAACAAAGGAGCGATCACGATGCACAAAATTCTTATCGCAGTCGTCCTGGCTGCGTTGGCGGCGGGACCGGCTGCAGGTTCTGAAAAAGCAGATGTAATGGCGGTCCTGCATCAATTCGTAGACGCCTTCAATAAGGGCGACATGAAATCGGCTCTGACAATTTGTGCCGATATAACATCCATCATTGACGACTTGCCGCCCCACGAATGGCACGGCGCAGGGGCTTGCGGCAAGTGGTCGAGTGACTTCGACGCTTTCGGCAAAGCGAACGAAATCACCGCTGGGGCCGTCACCCTCGGTAAGCCCCGGCACATCGATATCACAGCGGAGCATGCTTATGTCGTCGTCCCTGCCAGTTATACATTCACAATGAAGGGGAAGCCGATGAAGCAGAGCGGTTCGATCATAACGGTTGCCCTGCAGAAAGGTGCCTCCGGCTGGCGTATGAGCGCATGGGCATGGAGCGACGGCATTCAGACCGAAGTAAAGCCTGGCACGGGAAATTGAAACGCGGCTCAAGTCGCTGACATCCAACCTGCGGGCAACGAAATTGCACGGTCTGCAGCACACATAAGTGGGTGATGCTGGGAGGTCCAGAGCCTGCGCCGCCGGTATCTCCGGGCGGACGTCGGCGGTCAGCGAGAAAATATTGGGCACGTACAAATTTGGCTAGGACGACACTTCAAAAGTGCCCGTAGTTGCCCCTGACCTGCCGGTCGCGAACGGCAGCTCTTGAGAGCCTAAATGCCTTTGGTCGCCCCAGCACCTCTCTCTATTGCGGCTGGCCCATGGCCTGCGGAGCGGCATCGCTGTTCCATGTATCACGCATATAGAGCCACTTGCCGTTGACCTTGCGCGAAACTGACAGGAACTTTTCGGTACTCGTCGTACCATTGGCCGCGGTGTCCTTGGTCCTCCCCGACGACCAACCCAGATTTCCCGATACCCCCTGTGTCGACTCCACGATTACTCCCGCATCGCCCGGCTTCAGAGTGGCGATATCAGCCGTGAAATATTTGCGAATGGCGTCGCGGCCCTTGGCTGCCGGAGCGTTTTCCGGCAGCAACACCGCGTCCTCTGCGTAAAGCGCGACCACCGATTCAATATCGCCCTTATAGTAGGCTCGCATAAAGGTCTGGTCAGCGGCGCGAAGCGCGGCCTCATCTGCGGCGGAGTCGGTTGCGGTCGTCGTGGACGCGGAGGCAGCAATGGCAATGAGACCCAATGCGGCCAGCGCGATTCTCGCTGCATTCTGCATGACAATTCTCCTTGTTGCCTTTGCGCGGAAGATATAGAGCCCCGAGCTATTCCCATTATGGGTTAGAAATGTGGAGTTATCGTAGTCAAATACATTCTCGGCCTGGCTAACCTACCGTAACCCACGAAAGGCCGCCAAGTGGCAATCAATTCAGCGCATTCACTGACCGCGTTTGGCCGGGAGTTGCCGGCAGGCCTGAGCTGCCGGTGTTGACCCGACCGAGCCGCTCGTGAGCGTCTGCTTTGTGGTCGACTAATTATGAACTGGCAATGCGATGCCGAATGCGCCTCAACGCGATAATGCCAGCAAGTAAAACCAACGACAGGGGATTCATCGCCCCACCGCCACCGCTGCTTGAACTAGGGGCGGAAGAGCTTTCTTCCGTCACCTTGGCGGACGCTGAGGCGGACAATCCGCTGGTGGTCGAGTTGCAGGTGATTCCAAAGGTCAATACAACGGATGAAGTGTCCAGAGCGACGGGTTCGGTTACAGTCTGGCTCCCGCTCTTCGCCTTGGTGCCCGCCCAGTTATCGTCAGCGCCGCCGCCCGTCGCGGTACAACCCGTCGCGTTTGAGGATGCCCAAGTCAGGGTTGTCGATTGTCCCGCCGTGATGGTGGTCGGCGATGCGGAAATCGTCGGGGTCACTGCTGGCCACTTCCAGACCACGGACGTGGACGGATCCACAACGGGCGCGCCCGGGGCGGTGCAATTGATAAGGTAGCTGACGGTGGCCGCTGCAGTCTCTGTCAGTACCTTACTGCCGTTTATCGGGATGCTGCCCTGGAACGATGAGGTGCTTCCATCCGCCGTGCAAGTGGAGCCAGGTGACGAGGACCACGTAATTTTGAGCGGTACGCCCACCGTTGCGCCACTGCTGCTGGCTGATATCGTGGCGACGATGGTTGCGACCCCCGAAAGCGCGACTTGATAGTTGGCTCCCCCAGAGGGAACGGTCAATGTGCCGGTTAATTCTCCTGCAACCGTCGGCGTGAATGTGACTACGAGCGTGCAATGGGCGCCCGCGGCGAGAGACGCACCACACCCACCGCTTTGCAAAGAGAAGTTGCGGGTCGCAGAGGCGATACCGAGCGGGATCGCGGTCGTGCCGGCATTTGTTACTGTGACCGATTGAGACTTGGACGTACTACCAGTGGCCGCGGTTCCGAAGTTCAGGGCCGCCGGTGCGATCTGGATGAAGGGTGCTTGATACAGGTACGCGTGCGTAAGGTTCGTTCTCGAATCCACGCCGTTCGCCAGAATCAACAGACTGTCGTTGATGCCTACAGCGCTAGTCAAGGTTACGTACGGCTTCAGCGGATCAGCCGCGCTAATGAGGGAGTTGAGATCGGTCATCACGCCGTTGTAGAAAAAGCCATGTGAATTCGAATCGCCCGTGGTATTCGAGGAACCCACCACCTGGCCGGTAGAATTGATCGCATTTCCGACACTGTAATTCCCACCGGGAAGCGTGCCGAGATTGCTGGTCGTGCCGTTGCTGTACAAGAACGCGTACGAGCCGATAATAGTATCGCTGTTGACGTCAATGCTGATCACATCAAGATCGCCGGTCACTTGGCCCGCGGCGTTGACGGCGTACCCCGCGCCCTGACCGAGGTCGGTCGTGCCGGTCGCGGAATCATAGATGTAGGCGTCAAGCCTATTGTTAGAAGGATTGTTGGGGTCTTGCACCGAACGAATCCCGGTAATCTGGCCGGTGTCATTGATGCCCTGCGGCGTGTTTGTGATCGGGAGAAGACCCGACGATGGCAGGCTGTTGAGCGTCCCGTTCGCATAAATGAAGCCGACATAGTCGTAGCCTTGAACAATGTCCGCCGGGCCGATGTCCGGTGAAACGGAATAACCAACGATCTCGGCACTAGAATTAATACCGGTGGCATATGCTTCAGAGCTGATACTGTCTGCGTATTCCATAGGCGACTGCAGGATCGTTAAAGCTCCGCTGCTAAATTCGACCGGGACCGTGAAATCGAAGTTGCCCCCGGCTGGATTGGGCATCGAGGTGGGGGCAGACCCGGCGACCTGCCCGGTTGCGTTGATTGCTGCTCCAGTGGCAGGCGTCGTCTGACCTGGTAACGCCGGCAAAGGGGTGGTGGTCCCGTTGCTGTAGATTCCGGTGCTGAGGACAACCTGTCCGGCGTTATTAATTGCGTAGCCGATCGCGACGCCAAGATCAACCAAGTCGCTCGCCTGAGCCCCCGCGCTCGCAGGCAAAATCGTCACCATCAAGACAAAGCTTGGCGCCAATACTTCTCGAAGGAATCCGCTCCGCATCGCATCCTCATCTGTGCACTACCTTTTGCTAGTGGAGTTTGCGCTAGTTCGAGAACCTTCACTATTTGACAATTTCTAAGGTGTCGTAGGCCGCGAACGGCCGCTTCGTGGCACTCATTTCGCCATCGTCACTGACCGAATTTGGCCGAACCCGGCCGGTGGGACCGAATCGCTGGAATTGACCCGGAGCGGAAGTTTGTGGACGTCCTCTTCCGGGAAGCCCAATCAAGACTGATGTTTCGCCAAGGCCTCGCGCGCTTCCTTGAGTTGCCTCCAGTTGGGTGCGAACTTTAGAGCCTCGTCGTACTTTGCAAGCGCCTCTTTGCCGCGACCCTGCTGCGCAAGCACATCGCCCCAGGCTTTGAGCGGATCGGCCCAATGCGGCCCGCGCCGGTTCGCATCCTTGAGCTTGGCCTCAGCTCCCGCGAATTCGCCGTGACGGGCGAGCGCGCTACCCCATGAATAGTAGCCCGCGGGAAGATCTGGAGCGAGCGCCACCGCTTCCATGTATGCCTTTTGCGCGCCGGTCCAGTCGCCCCGGCCGTCGAGGATGTCGCCGCGGAACCGATAGCAATTCACGAATATGCCGCCACTTTTTAGCATCGCGTCAGCCTTATCC
>Ga0302326_10021871_pt1 | contig 13099 bp, 6 predicted proteins | sample Palsa_T0_3_FD_202264 | JGI IMG/M metagenome (GOLD analysis project Ga0302326, IMG submission 202264) | Peat permafrost microbial communities from Stordalen Mire near Abisko, Sweden - Palsa_T0_3 | ecosystem: Environmental > Terrestrial > Soil > Palsa > Peat permafrost | place: Sweden: Abisko... | reverse complement strand
AGTAGTCGCCAGGGGAGGCCGGGAAGAACAATGCCTTACGAGAGTCCTCCTCGTTGCATGTTGAGTTCAAACACGTCCAGCCGACGACATTGTCGTACATAGTGTTGTTGTAAATGCTGCTTGCCCTGTTGCCTTGCTCGTCTGCACTACTCAGAGCACTTTGCTGTGCCCGGATTTTAGTGCCATCCGCTAGCAGCCCGCTTGAAATAACACGGTTGTTGGCGGCGACGTTGTCGTGGCCGGCACTGAAGGCAATGCCATAACCGACCGTGCCGACGACCTGGTTGTCATGGATGTAGCTGAAAGCCGAGGCGTTTTGGGGTGTGTCATCGGCTGCGCCATCGGTTTTGATGCCGCCGCCCTGATACGCGTCCTGAGCGGGCTTGTAGGGGTAGGCGCCCTGGATGAAGGTGTCATGGACTTCCAGCGGCTGGTTGGGCGTTCCGCTCGCCCGATAGAGGTCGATGACATCGCTAACCAGGCTGTGCGCGGGGTAGTTAACCACCTCGTTCCAGCCCAGGTCGATTCCGGGGACGGCTTGCACGTCCTGGAGTTTGAGGAAGCCCGAGGGGCTCTGATTGGCTCCTTCTCCCGGCAGGTAGCCACCCTTGCCATCGCTCAGCAGCCCATTCAGATTCCGCGCCCGGTTGCCCCGGACGACGATGGTTCGCTGTTCGGTTTGACTACCCGTGTAGCCGTGGACCAACACGCCGTAGCGCACATTCTCCATGTAGTTGTTCTCCACATCGAGCCGTGCCGGGGAAGCTGCGTCAACGAACACGCCATTGGGTTGTCCTTTGACGCCGGCAGTGAGTGCCAGGCCAAGGCTGTTGCGCACGCTGAGGTCAGCACCCTTCACATCCACCTTGATCAAGGCGCCGGAGCTGCTTATATGCGAGTCCTGGATGACGACCGGATCCGCGGTTGCGATGGTAACCCCGGGCGTCTTCGCATCTGTGCTTTGCCAGTTCCCTGAGTATGTGCCGCCTTGGGTAATGACGATCGGCGGGCTCCACTTGATGTCGCCGATGCTGCTGGTCGCCGGCACAGAGACCAATTGCCCCTGGTAGGCGCCGAGGAGAAGGGCTTGTCCGCTGGCTAGTCCGGAGAGCAACCCGGAAGAGCTGACCGCGATCGTTTTCGGATCTGACGATCTCCATGCAACGTCCGCCGTCACGTCTTTGGTGGAACCATCGCTGAGTGTTGCGATGGCCTTCAGCTGGGTAGTGGCGCCGATGGCCACCGCAGGCGCGGAGGGAACAATCGCTACCGTCTGGAAAGCGGCTGTCGCCGGACCGTTCTCTGCTACCGCGGCAGTGGCGTTATTGCCTGTGGTGGTCTGGGTTCCTGCCGGGACCGAGCTGATCCTGCCTGCGGGAGCCTTAACGGCGCCGCCGGCGATATAGGATGCGCTGACCACAGCGCTGGGAACGAATCCATACCCTGTGGGATAACTTTTCGGTTGATTGATAGATCCCCACATCCCAATCGCTTGCACCGTGCTGCCCGGAGGTACCGAGATGGTGCAACTGGTGCTCCCGGGCGTGGTATTGCACGGGGTGGAGGAAGTTGTTGGTGTGCTGCCGTCAAGGGTGTAATAGATGGTTGTGTTGCCCTGCGGCCCAGCGCCTCCGCTGGTCACTCCCGTGTCGGTCAGCGTGACGGAGATTGGCGACGAGTAACTGCCCGAGGGAGCCGGGGAAATCGTAGGCGCCGCCGAGGTGATGGCTGAGAGTGTCTTGCTCTGAATATTCCCCGTCATCGTCGGGTAGCAGCAAGTTACGTTTTCCTCGTTCAAAATGAAGCTGTTTGTTCCGCTTATCTGCTGCATGATGTTATTGCTCATCGTCCAGGTATAAGGACCGCCACTAGGACCGGGAAACCCGTACTGCATCATTACGCCCTGGAGGCCCTGGACGAGATTGTTATCTGCATGTCCACTGCCCCAGAATTCATAAGCGCCAGGCCCGGTATTTTTGGCGTTGGGTTCCAGCAGGTTAGCAATGTGTATGTTGTTGCTTGAATTCTGGCAGCAATCAGATAGAGAGAATCCCCATGAGCCATAAGCGGGGTTCGTCGGATTCAGAGTATCGTTATAGTTGAAGTTACCTATACCAGCGCCCGACGGAAGACTCTGCTGGATCTCAAACTCAATGCGGTGAATGTATTGGATGTCGTTATATAAGACTCGTAGATTAATTTGCGTATAGTTGTGGCCTGGGGTGTTATTTTCAAAGCCCTTGAGACCCTGCTCCTGAAAGTGAATATTGTTGTTCAGGATGCTCAGGTTCGTGGTTGACTCATGCCAACCAATCGCCACGCAGTTGCCGCCAACGTGGTCGTAGTTCGCGCCCTGGTAGTTATACAACATGCTCAACGCACCGCAATCGGCATTGGCGCTTGTGCCATCATTCGAGGCCCCGAACTGGTTCCATTGAATGGTGTCATTGCTATCTACTAAACCATCGGTATCTGCCCCATCCATCCAGATCAGCCCATCGTACTCGTGGCCGACGGCAGGGTTCCCCTGGTTCCCATGGATGAAGTTGTACTGCACGGTGAGATTACTGGTGGAGGGCCCCACGTAGAGGAATCCGCCGCCGCCCGCTGCGGGCTCGCCTCCATTCCAGTTGAGGTATTCGATGGTTACCGCCGCGGAGCACCAGCCATAGGAGAATCCCCAATCGCCCGCGACCGATCCATTGAGCGTCGCCGTATACGGCCCCGGGTAGGCTACGGTTGGACCAGTGATGGTCATCCCGGTCTTCGGACAGGGAAGCGTGATCTTGCTGGTGATGTTATAAGTTCCGGCGGCGAAAACGATCAATGAACAGTCGGGAGCGCTCGCAATGGTGCTCTGCAGCGTGGCCGTGCTCATGCCGCTGTTCAGGTTGATGGTCGGGCCTCCACACGATGTTGGAGTGGGGCCTGGCGTCGGAGTCGGTGTCGGGGTGGGATTCGGATTCGAAGCCGATCCCACCACCAGGCTGGTCTGCGCCGTGGCCGTGGAATAGTCAGTCGTGTCGGTCGGTGTAAAGGTCACGTTCAGTTGCACCGTGCCCGCTTGAGGAACAGTCCCGGCGGCGGGATTGTAGGTGAAACTACCGGGCACATTTGCCGTTGCGTCGAGCTGTGCAGCGCTGAGCGCTGTCCCCTGAGCGATCGCCGCCGGCGTAGGCCAGGTGATGACCGGGGCGATCTGCCCAACGCTTAGCTGCACTGAGGCTGTAGCCGCGGAGTAGTCTTTCGTATCCGACGGAATAAATGTAACTGAAAGTGTTTGCGACCCTGCCTGGAGCACAGTTCCGGCGACTGGCGAGTAAGTGAAGGCGCCGGGCACGTTCGCCGTCGCATTTAACTGGGTTGCGCTTAAGGCCGTGCCGGCGGGTATGGGCGCCGGCGTGTTCCACGTGATGACGGGCGTGGCTGGGCCGGCGGGCGTGCCCGGGCCCCCGGTCGCCGAATTGATGGTGATTTGCGCCGAGGCATTCAGCGTCTGCGGGGTCGCGGTCGCGGAGGAGGGCGACGTGCCCGCCGGAGTGGCCTCAACGTAAGCAGCCTGTACGGTGAGTGTGCCCGCCGCTTTGGCGGTGATCGCCCCGTTGCTCATCGTCCCCAGTGCGGGGTTGGAGAGCGTAAATTGCGTAGCGGAAGTTACATCCTGGGTCGTGCCATCGCTTAGATGGGCCACTGCTTTCAGAACCGACGCCCCGCCTACACTCACGGTGGAAGGCGTTGCGGTGACCGTCATGGACGTCAGGGTCTGGGACGAGGGGTTACTGCATCCTGCCAACACAATCAAAAAAACACTCGAGAGCCCGGAATACACCCGTGGCATCAGAGGTATACGCATCGATCGCCTCGTCAAAGTCGGAGTTTCGAAGCATCGCGGCCTGGGGAATGAAGGCCATTTGAGAGGCACGAACGGTCGATCGCGTCGTTGAGACACGTTGCGCCGCCGGCGAAATTTGCTGTCCTGTTGGTGTTACTATCCGCGTGTGTAGCAGATCGCTGCAATCACACCGATTGGCCATTACATAAGTTTGTAAGCTTTTGATTTAAAAGGATTTGATCGTGAAGTTTTTGCGCGGCGACCGGGTATTTTGAGCGCTTGCCGTGGAGAATTTTCTTGTGCTTTCCGGGCCACCACCGCTGGGAGCCGGATTCTGGTTTCGCAGGGCGAGATGCAGACGCAGCTGGGAGCGTATCCGGCATCCACATTGCTCCGGCGCTCGAGTATTCTCGAGAATTTGCGGGTCAGGGTCCTCTACACTGGGTGAGAAACGCATGAGAATTCTCGTTATCGGAAAAAACGGACAGGTCGGGGGCGAGTTTCCCCGCTTGTACGGCTCCCGTGGGGATGTGGTTCTGGCCGGCCGGGGCGAATGTGATCTCAGCAGTGAGCTGTCGATTCGGGATCTGGTGCGGCGAGTGAGGCCGGCGGTCATAATCAACGCCGCCGCTTACACGGCGGTGGATCAGGCGGAAAGGGAACGCGAACTCTGTTTTGCCATCAATACCGCGGCTCCCCGCGTGCTGGCGCAGGAGGCGGCGACGCTTGACGCCCTGCTCATCCACTACTCAACGGACTATGTCTTCAACGGAGAAAAGGCAGAGCCTTACGTGGAAACGGATCCGATCAGCCCGGTAAGCGTATATGGGGCGTCGAAGGCGGCAGGGGAGGCGGCGATTGCCGAAAACGGCGGCCGCTATTTGCTGCTGCGCACCAGTTGGGTCTACGGCGCACAGGGAAAGAACTTCCTTCATACCATGCTTCGGCTGGGCTCCGAGCGCTCCCAGCTGCGCGTGGTCGATGACCAGGTGGGCGCGCCCACTGCGGCGGCAGCGATCGCCGCGGCTACCGTGCGCCTTGTGGAGCAATACGCGGCGACCGGCTCGCACTTTGCGGCGGGCCTCTATCACATGACGGCGGCTGGTTCGACTTCGTGGTGCGGCTTTGCTCGCGCCATTTTCAGTTCTGGTATCCTCGCTGCCCCACCGCAGGTGCAGGCGATCGCGTCCTCCGAGTATCCGACTCCGGCCAAACGGCCGGCCAATTCCGTACTCTCGAATGACAAGTTCGCCCACGCTTTCGGCTTTCAGCTGCCCCCGTGGCAGCAGCAACTGCAACAGGTCGTGGCGGCGATGCAAGTCGCCCGCTGAACGTGAAGACACAAACGAACGGAGTGAATCGATGAAGGTGGTATCGACCAGGATCGCGGATGTCCAGCTTATTGAACCCAGAGTCTTTGCCGATAGCCGCGGTTTCTTTTTCGAAAGCTACAACGAACAGGTTCTGGCGGGGTTCGGTATTCCGGGAACCTTTGTACAGGACAACCAGTCTTTCTCCCGGCGGAATGTGGTGCGCGGCCTCCACTACCAGATTCAACAGGCCCAGGGAAAGCTTATTCGCTGTATCAGCGGAGAGATCTTCGACGTCGCAGTCGATATTCGCCGGTATTCGCCCACATTCGGCGAGTGGGTGGGGGAAACGCTGAGCAGCAGCAATCGTCGCATGCTGTGGATTCCTCCCGGTTTCGCGCACGGTTTCATGGTGGTATCGGAAACTGCGGAAGTGCTCTACAAGGCGACGGACTTCTACGCTCCTCAACATGAACGAACCATTCTGTGGAACGACCCGGCCATACAGATCGATTGGCCGGCTGCGCAGGAAGCCATTCTCTCCGACAAGGATCTTTCCGGCTTACCCCTGGAGCACGCGGCGGTGTATGAACAACCGGTTCAGACGGCGGAGAACTCGCCTGCCCACGCCGTTATCCGCTGAGGGCATCGATCCTGAGCGCCAGCCCCGGACTTTCAGTCCGTGGAGCGGGTTTTTCAAACCCGCGAGAACGCCATATCTTGCAAAGGCCGGGCGTTACAGGCTGCGGAAAAACTCTGTTTTGTATCAGGGCACAACTCTAGCCGTGTCCCCATGAGCCTGCGGCTCACCCAAGGGGATGAAAACCGAGTGGGGAGGGTGGAAGCCCCCGCATTCATGCGGGGGAAGGAGCGCTTGAGCGCTCCGGCAAAGAGCCGCGACTTGGATCAAGCGCTTTAGCGCTGGCAATGCCACGGGCTTTACAGGCTGTGTGAGAACCCACCATTCACCGATTGAGTCCCGCAGGGACGGCTGAGAGTAGCCCAGCACGAAGTGCTGGGTACCCCCTTGCAACGATGAAGAGTCCCGGAGGGACGGCTGAAAGGTTTCCAGGACTTCGTCCTGGGTAATTTTCAGCCGTCCCTTCGGGACTGGGTTTGCAAGTGCCCGCTCACGCAGCCTGTTTAGCCCTTGAGATATCGCTCTCCCGCCCAGTTCCGAGTGTTTCCGCAGCCTGAAATAATTGTTCCGGCAATACCCGTTAGTAACCCACGTTGGCGTTATGCCTGACTGCAAGCAGTGTTGACACCAGTGACCGGCGCCACTAGATTACGCCTAGAGATCCTGTGACTGAGATGGCGGAAGCACGTCCCCTTCCATACAGGCTCTTTCGAATTGAAATTCGAAGTTTCGCATCGCCCCCGAAACGAATTCGTCCAATTGCAACCCTTGGTTTATTTCTGTCTGTCCTTGTTTTTGGTTCTCCCGAAGTACGTACGTCCCCCTGGCCGGACCTGGCGCCGGCTCCTTAGATTTCAGCACATCCACCGCCGGAGTTATATCCCTGGTGGGATCCAGTTATACGGAGTGATTTATGCATAGGTCTCCAGCCACATTGGTTCTGTTTTCTCTTTGCTTTCAAGGCATGGTGTTGGTTCCGGTTTTAGCCCAGGACACAAGCAACGCTTCCCCTGCGGGTGCGCCGGTGAGCACGTCCGCCGCTCCCACGGCGGGTTATGCGCCTGCTACCCAGGGTCCCAATACAAACACCGCCGTCACGGGCAGCGGCAATAGCAGCAGCGCTCCCCAGGCCAACTATATTCTTGGGCCGGAAGATCAAATCACGGTGCGCGTTTTTGCCGCGAGCGATATCCCGGACAAGCCGTCGCAGATCGCCAACGATGGTACGGTTACCTTGTCCATGGTGGGAAGAGTGCAAGCGGCCGGACTGACTGTGAGCCAGTTGCAAACCGCTTTAGTGACCGCCTATAAGAAGTACTTCAAGGACCCGCAAGTCACCGTTGAGGTAAACGATTTTCGCAGCCAACCGGTGTCGGTCGCCGGCAATGTACATAGCCCGGGCGTCGCACAACTGCGAGGGAATCGCAGCTTGATGGAAGTGATCGCACAGGCCGGCGGTCTTAGCGTCGATGCCGGCGACAGTGTGCTGGTCACCCGCCGGCTGAGCGAGGGCACAATCCCTGTGGCCGGCGCTTTCACAGATCCGACCGGAAAGTACAGCGTCGCGCACATCAATATCCGGGCCATCATGAGCGGCAAGAATCCGCAGGACAACATCCTGATCAAGCCCCATGACGTCATTACCGTTCCCCGGGCTCGGATGGTCTACGTGCTGGGCAATGTCAACCGCCCGGGCGGCTATGTCATGACGGACAACGAGTCGGTGTCCTTAACCCAGGCGCTCGCGCTGGCCGGAGGATGGAACTTGAGCGCGTCTCTCAGTGGTGCCAGGATTCTGCGCGCCACCGGCGGAGCGGACCGGGAACAGATCCCCGCAAATCTTAAAAAGATCATGGACAGCAAAGCCGTTGACCCGCAGATGCAACCGGACGACATTCTTTATATTCCCAATAACTTGTTCAAGCAGTTCAATGCGCAGGAGGTCGATGCAGCCATCGGAGCCGGTTCAGGCCTGGCCATCTATCGCATGAACTAGAACGTTGATCGAACCAGAACCGCGCGCAGGAAAAAAGCCCAGGACGCTGCCCGTCCTGGGCTTTCTTATACGCAATCGACGGCAGGCCTGCTGAAGTAGCTCACCGCCGATAGGAAACCATCATAGTTACTGAAGTACGGGAATCGTGATTTCCTGCCCTACCTGAATCTTGTTCGGATCCGAGATATTGCTGGCGGAGGCGATGTTGGTGTAGTGGTTCGGCGAGCCATAAAAGCGGTTACTTATTTTGGAAAGGTTGTCTCCGCTTTTCACGCTGTAGCTTTGGCTCGGGCCGCCACTGGTCAGGATTTCGTGATGCAGGTCAGAGTATTGCGGGTCGACCTCCTTGATCACATCCCAGACACGGTTGGCGACGACCTCTGACGGAACCGAACCCTTCAGATAAAGCTTTTCTCCGTCCAGGCTCACCGTGTCCAGCTTCGCGCCTACATCACTAAAACCCTGAATCGTCTGAATGACGGGCGAATACTTCTGCTTCAATTGATCGAGATCTGCCATAAAATCTGTGCTCCTTCGCGGTTAGGTTGGTTGAAAGCAAATCGCTGATGCGGGAAAAAAGGTCATATGGTTGCTCCTTCTTTCCGACTCGTTTGCGTTGGGTTGATGCGGGGCCCTGGTCCATCGAGAACTTCATTTTTGCTCTCGCCGGCTGCAGGTTTGAAGGTGAACCTCGGGGCCAAAATGGGCAAAACACCTGGTGCAGAAACCCGCAACTGCGCGACTCGATGAATGTCTCACGGTGCCGTTGCCGATGTCTATGCCAGGGGAAATAAAAGTCGAGTTGGGCGCAGTTTTTTGAGTACGCCAAGATGAATTGCCGGGCAACACGAATTTTTCCTGCGCGCAGCTCGCGCGGCGCATCTGAGCCCTCAACCGTTGTCCAATCGTCAGGATGGTAGCGGCCTTGGCATTTCCCTGCGAGGGCGGTACCTATCATCGGTAACCATACAGCCTGCACGTTAGCGTAAGCGAAAACATCGCAATCGTTGACTCGGGCTCAGCCAGAAGCTAGATTGCAGATGAGGTCGTTGCTTGAAGTGTGCCTGGCCGCTGTTTGGCCCAGCATTTTCGCTGCAGCGATGCCAGGCGTAAGTGGTTTCGCCGGTCGATGTGACTGAGATGGCGAAGCTGGGTCTGGACGGTGAAGGATTGTGCCGGGGCCGGAATCTGCACTGTGAATGGTCCAAGTGCTGGCTTCCCACGATGGTACGCTTCCCAAACGTAACCTCCAGTCCGCGCGTTTGGGTTACATACCGTGCGAGAAGTGTTGACACGGGTTACGGGTAGCACTAAATTACGTTCTGTGAAGCGCTGCGAGATCAGCGAACGGCCGGCTTAATCAGCCAAGTCTTTTGATTAGCCCTACCCCCCTTAGGGCAGTATTTTCGCGACAGTTGGGTTGCGAGTCCTACCAGTCGCTGTGACTGAGAGGGCGAAGCTGCGACGACCCATTGAGCTCTAGATGCTGATGGGAAAGTACTTAGTGCCGTTTTCGACACGCATTGAGGACTTTCGGGGATGCGCAGGACCGGGGAAATGAGGATTTCATTGACACTTGCCCGGCTCTATAGCACCATTTGAGCAGACCGACAGCTCAGCACACAGGTGAGGTACGCCTGCAGCTGAAAAAGACGGCGCAAGTTTTTCAGGCGAAAGCCTTAATTTAGGCCCTGTAACTGAGATGGCGGAAGCCCGCCTGATTTCATACAGGTCTTGTCCGACTAGAAAATCACACTTTCGCATCGCCCCCCTCGAAGCGAAGTGGGATCCCAAGCGGGAATTGCAGCAAGTAAGCTCACTCTTGTCACGGAGACACTCATGCATTGCAATCCAGGGTCCGACGAATCGAACGAATGGTTTGCCTTCCGTGTTCGGCCGCGACACGAAAAGCAGGTTTCGATCGCCCTTCGGGAGAAGGGGTTCGCGGAATTTTTGCCTCTCTATAAATCCACGAGGCAATGGGCGGATCGCACCAAGATCGTCGAAATGCCGCTCTTTCCTGGTTACATTTTTTGCTCTACGAATCGATCGTTGATTGTGCCGGTTTTGATGACCAGCGGCGTGATCGATGTAGTACGGGCCGGCACCAACCCTCTGCCCGCAGATCGGGCGGAAATCGAAGCGCTGCAGCAAACCGTCAGCGTGGATGTGCCGCTCGAAGCATGGCCCTACACGGAAGTCGGTGAGTCGGGTTCGTTTTCCATTTTGCGTGGTCCCTTAGCTGGTCTGACCGGCATCCTGGTTGAAGTCAGGCGTTCTCAGCGTTTAATTCTTTCGGTCAATCTTCTCCGCCGATCCGTTCTGGTCGAGGTCCAGCCTGACTGGATCTCGCCGTATGCGCCAGTAACCGCCGAGCGCAGGATGGCATAGTTGTACTTTGCAACCCTTTGTGTCGATCTCTGTCTACCCCCGTTTTCGGTTCTCCCGTAGTAACGTACGCCCCCCGGTTGTGTTGATCAGTGGTTTCGTACGTCCTTTTTCGCCGGCCTTCGCGCCGGAACGCCCCCCAGCTTTTAGGTAGATCCTCGTGTCTGAAGCGCTCCTTCTGGAGCACATTCCCCGCCGGAGGTATTTCTTGGCGGGATCCCAGCAGCAAATGGTGAGTGAAATTTATGCGCATGTCTCCAGCCAAATTGATCCTGTTGCCTCTTTGCTTTCAAGGTTTGGTGTTGCTCCCGGCTTTGGCCCAGAACGGTGGCCCCGCGACTCCATCGGGGGCGAAGGCGAACAGCGCGCAAGCACCGGTGGGGGCTTATGTGCCGCCAACCCAAGCGCCGTACACGGGCCCCGACACCAGCAATGCCGGTACAAGCAGCGCAGGCGTGAATAGCGCCAGCGCGAACAGCGCGAGTGCGAACAGCGCCAGTGCCAGCGGCGTCAATGCCACCAACTACATTCTTGGACCGGAAGATCAGATCACGGTTCGCGTATTTGCCGCGGACGATATTCCGGACAGGCCGGCGCAGATCGCCAATGATGGAACGGTCACCCTGCCCATGGTCGGCCAGGTGCATGCCGCAGGACTGACGGTGGATCAATTGCAGGCGGCCCTCGTTACCGCTTACAAGAAGTTCTTCAAGGATCCGCAAGTCACCGTGCAGGTCAATGATTTCCGCAGCCAGCCGGTGGCGGTCGCGGGCAATGTGAATACCCCGGGCGTCGTACAGTTGCGCGGGAATCGCAATCTGATGGAAGTGATCGGACAGGCCGGTGGGCTCCGCGCCGATGCCGGCGATAGTGTGTTGATCACCCGCGACCTGAGCGAGGGCGCGATCCCCGTGTCCGGCGCGTTCACCGATCCCACCGGGAAGTACAGCGTTGCCCACATCGATATACGGTCGATCATGAGCGGCAAAGACCCGGACGGCAACATCCTGATCAAGCCACACGATGTCATTACGGTTCCCCGCGCCCGCATGGTCTACGTGTTGGGCAACGTCAACAGGCCTGGTGGCTACGTCATGACTGAAAACGAGACCGTTTCGCTAACCCAGGCGGTTGCTCTGGCTGGAGGATGGTCGCAGAATGCGAAACTCAGCGGCACCAGGATTCTGCGGGCCTCGGGCGGCGCAGAGCGCGAGCAGATTCGCGCGGATATAAAAAAGATCATGGAAAATAAATCCCCTGACCTGCAAATGCGCGCTGACGACATCCTTTATGTCCCCAACAGCTTCGGCAGGGAACTCGGCACCCGAGGGCTGGAAGCAGCCATCGGAACCGGGGCGGCCCTTGCCGTATTTCACTAGAAACATTTAGATACACCGAAATCTGAGAATGGCCCCTGCGAACCCCCGACTTCACGGATGGCCTTACTTTTATCCCAAGCGAACTGCACCGTGAACGAGATCAGCTCCATTCGCGAACTGATCAATCCGAAAGGACTACAAAAGATGACTCCGAACCAGCAGATCATTCCCGGGCCCCGCTCGCAGGAAGGCCGCCATTCCGGGCGATCCACTTCCATCGAGATTTCGCGTCCGGTGTCGGGAAACAGGCCTCAGCCTGAAACATCCGTAAACTATGCTGCTTTGCTTCGCCGCCATCGCAGCGCGATCGTTTTGATCGTGGGCGGCACGCTCCTGCTGAGCGTTCTTTACACCCTCGTCGCGCACAAGGTTTACAAGTCGGAAGCCATCCTGGAAGTGATGGGGATGAACCAGGACTTCATGAATAGCAAAGATGTCGATCCGACCGCCTCCCAGATCACAGGAGATGAGTTCATCGAGACCCAGACCAAGCTGCTCAAAAGTCCGCCCGTGATGCGACGCACGGCGGAGCTGCTGGGCCCCAAGGTTCCCAGTGAGATCGCCGGCGCAGGGGGACTGTTTGGCACCGTTCGAGGATGGTTCGGCGGAACCCCGGATGTGACGGCAGCCGACCGCGAGGCGGTGGTGTTCGATATATTGCATGGCGCCAAGGTGAAAGTGGATGGAGCTTCGGATCTCATCCTTTTGACCGTGACTGGCCCGGAACCAAAGCTGACCGCGGAAGCCGCCAACACCCTGACCGAGCAGTTTATCGAACATGCGCAGGATGTGCGGCTGGACTCTGCGGGAAACACCAACAAATTTCTGACGGCGGAGCTCACCGACGCGCGTAAGAAGCTGCAGGTCTCTGAAGACGATCTGCAAAACTACGCCCGCCAGACGGGCATCGTCATCCCCAGCGACACCCAGGAAAGCGTCGCGGCCGATAAGCTGCGCCAGATTCAATCGGATCTGGAAAAGGCGGAGGCGGACGAGATGGGGACCAAGGCCCAGGTGGAGACGACGCACAACACTCCATCCGAAGCCCTGCCCCAGGTTCTGGATGATCAGACGATGCGGGATATCAAGGCCAGGCTGACAGACCTTAAACGCCAGCTTTCCGATTTGAGCGTGACGCTTACCCCTGCCAACTACAAGATTCAGCAGCTGAACGCCCAAATTGCGGATCTGGAATCTCAGGCTGCTCACCAGCGCGCGACTATCATCAAGCGCCTTGGGGTGCAGAACAGCGAAACAGCGCGCCGCAAGCAGTTGTTGGGCGCCGCCTACCAGCAACAGTTGGGAGTTGTTTCCGATCAGTCTGCCAAAGAGGTTCGTTACAACATTCTCAAGAAAGAAGTGGATGCGAACCGCGACATTTACCAATCCATGTTGCAAAGGGTGAAGCAGGCAACCATCGTTGCTGCACTCAAGTCGAGCGATGTACGCGTGGTCAGCCCGGCGCTGCCGTCGAAAAGGCCGTACCAGCCGAATCTGGTGCTGAACCTGGCGATCGGATTGCTTTGCGGGCTGGTTTTCTCCACCTGCTTCATC
>Ga0302326_10021865_pt1 | contig 13101 bp, 9 predicted proteins | sample Palsa_T0_3_FD_202264 | JGI IMG/M metagenome (GOLD analysis project Ga0302326, IMG submission 202264) | Peat permafrost microbial communities from Stordalen Mire near Abisko, Sweden - Palsa_T0_3 | ecosystem: Environmental > Terrestrial > Soil > Palsa > Peat permafrost | place: Sweden: Abisko... | reverse complement strand
GTGGTGGCGTACCGGTATCTTTCGGGCGTGCCGCTAACCGGCGAGGAGATTACGGCTTTCTCTGCCAAGCCAGTGACGAATCCGGAGAATGCCGTTCAGATGTGGATGGACGCGCGCAAGAAAGCAAGCGCGCCGGAGTTAGCGCCGGTTGATCCGGAGCGGCAGGTTCGCGGTGCCGGTACGTTCGATAGCTATGTGAACTGTCTCGACGACGCGTTTCGAACCGCTTCGGCTACGCTAGCAAAACGGACGGCGGCGTGGGGTGTTGGGAGCGCAAATCTGAAGGAATGGATTGCGGGGCAGGATCAGGTATTTTCGAACTGCTCGGGACCGAAGAGCATTCCGGGTCCGGTTGCTGGAAATGATCCGGTGCTCAAGGCGGATCGGCAGTATCAGATAGCAGCGGCGGCGTTTTATGCGGGCGATTGGGATTTGGCGCGGAAGTCGTTCGACTCGCCGTACCTCAAAGCTCGCGTGAGTGTTCGCGAGGCGACGATCGGTGGGAAGCGCGAGGCATTCGCGCGAGCCGAGGCCGAGTTGACCGCAGCGAAGGAGACGGCGCTCATCGGGTATCTACGGGCGTCTTCAAAGCCGCTGGAACGATTGACGGAGTTGAGTGAGATGCTCTCGAAGCCGGAGCCCGGACCGGCAGCGGCTGAGTCGATGACGGATTTTGTGTTGCTCTACGACAAACTGCGCGATGGGCAGATCGGCAAAGCGGACGGGTTGACGGCAAAGAGCGAGTTGGGGGATTGGATCGAGACGTATCAGTTGGGTGTGCATCCTCATGCGGTGGAGAAGTGGCGGGGTACGAAGAAACTGCCGTGGCTGGTCGCGGCGATTGCTTCGACGAAAGCCGGGGATGCGGATACGGAGGAGTTGATCGCGGAAGCGGTGAAGGTGGATGTGAAGTCGCCGGCCTATGCGACGGTCAATTATTATGCGGGGAGCTTGGACGCTGAGCATGCGCGGCAGATCTTCGATGAGGCGCTGAAGCAGCCTTTGCCGGTGTCGTCGCGGAATCTGTTCTTGCAGATGAGGATGCAGATCGCGAAGGATTGGGCTGAGTTTCTGAAATTCTCGGCGCGGGTTCCGGTGGGAGAAGAATTCGATGTCGGGGAGCAGACCACGGAGTGGAAGGGCGGCGCGGTGTTCGATGATGAGGCGGTGCTTTTATTCAACAAGTCGATACCGCTTAGTCTCTGGATTGAAGCGTCGAAATCGCCGTTGCTTACGGCTCACCTGCGCGATGAACTGGCTACGGCCGCCTGGGTGCGGGCCATCGTGCTCGGGAAGACTGCGGAGGCGCATGCGCTCGCCGGAGTGATTCAAACGCCGTCGATGAAGAGCTACCTTGCGGCGAGTCCAGAGACGGCGCAGTTCGCGGCGGTGTACCTGATGCTGAAGACGCCGGGGATGTCGCCGTGGCTACGTAGCGGCTTTGGACGGGATGGGAAGGTCGGGGAGTTGAGCGAGTTTCGGGACAACTGGTGGTCCAAGTTGAATGAAGACGCGCGGCCGGTGGAGAGGTTCCTGACGGAAGCGGACCGGGCACAGGGCGCTTTGGAGTGGAAAGCGATGATGGCGTTGGACAATGGCGGGGATTATCTGGCGGCGGAAGCGGTTCGTTACTTGAAGGCCAATCCGAGCGATCCGCGCGGGGCGGAAGCGCTGGCGTTGGCGGTGCGTGCTACCCACTTCAGCACCACGGATGAGAAGACGGGGCCGCTGTCGAAGCAGGCGTTCGATCTACTGCACGCGAACTATCCGAATACTTCGTTCGCGAAGAATACTAAGTATTGGTACAAGTGATGCGGGTCGTGTTGGTTCTGGTGTTGGCTTATGGGCTTCGGGCGCAGGTCGCTGTGATCTCACATCGCGGCGAGCATCTGCATCATCGCGAGAATACGATGGCTGCATTTGATGCGGCTTATGAGGCGAAGGCGGACTACGTCGAGGTCGACATACGCACGACGCTGGACGGGAAGCTGATGCTCATGCACGATAGCACTGCGGAGCGGACGACGGGCGTGAAGGAAGAGATTGCGAAGATGACGTCCGAGCGGCTGCGGGGTCTGGGTGTGTCTACTTTCGACGAGGCGCTGGCGTTCGCGGAAACGCGCATGGGCATCTACATGGATTGCAAGCAGGCTAAGGCAGAGGATCTGGTGGATCTGGTGCGCGCGCATCATATGGAGAAGGACGTCCTGGTTTACTGCGGGCCGCGGTTGTGCAAGGAGATTCAACAATTAGAACCTAAGATGACGCTGATGCCGGAAGCGCGGGATGCGGTGACTGCGAGGTCTCTCATTCAGGATTTGGGCGTAAAGGCGCTGGCGTTCGATGCTAACGATTTCAAGGACGATGTGATTGCGGTGGCCAAGGAGGCGCATGTGCGGATCTATGTTGATCGGCTTGGCCCCGCAGACAATCCTGCGGGTTGGCAAGATGCGATCGATCGGGGCGCGGCTGGAATCCAGACGGATCATCCCGCCGAACTCGCGAACTATCTCACTCGGCTTCGGGCAAGGTGATCAGTTCTTCATCGGAATCGTATTCGAGGATCTGGCCGTATCGGCCCCAGGCGATTGCCGTTTCGAACTGGCGTTCGGCTTCCTTCTCTGAATAGTATTCGTCGAGGATGTCTAGGAAGAGATCGGCTTTGGCTTTGCCGCTCTTCTTTTGCTTGAGCGTTTCTACTATGGTTCGCAGGATCGGAATGTGTGTGAGGGCTTGCTCGCCGAAGATCTCGTGACTGCGCGCTACGTCGGCCTGCGCGAATTCGGTGCCGGTCGGGGTGAGGATGACGTCGCCCTGCTCGACGCGCGCGAAGCCCATCATTACCGACGCGTCGATGATCGGTAGCAGGTCGTCGACTTCCAGGCGTAGGCGTTCGGCGAGTTGAGGCAGGTCGTCGCGGCCGCCATGGTCGAAGACTACTTCGAGAAGACCGCTGATGCCGCCTGCGCGCGCGTGAGGCAGCAGCGGGAACTTCGCTTCGTTGGGCTTGAGTTCGCCGACAGCGACGTCGGGGTTCGTCATGATCGTATAGATGTGGTCCACGAGGGCCTTGAAGCGCGGCGCTTTGTGATCCCGCGGGCGCGGGATGTCGACAGTTACTTCGCCGCGGACGCGACCGGGATTGGCCGCCAGTATGATGACGCGGTCGGCAAGGGTAACGGCTTCTTCGATGTTGTGAGTGACGAGGAGAATGCTCTTCGCGGGGAACTTTCCGGCTTCCCAGAGCTCGCCGATTTCGCCGCGCAGGTTCTCGGCCGTGAGGACGTCGAGAGCGCTGAAGGGTTCGTCCATCATGAGGACTTCGGGGTTCATCACGAAGGCTCGGGCAAAGCCTACGCGTTGGCGCATGCCGCCGGAGAGTTCCCTTGGATAAGCGGATTCATAGCCTTCGAGGCCGACCATTTTGATCGCTTTGAGGGCTTCCTCTTCGCGTTGGTTCTTGCCTACGCCGCGCGCTGTGAGTCCGAGCTCGGTGTTCTCCTGGACGGTCAGCCAAGGCAGCAATGCGAAGCTCTGGAACACCATTGCAACGTTCGGATTCGGTCCGGAGAGTTGTGCTCCGTCGGCAACTACATCGCCTGAGCTAGGACGGATGAGGCCGGCCAGGATACGAAGCAAAGTGCTTTTGCCGCATCCGCTTCGGCCCAGGAGCGCCACAACCTCGCCTTGCTTAACGGATACGGAAATATCCTGCAGCACGGTGTAGTGATCGGAGCCGTCCGGGAGAACGAAGCTCTTGGTTACGTGGGACGTGGAAATCAGTTCAGTCATGTCAGCCGGTACTTTGCTTCAGCGATGGCATAGAGACGCCGCCAAAGGATTCGATTGGCGCCTACTACGAACAAGCTCATCATGCCGACGCCGAGCACGATGCGGGGCCAGTCTCCGATTGAAGTGGCCCGTTGAATATAGGCTCCCAACCCGACGGCTGCGAGACTCGTATTTCCCCAGGTTACAAACTCCGACACGATGCTGGCGTTCCAAGCCCCGCCGGATGCAGTGATCGCGCCAGTAACCCAGGCGCCGAAGATGCCGGGGCCGATCAGGGCTCGCCATCGACGCCAGCCTTTCAGGCCGATGCTGTCGGCCATTTCACGCAGGTCGTTGGGGATGCTCTGTGCTCCGGCAATTACGTTGAACAGCACGTACCACTGTGAACCGAGGGCCATGAGCAGGATGCATCCCCAGTTAATGGAAATGTGAAAAGCAACGAACGTCGCAATGGCGAATGGAAATACGAAGTTCGCGGGGAAGGAGGCCAGCACCTGGACAATCGGTTGGGCTAAGCGCGCCAGACGAGGGTTGAAGCCGATGGCGACTCCGATGGGCGTCCAGACCAGCGTACTGAAGGCAAGCAGGAATATGACACGGCCCATGGTTGCTAAACCTAATAGTGCTGCAGTGCCGAATTCCGCCAATCCGACTTCCTTCAAGATAAAGCGTATGGCCGCGCCTACAAGGCAGGCGATCGCGATAATGAGGACGACGTCGAAGATAGGATCCTTGCGCTGTTCCCGGACAATCTTGGGCTCTGCATGAACGGCTGGCGTCAAGCGGGAAAAGATACGATCGGCTGCACGTATGAGCGGACTGAATAGCCGACTTAACAAGCTCGGTACGCGAGAAGCGCGGAACATTTCGAGAAGCCAGTAACGCGGTACGGCTCCTGCCGTTAGTTCCAGTTTGAAGCGGTCAGCCCAGGCGACCAGGAGACGCCAGAAAAAGATATCGATCAGGACGATGAGCGTCACCATCGTGAGAATCGCCCAACCCAGCGCCGAGAAATCACGCGCTGTTACGGCTGCCGCTACGTACGAACCGATGCCGGGCAAGGTGTAGTTGTGGTTCAGGACGCTGATTGCTTCGCTGGCTGCCAGAAAGAACCAGCCGCCGCCGAAGCTCATCATGCCGTTCCAGACCAAGCCAATCAGTGAAACAGGGACTTCGAGGCGCGTGAATTTTTCCCATCTCGAAAGGCCGTATAGGCGGGCCATTTCGTCGAGTTCGCGCGGGATCGTTCGGAGAGACTGATAGAACGAAAAGGTCATGTTCCAGGCTTGCGCTGTGAAAATCGCAAAGATCGATGCCGCTTCGATTCCGAGCAAGCTGCCCGGGAAAAGCGCGATGAAGCCTGTGACTGTTACCGAGAGAAACCCAAGTACGGGGACTGATTGCAGAATGTCCAGCAGTGGCACCAGGACCTTCTCCGCCCTGCGGCTATGAGCGGCGATGTAGCCATAGATCAAGGTGAAGATCGTGGAAGCGAACAGCGCGATGAACATTCGCAGCGTTGAGCGCGCCGCGTAGTTCGGGAGGTTGTGAGGGTCGAGGCTGACGGCAGGAATCAGGTCTGGCGGATGGAACTTGACGAGCGATTCCGAACCTGTGCGGGCGGCAACGTAAAGCAGGAATAGTGTGCCGAGGATTACGACGGCGTCGGCCAAGCCAAAGCGTATCCGGTGTACAGCCTGCGGGAATAGGATAGGACGCAGCAACCAGATATGGTCGCACGGCCAACGGCCATTCACCGAACTGAAACACTGGCTTATGGTTCGGGGTGAAAGGGCACGTTGGTTCGGCCCGCGCTAGCAGGTTCAGGCGTCTCCATTTGCAGGTTTACGACGATCGGATCCTGCCCGCTCCGGACCACAACGGCCTCACATGGCTCATCGGTGCGCGCGTTGATCTCCTGGTGCGGCACATAGGGAGGTACAAAGATGAAGTCTCCCGGGCCGGCTTCATCGCTGAATTCGAGACGGTCGCCCCAACGCATCCGAGCGCGTCCCCGGACGATATAGAGAACGGTTTCGAGGTCTCCGTGGTGGTGGGGACCTGTTTTGGCGTCTGGCTGGACGATTACGGTTCCGGCCCAAAGTTGGCTGGCACCCGTTCGCGAATGAGTGATGGCGGCAGCGCGGGTCATCCCAGGAGTCTGTGGGGTATTTGAGTCGAGTTCATTGGCGCGTACGATCTTGACACCTTGGTTTTTCCAATCCGGACTTTCCGTAGTCATGACTTCATTATCGAGGCGGGACGCCAGCCACATCTAATCTCCTGTGTGATATTCTCCGGCTGATATGGAACGAAAAAAAGCCAGTGATTATCCGCAGGAACTATTAAATTTATTCGACAAGTACGTTCATGGCGATATCGATCGCCGTGACTTCCTGGAAGGTGCGAAGAAATTCGCTGTGGGCGGCATGACCGCGGTCGGCATCTTCGAAAGCTTGCGCCCCAATTATGCTTGGGCGGAGCAGATCAAGAAGGACGACAAGCGCGTCTTCACGGAATATCTCACGGTAGCGTCGCCACTCGGCAACGAAAGCATCAAAGGATATCTGGCGCGCCCGTCAAATGCTAAGGGTAAAGTGCCTGGCGTGTTGGTGGTCCACGAGAATCGCGGATTGAATCCGTACATTGAAGATGTTGCGCGGCGGTTGGCTACGGAGAACTTCATCGCGTTCGCTCCGGACGGTCTTACGAGTGTGGGTGGATATCCTGGCGACGACGAGAAGGGCGGCCAGCTTTTCGCCAAGGTGGATAAGCCGAAGATGACTGAGGATTTTATCGCAGCGGCGCGATGGTTGAAAGCCCGTCCGGATTGCTCCGGCAAGATCGGCGTGGTTGGGTTCTGTTTCGGTGGTGGAATTGCGAATACGCTGGCAGTTCGGATGGGCGCCGATCTCAATGCGGCGGTACCGTTCTATGGAGCGCAGCCTAAGCCGGAAGAGGTTGCCAAGATCAAAGCGCCTCTATTGCTGCACTATGCTTCGCTTGATACACGGCTGACGGGCGGCTGGCCAGCTTATGAAGAGGCTCTGAAGGCTAACCATGTGACTTATACGGGCTACGTGTATGAGGGCGCGAATCATGGCTTCCACAATGACACCACGCCCCGGTACGACGAGGCGGCCGCCAAGCTAGCCTGGCAGCGCACGCTCGATTTCTTCAACAAGTATTTGCGGTAGATACTAGCGCGGGGCAACCGGCGGCGGCATATCTTCCTTCTTAAAGCGGGGCACCATTTCGTCCCGATTTGCAAGGTGAAGAACCGCCGCCGCCACTTCCGCGGCATCTTTCTTTACGTCGTCAGGAATGATCCGCTCGTAGGTGTCGAGGTTGGTGTGGTGCGTCATGGAGTTGTATTCGATTGGGTCCTGTTGGAAACCAACTCCAGGAAGGCCTGCGTTGTTAAATGACGTGCTGTCCGTGCCGCCGGTCATCCGGCTGTTGGTTACGCTGATTCCGAACAGGCCCCAATCTGTGAATTGAGCGAGGACGGGCCGCAGGGTTGCGGCTGCTTCGGGAGGTCCAAAGATGCTGCCACCTCGAATGCGGCCGGTTCCTGTGTCGACATTGAAATAGGCGTCCAGCTTGAACCATTCGGGCTTCGGGTTTTCCGCCTGACCGAAATGTTCCTTGACGTAGGCGATCGAGCCGAGAAGTCCCTCTTCTTCGCCCGACCAGAGTGCTACACGGATGGTACGACGCGGCTTTACGCCGCTGGTTTCGATCAACCGCGCGGCTTCCATCATGATGGAACAGCCGATGGCGTTGTCGGTGGCTCCCGTTCCGCCGTGCCAGGAATCCAGGTGGCCTCCGAGCATGACAACTTCGTCTGCTTTGTCGGTGCCCGGGATTTCGGCAATTGCGTTGTAGCTGGTCTTACCTTCGGGATAAACGTGGTTAACAATGTCGAACTGGAGCTTCACGTCGTCGCCATCTTCCAGTAAGCGCTCAACGCGGCCATAGTCGTCGTTGCGGAGGATCACCGTGGGGACTGTCTTAGTTGGGTCGTAAGCACGGTGCTGCTGGGCTACGATGATGCCCTCGCCGCGGGCTGCATCGTTGATTCGAACGATCGCCCCGCCTTCGAGCAGCATGGCGTCGATCTTTTCGGCGACTTGCACGAGTGTCAAGCGGTTCGGGTCGGGCGTACCTGCTCCGCCGCGTCCTCCACCACCACCACGTCCGCCCCGGCCCCGACCGCCGCCGTTTTCATACTGAGCCTTGACGTCCTCATCGGAGCGGCGCTTTGCGGGAGGATCGAAATTCACGGGGATTACCGCGGCCTTGCCGACTAGCACTACCTTGCCCCTAACTCTGCCCTTGTTCTCGGCAATCCACTTTTCCATCTCGTCTTTGGTGGGGCCTAATCGCTGCGGACCACCTCTGCCACCGCCACGGCCAGCGGGCGCATCAGCCGCTGCGGCAGGCGGAATCGGACCCTGCGGAGGAACGATCTCGACCGCGGAACCAGTTACCTTGCCCTTCGTCGACGGGGTCCATGCCAATACTTCGAACTTCAGGTTTTCATGTACCGGGGCAACAATGTTCGCTGTGGCCGATTCGTTCAGCCAGCCGGGATGCCCAAACTCCCACGGTTCGAGGTGTCCGTTCTTCATGCCCCACGAAGTCATCTCCGAAACAGCCCACTTCGCGGCCATTTCGTGATTCGGCGTGCCGGTCACACGCGGACCGTAGCGGTCGGTGAGCATGTGCAGGGTATGCATAATCTTCGAGTGCTCCAACTCTTCGCTGCGCATTCGAGCATCGGTGGCTTCGTCCACTTTCTCCTGCGCGTAGAGCAGAATGGAAAGCGAGGCGAGCAAGGCGAACAACTTCATATCGTTACAGGATAGCCTAAACAAGAAGATGCCAGCTACGTACGTTGCACTGTTGAGGGGAGTAAATGTCGGCGGGAAGAACAAATTGCCGATGAAGGATCTAGTTGAGATATTCGCGGCGGCAGGTTGTTCAGGGGTTCGCAACTACATTCAGAGCGGGAACGTTATCTTTCAGGCGAACGCGGCTCTTGCAAAGAAGATTCCGGCGCTGGTGGCGGCGGAGATCGAAACGCGGTTCGGCTTTCAGACGCGGCTTGTGTTGCGTACGGCGGCGGAACTACGGCACGTGATCGAGAACAATCCGTTTCTCTCGAAAGGCGAGGAGTTGTTGTCGGTGATGTTTCTGGCGAGTTCGCCGGAAGCCGGAGGTATCGCGAAGCTTGACCCTGACCGCTCGCCATCCGATTCGTTCGCAGTCCACGGCGATATAATCTTTATGCACACGCCCACGGGACTGGCTAAGACGAAGCTCACGAACGCTTATTTCGATTCGAAGCTTCAGACGTTTAGCACCGGCAGGAACTGGAAGACAGTGCTTAAGCTGCTGGAGATGATGGAGAGCTAGCCTTCCTACAAAGGTGGCTTCGGTGGCTTAGCCGGCGACCAAGCTGAGGTTCCGGTAACCTTCACGGGACGCCGGAAAAGCTTGCCGCTCTCGGTTACATAGAGCCAGTTCAGATCCTTGCCCGCGAAAGCGAGGCTGGTGATGGCGCCGTGCTCGGGCGAGTTTAGGATTTGCCCTACGCGTCCATTGGCTTCGCAGACTTGGATGCCGATGGCGGTGGCGAAATAGACCTGCCCGATTGAGTCTTCCGCTACCGATTGCGCGGCGCTCATCCATCCGCTTTCCGGCATTTCCAGGCGGTAAAACGGTTCGCCGTTGGTCAAGCTGCCGTTTTCCGCGATTTGAAACGACCAGCTAAACCGGCCTTGCGTGTCGGTTACGATGAGCATCGCTTGATCCGGGGATAAGGCGAGGCCGTGAGGCGACGCGATTTCGCCGCCGTCGTAGACTACCCGGGATTTGCCGCTCGCATCGATATAGCCGATGGTTTGGTGGGCCGCGTCGGTAACATAGATCGCGCCTTTCGCATTGATCGCAAGGTCTGTTGCTTCCACGTTGTTCGCCACTACCTTCTCGTCGCCGTTTGCGCCGAACGAGACGATTCGCTTGCGAGCGGGCTGCGATGCGTAGAGACGGCCGTCCGGGCCAATCGCGAGAGCATCTGCTCCGTTGGTGTTCTCGCGGAAGACGGATACCTTGCCATCAGCGGTTGATTTGTAGATACGGTTCGCCAGCGCGTCGGCAAAGTAGACATTCCCCTCCCGATCATTCGCAGGGCTATTGGCGCTTCCACTTTCACCGACCTTCTCCCAGCCCCTGTCAGCCCAAACGGTGGAGTAGACCTTGCCGCGCGGATCCCAGCCGGGCTGCGTCATGTGCGCAGGTTCGTGAACCGTAATCGGCGCCGGATAGCCTCGCCATAGCCAACGCAGGGCATCGGGCATGATCGCGCCGGTTTGCTTGCCATCGTGACCCCCGGTTCCGATTTCCAATTTCACGTCATATCCTGAGAATTCAAATGCTTCGTACATCACTTGGTTGTTGATGGGCCAACTTCCGGCGTAGAAGGTGCCAAAGGGCTCGGCCGGGACTAGATGGTCGTTCTTCCCATCTTGCAGAAAGATGCGGATGGGCTTGGGTTCCGTCTTGCGGATGAGTGCCGGGAAACTATCGGCACCCTTCATGGCAACGTAGGTTCCGATGAAGCTGAGGACGCGCCGGAACTGATCCGGGCGATTCCAGGCGGCGACAAATGCTCCGACCGCGCCAGTGCTGTTTCCAGATAGACCGTGGTCATTTGGATCTGTCGACAGGTTGTAGTGTTTGGCCACTTCGGGAATCAGTTCTTCGAGGAGAAATCGCGAGAAACGATCACTGAGGGAATCGTATTCGAAGACGCGTTCAAAGCGGTTCTGCACGTCGCCGGTGGCCGGAAGTACACCGGGATCGACGAATATTCCGATCATGGGCGGCAGGTCGTGCTTTGCGATGAGGTTGTCGAAGACTACCGGCAAACGCATACCGTTTCCGAGCGCGCCCAAGCCATCGAGATAAATCATGAACGGAGTGGGTTTGGATGCGTCGTACTGTGCAGGAACATAGACAGCATAGTTATGCGGGGTACCCGGGAAGAACTTGCCCGGCGGGAGGGTTAGGCGCGTTACCACGCCCTTAGGAACGCCCGGCTGAGGCTGTGAATCCGGTCCTAGAACGTAATCGTCCGCAGCTGTCGAGATGGTTGTGAACAAAAGCGTGAGGAAAAGAGTTTTCATGAGAAATGGCTGCCGGAGAAAGTATACATGGATCTGTTACGCTGATTCGTTGGGATGAAGAAGGCTCTCATTACAGGAATTACCGGGCAGGACGGAAGCTATTTGGCGGAGCTTCTGCTGGCGGAAGGCTACGAAGTTCATGGCGTGGTGCGTCGCGTTGCGCTGGAACAACCGGATCAGCGGCTTGGACGGGTTACCCACCTGGCAGATCGGATCAAGTTGCACGCGGGTAGCCTAGAATCGTACCCAAGCCTATTTCAAATTCTCACCCGGACGCCGTTTGATGAATGCTATCACCTGGCCGCACAGAGTTTTGTCGCGGAGAGCTTTGCCGACGGGTTTTCGACGATGAACACAAACAGCAACGGCACCCACTACCTGCTGGCCGCTTTGCGGGAAGTGCAGCCGAAATGCAAGTTTTACTTTGCCGGATCGAGTGAAATGTTCGGAAAGGTTCGTGAATCGCCCCAGACTGAAGCCACGCCATTCCATCCGCGAAGCCCGTACGGAATTAGCAAGGTGGCGGGTTACTATCTTACGATTAATTACCGGGAAGCCTACCAGATGTTCTGCTGCAACGGCATGCTCTTTAACCACGAGAGTCCGCGGCGGGGATTTGAATTTGTGACGCGCAAGATCACTCATAATGTGGCGCGGATCAAGCTGGGGTTAGCGACGGAGTTGCGTTTGGGAAATCTTGAGGCCAAGCGGGATTGGGGCCATGCCGCGGATTACGTCAGAGCCATGTACCTCATGCTGCAATACTCAGAACCGGACGACTATGTCGTTGCCACCGGCGAAACGCATTCGGTGAGGGAATTCTGTGAGATAGCGTTCACGCAGGTGGGGCTTGACTATCGAGACTTCGTGATTGAAGATCCGCGGTTTTTCCGTCCGGCGGAAGTGGACCTGTTGGTCGGCGATGCGGGGAAAGCAGCGCGGAAGCTGGGATGGCGGTCGAGCCATACGTTCCGGCAGTTGGTGAGCGAAATGGTTAGGAATGATCTGGAGCAGCTCTCTCAATCGGGGCGTGATCGAGCCCTGAGCCTCGTGTGATAGCTCTGAGTTGAAGATGGGAAATACTACTGCGCGTGGCTCGCTGGACGGGCCCATCTATGGCACAGCACGTGGCTGGGCTTTCGATCCTGAGAATCCGGATAAGCGGGTTGCCGTTGAATTAACTGTTGACGGTAAGCATTTCGAGAATGTCGTCGCGAGTATCTATCGTGACGACCTGGAAAAGGCCGGGATGAGCGACGGCGCCCATAGTTTTTCGGTGACGCTCCCTCGCGAGTATATGGACGGCAAGATGCATGTCGTCGCCGCGCGGATTGCTGGAACAGATGTGGCGCTGTCGGGAAGTCCAATTGAGTTTTCTCATGCGGATCCGCCCGAACCATCGCACGTTACACGTTCGGACCGGCAGATGCCGCGCCTTCCCAAGAAGCCGAAGGCGCAGGGAGTGCCTGATGGGGTTTCGGCCCCGGATTCAGCGCTCGGTGGAATGTCGGTAATCATTCCGACTTATAACCGAGGCGCGGAGCTAGAGAAGACATTGAACCTTTGTGTTGAAGCCGCGTCGGGCGATGCGGTGGAGTTCGTGGTGATCGACGACGGGTCGACCGACGATACGCCGCAGCGTTTGGAACGTCTCGCGAAACTGTGGCCCAATTTGCGATGGACCAGCGTTCCCAACGGGGGGCAAGGGCAGGCAAGGAACCTCGGTGTGGGGATGGCGAGCCATGAAATCGTGATGTTCCAGGGGGACGATATCCGGCCTGCAACGGATAGCTTTTATAGCCACCACGTTAACGCGCACCGTCTCATGCCATCGCTTGGCGTCGCGGTGTTGGGGAAGATCATTTGGCCGGACAACGCAAATGGACGCATCAGCTTCGTGATGTCTCACGTGCAGGGTCGTGGGGAGAATCAGTTTGGGTATTACAGTCTGATTCCCTACTCGTGGGTGGATTGGCGGTTCTTTTATACATCTAACGTTTCACTAAAGAAGAGTGCGGTGCCTGACTGGAGCACGGGCGGCTTCAACAAATCCTTCCGCGCCTACGGGTGGGAAGACGCGGAGTTGGCTTACCGGCTGCACAAGCGAACACAGGGC
>Ga0302326_10021864_pt1 | contig 13101 bp, 6 predicted proteins | sample Palsa_T0_3_FD_202264 | JGI IMG/M metagenome (GOLD analysis project Ga0302326, IMG submission 202264) | Peat permafrost microbial communities from Stordalen Mire near Abisko, Sweden - Palsa_T0_3 | ecosystem: Environmental > Terrestrial > Soil > Palsa > Peat permafrost | place: Sweden: Abisko... | reverse complement strand
AGCCGCTGAGCTCCGACCGATCGTCCGCCCGGGTGAGCAGCAGCGTGAGCCGCCCGTCGTAGGGGAGCGGAACGTACGCCTCGGTGAGCCGGGTCCAGGCGGCGAGCAACGCCGCATCCGGCGCCAGCGCGGCTGTCGCCGCCGGACCGGCGGATGCTCGCCGTCCGCTCAGCAGCCGGACCGAGCGTCCGGTGACGAAGTCGAGCTTGGCGGAACTCGCGGCGAACCGCGCGCGGTGGTGCGGGATGCGTGCGAGCGCGCCCGTCAGGCGCAGTCGGTGCCGCGCGGCAATCCCGAGCAGCGCGCCCGACCGGTCGACGTACGCCGCGACGCGCTGCAGCGTGCGCGGCGCGTCCGGGACATCGATCAAGATCACGTTGGCAACGTCGTCACCGCCGGCGCGCAGACGGCGCGCCATCTCGAATGCGACCAGGCCGCCGGCGCAGAACCCACCCAAGAGATAAGGCCCGCGGGGTGCCAGGACTTTGAGCTGTGCCACGTGCTCGGCCGCCATCGCCTCGATCGTCGCGGGGAGCGGCTGCCCGTCAGCGGCGTAAGGACGCACGGCATAGAGCGGCCGCTGCGACCCCAGCCGATCGGCGAGCACCTTGCAATAGAAGCCGCCGCCATTGATGCTGCCGTGCAGGAAAAACAGCGGCCGGGCTGCTCCGCCCGCGTTGTACAGCACGGCCGGCTCGAAGGCGGCCGTGCCCGCCGGGTCGCCCAACGCTCGGGCAAGCTGCTCGATCGTCGGCTGTTCGAACAACAACGCGAGCGGCAGACGCAGGTGAAACGCCGCTTCGATCGCGGCCGTCAGGCGGACGGCCAGCAGCGAATGGCCGCCCAAGTCGAAGAAGTTATCGTCGATGCCGATCGGCGCGACGCCGAGCACCTGCTCCCAGACGCTGCGCAGTGCCGCCTGCGTTTCGTTGTGCGGCGCGCCGGCCGCGGCGACCGCCGGCTGCGGCAGCGCACGCGCGCGGAGTTCTTCGCGATCGACCTTTCCGCTGCGATTCAAGGGCAGGTGAGGGACGGCGACGACCGCATCGGGGATCATGAAGGCCGGCAAGCGGGTACGCAAGCGCCGCAGGATCGAGCCGTTGTCGATTTCGGCGGACAGTGCGGAAGTCACGAAAGCAACGATCCGCGGACTGTCGTCGTCACGTGCGACGACCGCGGCGTCGTCGACGTCGGCGTCCGCGCGCAGCGCGGCCTCGATCTCCGCTGGCTCGATTCGGAAGCCGCGGCGCTTGAGCTGTCCGTCGGCGCGTCCCGCAAATTCGATGTCACCGTTTGCGCGCAGGCGCGCGCGGTCGCCCGTCACATACAGCCGCGCCGCCGGATCCGCCCGGAACGGATGGCGCACGAACTTCGTCCGGCTGAGCTCGGCGTCGTTGAGATAGCCCAGAGCGACCCCCGGGCCGCCGATGTACAGTTCCCCCATCGCCCCGACCGGCAGCGGCTGCGCGTGCGCGTCGAGCAGATAAACCTCGGTATGTACGATCGGGCGGCCGATCGCGATCGGCGCATCCGGCGAGGGCGCCGTTTCGATCGGATGCCACGTCGCGAACGTCGTCGTTTCGGTCGGTCCGTACATGTTGCGCAGGTGCGCGGGCGGCGCGCCGTTCAGCAGCCGTTGCACGGTTGCCGCGTCGAGCGCCTCGCCGCCGACGAGCAGATAATCCAAACGCCCGAAGGTGGCCGGCGCGGTGCGAACGATCTCCCGCAGCAGCGCCGTGCTGACGAACATGACGGTGATGCCGAAGCGTTCGATCGCGGCGCGCAACGCATCGGGCGCGAGCAGCGTGGCCCTGGGAACGATGACCAGTCGCGCGCCGTTGAGCAGCGCTGCCCAAATCTCGAACGTCGATGCGTCGAACGCCAGCGTGGAGGCTTGGGCGATGCCGTCGGCGGCCCGCAGCGAGACGTAATTCGGATCGGTAACCAACCGTTCGATTCCCACGTGCGCAACGACCACCCCCTTCGGCAGCCCCGTCGACCCGGAGGTGTACAGAACATACGCCGGGTCGCCGGCGCTTTCGCCATAGCTGGCCGGCAGGTTGGCGACGTCGAAGCTGCGGGCTGCCGCGTCGCATTCGAGCGGCAGAAGCCGGACGGCTAACCCGGCGAGTGCCGTCGCTGACCCGCGATCCGTGAGCACCAGCTGCACATCTGCATCGGACAGCATGTGCGCGAGCCGTTCGTGCGGATACTCGGGATCGAGCGGGACGTACACGCCGCCGGCCTTGAGAATCGCGAGCAGCCCGACGATCGCCGCCGCACCCCGCTCGGCACACAGCCCGACGCGCGATCCCCCGCTGGCACCGGCCGCTCGCAGGCAGCGCGCAAGCTGGTTCGCGCGCTCGTTCACATCCCGGTACGTCAGCCGCTCGGATCCGTCGACCACCGCCACGGCGTCGGGCTGCCGCTCGGCTTGATGCTCGAAAAGCCGTTCGACGTGCCGGCCGGTGAGCGGCGGCGGCGGCACACTCGCAGCCTCGATGCGGCGCTGCGCGGCGGCGGCGGTAAGCAGGGGAAGCCGCGAGAGGGGCTGGTTCGGATCGCGCACGGCCTCGCGAACGAGCGTCTCGAACGCTTCGAGCATGCCCTCGATCGTCGCCGCGTCGAACAGATCGGTGCGGTACTCGAAGGCGATCGTGAGCTCGCCGGCGGCGCCCGTCGCAGCTTCGAGGGTGAGGTCGAACTTCGCGGTGGTGCGCTCGAACGGCAGCGGCGAAACGTCGAGTCCGGCCAGCGCGAGCGGTGCGTCGGGCGCATTCTGCAGCACGAACATCACGTTGACGAGCGGCGTTCGAGTCGAAACGCGGGTTGGGTTCAGCGCTTCGACCAGTGCTTGGAACGGAATGTCCTGATGGTCGAAGGCGTCGAGAGTTGATCGGTGGACCTGCGCGAGCCATACGCCGAAGGCCGGATCGCCCTCGATCCGGGCGCGCAGCGGCAGCGTGTTGACGAAGAAGCCGATGAGCTCCTCGAACACGGAACGGGTGCGGTTCGCGACGGCCGATCCGACGATGAAATCGCGTCGGCCGGTATACCGGTGCAGCAATACGGTGAAGGCCGCGAACAGGGTGGAGAACACCGTCGTCGCGTGCGCGCGCGAAAACCGCTGCAAAGCCGCGTGGAACGCCGGCTCGAGCGTGCGTGAGCGCAACCCGCCGGCGGCTTCGGCGGGCACGTCGCCGGGCCGCGCCGCTACGTCCAGCGGGGGCGGAGCGTCAGCGAGCAATTCGGTCCAGTAGCGCACTTGCTCGGTGAACCGCGGGCCGCCGGACTGGCCGCGCTGCCACGCGGCGAAGTCTGCATACGTCGCCGCCGCTTCTGCGAGCGGTGAAGCTTCGCCCGCCCGATACGCCGCATAGAGCGCTCCCAGCTCACGCTTGAAGATTGCCATCGACCAGCCGTCCGTCGCGATGTGATGCAGGGTCACGAGCAGCACGTGGTCGTCGGCGCTGCTGCGCACGAGCAGCGTGCGAATCGGGACGTCGGCCCCGAGATTGAAGGGAAGCGCGCGCTCGGCGGCCAGCACGGCATCGAGCTGCGCGGGCGACCCGCTCTCAACGAGCGGCAAGGCCAAGGCGAAGTTTTCGTCCACTGCGTAGGCGGGCTCGCCGCCGTTCGTCGTGACGATCGCGCGCAGCACGTCGTGTCGACGGACGACGGTATTCAGGGCGCGTTCGAGCGCTCGGCGATCGAGCGGTCCGCGCAGCCGGAATGCCACCGGGACGTTGTATGTCGACGTGCCAGGTTCGAGCTCGCCGAGCAGCCACAGGCGGCGCTGCGCGGCCGATAGCGCGATCGGCTGCGCGCGCTGGTCTTTGCGGCGCAGCAGTTCGGCCAGGAGCGCGCGCCTGTGGGCTGGATCGGACCCGATCATTCGCGTAGTGCCTCCGCGAGCAGCGCGTCGATCTGGGCGTCCGAGAGCTCGGCGATGCGCGGGTCGAGCGGCGCGCGGACCGGATGTACCGCTCGGTGCGGCGCGCTCGTGACGCGGCGCGCGAGTTCGGCGACGGTCGGTCCGGCGAAAAAGTCGCGCAGCGATAGATCGACGCCGAAGCAGTCGGCGATGCGCGCGAGCGCGCGCACGGCCAGCAATGAGTGACCGCCGAGCGCGAAAAAGTCAGCCTGCCGGCCGACGGCCGCGAGACCCAGCAGTTCGCCGATAATGCCGGCCAAACTGCGCTCCGCTGGTGTTTGGGGCGGATCTGCCGGTGACACCGCCGCGCGGCCGGCGGGCAATTCCATCAACGCCCGGGTGTCGACCTTGCCGTTCGCGGTCAGCGGCAGCGCTTCGACGGCGATCGCGACATCGGGCAGCATATAGCTTGGGAGCCGCTGGGCGAGCCCCCTGCGCCAGTGCATGAGATCGCGAGCCGGGCGGCAGCCGTCGACGACGTACGCGACGATTCGCGGCTCGCCGGGCTCGTCTTCCCGAATGGTGACGAACGCATCCAGCACGGCCGGCAGTGCCTTGAGTGCGGCTTCCACTTCGTCGATTTCGATGCGAAAGCCGCGGATCTTCACTTGCCGATCGCCGCGCCCCAGAAATTCGATGTTTCCGTCGGGCAGAAAGCGCGCGTTATCACCCGTCGCGTACAGCCGGGCGGCAGGATTGGCCGCGAATGGGTGGCGGATGAATTTCCGGGCCGTCAGTTCGGGATCGTTCAGGTAGCCGCGCGCGAGCCCGGCCCCGCCGATATGCAGTTGACCGCGCATGCCGATGGGCACCGCGTTGCCGCCGGCGTCGAGAATGTACGTCTGCACGTTCGTCAGCGGTCGGCCGATCGGGATGCGGACGCCGGCTTCGCCGCCTGCGCTGATCTCGTACGTCGTCGCGAACGTCGTCGTCTCAGTCGGCCCGTACGCGTTGAGCAGCCGCCGCGGCGGCCCGTGCGTGAGGATGGCGGCAACGACGGTTGGATCGAGAACCTCGCCGCCCGCGATGAGGCAGCGCAGCGCCGCGAACGCCGCCGGCGCCTGGCGGCTGATGTGGCGCAGCAGCGCGCTCGTAACAAACGCGACGCTGATACTGCGCGCGCGCAGCCACGCGGCCAACGCGTCGGGCACGAGCACGATCTCGCGGGCCGGGATTTCGAGCCGCGCGCCATTGAGCAAGGCGCCCCAGATCTCGAACGTCGCGGCATCGAACGCGAGGTTCGCAAACTGCGCGACGACGTCGGCCGGCACGATCGCGACGGCGGCGCAGTGCGTGACCAAATTCGTGACCGCACGTTGCGTGACGAGCACGCCTTTGGGCCGGCCGGCCGTGCCGGAGGTATACATCACGTAGGCCACGTCGTCGAGATCGCCGCTGTTTGGCAGATCGCCCGGCGCAAGAGCTTCGAGGTCGAGCGCCTCGACCTCCAACACGCAATCCGGCGCGACGCTGCCCGCGAAGCGCTCGGCGGCCGTCCGGTTCGTCAGCACGATGCGGACTCCGGCGTCGGCGCACATGTAGTGCGAGCGCTCGAGCGGATTGCGCGGATCGAGCGGCAGATACGCCGCCCCGGCCTTGAGGATCGCGAGCATGCTCACGATCGCCCAAATGCCGGGTTCGGCGGAAAATCCCACCACTTGGCCGCGTTCGACGCCGCGTGCCTGCAGCGCACGCGCGAGCTGATTTGCGCGCGCGTTGAGTTCGCAATAGCGCAGCGTCTGGGAGTCGCAAACGAGCGCGACCGCGGCGGGCGCGAGTGCTGCCTGCGCCTCAAACCGCACGCGCAGCGGACGATCGCGGGCCGGGCTCGCCGACGGCGGATTCGCGTCCAGCAGCCGGTCCAATTCGTCCGGCCCGAGCAGCGCCAGCCCGGCAATCGGCGCGCCGGGCGCGTCCGCCAGCGCCCCGGCAAGCCGCACGAAACAATCCAGCACGGCGTCGATCGCCGCCGCGGTGAACCGGTTCGTGGGGTATTGGATCGAGCAGACGAGGCCATGCGGCTCGGCAGCGTAGCGGAAGCTCAGATCGAACTTCGCGCTGCGGCTCGCGAGCGGGTAGCGCTCCAACGTAACTCCTGCGAACTCCAGCGCGACATCGGGATCGGTGCGCGCGAAAAACATCACGTTTACCAGCGGTGTCGCGTCGGCGCTGCGTTCGCCGGCTAGTTCGGCGACGATACGTTCGAACGGCAGTTCCCCATGTTCGAATGCGGCGAGCGTCGTCTCGCGTGTTTGGCGCACGAGTTCAGCGAAGCTCATCGAGCCGTGCAGGCGTGTCCGCAGCGGCAGCGTGTTCGCGAAGAATCCGATGAGCGGCTCGAGCTCGGTTCGGCCGCGATTTGCGATCGGCGAGCCGACGACCAGATCGTCCTGACCCGTGTAGCGGTACAGCAGCGCGTTGAATGCTGCCAGCATCGTCATGAAGAACGTCGCGCCGGAGCGCCGGCCGAGCGCGGCCAATCGGCCTGCCGTTTGCGCGCTCATCACGATCGACCGAATCGCGCCCGACGGGCGCGGAGCGCCGGCGGACGGAGCTTCGGGCGGCAGTTCGATGCGCGGCGGAGCCCCAGCGAGGGCTTCGCGCCAATAGGCGAGATCGCTCGCCGACGCGTCATCCTGCGCGGCGTCGCGCTGCCAAACGGCGAAGTCGGCGTACTGAATCGACAATTCGTCGAGCTGGGCCGGCGGGCCGCCGCAGCGCGCGTTATAGAGCGCCGAAAGTTCGCGGTTGAACGGCGTCACCGAGCCGCCATCAAAAACAATATGATGGATGGCGAGCACCAAGACGTGGTCGTCCGACCCCAGCCGCAGCAGCAAGCTGCGCATGAGCGGGCCTGCCGCAAGATCGAACGGCGCGTCCGTCACGCTGCGGATGCGGCGATCGGCCTCCGCCGCGCGCTCGGCGCCCCGCCAGCGGCTGAGATCGCACGTCGGCAGGACGGCTTCGCTCGCGCCTGCGATGATTTGCATCGGCTCGCCGTCAATGAGCGCGAAGGTCGTCCGGAGGACGTCGTGCCGCTGCACGATGGCCGCCAAACTCGCCCGCAGTGCGCCGGGGTCGAGCGGACCGCGCAAGCGATAGGCGGTCCGCACATTGTAGGCGGGTGAATCGGGGTCGAGGGCATTGACGAGCCAAAGGCGCTGCTGCGCGAACGAAAGCGGCACCGTCAACGGATCTCTCACGAATGGAGTATCGGCCTTTGCCGGCGAAATTGGAGAGCAGCGGGAGCGTCCGCGGCAGATCGGCCGGCGGCCGGCGTTTGCATCGGGTAAAGCCGCATATCGATAGCTTTTCCTTCAGGCGTCGTGATCTCTTGTGTTGAGTCGCGCGGCGCGCGCAATCGCCCGCTTTGCGCAAAGTTTGTGCGCAGGTCGCCGCGCAGGAGTAGGAAGTCCGAGCGGGTAGTCCGACGCTCCATGACGAGTGAACATCGCGATCGTGTCAGCGTCGTTACCGGCGCCGCGCGCGGTATCGGCCAGGCCTGCGCCACGGAATTGGCACGCGCCGGCTCGGCGATCGCGATCTGCGATGTGCGGATGGCCGACGCCCAGGCGGCGGCCGCGGCATTGACTGTGCAGTTCGGCATCGCGGCGCGCGGTTACGCCTGCGACGTGAGCAACTGGACCGCCGTCCACGATGTGGTCGAGATGATCGCCCGCGATTTTGGGCGGATCGACCACCTGATCAACAACGCGGGCGTTCAGCACGTCGCGCCGTTCGCCGATTTTCCGATCGACAAATACGAACTCGTGCGGGGCGTCGATCTCGATGGAGTTTTCTACGCGACCAAAGCCGTGTGGCCCCATCTCGTCGCGCGTGGCCGCGGACGCATCGTCAACATCGCCAGCGTCCAGGGCGTGGTCGGATCGCCGTTCAAGGCGGCCTACGTCGCCGCCAAGCACGGCGTCGTCGGACTCACCAAAGTCGCGGCAATCGAAGGTGCGCCGGTCGGGATCACCGTCAACGCGATTTGTCCGGGCGCGGTCCTCACCGATCTCATCCGCGGGCAAGCCGCGGATTTAGCGGCGTCCTTCGGCGGCGGCATCAGTGAAGCCGACGCGCTGGATCGCGCCTTTCTCGCGGCGATGCCGACGCACCGTTTCATCGAACCAGCCGAAGTCGGCGCACTGTGCGCGTATCTCTGCGGCGATGTCGCCAAGTCGATCACCGGCGCGCCGATCCCGATCGATGGCGGCTGGTCCGCGCAGTAGGACTCGTCTCGGATGGTCATGACCGGCCGGCCGCCGTTCACGTATCGAACGAAGGCCCGACAGGTAGCTGCGCACACGTACCTGCGCGCCTTGCCAAAAGTCTTCGCCCATGATACCGTTACATGACGCTGCCGCGCACCAACGGTGAACGTCAGCGCGGAAAGGAGCCTCGATGAACCCGATCGTTTTTCACACCAATGTCATGCGTCTCGTCGGTCGCGGATCGGCGATGGTTCTTTTTTACGTGGAGGTTCACGCTCGATAAACTGCACCGGTCGCCGGTCCAGTTGTGTGGCCTCCGCTTCTGTCGGAGGTTTTTTTATGCTCAACTTGGAGCTGTTGACCGAACTCGGCCGACAGCGTCGGCGCGATGTCGCGCACGACGTCGCGCTCTGTCACCACGCGCGCAGCCCGCGGATCGCCGTCGGGCGGGCGCTCGTCGCTCTTGGTGCACTGGCCGTTTGCGTCGGTACGGCACTCGACGAAGAATCGGAGCGAAAACCGGAAATAACGGTCGCATGACCGTCCTGGGAATCGTTTCAGACACGCATCTTCCGCGCTTCGGGCGCGCGCTGCCGCGCGCTCTCGTCGCGGGGCTGCGTGACGAAGGGGTCGACCGAATTCTGCACTGCGGCGATCTGACCGATCTGCTCGCGGTAGATCTGCTCGCCGAAATTGCCCCGGTCGACGCGGTCGCCGGAAATAACGACGACGACGCGATCCGGGCGCGCTTCGGACGCAAGAAGATCCTCGCGATCGACGACGTGCGAATCGGCATGATTCACGGCGATGCGGGCGCGCACGCGGCACCGCGCAATGCGTTTGACGCGTTCGCGGACGAACGCGTGGACGTGATTTGCTTTGGGCACAGCCATCGGCCGCTGCGCGAAGAGCGCGGCGCGCTGCTCATGCTCAATCCCGGTTCGCCGACTGACAAGCGCACGAACCCGCGTTACTCGTATGCGATCTTGCGGGTCGACGCGGGCTGCATCATCGAATCGGCGCTGCGCTATTATTCCGACCGGAGCAGCTAGTTTGTCGGGCCGCCGTGCCGGTCAACGGTTCGATGCGGCGCACCACGTGACGACCGAAGCCCTCATTTTTTTGGGGGAACTCGACCCCGAAAATGTCGGTCCGGGAATCGAGTTTGCAACGCATTACGAGGCGACACCCGTCGAGGATGCCGAACGCCTGCTCGACGCGACGCCGCTGGCCCCCGAGCGGTCGACGTTCGTCGATCTGGGGTCAGGGATGGGCCGCGTCGTCCTGCTCGCCTCGCGGCGCCCGTTTCGTCAAATCGTCGGCGTCGAAATCTCGCCCGCGCTGCACGCGATCGCGTGCGAGAATCGTGAGCGATGGACGTTGGCCGACGTGCGCTGCCGCGACGTGCGGCTCGTGCGCGCCGACGCCGCAAGTTTCGCGTTTCCGCCCGGCGATCTGGTGGTCTACCTGTACAACCCGTTTCGCGCGGAAGTACTCGGTCCGGTGCTCGACGCGCTGTTATCCGCGCCGCAGCGCGAGATCGTCCTGCTCTATCACACGCCGCTCGAGCGCGAATCGATCGAGCGCCGCGCCTTCAGCTGCATCGCGGACCTCGGTTTCGGCGCAGTCTTCCGGCACGCCGCGCAGCACCCATCCGAAATGACGTGATCAGGTCCGCGGATATCGATTGCCGCGGCCGTTGCGCGACCGCTTTGCCGTTCCTGAACCCGCCGCTTTGGGTACGCCGGGTGATGGCGGCCGGGCGCCCGGCACTGCCGGGCCGGCGGGACGCGGGCGGCCGTTCGGCACGGTCGCAATGTGGGTGTAGCCGGAAAGCATCTCGTCGACCCGCGTGTACGCGCTTCCCAAAGCACCCGGCAGCGACGACGACTTATCGATCACGCGTTCTGGGAGATCGTCGGTTGTGTAGAGCGTCAGATAAAAGTCGCCGTCGCGCTTGACGTCGATCCGCGAACGTTCGTAGCGGATCATCTTCGGATCGACGTTGAGCATACGGCGTGCGAATGATTCAGCATCCTCGTGCGGAGCGATACGTTTGGCTTCAGTTACCCACTGATCGTAGAGCTTGCTGAAATTTGGGATCGGCCGGCCCTTCCGGTCGTAGGCGACACGCTGGGCCGGCAGTTCCATCCGCCAGTGATCCATTGGGTCGATCGCTGTCCAGGTTGGTTTGATTTCGACCGGCGCCGCGAACGCGTCGATCTCCGCGAGCATGGTAATGATGTCGTCAGCGCTGCGGACTTTCGCGGCGCGTTTGGGATCGCGCCGGAGCAGCTCCTCGAACTTGTCGGCGACTTGCGCGGTCATTCGGCCCTGGGCATCGATCTGCGGCGGTAGACCGTAGAGCGAAGGCAACGTAACGAGTGCATGCCGCTGCGCCTGATCGACGAGGTCGATGATGATCGCGGCCGGCTTGAGGCTCTTTTCGATGAGCTCGCGCCGCGTTAGGGCGGAATCGGTGTTCGACAGTGCACCGGCGATGTCGTCGACGGGACGCAGCGCGCGGCCGGTAATCTGGGTATAGAGCGTCGTCGACTTCGTCGGCCGCGCGTTGAGAATCACCTGAACCGACGGTACGTCGAAGCCTTCGAGATAGAGTCCGCAATTTACCAAGACATGAGTTCGGCCGGAGCGGAAATCGCGCACGATCCGTTCGCGCTCGGCCTTGGGTGTCTCGCCGCTGGCCCACTCCGCTTTGACATCGTTGGCGACGAACTCCTCGGCGACGTCGCGCGCATGCTCGACCGAAGCGGTGAAGACCAGTGCTTTCATCCCCGGCGTATGCTGCTTGTAGGAGGCCACGATACGCGCGTTGCGGTCGACCGTGTTAACGGCGGCCGCGAGCGCCCCAATGACGAAGTCGCCGCCGCGCGAAGCGACGCCGTCGAGATTCGTCGCCGTCGCGACCGCAAAGGACTTGACCGGAACGAGATAGCCGGCGTCGATCGCTTTGCGGGTGTCCATTTCGTAGACGATTTTCTCGAAGACATCGACGAGACGTACGCCGTCGCCGCGGTTGGGTGTCGCCGTGAAGCCCATGATCATGGCGTCGCTGCGCAGTGCAACGATCCGATCGACGATTGCGCGGTACGACGGTGCCGCTGCGTGGTGGGCTTCGTCGATGACGAACAACGCGATGCGCCGGCCGAAGCGGGCAGAAAACTCAGCGAGGCGTTTATCGCCTAGGGTCTGGACGGTCGCGACCACGATATCGGCGTCGTCTTCGGCACGGCGTTCGGCCTTCTCGATGCCGATCTTTGCCGCCGGATTTTCAACCCGCATCTTTTCGACGATTTGCTCGATGAGTTCGTCGCGATGCGCGACGACGAGCGTAACATCACCGTCGCGCAATCCGAGTAATTTCGGGAGTGTCGCGATGATAACCGTATTGTGGTTGACGATGCCGTTGCCGATGAAAGCGTGCGAGGACTCGACTTGGCAATCGATCCGGCGGATCGCGGAATCGGCGATCGCGATGATCGGCACCCAGGCTCGATGCTCGGCGACGATCCGGCGCAGTTCGTGCGCTGCTTCGCAATCCGGTGCCGCGGCGATCCATTGGCGGACCTGGGCGTAGGTTGGACGACGCCAGCCCGTCCGATCGAAATAGGCGGCCGGCGTTTCCCACGAGTCTGCCGCAGTGTCGCGCGCGATGTGCCGCGCCAGCCGGCGGATCAAAGCTCCCACGCCGGGGATGACGTCGAGTAAACCCTCCACGGATCGGCCGATCGGGCCGCAACCGAGCTCGTGTACGAACGCTTCGCGATCGTACACGGCGACCGCGTGCGACGCTATCCCGTCGATCGAGCTTTGGGTTCGGATTCCGCCGAAAATACCGAGCGCGAGCAGCAGTTGCACGAGCTGCTCGGCCATGACGCGGCTCGTCGCCGCGGGCGGGGCATCCGGATCGATGCCGTCGGGGCCTTGGAAATAGCCGCGGAGATACGAACGTATCGTCGCGCGCGTTCCGTGCAGAATCGCGGCGGGCACGCCGCAATCGCGCGGCGCTGGTCCGCTCGCGCCGAACGTCGCCTCGAGATACTCGTCGAGCCGCTCCGCCGTCGCGGTCGGCGCGCCGCCGCGTGGATGGTCCGCACGCGACTCGCGCAGGGCGGCCGGGCGTAGCTCGGCAACGCCGGCAGCGCTCAATCGGCCTAAATGCCGCGCCTCGTGCTCGGTAAGTTCGGTCGAGCCAAAGTCGGCCCGGCCACGGGCGATCGCAACGTAATCCCCGACCCGCGCATCCTCGAGACGGCACCAGCCCTCGAAGCCGTCATCGCGACGTATCCAGATGCGGTGAGCGAGGGTGCCGTCGATCGTAAAGCCGGCGGCGGTCGCGACCCGCTTTCCCGGATTGATCCCGTCGTCGTACCAGCCGGCGACATCGTCGGTTTGATACGGCCCGGCGATCCGCCGGCTGCCCCAGGCATCCTCGAAGCGGCGCAGTCCGTTCGACCAAACCCAGGTTTGCGGGTCGACGCATTTCCCGAGACCCGTCGCCAAGGACACCAACTGGGTTCGGATTCCGCGCCTGCGGTGGTCGATGATTGCCTGCTGCGCCTCGACTTGATAAGGGCGCAGATGCGGGGACCGCGGTGGCTGTTCCACTGCGGCCAAGTTTGCCGAGCGGCGGAGCGGCCGAGATTCATCGGCCGCCGTCGCGTCTTGCATTGCCATGACGCCTATACATACGGAGCCGCTTCGTCGCAGTACGGCGAAGCGGATGTGTAAGAAACCCGGTTCGAGGCGCTGCACGCCTGCAAGAGCCGGTAAGCTCCTATTAGACTATGCTAACACACAACCCTCGACCGTAACCAGAGTTTTACTGTGAAGGTTCTACTGTGAAGGTTCGGCCGCGCCGCCATGCCGGCCGATGCGCGCACGATAGTCGCTTGGTGTGTCGATATCGGTAAGACAGCCGCTGGTCGTCGC